>Ga0136621_1000137_pt1 | contig 26180 bp, 34 predicted proteins | sample AntDryUQ445A2306_FD_104673 | JGI IMG/M metagenome (GOLD analysis project Ga0136621, IMG submission 104673) | Polar desert sand microbial communities from Dry Valleys, Antarctica - metaG UQ445A (23.06) | ecosystem: Environmental > Terrestrial > Soil > Desert | place: Antarctica: Dry Valley...
AGCTCGGCCCGGTACTCGGCCGTGTCTTGCGTTGGGTTGCGGGTCTCGAAGGGCATCTCTACACGTGATTCTACGAGGTGAGCGTCCCGCGTTGTCCCGCGTCATCCCACATGGGTGTCCTGCACGCTCGAGCTCGGCCCGAGGGGATTCTGCGCCATGTGACGGTTTCTACAGACGGCAGGCGCGTAGACGTTTCCGCCTGCAAATGCAGGGCTTCAAGCAGTCATGAGACGATGAGACGTAGAGACGGGCACCGTCTCATGGAACACGCGCGCGCCAAAAATAAGACCGCAACCATCCCTTTTTCGGCTATGACGACGGGCTCGGCGTCTAATCCCTTATGTGAGGGGTTTGCCTGACGGTAGTAGTTGAGCGCTCAACACTTGAGCAGTACAGGCTTTCCGGGCGCGAACTGAGTACGAGAGGGTGGACATCACCGCCCGCAGGGAGCGGACGCAGAGGGGCCCAGCGAACCCCCGCGAACTCGAGCTCGACCTTGAGCCTCTGGATCGGCTGGTCGGCGCTCATCGTCACCGCCGCGAGGTCGTTCCGGTCCACCTCGATCGCATCGCTGAAGGCACCCGTCTCCCTGCTCGTCACGTCCTGGTCTGCGATTCTCGCCTGACAGTCGCCGTCGATCCTCGCCGCTGCCTCCGGAGCTGCGACGAGTGTCGAGAAGAGAACGAGCGCGAATACGAGTCGGCGATGCATCGAGGCCCTCGAGCGGCCAGTCTAAAGCGGGAGTCGGCCGAGCACGTGAGCGGCCTCGAGGATTGCCGGTTGTAGGGTTGCCGGATGCTGCCGATCGAGCGACCCGGCAAGATCGTCTGCGTCGGCCTCAACTACCGCGACCATGCCGAAGAGCAAGGGGCGGAGCTTCCGGCGGAGCCTCTCCTCTTCGCGAAGTTTCCGAACGCACTCATCGGGCCGGGCGACCCGATCGTGATCCCCACGCTCGTTACGCAATGCGACTACGAAGCCGAGTTGGGCGTCGTCATCGGGGCCCGCGTCAAGGACGTGTCCAAGGAAAACGCCCTCGGCGCCGTTCGAGGTTACGTCTGCGCGAATGACGTCAGCGCACGCGACCTCCAGTTCAGCGACGGCCAATGGACTCGCGGCAAGTCGGTGGACTCCTTCTGCCCGGTCGGGCCGCTCGTGCCCGCGGACGAGATCCCCAATCCGCACAACCTGCGGATTCGCGCGATCGTAAGCGGCGAGGTTCTCCAGGACTCGACGACCGCGAACCTGATCTTCGGAATCGACGAGATCATCAGCCACGTCTCGCGGACAATCACGCTCGAGCCGGGCGACCTCGTTCTCACCGGGACGCCCGCGGGCGTCGGCATCTTTCGCGACCCGCAGCGGCTGCTCCGACCGGGCGACGAGGTGACGATCGAGATCGAAGGGGTCGGCGCCCTGACGAACCCTGTCGTCGCGGGCTGACGTCGAAATCGGTGCGCCGCGGCCGCGGAGCGGACGCCTTCAGGGATGTCGCGCGATCGGGATCCGCGCTAGCGGATGCCGATCTTGCGCACAAGACAGGTTGACGCGGAAGAACCGAGCGTCGATGATCGCTCCCGGTTGGTAACTGTCGCCCGAACCGTCCTCCGGGAGCAAGTCAAGGAGATCCTCCTCGAGCGCATCCTCCGCGGAGAGCTCGAGTCGGGGGAGCGACTCGTCGAGACCCGCCTCGCGCGCGAGCTGGGGACGAGCCAGGCGCCTGTGCGCGAGGCGCTACGCGACCTCCAGCTCATGAGGCTCGTCGAATCGGAGCCCTTCCGCGGAGCACGAGTTCGCGCGGTCGACGACGAGCAGCTGCTTCCCGTCTTCCCCGTCCGCATGGTTCTCGAGGAGCTCGCCGCCCGCGAGGCTGCGCGGCGAGCGAATGGACGCGTTCGCCCGCTCGAGCGCGAGCTGAAGGCGATGCGTGCCGCGGCCGGCGCAGGAGACTGGAGAACGCAGATCTCTCACGACCTGGCGTTCCACCGAGCGGTGATGGAGATGGCCGACAACGAGCCGCTCCTCCAGAGCTGGCTCGTCCTCGGAATCGAGGTCTCCACTGCGTTCGCCACGTACTGGACCTACTGGGATCAACTGGATCTCGCTGAGTTCCACGTCCCGATCATCGAGGCGATTCGGGCGGGAGATCCGGCGCGCGCCGGAGCGGAGGCTCGCAAGCACGTCCGGCGAACGGAGCGCGTCGTCCGGCGGCGAACCCAGGGTGCGCAAAACCGCCCGATGAGAGAGTCTCGGTTGTGAGACTCGGACTGCTGACAGCTCCGTTCCCTCGACGATCGCTCGAGCAGGTCGCAGCCTGGGCGGCCGAAGAGCAGTTCCAGATGCTCGAGATCGCCTGTTGGCCTGGCGCGGGCGCAGAGCGCCGCCGCTACGCCGGCACCTCGCACATCGACGTCACGAGTCTCGATCCCGGCCGCGTGCGCGACGTCCTCGAGCGGCACGGCCTGGAGATCTCGTCGCTCGCCTACTACCCGAACAATCTGCACCCGGATCTCGCGGAGCGCCGGGCCGCAAACGCCCACCTGCGGAAGGTGATCGACGCCGCGGCCGCGCTCGACGTTCCGGTCGTGGGAACCTTCGTCGGTCGCGACAAGACGAAGAGCCTGCCCGACAGCTTCCGCGAGTTCCGCAAGGTCTGGCCGAAGCTCGTCGACTATGCGGAGTCGTGCGGCGTGAAGATCGCGATCGAGAACTGCCCGATGATCTTCTCCTACGACGAATGGCCGGGCGGCACGAACCTCGCCTCGACTCCTGCCGCGTGGGACGAGATGTTCTCGATCGTCGACAGCCCGAGCTTCGGGCTCAACCTCGACCCCTCGCACCTGGTCTGGCTCATGATCGACTACGAGCGGGTCGTCCGCGACTACGCGTCGAAGATCCTCCACGTCCACGCGAAAGACCTCGAGATCGACCGGGACGGCCTCTATCGCCACGGGACGATCTCGCTCGGCATGGGCTGGCAGGTGCCGCGGCTACCCGGGCTCGGCGAGGTGCGCTGGGACCGCTTCGTGGCCGCGCTCTACCGCGAGGGCTATGACTACGTCGTCTCGGTCGAGCACGAGGACCGGGCCTTCGAGGGCACGGAGGACCTCGTCAAGCGCGGCTTCCTGATCGCGCGCGACGCCCTCCGTCCGCTGCTGCACTAGATGGACTAACCACACACCTCTCTGCTCAGAGGCGACCACAGCCACGTCTCCTGCGGGTCGTTCAACTCGGCACCCGAAAGCCGGCGGCGGTGTAATGAGGCCGTGAGGCTCGTAATCGTCGTCGTTGCAATCTCCGCGGCGGCTCTGGCCGCCGTCGCGCTTGCGCCTGCGAAGGAGGGCGCCCGGGCGCGGCTGACGACGACGCTGCCGCTCGGCGCGGCGCCCGGAACGACGATTCAGGTCCAGTGGACGGTCGACACGCCTGACAGCAAAGGCAGCCGGCCGTTCGGCGCGAACGGCATGTTCGTCCGGCTGCTCGGTAGGACTGGCGCACCCGCGACGATCGGCTTTGCCGCCGGGACCGCGCATGCGGACGGCCGGTACGCCGCGGAGGTGCGGGTTCCGACGGGCGGAATCGGCGGTATCCGGATGGGGCTGCGCGGTTGGAACGACCGCGGTACGGGCGACCTCATCTTCCCGCTGGAGAACGACCCCTTCGCCTCGCCGGGTGGCGTTCGCTGCGACGTGACCGCCTTACGGTCGACGCTGGCCACGTTCATCCGCGCGTACAACCGTGGCGACGCGCGTCGCCTCGACCGGCTCTTCTCGCGCGAGGGCTTCGTCTGGTACTTCGCGACAGGTCCCAGCCGCGACCTCCGTGAGGCAAAGCAGAACCGAAGGACGCTTATCCCGTACTTCCGAGAGCGGCACCGCCATGGTGACCGCTTGACCCTCATCAGCTACCGCTTCAACGGCTACAACCACGAGCGCGGTCACTTCCAGTGGGACGCGCGACGGCGGGCGGACGACTTCCGCGATGGCCGCTGGTTCGAGATGGTCGGCAAAGGGGGACTCGACTGCTCGAGTCCGACGGTGACGATCGCTCTGTTGCTCGTCGGCGGCTAAGAGCGCGCTCGTTTTGCATCGAACCGCTGCGGCTCGTGAAGTCCGAAGCGCACGCCCTGGTCGTCGCGGCAGCGGACGAAGCGACCTCCCTCGTCGGTGCCGAGGTCGGGTTGCGGCGCTTCGCCACCGAGCTCGCGCACGCGTCTCACCGCGGCCTCGATGTCGTCGACGGCGAAGTACACCTCGATGTCCGACGCGTCGTCGCCACCGTGTAGGCCTACGCGGACGCCAGGCGTTTCGATCCAGGCGTTGTCACCGCTCGTCGGCGTGAACTCCCAGCCGAACAACTCGCGGTAGAAGGACTTCGCTCGGCGCGCATCCGGGACGCCCAGCTCGAAATGTGACGGTTCTCCCGCCATGCCGATGCTCCTTTCCTAGCTCCGCACCCGGAAGTGATCGAGGGTTCGGCTCACGCCGTGAGCAAGTGAGGTGTGCGGTAGCGAACCGACGAGCCGTTCGAGGAGTGTTCCCTCGAGCGAGTCGGGGAACGGGAGCCGGTCATCCTTCCAGGTGACCTTTCCGGCGATCTCGGGCGCAGCCTGCTCGATCGCAGCGACTACTTCTTCCATCGTCGATGGCTCGCCCGGGAAGTTGGCGACGTGTGCCCCCTCGCTCGCTGCGCGCGCGGCGGGCGCGAACGCGTGGCCCACATCGGGCGCGAAGTCGTACTGCACGGTCCCGCCGTAGCCGATCTCGAATCCTTCTCCACACGCCGCGGCTGCCATCGCGAGGGTCGGGCCAGAGGTCATGCCTTGGTCGCGACCGGGCCCGTACACCACGTATGGTCGGATGCCGATCGAGGCGACGCCTTCGTCATCCCAGAAGAGCCGCGCCGTTCCCTCGTTCGCGAGCTTGTACACCCCGTAGTGGGTCGTCGGACGCGTCCCGCCCGACTCCGGCGCAGGCGAGGGGTCCGAGGCGTTGTAGACCGCAGTCGAGCTCGCGTAGGCGAGCCCCGGGATTCGGTCACTGCGCGCTTTCACCGCCTCGAAGACCACGACGGTGCCGAGGACGTTCACCCGCGCCCCGAGCACGGGATCGGCGCGGCAAAACGGCACCTGCAGGGCGGCGAGGTGGACGACGCGGGTGATCGCGTGCTCGTCGAGTGCCCGCCCGACCGCCTCGCCGTCCGTGACGTCTCCCTGCACGAGCGTCACGCGACCGAGCTCGTCCGCATCGAGGACGAGCCGGAGACGAGCGTCGTCGCCTCCGAGGTCGTAGCCGACAGGCACTTCGCCGAGGTCGAGCAGGGCCTTGATCGTCCACGCGCCGACACAGCCGAGAGCGCCTGTGACCAGCGTCCGCTCGGTGGCGTTCGTCATGAGCGAGCAGGGGTCTGGCTTAAGCCAGACCCCAGATTCTGCAACTCAGGCAAGCGGCGCGTCCTGGTAGACGGTGACGAGCTCCGTATAGAACTCGATCGCGGCGCGTCCCTGCTCGTGCGGCCCCCAGCCCGAGCCCTTGATGCCGCCGAAGGGCACGTGTACGTCCGCGCCGGCCGTCTGCGAGTTGACGTGGATGATCCCCGCACCGATCTCCTCCGTGAAGCGCTGCACCGCGTGCAGGTCGCGCGTGAAGATCGACGCCGAGAGGCCGAAGCGCACCGCGTTCGCCCGCACCATCGCCTCGTCGAGCGTCGAGAAGCGGTAGAGCGAGGTCACGGGTCCGAACACCTCCTCGCACGAGAGCTCGGCGTCGTCCGCGAGACCCTCGAACACGGTCGGCGCGATCAGGTAGCCGTCCTCGTCCGCGCGCTCCCCGCCAGCGAGGACGGTGCCACCCTCGCCCTTCGCACGCTCGATCGCGGCCAGGATCTCCTCGAACGCTCCCTCGTTCACGACGGGTCCGACCTCGACCTCTGGATCCGCGGGATCGCCCACCTTGCCGGCAGCGACACGCGCGAGCAGCCGGTCGCGAAAGTCGTCGTAGACGTCGTCCTCCACGAGGATGCGGCGAGTCGCCGTGCATTTCTGCCCTGCCGACCAGAACGCTCCCGCGTACGAGGACTCGGCCGCGCGGTCGAGCTCGGCGTCGGCCATGACGATCAGGGGGTTGTGGCCGCCGAGCTCGAGCTGAACGCGGCAGTCGCGCCCCGTCGCCTTCTCCCGCACGCCTTGTCCGACGGGCACCGAGCCCGTGAACGAGAGCGCCGGACACCCGGGTTCCGCACGAGCTCGGCTCCCACCTTCGAGCCGGCGCCGGTGAGCACGTTCAACACCCCCGGAGGCAGCCCCGCCTCGGCGAAGCACTCCGCGACGTGCAGCCCTGTGCGTGGCGCCTCGTAGCCGAGCTTCAGCACGACGGTGTTGCCGTAGATCAGCGCCGGCGCGAGCTTCCACACCGGGATCGCGATCGGGAAGTTCCACGGCGTGATCAGACCGACGACACCGAGCGGGCGGCGGAGCGTGTAGAGACGCTGGTTGGGAACCGACGGCTCGTACATCTCCCCGACCGGGCGCCAGGCCTCGCCGGCGGCGTAGCGGAGGATCGTCGCCGCCCGAAGCGCCTCGAGGCGCGACTCGCGCAGGGGCTTCCCCATCTCCGCCGTCATGTCCTGCGCGATCTGCTCCGCGCGGGCCTCAATCGCGTTCGCCGCTTTGCCGAAGAACGCCGCCCGCTGACCCCCGGGAAGCGCCGCCCAGCCCGGGAACGCCTCGCGTGCCGCCTCGATCGCGGCGCGTGCGTCCTCGACATCGGATGCGGGGTACACCCCGGTGACCTGCGACGGTCGCCACGGGTTCCGCTTCTCGTACGTCTCCCCGCTCGCGCTCTCGCACCAGTCGCCGCCGACGTAGTTCCGGGCGGGCGATTCCGTGAGGGTCTCAGACATGAGCTGCTTTCCTTTCCACGAGGCTGGAGGCGAGAACGACGGGATTCGAGAGGATGCCGATGCCCGGCACCTCGATCTCGACGACGTGTCCCGGCTCGAGCGTGAAGTCGTCGGGAGGGACGAGGCCGGTGCCGGTGAGCAGCACGCTGCCCGCCGGGACGGGGTTGTCGCGCACGAGGAACTCGACGAGCTCCTCGAAGGAGCGCTTCATCCGCGCGGTCGACGTCTCTCCGGAGAAGCGCGCCTCGCCGGACGCGCCGAGGATCCGCAGGCGGATCTCGAACGGCTCGTCCGGTAGAGGGGAGAGCAGAGCCGGCCCGAGTGCGCACGCGCCGGCGTAGACCTTCGCCTGCGGCAGGTACAGCGGGTTCGCGCCCTCGATGTCGCGCGACGACACGTCGTTCCCGATCGTGACGCCCGCGATCTCGCCGTCGTCGCCGAGCACGAGCCCGATCTCGGGTTCCGGGACGTTCCAGGAAGAGTCCGAGCGGAGCCCGACCGGCTTGCCGGGACCGACCGTGCGGCGGCACGCCGCGTCCTTCAGGAAGAGCTCGGGCCGCTCGGCGTCGTAGACGAGCGAGTAGACGTCTCGGACCGCGCTCTCCTCGATGCGCGCGTCCCGGGAGCGCTCGTAGGTCACCCCGGCGCACCAGACCTCGGGAGGCTCGAGCGGAAGCAGGAGCTCGTACGGCTCGGGAAGCGCGAGCCGGTCGGGATCGATGAGCTCGATCCGCTCACCGCCCTCGGTGAGGACGACAGCGTCCTCGACCACGCCGTGCTCGACGCCGTTCGGGCCGCGCAGGCGAACGTGCCGCATCAGTACACCGCCCTGCCGCCGGAGATGTCGTAGGTCGCACCCGTCGAGAACGAGCACTCCTCGCTCGCGAGCCAGCAGATGAGCGCGGCGACCTCGTCGGCTTTCCCCATGCGCCCCATGGGGATGCGCTCGACCATGTACTCGATGTGCGCCTGCGACACCCCCTCGAGGATCGGCGTCTCGATCACGGCGGGGGCGACGCAGTTGACCAGGACGCCGGTGCGCGCGAGGTCCTTGCCGATCGCCTTCGTCAGCGCGATCACCGCGGCCTTGGAGGCGGAGTAAGCCGCCGCCATCGGGTTCCCCTCCTTGCCCGCGATCGAGGCCACGTTGACGATGCGGCCGTAGCCGCGCTCGACCATTCCGGGACCCACGGCGCGGTTGCAGAAGAAGACACCGTCCGCGTTGATCGCCAGCACGCGCCGCCACTCCTCGTCCGAGATCTCCATGCTCGGGAGGGACACCCCCGGCACCCCGGCCGAGCAGACGAGCACGTCCACGGGGCCGAGCTCTCGCTCGACTCGCTCGACCGCGGCCTCGACGTCGGCCGAGCGGGAGACGTCGCCGGCGAGACCGAGGACGCCGTCCGTCGAGGCTGCCTGCAGGTCGAACGAGGCGACGGAGGCCCCCTCCGCCAGGAGGCGCTTCGCGACCGCCGTCCCGATGCCGCTCGCTCCACCGGTGACGAGCGCGACGCGGCCGGAGAATCGATAATCGCTCGACGCAGTGCTCACTCTGTCCGCCAAGCCTAAGTGCTTCCCGCCGTAAATACGATCGTGGTTCGCCGGCGAGAACCGAGCAGGCCTAGGACGCAGGGAGCGCCAATGTTGGTGAACATTGGCGCGACTGAGGACGACGGCATGCGAAGCGTTCGCAGCCGCGCGAAGTACGGGCGTATTTGCGGCGGGAGCACTAAGGTCTGAGCGCAATGAGCTTCGACCCCAAGCGCGATTACCCCCTCGGCACGGAGCGGCCCGACCTCGTCTCCACGCCGGGCGGCGTGCCTCTGGCCGAGGTGACGCTCGACGCGCTTCGCGCCGGCCGGATCGACGCGGCGGAGATCCGAGCCACACCCAAGACACTGCGCCTGCAGTCGGAGGTGGCCCGAGCCGCCGGCCGCGAGCCACTTGCCGCGAGCCTCGAGCGGGCGGCCGAGCTGGCGGCCGTCCCGGACGATCTCCTTCTTGCGGTCTACACCGCACTTCGGCCTCGGCGGGCGACGGCTGCGCAGCTCGAAGACTGGGCAGCGCGTCTCGAGAGCTACAGCGCAGGCAAGACTGCCGCGTTTGTACGCGAGGCGGCCGCCGCGTATGCCGACCGGGGACTCCTCGCCGATGCGTAGCCGCCGCTTTGCCTCGCGCGAGCGACGAGAGCTTCATCGCGAGCAGCTCGTCTCGCCGTTCCCCGAGCTCGGACTGATTGCCTCCGGAGGACCGAACGATCCGGAGCCCGAGCTCGTCGTCGAGGGCGGGGTCGTCACGCGCATGGACGGTCGCGCGGCGGCCGACTTCGATGTCATTGACCGCTTCGTCGTCGCGCACGGGCTCGATCTCGAGGTCGCCGCGGAGGCGATGGTGCTCGACGACACGGAGCTTGCGCGCATGCTGGTCGACATCGGCGTCCCGCGGGCGGAGCTCGTCCGTCTCGCACGCGGCCTCAGTCCCGCGAAGCTCGCTCGCGTCATCGGCCTGCTCGACCCCGTCGAGCTGATGCTCGCCTTGAAGAAGCTCCGGGCACGGCGGGCTCCCGCCAACCAGGCGCACGTGACAAATCTGAAGGAGAGCCCCGCGCTCCTCGCCGCCGACGCGGCAGAGGCGGCTCGGCGCGGCTTCGCCGAGATCGAGACCACGGTGGGCGTCGCACGGTACGCACCGCTGAACGCGATCGCGCTCCTCGTCGGCTCGCAGACCGGCCGGCCGGGCGTGATGACGCAGTGCGCCGTTGAGGAGAGGCGGAACCTCGAGCTCGCCATCCGCGGCCTCGTCACCTACGCGGAGACGCTCTCGGTCTACGGAACCGAGCCCGTCTTCGTCGACGGCGACGACACTCCCTGGTCGAAGGCCTTCCTCGGCGCCGCGTACGCCTCCCGCGGCGTGAAGGTGCGCTTCACCTCGGGTACGGGTTCCGAGGCGCTGATGGGCTATGCGCAGGGCCTCTCCATGCTCTACCTCGAGGCGCGCTGCCTGGCCGCGGTCCGGGCAGCCGGCTCGCAGGGAGTCCAGAACGGATCGATCTCGTGCGTCGCCCTCGTGCTCTCGGTTCCCGGCGGCACGCGCGCGATCCTCGGCGAGAACGTCCTCGCTGCCTGGCTCGATCTCGAGGTCGCGTCGGGCAACGACGCGATCGCGTCGCACTCGGAGATCCGCAAGACGGCGAAGCTGATGGGCCAGTTCCTCCCTGGCACCGACTTCGTGACCTCGGGGTACTCGGTGATGCCGCGACACGACAACACGTTCGGGGGCGGAAACTTCGACGCCGACGACCTCGACGAGTGGCTCACGATTCAGCGCGACTGGCAGGTAGATGCGGGGATCGAGCCGGTGGCGGAGGACGAGGTGCTGCGGGTGCGCGAGAAGGCCGCCCACGCGGTGCAGGCGGTCTTCGTGGAGCTCGGCCTCCCGCCGGTCTCGGATGCCGAGGTCGAGGCGGCGACGATCGGATACGACTCGCGCGACATGCCAGATCGCGATCGCGCGGCGGATGTCGAGGCAGCCGACGACCTGCTCGCGCGCGGTGTCTCGGGCCTGGACGTCGCACTCGCCCTCGAGCGACGCGGTTTCGGCGACGTCGCAGAAGCCGTGCTTTCGATGCAGCGCCAGCGCGTCTCCGCCGACTACCTGCAGACCGCGGCGGTCATCGACGCCGAGGGCCTCGTCCACTCTGCGGTCAACGACCCGAATGTGTACAGCGGCCCCGGCACCGGCTACCGGCTGGAGGGGGAGCGCTGGGAGCTCCTGCAGTCGCTGCCGAACGTGGTCGACCCCGCTGAGCTGCTCGGAGAGGACGCCGAGGACGAGCCGATCGTGGTCGAGCGGGGCAAGGCTGCAAGGGGCGACGACTCCGCAGAGGTCGTCGTCGCGGTCGGCCCCGCGTTCGCGGACACGATCCGTCGGACGATCAACGACCTGAGCCACAGGGACGTGCTGCAGGCCATCTGCGACGGGATTCACGACGGCGGCGCCGTACCGCGCGTCGTCCGTGTCCGGCGCGTCGCCGATGTCGCCTTCATCGCGCACGAAGGTGCGCAGCTCTCCGGCTCAGGCATCGCGCTCGGGATCCAGTCGAAGGGCACCGCCGTCATCCACCGCTCGGATCTCGAGCCGCTCGACAACCTCGAGCTCTTCGGTATGTCGCCGCTCTACACGCTCGAGTCGTACCGCGCGATGGGGCGAAACGCCGCCGGCTACGCGCTCGGGCAACGCGTCGGCCCCGTTCCGACCGAGCTCGACAACTTCGCCCGCGCGAAGCTGATCGTGCGAACGACGCTGCTCCACGCCCGCGAGACACAGGCCGTGCAACCAGGCGCCGCACCGGTCGAGCTCGAGCTCGCCGTGCCTGTCGCGTCGCCGTAGGGGCGAGGCTTGCCTCGCCCGGCGAACCTACTCGCTGGGCTTGCCTGCCTTGCCCCAGTGACTCGGCTCAACGCCCTGGATGATCACCTGAATGTGCTCGACAGCGGCGCCGCTCGACTCGTGCAGCGCGTTCGTGAGCGCCTCGATCATCTTCGGCACCGACTCCTCGGTCACGCGGCGGTCGTAGAGCTTGACTTCGATAACGGGCATCTCGTTTCTCCTCTGCTCGGGAGCTCGATCCTACGACGGCGTTGACAATCGCGTGTGTGTGAGCGTTGAATAGGCACGGTACGACGCCTCGAGCGTAGAGCGCGTGCACGAGCGGAGGTAACTCGGTGCCCTTCAAGACCCTGCACCTGGAGAACGGAAAGCTGAAGGCGGGAGATCAAACGCCTGATCCCGAGCTTCGCCAGATAGACGTGGACTCGTTTCTCATCCTTAAGAGCTTCTGCTACCGCGTACCATCCGGGGATCCCGAGGAGGGCGCCGTCTACGTCGTCCCCGGCGCGGACTTCGCATCGGACTTCAAGACCGAGGGGCCCAGCCCTCCGAACGTCGTCGTTCCGCCTGACGACGGCGGCAAAACAGACCTGGCCTCCGTTCCATCGGTGCTCTGGTGGCTCATCGCGAGCTACGGGAACCACACCCGCGCTGCGCTTCTCCACGACGCGCTGTACGTGGACAAGGGCGTGCCTCCCGTACCGCGCAAGACGGCGGACCGACTGTTCCTCACGGCGCTCCGCGAGCCGGGGCAGAAAGCGGGCGCGTTCCGTCATTGGCTCATGTGGGCGGCAGTAAGCGCATTCGGGACGATACGCCACCGCCTTGGAATCCTTTTCGGCGCCCATGTCGCGGCCGTCTGGGCGCTCGTGTCGGCGGGCTCGCGTGGGCCTGGGGGCCGGGGATCTGGGGTATCTCGTGGACGTGGTGGCAGATCGTCCTCGCGATCTTGGCTCCGCTCGTCTTTCTCGTCGTGCTCGGGACCTCGTGGCGAGCGGGAGTCGACCTGACCGGCGGCTGGCTCGTGCCGACGCTGCTGATCGCCGCGGTGATCCTGGTCGCGATCGCGATCGAGTGGACGTATCCGTTCGAGATCGAGCTGTCGCCATTCACACTGCTTGTCGCGGGCGGCGTGCTGATGCTCGTCGGCCCTCTGTGGGGCCTATGGGTCGACCCGACACTCAGAGGATGGCTATGGCCGACCGCCCTCATCGGCATGCCGATAGCCCTCATTCCTGTCGTGTTGATCTTGCTCTCGGTTCGGCTGGTGTGGCTGATCGACCTCGGCGCCGCCATCGCCGCGGCACCCCGAAAAGAGGAGAACGGAGAGCGCCGCGGCTTCGAGATGCCCAACCTCAAGCCGACTCGCATTCCTGTCTGATCTAGATCCTTTGTCGTCTGCTCCGCTTCTACGAGCTCGGGCCCGGCGGCATCTGGTCGACCGGCCACGGCTTGCCGCCGAGGCCCCAGTTCTTCGGCGAGTGGCCCTCGACGATCACCCACGTGTGGTCGCGAAGGCCGGGGTGCGTCGCCTCGCAGAGCGCGTCCGTGAGCTTCTCGATGAGCGCAGCGCTCGTCTCGTCGCTCATGCGGTAGTCGAACAGCTCGACCCTGATCAGCGGCATGGCGCCTCCTTTCTCGGTGGCGCGAGGTTACGGTAGGCGGTATGCGGATGCGTCTCCAGCATGTGGGTCTCGTCGTCGCCGATCTCGACCGCTCGCGGCGCTTCTACGCCGAGGCGCTGGGACTCGAGGAAGTGCCGCGCCCGCCGAACTTCACCTTCGCCGGCGCGTGGTTCCGCTTCGGTGAGGACGAGATCCATCTGCTCGCGGAGGCCGACACGACGGGTCGCGCCGGCGCTCCCGATCCCGGACCGAGCGCGGCGTTCGGGCTGGCGACTCACCTCGCGTTCGAGGTCGACGACCTGGCCGCGGCGTGCGCCCGACTCGTCGAGAACGGCGTCGTCCTCATCGGCGGGCCGATGCCGCGCGGCGACGGTGTGACTCAGGTCTTCTTCCACGATCCGGACGGCTACGTCCTCGAGCTGTTCCAGTGGACGAATGAGGATCAGAGCGAAGCGCCCGAGCGACGGCCCGTCCGCGACTAGTCCGCCCGCATGCTCATACGAGACTCTTGAGCCCAGGCATCGCAGGGCGCGTGCACGGGCGGGCAACATCCGGCCCTCACCTCGCCAACCTCGAGCACGGAGATATCGACTTCTCTGGGGTTGACGAGAGCCCGGTGCAGATCGTGAGCTGACCCCTACTCTGCCTCGTGGTGGCGTTGTAGGCTCGCGGCGAGTGCGCGCGACCGGCTTCAACCACGTGAGCATCCACGCTCGGGATCTCGGGGAGTCCACGCGCTTCTACGTCGAGGTCCTCGGCATGGAGCCGATCCCGACGTACAACTTCGCGTTTCCCGTCCAGTACCTGCGGCTCGGGAACCTCCAGCTCCACCTCTTCGAGCGGGACACCGACGCGCCGACGTACCACCACATCGGCATCAACGTCGGCGACTTCGAGGCGACGTACCTCCGCGCGAAGGAGCTCGGGATCCTCGAGCGCGAGTCGTTCTTCGAGGACATGTACGAGCTGCCTGACGGGAGCGTGCAGATGTACCTCCGCGACCCGGCCGGGAACCTCGTCGAGATCGACTGGCCGGACGTGAGCACGCTCGACCGCTCGCTCTTGGGCGAGCTCAAGAAGCTGAGCGATTCCGTGCCGCAGACGGGTGACGCGCTGCGGGCGACGCTCTATCTGGAGAAGGCGGACCTGTGAAGCCGCCACGCTTCGAGTATCACGCGCCGACCACCGTCGAGGAGGCGTTGGAGCTGCTCGCCGAAGGGAACGGCACGTACGCGCTGGCGGGCGGCCAGAGCCTCGTCCAGCTGATGAAGTTCCGCCACGTGAAGCCGAGCGCGCTCGTCGATCTGAACGGCGTCTCCGGCCTGGACGTCCTGGAGGAACGCGAGGGAGAGCTCCACGTGGGCGCTCTCGTCCGCCAGCAGCGCCTGCTCGAGGACGAGCTCGTCGGCGCGTCGTGGCCCCTGCTGCGGGAGGCTGCCCGGTTCGTCGGCTACAAGGAGACGCGTCGCCGCGGCACCGTCGGCGGCTCGCTCGCCTTCGCGGCGCCGTGGGCCGAGCTGACTGCCGCCGCGGTCGCGCTCGACGCGGCGATCGACGCCCGGTCGCTGAACGGCGAGCGGACGATTCCGGCGCGCTCGTTCTTCCGTGGCCCGAACACGACTGCGCTCGAGCCAGGCGAGCTGATCGTTCGCGTGCGCTTTCCGGCCCCGCCAGCGCGGTCGGGGGCAGCGTTCCACGAGGTCAGCGCCCGCTACCGCGACTACTGCCAGGTTGCGGCCGCGGCGCTCGTCTCGCTCGACGGAAGCGCCGAGCTCGTCCTCCTCCGGGTCGCGGAGACGCCGTACCGCGTCGACGCGTCGAGCGCGCTCGAGGACGAAGGAGCGCTTGAAGATTTGCTCGCGTCGATCGAGCCGGCGGACGACATCGAGGTCTCCGCTCTCTACAGACGCCGCGTCACTCCCGTCCTCGCGCGTCGCGCTCTTCGCGAGGCGGCCGAGCGCGCCCGACAGAAGGAGAAGACGTGACCGCCACGCTGCCGCTCCGGGTCGAGGTCAACGGCCGCTCGTACGAGCACGACGTCGAGCCACGGCGGACGCTCGCCGACTTCCTTCGCGAGGATCTCGGCCTGAAGGGGACGCACGTCTCCTGCGAGCACGGCTTCTGCGGCAACTGCAACGTCCTCCTCGACGGCGAGGCCGTGCGCTCGTGCCTCATGTTCGCGATCCAGGCTCAGGGCCGCTCGGTGGAGACCGTCGAGTCGCTGACGAGCCCGGGAGGGGAGCTGAGCGAGCTGCAGCAGGCGTTCACGGAGCACCACGCGCTCCAGTGCGGGTTCTGCACGCCGGCGATGTTGCTGACGGCGAAGGAGTTTCTCCGCGATAACGCGGGTGAGACGGACGAAAGGGCGATTCGCGAGGCGATCAGCGGCGTCATCTGCCGTTGCACCGGCTACCAGCAGATCGTGGAGGCGATCCAGTCGGTGGCGGCGCGGCCATGACGATCGAGCAGCTTCCCGCCGCTGCGCGGATCGCGAGCGACACGGCGCTGAAGGAGGCAGGACGCCGCTGGCTCGGAAAGAGCGTCAACCGGGTCGAGGACCCGCGGTTCCTCCGAGGCGAAGGTCGGTACATCGACGACATCAGCTTGCCCGGCATGGCCCATGCCGCGATCGTGCGAAGCCCGCACGCCCACGCACGCATCGTCCGTATCGACACCTCGAAGGCGGAGGCGCTTCCCGGCGTCGTCAAGGTCGTGACGGGCGCCGACGTCAAAGCGCACGCGGCGCCCCTGCCCTCGTTCGGGGCGGGTCCGATCATCCAGGACCTGATCGCGATCGAGAAGGTGCGCCACTACGGTGAGGCCGTCGCCGCGGTGATCGCCGAGGACCGTTACGTCGCGGAGGACGCCTGCGACCTGATCGAGGTCGAGTACGAGCCGCTGCCCGTCGTCCTCGACCCCTTCGAGGCGCAGGCCGAGGGGGCGCCGCTCGTCCACGAGCTGCTCGGGACGAACGTCGCCTACGAGCGCACGTTCACCTTCGGCGAGGTCGACGAGGCGTTTGCGGAGGCGTCGCGCAAGGTGCAGGCCAAGCTGCGCTGGCCGCGCTCGACCGGGATGCCGATGGACACGAACGGCGCGATCGGCGAGTACGACCCCGGCACGGGCGTCGTGACGATCTATGCCAACTCGATGAACTTCACGTACTTCCACTGGCTGATCGCCGCGTCGCTGAAGATCCCGGCGAGCAAGCTGAAGGTCATTCCGGTCGCCGCGGGCGGCAGCTTCGGCTCGAAGTTCTTCATGCACAAGGTGCCGACCTTCGCGGGCTTCCTCGCCATGCTCGCGGGCCGACCGGTGAAGTACGTCGAGGACCGGATCACGCACATCGTCAACAACGACCACTGCGGCTCCGACCGCTGGTACGACGCCGAGCTCGCCTTCGAAGAGGACGGCACCTTCCGCGCGCTCAGGATCGACTGCGTCGACGACTACGGCGCCTACCTGCAGTTCGGCACCGGCACGCACGGGAACGGGCTCTCGCAGATCGTCGGGCCCTACCAGATGAAGCATGTGCAGTACTCGCTCCATGCCGTGCTCACGAACAAGAACCAGCAGGGCGCCTACCGTGGCTTCGGCGCGGAGGTCAGCAACTGGATGCTGGAGCGGCTCGTCGACATGGCTGCCCGCGACCTCGGCATGGACCGCGTCGAGATCCGCCGCCGGAACCTGATCACGCCGGACCAGTTCCCGTACCGGACGCCGACCGGGAACATCTACGACAGCGGCAACTACCAGGGCGTGCTCGAGAAGGTGCTCGAGGTCGCCGACTACGAGCACTGGGTCGCCGAGCGGGACAAGGCGCGCGCGGAGGGCCGGCACGTCGGCATCGGTGTCGCCGCCTCCAACGAACGGAGCGTCTTCAGCTCGACGGAGTTCTGGTTCTGGTTCGACAAGCCGGAGTTCACCCCCACGGCGAGCCCCGAGAGCGCGAGCCTGCAGATCGATCCGACCGGGCAGATCGTCGTCACGCTGCACTCGCAGTGCCTCTGGGGCAACAGCCCGGAGACCGTCGTGTCCCAGGTGGTCGCGGAGGAGTTCGACGTCGATCCCTCGAGCGTCGTCGTCACCTACGCCGACTCGCAGCACGCGCTTCCCGGCACCGGCCCAGGCGGCTCTCGTTTCACGGTCATGGTCTCCGGCGCGGTCGCCGGCGCCGCCGGCGAAGTGAAGGAGAAGATCAAGCGGATCGCCTCCCACAAGCTCGAGGTGAGCGGAGACGATCTCGAGTTCCGCGACGGCGGAGTGAGCGTCATCGGCTCTCCCGAGCGAAAGCTCTCGCTGGCCGAGATCGGGCTCGCCGCTTACATGTTCCGGCTCGACCTGCCCGCGGACGTCGACAGCGGGCTCGCCGCCCAGTCGACGTACGACCATCCGCTTACGACCGTCCCCTCCGACGACCGCTCCGACCTCGGCATCTTCTACCCCTTCGTCGGCCACGCCTGGCACATCGGCGTCGTCGAAGTCGACGTGGAGACGGGCAAGCTCTCGTTCCTCCACTACGCCGCCGTCCACGACGCCGGCACGATCGTCAACCCGAAGACGCTCGACGGGCAGATCATCGGCGGCACCATCCAGGGGCTCGGCACCGCGCTGTACGAGGAGTACCTGTACGACGACAAGGGCCGCGTCCGGAACGAGAACTTCGAGTACTACCACCTGCCCTCAGCGATGGACGTGCCGACGATGACGATCGCGCATCAGGAGACGCCGTCCCCGTATACGCCGTACGGCATCAAGGGCGCCGGCGAGGGCGGGCGCATGCTGACGCCGGCCGTCCTGAGCGCGGCAATCGAGGATGCTCTCGAGCCCTACGGCGTGCGCGTCACGTCGCTTCCGATCACCGCCGAGCAGATCGTCGAGTGGGCTTCTTCGCGGTGAACGGCTAGCCGGGCGCGGCTCCGCGAGGAACAGAGCACGTACTGGCGATGCGTTGGATCGACGGGACCCGCTGAGTTCGAGGCCGCCCCTGTCGAGGCGAGGGTATGGCGCTACTCCAGGTCGTCCGGGTAGAAGTCGCGCTCGTCGATGTTGTCCAGGTACCAGGATTCGCCGACGCCGGCCGCGTCCATCTCGTCTCGGCCGGTGAGGTTCAAGTGGCATGCGCGACAGAGAAGACCAGTCGGGATGAACCGCACGAGGAGGTGGACGTTGATGAGGACTCCCTCGTGGTGATCCCAGTCCTCGTCGAACTCCTCCTGCAACTTGCCTGTTACAAGAGCCGAAGTTCCGCAGGCCGGGCACTCAAGTAGCTGCTCCTCGTACCGATCAAGCGAGTAGCTCGCCTCGATGGCGTCCAGCACGGCCTTCTTCGTAGTCGCGTCGACTTCGGCGAAGCGCCGTGCGAACTCGCCACGCGCGACCGCGAGCGCGGCGTCTACCCGCAGGCGGGCCTGCCGAGTCGACGAGGTCGCCGAACGCGCCCCAGTAGCCGGATCGGTCGACTCCCAGCACTTCGCGAAGCTCCTCAGATGCCTTCAGATACGGAACGAGAACCTCGTCCACGGTCGCCGCCGAGGCGTCCGCGAGGTGAGCGATCCCGTCGCGAACCCAGATCAGGAGCTGTAGGTCGCCCTTCAGGCCTGCGCATTCCGGCGCGAACCGCGCAGCACGATTGAGGGCTTCACCCGCACCGATCGTCCTGATCCTGGATCCTGGCTTCGCGCCCTGGGCTTCGCCCACCAGCAGAAGGAGGGACTCGAAGTTGTCTTTGCTCGCAACAGCTATCAGGCTCGGGTGACGTGCAGCGAGCACCGCCTTGGCGAGATGCTCCAGCGCTGTCGCAGCGTGGAGCAGGAACACCGAGTGCTTCCCGTCCGACATCGCACCGAGCGCCGAGCCGGCGAACTCACTCGACGACCGAGCGAGTCGAATGCCGAGGTCGTCCTGTGCGCCTGTCACCGACAAAGCCTTCCGGAGTAGAAGTCGTGCGGCACGGCGCGATCGTAGGTCGCGACCCGGACGCGCTCAGGTGATGCGATGTGGAGCGTCGAGCGCATAGGACTCTCGTGCGAAGGGTATGGGACTCGTTGGATATCTAGATCGGCAGACCGCGCTCGACTACAGGACGGTGTTCGACGAGCTGGCACGTATGGGTACGCGGTGGGCGCTTGTCCGCGATGCTGATCGGCGGAGGCGACGGCTTGTCCTGGAGCGTCACGCTCTGCCTGTCCTCGCCTGAAGCCGTCATCGGCGACCTACGCCTCCTAGCGAACCGCCCGCGAGGCGGAAATCCAAGGTCCGCACGGAGATACGCACGCCACCGCGCGTGCACGTTTCGCACGAACCGCTTCGCTGGACAGAGCGAAATCCGGTCGGGTGCTACGTCGTCAATGGGCGCACCTGGGATCGAACCAGGAGCCTACGAGCAGCAAGATCGCTAGCGATCGGCGTGGAGCGAGTCACCCTGGGCACCCAGCACAAGGTCACGCTCAGCGTCCGGCAGGTGGTCGCGTAGCACCGGCGCCAGAGCCTCCACGAACGTCACGCCGACGCCGGAGACCAGCTCGTGCTCGATCCCCGGGTTCACGACCACGACGTCGTCCGCGACGAGCTCGCGCGTCTCGTCGCCGATGGTCATCGTCACCGCACCGTCCACGATCCACATGACCTGCTCTGCAGTCTCGTGCGAGTGCCGGCGCACGGTCGTGCCCGGAGCGTAGGTCACGTGACAGAGCATCACCTGCTCCCCGCCGATGGCACGAAGCCCCACACCCGGAAACAGAGTGTGGGGCTCGACGCCGTTCCAGCTTCTGAAGGGCGAGCTCAGGCGGGGACCTCGAACCGCATCCCGCCGTTCGAGACTGCGTTCACGGAGAGCTCCTCGTCGAAGATGACGACCTTGCCGTCGCGGCGCGGTTCTGCCTTCGCATCCAAAGCACGCAGCACGCGCTCGGGCGTGATCGGGAGCTCGGTGATCCAGACGCCGATCGCGTCGTAGACCGCTGCCGCGATCGCGGGGGGCTGCGGGTTGTTCGCCATCTCGCCGATCCCCTTGGCGCCGTACGGGCCGTCTGCCGAGGGGTTCTCGATGATCAGCGTGTCGACCTGCGGGAGGTCCTCCATGCCCGGAGCGAGATAGGCGCCAAACTGGCCGCCGCGGTTCTCGACGCTCGGGTAGTACGGGTAGCAGCTCTCGAGCACACCGAGCCCGAGTCCCTGCATCGCGCCGCCCTCGATCTGCCCCTCGACGAGCGTCGGGTTGATCGCCGTGCCCACGTCGAAGCACTGGACGAGCCTGGTCACGCGCACGTCGCCGGTCTCGTCGTCGACCTCGACCTCGGCCGCGCACGCCGCGTAGGAAATCGCCGCGTGCGGCGGGATCTCGACGCGGCCGGTCTCCGGATCGACGATCGGCGCGTACGGGTTCAGGTGAGCGCCGGTGCCGGTGATCAGCTCGCCGTACGTCCACGTCGCGGCGGCGGCGACGTCGGAGACCGAGATCTTCTTCTGCGGGGCGCCCTTCGCGACCACTTCGCCGTCCACGACCTCGAGGTCGGCCGGGTCGATCTCGAGCTCCTTGCCGGCGATCTCGAGCAGCTTCGTCCTGGCACTCTCGGCCGCCTTCTTGACTGCCATGCCTGCGACGAACGTCGCTCGCGACGCGAACGTTCCGGTGCAAAGGGGAGACGAGTCGGTGTTCGTGTTGTCGTAGGTGACCCAGTCGTAGGGGACGCCGAGCGTGTCGGCGACGATCTGCGACTGGATCGTCTTCGAGCCGTTGCCGATGTCCGAGGTGCCCGAGAAGACGTCGACCCGCCCGTCGGGCTTCATCTTGATCCACGCCTGCGACGGGTCGCCGTTCTGGTTCATCCCGGTCGGGTACTCGATCGCGGAGATCCCGCGTCCCTTGTGCATGGCCATCAGTGGTCCTCCGGATTTCCGAGCTGGCCGACGAGGTGCTCGGGCAGCCACTCGCCCTCGCGCCTCTCGCTCGACATGGTTCGATAATCGGCCGGGAGCTCGTGCCCCAGCTCGTCGGCCACCGCCAAGATCGTCGGCACAGTCGAGGGGTCGGTGTAGACGACGCCGTTCGGCGACGTGTCGCCGATGCGGTTTGCGTTCTTGAGCCGGATCTCGAACGGATCCAGGCCGAGCTCCTTCGCGATGCGGCTCATGTGCGTCTCGGCCGCGAAGGAGACGGATGTGACGCCGAAGCCGCGCATCGCCGTCGTCGGCACGCGGTTCGTGTAGACGACGTAGCCGTCGAACTCGAGGTTCGGGATCGTGTACGCGCCCGTGTGGTGGAAGCTGTGCTTGGTCAAGCCGTACGGGGAGAAGCGCGAGTACGCGCCGGAGTCGTGGAGCGTCAGCATCTTGCGGCCGAGGATCCAGCCGTCCTTCGTGACCGCGTCCGCGATCTCCATGTGCCATGGCGCCCGCGTGGACGAGCAGAGGAACTCCTCCTCGCGCGTCCAGCGCCACTTCACGGGCCGTCCGGACTTGAGGGTCAGCAGCGAGCACATCGTCTCGGTCGCGGTGTCGACCTTGCCGCCGAAGCCGCCGCCGACGGTTCCGCCGACGAACTTGAGCCGGTTCAGCGGCACCTGCAGGTGCGCCGCGACGACGCCCATCGAGAAGTAGAGCGCCTGCGTGCAGGAATAGATCGTCAGCCGGCCGTCCGCCTCGGGCACGACCTGGCACACCTGCGTCTCGACCGGCACGTGCTCGATCGCGGCCGGGCGATAGACGCCCTGGATGATCGTGTCCGCTCGATCGAATGCCTCGTCGATCGAGCCCTTGCGGATCTGACGGCGGTCCATCTCGCCCTCGAAGTGGGGGTACCAGTTGCCCCATTGGTGGACTTTCGGAGCGTCCGAGTCGAACGCCTTGCGGACGTCGAAGAGCGCCGGCTTCTCCTCGACCTCGAGCTCGATCGCGTCGACGGCAGCCTGCGCGGTCTCCTCGTCCTCGGCCGCGACGAGCGCAATCGGTTGGCCCTTGTAGCGGACTTCGTCCTTCGCGAGCAGCGGCTCGTCCGCGGGGATTCCGAGCGCGGAGAGGTGCCCGTACTCGAGCAGCGGGACGTCCTTCCACGTGATGACGGCGAGGACGCCCTTCATGGCCTCGGCCTTCGACACGTCGAGGCTCTTGATGTCCGCGTGGTGCGCGGGTGAGCGGAGCGCCTTCGCCCAGAGCGTTCCGGCGATGCGGACGTCGTCGACGAACTGTGTGCGGCCGGTGACGTGCGCGACACCGTCGTAGCGGGGGAGTCGTGCGCCGACGGCCTTCATGCCGGTGCTCCCGGAACCTCGACCGGCGCTTCTTCTCCGGTCTGGGGAAGCCACCGCTGGTTGGAGGTGACTTCGCCGCCCGCCGCCGCTTCGACCGCGTCGAGGATCTTCACGTACCCGGTGCAGCGGCAGATGTGACCGGCGAGCGCCTCCTGGATCGACTCGCGCTCGGTCCCGCCGCCGTTTTCGAGAAACGCGTGTGCGGCGAGCACCATGCCCGACGTGCAGAAGCCGCATTGCGCCGCGTAGTGCTCATGGAACGCGGTCTGGATCGGCGAGAGCGCCTCGGGTGTCCCGAGCCCCTCGAGCGTCGTGATGTCGGCCCCGTCCAGGGCGGCAACCGGCAGCAGGCACGCTCGCCGAGGGGCGCCGCCCACGAGCACGGTGCACGAGCCGCAGCCGCCCTGCTGGCAGCCCGCCTTCGGGCTCGTGATCCCGAGCTCCTCGCGGAGCACTTGGAGAAGCGGCGTCAGCGGGCTGCTCGCGATCTCCCGCTCGACGCCGTTGACGGTGAGTCTCATGCGGCCTCCTGGAGCTGGGTGAGCGCCCGCCGAACGAGCACGGGCAACGTTCGTTCGCGGTACCAGGCCGAGGCGAGCGCGTCGTCCGCGAACGTCGCGTCCGCGTCCGCGGCTTGGCCCGCGGCTTCGGGGTCATCGGCTTTGGCTTCGGCGGAGGGGAGTCGGACGGCCGGGCCGGCGACGCCGGCCGCGGCAATGCGAATCGTTCCACCCGCGGCGCGTGCGACACAGACGGTGAGTGCGGAGTAGTCGTGGGTGTGCGGCCGGTCGAGGCGGGCGAAAGCGCCTGAGGCCGGCTCCTCGTAGCTCACGTCGAGGAGCAACCGGCCATCTCGGGCGGCGAGGAACGCTTCGAGGGACTCTGTCCGCTCGCCGCCTGCGCCGGCAGAGCGCACCTGCGCGTCGAGCGCGAGCAGTGCCGCCTGGAGATCGCCGCGCGGCGCATCTCGGCCCGGCGGCGCGCAGATGTTGCCGCCCACCGTCGCCTGTGCGCGAATCTCGAGGTCGGCGACGTTTGCAGCACAGGGGCCGAGCGGCGCCGAGAGGTCGACGAGATCCGCGACGGAGGTCATCGCTCCGATGGTGATTCTCGATCCTTCGGTTTCGACTCCAGAAAGCCCCGCACCCGCGAGCATGAGCACACGCCGGGGCTTGGTGTAGCCATATGTGATGTCGGGAACGACGATCGTGCCGCCGGCGAGCACCGTGACGCTGGAGCCGTCGCCGAACGCCTCGATCGCTTCGGTCTCGGATGTCGGAAGCACCACGTCCGCCTCCGTTTCCACTGCTGTGGCCATAGTCACCCCCCGCTCGGTGATCGACCCGTGCGACGAGTCTATCGCGTCGCGCCCTCGAGGGGCAACCTGATCGATTCTCGATCAAACGGCTCCGAGCCAGGACGTTCTTTACAGTGCCTGGCACTGTAAAGACGCCGAAAGTGCGTCAATCTGTCCACAGGCGCGGTCGCGAGCCGCCGGAGAGCGCCGGTGTACGCTCCGTCCATGGCCTTCCGCACGATCGACGAGCTCGAGTCGGCGTTGCGGGAAGCCGACTACCTCCCCGATCGCGGGCTCGCGACAGCGCTCTTCCTGTCGCTCGCGCTCGAGAAGCCGCTGCTGCTCGAGGGCGAGGCCGGGGTCGGAAAGACCGAGGCGGCGAAGGCGCTCGCGACAGCGCTTTCCGCCCGGCTGATCCGGCTCCAGTGCTACGAAGGCCTCGACGTCTCCCACGCGGTGTACGAGTGGAACTATCCGCGTCAACTGCTCCACATTCGCGCCGCGCAGGAAGGAAGCGTCTCCGAGGACGAGCTCTTCGGCCCAGAGTTCCTCATCCGGCGGCCGCTGCTCGAGGCGATCGACTCGGACGAGCCGGTCGTGCTGCTGATCGACGAGGTCGACCGGGCGGACGAGGAGTTCGAGGCATTCTTGCTCGAGATCCTGTCGGACTTTCAGATCACGATCCCCGAGCTGGGGACGATCAAGGCGCGGCGTAAGCCGGCGGTCGTCCTCACGTCGAACCGAACGCGGGAGCTGCACGACGCGCTCAAGCGGCGGACGCTCTTCCACTGGATCGGGCACCCGTCCCTGGAGCGGGAGGTCGAGATCGTGCGGCTGCGCGTTCCCGGCATCTCGGAGCGGCTCGCCGAGGAGGCGGCCGCGTTTGTTCGTGGCCTCCGTGGGCTCGACCTGGCGAAGCCTCCGGGCGTCGCCGAGACGATCGACTGGGGCCAGGCGCTCGCGGCGCTCGGCCGTGAGGAGATCGACGCAGAGGTCGTCGAGCAGACCCTGGGCTCACTGCTCAAGTACCGCGAGGACATCGAGGCCGTGCGCGACGAGACGCTCGTCAGTCTCATCGAAGAGGCTCGCGCGACGGCGAAGAGCTAGATATGGCTGATGTGAGATCGCAACCGCCGCGGCCGCAAAGCGGCCGCGCTTCAGGGATTTCGGCGCGATCGGAATCCGCGCGAGCGGATTCCGATCTTGCGCCTGCTCGCTAGTGCAGGGGACAGCCATCGTCCGGCACGTGGTCACCTTCGGCCGCGTGCTCCGGGAAGTGGGAATCGAGGTCGGCCCCGGTCGCGTGCTCGACGCGCTGCGCAGCCTCGACGCGGTCGATCTCACGCGCCAGGAGGACGTCTACTTCGCGCTGCGCCAGACGCTCGTCTCGCGGCACGACGAGCTCGAGCTGTTCGACCGCGCGTTCGCGGCGTGGTTTCTCCGCGGCCCCGTCGCACCGCTCGTTCGCCAGCAGGATCTCCGGCGGCACGCCGACCAGGTCGTCAAGGGATCGCTCTCCGACGAACATGGCGACGCGGAGCCGGAGCCGGGAGCCGACCCGCAGGAGCTCGGCGCCTCGGCGCACGAGCTCCTGCGCGAGAAGGACTTCACCGAGATGACGGCCGAGGAGTTCGAGCGCGTCCGCCGACTGATGACAGCGATTGCCCGCACGCGTCCGCGGCGCGCGTCGCGGCGGAGGCTCCCGGACCCGCGCGGCGACCGGCTCGACATGCGCCGGCTCATCCGCCGCTCCCTCCGAACCGGCGGCGACCCGGTCGAGCAGGCGTGGAAAGCGCGCAAGGCCGTGCCACGCAAGGTCGTCGTGCTCTGCGACGTCTCCGGGTCGATGGACGCCTACGCCCGCGCGCTCCTGTTCTTCCTCCACGCGATCGTCGGCACCGGGGGCGGTGTGGAGGCATTCGGGTTCGGCACGCGGCTGACCCGGCTCACGGCCGACCTCGCCACGCGGGATCCCGAGGCCGCGCTCGCGCGCGCGACGGCCACGGTCGTGGACTGGGGCAGCGGCACGCGCATCGGGCTCTCGCTCAAGGAGTTCAACGACGTCTACGGTCGCCGGGCGCTCTCGCGCGGTGCGATCGTCGTCATCGTCTCGGACGGCTGGGAGCGCGACGATCCGGACCTCATCGGACGCGAGATGGCGAAGCTCGCCCGGGCCGCCTACGCCGTCGTCTGGGTCAACCCGCTCAAGGGAAATCCCGAGTACCAGCCGCTCGCGGGCGGGATGCGGGCGGCACTGCCCTTCGTCGACCGGTTTCTCCCCGGCCATAATCTCAGGAGTCTCGAAGAGCTGGCGGCCGTGCTCGCCGGCATCGAAAGGAGGCATGCAGCGTGAAGGAGATCCTGCCCGAGGTCGAGCGCTGGCTCGAGGACGGCGAGAAGGTCGTCGTCGCAACCGTCGTCGGAACCCGCCGCTCGGCGCCGCGGCCGCTCGGAGCGAGCCTCGCCATCTCCGAGTCGGGGAAGATGTGCGGCTCGGTGTCCGGCGGCTGCGTCGAGAGCGACGTGTTCGAGAGCGCGCAAGCCGTGTTCGAGTCCGGCGAGCCGAAGTTCCTCACGTACGGGATCGACGACGACCTCGCCTGGAGCGTCGGCCTTCCCTGCGGGGGCGAGATCGACGTCTTCGTGGAGCGCGTGGAGTGAAGTTCCTGAAGCGACTCGCCGAGCTGAATGAATCCGGCGAGCGAGGCGTCCTCTTCA
>Ga0136621_1000138_pt1 | contig 26033 bp, 22 predicted proteins | sample AntDryUQ445A2306_FD_104673 | JGI IMG/M metagenome (GOLD analysis project Ga0136621, IMG submission 104673) | Polar desert sand microbial communities from Dry Valleys, Antarctica - metaG UQ445A (23.06) | ecosystem: Environmental > Terrestrial > Soil > Desert | place: Antarctica: Dry Valley...
GAAAGGCGTGAACCTCAGACGACGCCGCTTTCTGACCGCTGCGACCGGAACCGTGGGCGGTGTGGGCCTGGCGGCCGTGGCGTGGCCGTTTCTGACATCCATGCAACCCAGCGCGCGCGCGCGGGCGGCGGGTGCGCCGGTCGAGGTTAATATCGGCAAGATCGAACCCGGCCAGTTGATCCGTCAGGAATGGCGCGGCAAGCCCGTATGGGTCGTGCGGCGCACGCAGAAAATGCTGGACGAGCTGGAAAAGATTGCCTCGCAGCTTCGCGACCCCGAGTCCAGAACCGCGTCGCAACAACCCGTGTTCGCGCAGAATAAATATCGCTCCATCAAACCCGAATACCTGGTGCTGGTCGGCATCTGCACGCATCTGGGCTGCTCGCCGACGTTCATGCCAAAACCCGGGGCGGGCGGCATGGGCGGCGACTGGCCGGGCGGGTTCTTCTGTCCCTGCCATGGTTCGCGCTTCGACCTGGCCGGCCGCGTGTTCAAAAATGTACCCGCGCCCACCAATCTTGAGGTGCCGCCTTACAAATACCTGAGCGATACGCGGCTATTGGTCGGTGCATCCGCCAAGGGCAACAACGACAAAGGCGGGGCGGCGTAATGGCCAAAAGCAGCTTCATGCAATGGATAGACGCGCGCCTGCCGGTGACGGAAAACTGGGAGAAGCATGTCGCCAAGTACTACGCGCCCGCCAACTTCAATTTCTGGTATTACTTCGGTTCGTTCGCGCTGCTGGTGCTGGTGATCCAGCTCGTCAGCGGCATTTTCCTGACCATGCATTACAAGCCCGACGCGGCGCAGGCCTTCGGTTCGGTCGAGCACATCATGCGTGACGTCAACTGGGGCTGGCTGATCCGCTACATGCACTCCACGGGCGCCTCGGCGTTCTTCGTCGTGGTGTATCTGCACATGTTCCGCGGCCTCATGTACGGCTCGTTCAAGCAGCCACGCGAACTGATCTGGGTGATCGGCATGTTCATTTATCTGACCCTGATGGCGGAGGCGTTTTTCGGCTATCTGCTGCCCTGGGGACAGATGTCGTTCTGGGGCGCGCAGGTGATCGTCAACCTGTTCAGCACCGTGCCGATCGTCGGCGAGGATCTGGCATTGTGGATTCGCGGTGATTTCAACGTGTCCGATGCGACCCTGAACCGCTTTTTCGCGTTGCACGTGGCGCTGATGCCGATGGTGTTGATCGGGTTGATAGTGGCGCACATCGCGGCTCTGCATCAGGTGGGCTCCAACAACCCCGAGGGTGTCGAACTCAAAAAGAACAAGACTAACAAGAACGTACAGCCGGCCGGCAGCGTCCCGTTTCACCCGTATTACACGGTCAAGGACACGTTCGGCGCGACGGCGTTTCTGATCCTGTTCTGCGCGGTGATGTTTTTCGCACCGGAAATGGGCGGCTATTTTCTGGAACACGATAACTTCATCCCGGCCGATTTACTGGCGACACCCGAACACATCGCGCCGCTTTGGTATTTCACGCCGTATTATTCGATTCTGCGCGCGGTGCCCAATCCGTTTATCGGCGTGGTGGCGATGGGCGCGGCGGTGGTGATCCTGTGTTTTGTGCCCTGGCTCGATCGCAACCCGGTGAAGTCGATACGCTACCGCAGCCCGCTGCACAAGCTGAACCTGGCTCTGTTCGTGGCGGCGTTTCTGGCGCTGGGCTACCTCGGCATGCAGCCCGTATCGACCCTTTCCACCGAGATTTCCGCGCGCCTCGCCAATGTCTACTTTCTGTTCTTCGCAATGCTTTGGATTCACAGCCGGCCGCGCGGCGCGGTATTCAGCATCGGCTGGTTCATCGCGCTGCTGGTCGCCGTAACGCTGTTCGATTACGTGTATCGATACTCTCCGGACAACTTAAGTCTGATGGCGACAAGCTGGTTGATCCCAGTCGTGTATCTGACCCTGATGCTGTTGCTGCCGCTGGTCACCTCGCTGGGACGGGACAAGCCCGTGCCGGCGCAGTTGAACGTGCGGGGCGTCAGCGCATGAGCCGGATCTTCAGCAGTCTGTTGATCTTCGCGCTGGCGCTGTACGCGACCGCGCCGGACGCGCTTTTCGCCGCCAGCGAAGGCGGGCACACCGAGTCGATCGAGATCGATCTGCAAAACAAGAGTGTGCTGCAGCGTGGCGCCAAATATTTCGTCAACTATTGCCAGGGTTGTCACGCGGCCACGTACATGCGCTACAGCCGCCTCGCCGAGGATCTGGAGATAGTCCCGAAGCTGATGGGACAGAACCTTATCTTCGGCGAACAGGAGATCGGCGACACCATGAACTCCGCTATGTCCGAGCAGGACGGCGCAGCTTGGTTCGGCAATGCGCCGCCCGATCTGACCCTTATAGCGCGTTCGCACGGCGTGGACGCCTTATACAGTTACCTCAAAAATTTCTATCTGGACCCGTCGCGACCGCTGGGTGTGAATAATCTGATGGTTCCGGACGTCGCCATGCCACACGTGCTGGGCGCGTTGCAGGGCTGGCAGAAACCCGTTTACGAAAAATCCAAAGACGCAAACGGCGAGCGGGTGATCAGCCACCTGGAACTGGTGAAACCGGGTATCCTTACACCCGCGGAATACGACCAGATGGTGCGCGAACTGGTAACCTTCCTCGCCTACGTCGGCGAACCGGCGCTGATGTCACGCGCGCGGATCGGGACCTGGGTGATACTATTTCTTTGTGTGCTCCTCGTGCTGTCGTACCTGCTGAAAAAGGAATACTGGAAAGATGTCCATTAAGACCGCAACGGCGCGCCGGGTGAACAACCGGGCACATTCCACGCGATGAACTCGGCTTCGTATATCTTTGTCGTTAATCATTTGATTATCTCCATATGCACGCGTCGGGTGCCGGTCCGGCCACGTATTGCCACTCAAGCCACCGAGCGGAGGATCGCATGGCGCTACTAGCCAGCCGCAGATCGGGGATGACCCTGTTTTCGGATTCGCTGTGCGCGCACAGCCACCGCGCGCGCATCGCGCTCGCGGAAAAAGACATATCGGTCGATGTCGTCTACGTGGACCAGGGCAACAAGCCCGAAGACCTGGCCGACCTCAATCCATACAACTCCGTACCGACCCTGGTGGATCGCGATCTGGTGCTGTACGACTCGCGGGTCATCATCGAGTATCTGGACGAGCGCTTCCCGCACCCGCCGTTGATGGCGGTCGATCCGGTGTCGCGCGCCAAATCCCGGCTGGCGCTCTACCACATTGAACGCGACTGGTACGGGTTGCTGCCCGAACTGACCGGCAGCGACAAGAAAGCCGCCGCCGCGGTGCGTCAGATCCTGCGGGAAAGCGTGCTCTCGACGATTGAGCTGTTCAAGGCCAAGCCGTATTTCTTAAGCGACGAGTATTCGCTGGTGGATTGCACCATCGCGCCGATATTATGGCGCCTGCCGAGCCTGGGGATAGAGTTGCCGCCGCAGGCCAAACCCATCCAGCGCTACGCGGACCGCGCCTTCGCCCGTCCATCGTTCCGCGAGAGCCTGTCCGAACAGGAGCTGGAACTGCATTCTTGAACCAGGTCGCGTCGTGTTTTAATCGTGAGACGTGATCGTTTTATTCAATAATCCATGACCGATGCAATGACATCCAGCCGCCCCTACCTCATCCGCGCGATGTATCAGTGGATCTTGGATAACGGCACCACGCCGCATCTGCTGGTGGACACCTCCAGCGATTTGGTGCTGGTGCCGCGGCAGTACGAACAGAACGGCAAGATCGTGCTCAACATCGGTCCCACCGCCGTACAGGGACTCACCCTGGGCAACTCCACCGTCACCTTCCATGCGCGCTTCGGCGGCCAGCCCATGAATGTGTCGGTGCCGATCGCGAACGTCCTCGCCGTCTACACGCGCGAGAACGGGCAGGGCATGATGTTCAGCGAGGACGATACGCCGCCGCCACCCGAGCCCGGCAAGTCCAGCCCTTCGCGGCCGCGGCTCAAGGTGATTAAGTAACTTTGCACCGATGATCGAGGTCATCCGCGGCGACATCACGAAGCTGAAGGTCGACGCCATCGTCAACGCCGCGAACGAATCGCTGCTCGGCGGCGGTGGCGTGGACGGCGCGGTCCATCGCGCGGCAGGCCCCGACTTATTGACTTACAACCGCGGACTCGGCGGCTGTCCCACCGGCGAGGCGCGCATAGCGCCCGGCTTCAGGCTGCCGGCGAAATGGATCATCCACACGGTCGGCCCGGTCTGGCGCGGCGGCGAGCATGGCGAACCGGCGTTGCTGGAATCCTGCTATCGCGAAAGCTTCGCACTCGCGCTTGAACACGGGTTAGGCAGCCTGGCGTTCCCGTCGATAAGCACCGGCGTATACGGTTTTCCGAAAGCACAGGCGGCCGGCATCGCGGTCGCCGTGATGCGTGAGTTGGAGCCACGCTTCGACCGCATCATCGCCTGCTGTTTCAGCGAAGACGACGAACGCATCTATCGCGTGGAGATTTGACGGCGCCGGACCGGTTTGAACCGAACGGACTCCTGTTCACGATCCAGCAATATTCGCGGCCGCACATGGAGTCCACGTCCTCCCGTAAACGTCTACTTATGAAAGCCGTAAAGCTGTACAGCGCGCCCCCGTAAACAATCGATAGAGGAGACAGGACGCTTGCCGCACAGCGTTAGCTTGATCACAACGATTGCAGCGTGCCTCGGCCTCGCGCTGATCATGGGTTTCCTCGCAGCGCGTCTCAAGCTGCCGCCCCTGGTCGGTTACCTCATCGCGGGCGTGATGCTGGGCCCCGCAACCCCGGGTTTTGTGGCCGACGTGGAATTGTCGAATCAGCTCGCCGAGATCGGCGTGATGCTGTTGATGTTCGGCGTCGGTCTGCACTTTTCCCTGGAAGATCTGATGGCGGTGCGCCGCATCGCCCTGCCCGGCGCGATTGTTCAGATCGTCGTGGCCACCGCGCTCGGTCTGGGTGTGACTCAAGCTTGGGGCTGGAGCCTCGGCGCCGGCGTCGTGTTCGGTCTTTCGCTCTCGGTGGCCAGCACGGTGGTCCTGCTCAGGGCGCTGGAGGGTCGCGGTGTGCTGGAGTCGGTTAATGGCCGCATCGCAGTCGGCTGGCTCATCGTCGAAGACCTGGTCATGGTGCTGGTGCTGGTGCTGCTGCCGCCGCTGGCCGGCTTGCTGGGCGGCAGCGCCGCTGAAGGCGCAAGCGATGTCAGCCTGTTGACGACGCTTAGCCTGACGCTGGCCCAGGTGGCGATTTTCGTAGCGCTGATGCTCATCGTCGGCAGGCGTGTGTTTCCATGGCTGCTTTGGCAGGTCGCGCGCACCGGCTCGCGGGAGCTGTTTACCCTGTGCGTCGTGGCGGCCGCCGTCGGTATTGCCTACGGCTCCGCCGCCCTGTTTGGGGTGTCGTTCGCGCTCGGCGCCTTTTTCGCCGGCATGGTAATGCGGGAATCCGCGCTAAGCCATCGCGCCGCGCAGGAGTCTTTGCCCTTAAGGGACGCTTTCTCGGTATTGTTCTTCGTGTCGGTTGGCATGCTGTTCGATCCGGAAATCCTGATCCGTCAACCCCTCCTGGTGCTTGCCGTCGTCACGATCATCGTTATCGGCAAATCCCTGGCTGCCTTGCTGCTGGTCCTCGCCTTCCGCTATCCGCTCAACACGGCGCTCACGGTCTCGGCGAGTCTGGCGCAGATCGGAGAGTTTTCGTTCATTCTGGCGGGGCTCGGGGTCAGTCTGGAACTCCTGCCGAAGCTCGGCCAGGATCTCATTCTGGCCGGAGCCTTATTCTCTATCGCGCTCAATCCGCTGGTCTTTCATGCGATCGAGCCCGCGCAGGCGTGGATTCGATCACGCTCCAGGCTCGCGCGCAGGCTGGAGCGTCGCGACGACCCGCTCGCGGAGCTGCCGACGACGATCGATCAGCGCCGCCTGACCGGACACGTGGTACTGGTGGGCTACGGCCGCGTAGGGCGGCGTATTGGTGAAGCGCTAGCCGAGCGCGGCGTGTCATTCGTCGTCGCCGAGCAGAACCGCGAGCTGGTCGAGCAGCTGCGCGCGCGCGGCGCGCCCGCGGTCTCGGGCGATGCGTCCGATCCTGCCGTGCTCATCCAGGCGCACATCGTGCGGGCCCGGATGCTGGTGATAGCCACCCCCGATTCGTTTCACGCGCGCAAGATGATCGAGATCGCGCGCACGCTGAACTCTAAAGTCGAAACCGTCGTCCGTACGCATAGCGAAGAAGAGGCCGTGCTGCTGCAAAAAGAGCAAGCGGGAAGGGTATTCATGGGCGAGCATGAACTGGCGCTGGGCATGACCCGCTATGTGCTCGAGCGGATCACAACGTGACTTTGCTACCGCGGCCTGCGCTTAGTTCAACGAGAGCGTCGAGTATGCAGGCCAAGAACGAAAACTTATGCCGCGCCGTCGGTCGCCTTCCGCGTGATGGACGGCCTGGACACCACTATTCACGGACTGAAGATCAACACGATGTAGACGAAAAACAGCACCAGATGCACCGCGCCTTCCAGCACGGTGGTGCGCTGGACGCTGAATGTCAGCATGCTGACCGCCAGGGTGACCGCCAGCAGGACCATCTCGGCCGGACTCAATCCCAGAATCACGGGCTGGCCGGTGATCAGGCCGATCGCGAGCACGGCTGGGACGGTGAGTCCGATGGTGGATAGCGCGGCGCCCAGACACAGGTTCACCGCGCGCTGCAACTGATTGGCGAGCGCCGCCCGCAATGCGCTCATACCCTCGGGCGTGAATACGATCAGCGCGATCAGCACACCGCCCAGCGCCGCCGGCGCGCCGAGCGCGGCGATACCGTGGTCGATCAGCGTCGCCAGTTGTTTGGCCAGCAACACGATGGGGAGCACCGTCACAATCAGCAGCAGCGTCTGAATTCCGATTTCCAGCGATGACGGTTTTGCGCGGCTGTGTGCGCCATGGTCGTCGCTCGCGAGTACGCCCACGGCCTGCGGGGCGACGAAAAAACTGCGATGACGCACCGTCTGCACGGCGAGAAAAACGCCGTACAAAAGTATCGTGAACAACGCCACGGAGAACGCCTGCACGCCGGTAAGCGACGGGTCCGGCGTGGAGCGCGTGAAATTCGGCAGCACCAGCGCGATCACCGACAAGGGCACGATGACCGCGAGGAACGCCGCAGCACCTTGCAGATTATATTCCTGCGTGTGATGGCGGATCCCGCCCAGCAGCAGTGCTAAGCCCACCACGCCATTCAAGATAATCATCAGCAGCGCGAACATCGTGTCGCGCCCGAGCGTGGGCGCGGCATCGGAGGTCAGCATCACCGCCGAGATCAGCGCCACTTCGATGATGATGATGGAGAGCGTAAGGATCAAGGTGCCCAGCGGCTCGCCGAGGATTTCGGCCAGATGCTCCGCGTGCTCGACCACACCGAACGCGCACCAGGCGATGACGGCGAACAGCCAGACGAACAGCGCGGTGGCCTTGATGGGCGAATCGAGATCGGCGAGCAACCCCGCGCCTAGCACATAAGATGCGATAACCGTGCCCCATGCGACCAGCAGCCTGCCCGCAATAAACATGGTGTTCTTCACCATAAATTACTCTCCTTCAGGTGAATTACTTTCCTCTGGCCAACCCTTGCCGGGGTTCAGAATTCCGTGGGGATCGAATGTGCGCTTGATGTCGCGCATCAATCGCAGCGCCACCGGATCGAGTTCGCGCGCGACAAAATCCCGCTTCGAAAGGCCTACGCCGTGCTCGCCCGACAACGTGCCATCAAGCGCCAGCACCAGGCTGAAGACTTCGTTCAGACAGCGTTCGGCAGCGCGCACCTGACTCAAATCCCGCGGGTCCAGCAGCAGGTTGACGTGTATGTTGCCGTTGCCGGCATGCCCGAAATTCACGATTTTGATGCCGTGCTTGATGCTTAAACTCCGCAAGCCGTCGACCAGTTCAGCAAGGCGCGACACCGGCACCACCACGTCTTCATTTATCTTGCCGGGAGCGACGTTGCGCAGCGTCGGCGAAAGCGCCTTGCGCGTCGCCCACAGCGCAGCGACTTGCGTCTCGTCGCGCGCGCGCACGATGTCGATTAAGCCATCGACCGTCGCGGCCCGCGCTAGCGCGTCCGCCGCAAAGTCGATGTAGTCTTCCGCGCCGTCCACCTCGATCATCAGCAACACGCCGGCCCGCTCCGGCAACTCGGCTTGCGAATGCGCGCGGATCATGTCGATGGCGGCGGCGTCCATGAACTCCAGCGCGCACGGGATTACGGGTTGCGCCATGATGCCTGCAACCGCGCGCGCCGCGGCGTCCACATCGGCGTAGATCGCGCGCAAGGTGCGCTTGCAAACTGCTACCGGCGTCAGTTTCAAGGTCGCCTCGGTAATGATCGCGAGCATGCCTTCGGAGCCGATCAGCAAGCGGGTCAGGTCCAGCCCGACCACGCCCTTGCTGGTTCGTACGCCGGTGCACAGTTCTTCGCCCGCGCCGGTCACGGCCCTTAAACCCAGCGTGTTCTCGCGCGGCGTCCCGTATTTCACGGCACGCGGCCCCGCCGAGTTGAAGGCGAGATTGCCGCCTACCGTGCAATAAGCCGCACTGCTGGGATCGGGCGGCCAGAAGAACCCGTGTCGGGCGGCGGCTTCCTGCACCGCCTGATTGGTGGCGCCCGTCTCCACCACCATCAGCCGGTCGGCGGGGTTGATTTCCAGGATACGGTCCATGCGCTCCAGCGATAACACCACACCGCCCTGCACCGGCACCGAGCCGCCGCAAGTGCCGGTGCCGCGCCCGCGCGCGGTCAGCGCGACACCATGCCGGTTGCACAGGCGCACCACACCAAGCACCTGCGTATGGCCACTGGCGAAGACCACGGCCGCGGGCGGCACGTGGCGGCGGCTGTTGTCGTAACCATAAGGCCAGCAATCGGCCGGGTCGGTGCGCAGATTGCCTGTCCCCGCAACCAGCGTCAGCGTTTCCAGGAATGCCGGACGCAGCATCTCGCCTGCCGCCATGTCAGTCTCCGAACAGACGCCGGTCGGTCAGATCGCAAAGACAATGAATCACCAGCAGATGCACTTCCTGAATGCGGGCCGTGGACTGCGACGGCACGCGAATCTCCACGTCTTCCTCGCGCAGCAGCGTGGTCAGGCGCCCGCCCTCGCGACCACTGAGCGCGATCACGCCCATGTCCCGCTCGTGCGCCGCGATCACCGCGTCCAGCACGCTGGCCGACTCGCCGGAGGTCGAAATCGCGAGCAGCACGTCGCCCGCATGCCCCAGCGCCATGATTTGTTTAGAGAATATCTGATCAAAGCTGTAGTCGTTGGCGATCGAGGTTAGGGTGGACGAGTCGGTCGTGAGCGCGATGGCCGGCAACCCTGGGCGTTCGCGCTCGAAGCGGTTGAGCATCTCGGACGAAAAATGCTGAGCGTCACCCGCCGAGCCGCCGTTGCCGCAGCTCAGTATTTTATGCCCGCTAAGCAGTGCCTCCACGATCAGGTCGGCCGCCCGCACGATGGGCTCCGCCAGAGCGACGGCCGCCTGCTGTTTGGTTTCGATGCTGGCGGCGAACGTCTGCCGCACGTGTTCGGCTTCATCCATTATGCTTGTTCCCGCGAGCGCGCTGTTGCCTGCCAGCCGAAAGTCATACCCTAAAATGCCTCCGTGTTCTTTCCGGTGAATGAACTTTCGTAGGGGGATTAAGGAGTATCGCCCCGCATCCGGGTAACGCCGATCCAGGTACCGCATAGCCATCCGTGGCGAAACTTCAGAGGCTCTGGAAACCCCGGCCCAGACTTCCGGCGCGTTGTGTTCCCGACAACGCTCTGGAAGCCCTGGGCAGGCTTTCCCTGCCTGCCCGTTCGCCGTCGGACGGCGAACCCTGTCCGGGCGTGAGCCGGCGGAGCTTCAACGCTCCACCCATGAATTTATCGAATAGGCCCGGCTCACCCACTGCGGTCGGTGGCTACGCCCGCAAAGTTTGTGCTGAGCGTGTCAAGTGGGGCGGCGAGCTTTATCCACCCTGCATGCGTTCCACAAATCCGCCGTCAGTCGGTGGCGTCGAAGGCGTTGCGCACCCAGTCCAGACGCTCGCCGGCCTCGATGGCGATAACGTCGAAACGCGCCGCGCGGGTCGAGCGGCTGGTTTGCAGGTAATGCTGCGCGCAGGCGATCAGGCGCGCGCGCTTGCCACGGTCAACACTGATAAGCGCGCCGCCGAAACCCGGATGCCTGCGCATGCGCACCTCCACGAACACCAGTGACTTGCCGTCCCGCATGATCAGATCGATCTCGCCCGCGCGGCAGCGATAATTGCTCTCCAGCAGGCACAAACCCTGACCTTCCAGAAAAACGCAGGCGCGTTGCTCGGCGTCGCGGCCACGCGCCTGTCGCGTCACGGCGCGGTCTGGGCGGCGAGCGACCCGGGCGGCGCACGCAGGCTGTCCATCACGGTGGCCGAACCATCGACGAACTGCGCCCATTGCAGCGCGCGATGGAGGCGGCCGCGAGCGTCCATGTGCAGCGTGCCGGTGAGCCCCGCGTAGCGCTCGTACGGCCGCGCCGCCAGACGCTTGAGGTAGTAGATCACCCGGTACGCATCGAAACCCAGTGCGGCCAGACGCGGCAACTGCTGACTTTCCTGAGGAAACAGGCGGTCCATGCGCGCGCGCAGTGCCGGCAGCGGATTCGCCCCCGGCACGGTCCACGGCATGTCGCAATACATGACGCCATCGATGTCGCGATCGGTGCCCGGGTCCGCAATCCCGGTGTAAATGTGCGAAGTCGAGTAAACGGGCAGATCGCTGGCGAAGTGGAAGCGCAGTTGCGGGCGCAACAGTCTAGCCTGACGCGGCAGCGCCACCATGAACATCATGTCGGCGTCCGGACGGCGACGCGGCTCGAACTGCAAGTCCAGATTAAGCAGACTGCGCAGTTCGCTGTTGCGCTGCTCGCTCATGTCGATGCCCAGCACATCTTTTATGGGCGCGGCGAAGTCCGCGGCGCTCTCATCGTAACGGTTTACGGCCAGCACGGTGCCGCCCAGATCCTCGAAACGCGCGCGAAACGTATTGAGCAGACGTTCGCCCCATTCGCCAACCGGTGCGAGCACCAGCGCGGTGCGGTGGCCGGCAAGCGATGCGCGCTCGGCCGCCTGCCGGGCCTCGTCCTCCGGCAGCAGACCGAATTCATAGAGATTATTCGGCGGACCGACCTTCTCGTCGCTGTAATTAAGGCTTAATACCGGCACCGGCAGACGCCGATTTTGCGCGAGCGCGGCCACACCTTCCTTGTCCAGCGGACCGACCACGAAATCAGCACCTTCGCGCACGGCTTGCTGATATACCTGCCGCGCATCGTCGCCGCTACCGACGTCATATATACGGATCGAGGGCTTGTCCGGTGCGATTTCATCGGTGTAATGCGCCGTCATAAAGCCCGCCAGCACCGCGCTGGAGACGCTGGCGTACGCGCCCGACAGCGGCAGCATCACCGCGATCTGCCGCGGGCGCACTTGCAGCGATCGCCAGTCGCGGCGCAGTTGAGCGAGCAGCGTGTCGCCGGCTGGATGTCCCGCGTAACGCCGCTGCCAGTCGTCCAGTTGCCGGTCGAAAGAGTCGAAATCCGCGGGCGAGGTTTTGGCTATGTAGCCCAGCTCCAGCCAGCCGCGCAGCCGCGGATCGCGCTCGACGCGCAACCAGCGGGCAAGTTCCTGATCGCTTGCTCGCGCCAGCGCCTCCCATATTTTCTGGTGATTGGCCGCGATCGCTTTTTGGTCGATAATTTCCGTCGTAAGCGCGGAACGCACCCGTACACTGTCCAGCACGCGCCCCGCCGCCAGCAGCGCCTGCGCGCGCAATTCTTCGACTTGCGTATAGAAGTCCGGCGTGGTGAGGCTCAAACCCGGCGGCAGCGCCGCCAACGCGACATTGTGCTGCCCGTCCATCAGCCCCAGCCGCGCCTGCGCGATACGCGCGCGCACCAGCGCCGTGCCCGCCAGCCGGTCGGCCGGAATCATGCTTAAGTATCGCTTCGCAAGCGCCGTGGTTTTGGGCGTGAGCACGGTCTCCACGGCGCGCAGTTGCAGATCTTCTCTCCGTGGCGAATCCACGCCTTTCGCCTGCTCCCAGTAAGCAGCCGCGGCGCCAGCCAGATTGCCCTGCTTGATGAGTCTGGATATCTGAACCTGCACCGGTCGCACGTCTTCGCGCGGCGGGTCGGTGGCGCAGGAGACGAGCGTCAGCGCCACGACGACGCACAATAGAGCGACGCACCGCGGGCCGCGCAGGCTGAGGACGCTGATTGGATCGCGCAATACCAAGCCCTGTATCATGCGCGCCAGTATCTTGACTGGCTGACACAGTGTCAATCGAAGTTGGATCAATCAAACCCAGGCCAACCAAACCCGGATCAATCAGGACGGGGACAGGCAAAGCCGGCGTGCTGTACGTCGTCGCCACACCGCTGGGCAATCTCGCGGACATCACCTATCGCGCCGTGCAGGTGCTCAAAGACGTGGATCTGATCGCGGCGGAGGACACCCGCCACAGCCGCCCTCTGCTGACGCATTACGGCATCGAGACGCGCACCATCAGCCTGCACGAACACAACGAGCAGGCGCGCGCCCGCACGCTTACGGCCCGCCTGCTGGCCGGCGAGTCGATCGCGCTGATTTCCGACGCGGGCACGCCGGTGATCAGCGACCCCGGATACCGTCTGATCGCCGGCGTGCGCGACGCCGGCGTGCGCGTATCGCCGGTGCCCGGCCCCAGCGCGCTGATTGCGGCCTTGAGCGCCGCCGGCCTGCCGACCGACCGTTTCGTGTTCGAAGGCTTTCTGCCGGCGAAAGCAGGCGCGCGGCGGCGGCGGCTCGAGGGACTCGCAACCGAGACCCGCACGCTCGTAATTTACGAATCGAGCCACCGCATCGAGGCAAGTGTCGCAGACATGCGCGACGCGTTCGGGCCGGAGCGCCGGGCGGTTATCGCACGGGAGCTGACCAAGGCGTTCGAGACCCTGCATGACGATGCCCTCGAGGCTTTATGTCAATGGCTCGCGGACGACTCGAACCACCGTCGAGGCGAGTTCGTGGTCATCGTCGCCGGCGCGACGGAACTCGAAGAAGGCGATGCAGCCGAAGTTCGCCGCGTGCTGAGCCTGCTGTTGCGGGAGCTGTCGCCCAAAATCGCGGTGCGGCTGGCCGCGCAACTCACCGGCGAGAGCAGAAACAGGGTTTATGAAATGGCGCTCGCGTTAAGCCGCAACGATAAATAAGCCGCCGGATCAAGAGTAACGCTTACGTCTTCGGTAGCGTGACGCCCCGCTGGCCCTGATATTTGCCGCCGCGATCCTTGTACGAAGTCTCGCATTCCTCATCCGCCTCCAGGAACACCACCTGCGCCACGCCCTCGTTGGCGTATACCTTGGCCGGCAGCGGTGAGGTGTTGGAGAACTCCAGGGTAACGTGGCCTTCCCACTCTGGCTCCAGCGGCGTTACGTTGACGATAATGCCGCACCTCGCATAAGTGCTCTTGCCCAGACATATCGTCAGCACGTTGCGCGGAATGCGGAAGTATTCCACCGTGCGCGCCAGCGCGAAGGAATTGGGCGGGATGATGCACACGTCGGCCTTGAGATCCACGAAGCTCCGGTCGTCAAAACCCTTGGGATCGACCACTGCTGAATTGATGTTGGTGAAGATCTTGAATTCATCCGAGCAGCGCACGTCGTAGCCGTAGCTGGAGACGCCGTACGACACAATGCGCCCCTGCCCGTTGGTCCGCACCTGGCCGGGCTCGAACGGCTCGATCATGCGATGTGCGGCGACCATGCGCCGGATCCATTTGTCGGATTTGATGCTCAAGGGTAACGCCCCACGGAAACTGGTTTGTGAACTCGGCGAACGCCGACCTGGATTTTACATGCCTTTATCAGCGCCACGACAAGTAATGATTGCCGGCTAACCGCTCGCTCCAATCGAACGCCAATTTTGGCTCGTCCTGGCAACCGATGTCGCCAGCATTCGATCGCCGCCGTGGCCGCCTGCGGCTCCGCGTGCCGGCGCGCAATGGGATTGCCCCGCCGTGCGCTAGTTGTTCTGAATCACGATCTTCGGGAAGCGGGCGCTGAAATCCTTGCCCTTCAACGCGAGTTTGGCCGCGGTGCGGCGCGCGATGTCGCGATAAATGGCCGCCACCTTGCCGTCTGGATCGGCCACCACGGTCGGTGTGCCGCTGTCGGCCTGTTCGCGGATGTGGATGTCCAGCGGCAGCGAACCCAGCACGTCCACGCCGTAGTCCCGGCTCATGCGCGCGGCACCGCCCTCGCCGAAGATGTGCTCCTCGTGCCCGCAATTCGAACATATATGCGTGCTCATGTTCTCGACGATGCCGAGCACCGGCACATCGACTTTCTCGAACATCTTCAAGCCCCGGCGCGCATCCAGCAGCGCGATATCTTGCGGCGTGGTGACGATGACCGCGCCCGAGACCGGAATCTTCTGCGCGAGAGTGAGCTGGATGTCGCCGGTGCCGGGCGGCAGGTCGACGATCAGATAATCGAGATCGCGCCAGCGCGTATCATTCAACAGCTGCTCCAGCGCCTGCGTGACCATGGGGCCGCGCCAGATCATGGGCGTTTCTTCGTCGATCAGAAATCCAATGGACATAACCTGGATGCCGTGATTCTCCTTGGGTTCGATGCTCTTGCCGTCCTTCGATTCCGGCTGACCGACCAGCCCCATCATGCGCGGCTGGCTGGGCCCATAAATGTCCGCATCCAGAATCCCCGCCACAGCACCCTCGGCCGCCAGCGCGAGCGCCAGATTGACCGCGGTGGTTGATTTGCCCACGCCGCCCTTGCCCGAAGCCACGGCGATGATGTTCTTGACGTTCTGCATGGGCTTGAGCGACTTTTGCACGGCGCGCGCCTGAATCTTCCACGACACGTCCACCCGCGCGTCGCGCACACCTTCAACACCTTCGACCGCTTCGCGCACCCGCGCGGCCAGTTCGTCCCTGAAGCCTTTGGCCGGATAGCCGAGCACAACATGGACCTTGACACGGCCGCCATCGATCGCGATGTCGGCGATCGATTTCTCCGAGACCAGGTCCGTGCCCGAATGGGGATCGATCACGCCTTTAAGCGCCGCTTCGACCTGCTCGCGGGATATATCAGTCACTGGATAATTCCTCCTGGTATGCCGGTACGAGCATGAGTCGCGGCTGGAACGCCGCGCCTGTACGGGCCGAATGGGGGCGCGATTCGCATAAGCGAGCCGCTAAACCTCAATATTAATAAGCTTTGATTGTATCGCATGGGGGCACGGCGAGATAACCCGATCACATGGCGGTCGCTCGTGGTGAATGGTATTATTTGTATCACTGGGCGAAACTATTAAATTGATGCCACATTCGCTAACACCTTGTTAACTCTGCATTGCCGCCGAACCAGCCATCCTCATTGCAGGCATTTTTGTTTCTCCACTAATAACAATTACATTGGCTCATGAATCAAACGGCAAGAAAAATCCTCGTCACCAGCGCCTTACCCTACGCGAACGGGCCGATCCACCTCGGGCATCTGGTGGAATATATCCAGACTGACATCTGGGTACGCTTCCAAAAGCTGCGCGGCCACGACTGCATTTACGTATGCGCCGACGATTCTCACGGTACGCCCATCATGCTGAAAGCGCGCGAGCTGGGCATCACCCCGGATGCGCTGATCGAACGCATCGGGCGCGAGCATCAGGCGGACTTCAGGGATTTTCTCGTCGGCTTTGACAACTACCACAGCACGCACTCCGAGGAGAATCGCGCGCTTTCGGAGCACATCTACCGTCGGCTGAACGAACAGGGATTGATCGCGAAGCGCACCATCTCGCAAGCCTTCGATCCGGAAGTCAAAATGTTCCTGCCCGACCGCTTCATCAAGGGCGAGTGCCCGCGCTGCGGCGCGCCGGATCAGTACGGCGATTCGTGCGAGGTGTGCGGCGCGACGTACGCGCCCACCGATCTCAAGAACCCGCGTTCCGTGTTATCGGGCGCGGTGCCGGAAACCCGCGAGTCGGAGCATTATTTCTTCACCCTGGGCAAATTTGAGGACGACCTGGCGGCGTGGATGCACACCGGCTCGCTGCAGCCGGAGATCCGCAACAAGCTCAACGAATGGTTCGAAGCCGGCCTGCGGGACTGGGACATCTCCCGCGACGCTCCTTATTTCGGCTTCGAGATTCCCGACGCGCCCGGCAAATATTTGTACGTGTGGCTGGACGCGCCGATCGGCTACATGGCGAGCTTTAAGAATTACTGCGACCGCGAAGGCGTCGCATTCGAAGATTACTGGGCGGCGGACAGCGAAGCCGAGCTATACCATTTCATCGGCAAGGACATCGCCTATTTCCACACCTTATTCTGGCCGGCGATGCTGCAAGGGGCGGGCTTTCGCAAACCCACCGGCGTCTACTGCCACGGATTCCTGACCGTGCAGGGTCAGAAGATGTCCAAGTCGCGCGGCACCTTCATCATGGCGCGCACGTATCTGGAGCACGTCAATAATCCGGAGTACCTGCGCTACTACTTCGCCGCCAAGCTGGGCGCCGGCGTTGAGGATATCGACCTGAATTTCGATGACTTCGTCGCGCGCGTGAATAGCGATCTCGTGGGCAAAGTCGTCAACATCGCCAGCCGCTGCGCGGGGTTTATTAGTAATAGTTTCGATGGCCGGCTGGCAGACAAGTTGCCAGAACAGGATCTCTTGGAGCGTCGTCTATCGAGCGATGAACCTGATATGGCCGAAAGCGATACGCTAATGGAGGATCACGCATACGAACACTCTTTCGCGCCAGCAGACCTGATGTTCCAGTTTATTCAAAGCCGGCGAGTCATCGCACAATGGTATGAGGGTCGAGAGTTTTCGCGGACGATGCGTGAAGTGATGGGGTTGGCTGATCTTGCAAATCAGTATATCAACGAGCGAAAACCGTGGGCGCTGGCGAAACAGGCAGGTCGAGAAAACGACGTCCAGGCCATCTGCACCATGGGCCTGAACCTGTTCCGAATACTCATGATTTACCTGAAGCCCATACTGCCGCGCATGGCCACGGAAGCCGAAGCATTTTTGAACATCGATCCGCTGACCTGGGACGACCTCAGCAAACCACTTATGGCGCACCGGATCAATCCCTTCAAGCCACTGATGACCCGTATCGATACCAACGAGATTAACGCCATGATCGACGCCTCCAAGCAAACCACCGGCAGCGCACCAGCCATCAGCACCAATCAGCAAACGGCGCTGGAGAAAGACCCCATCGCGCCCGAAATTGCATTTGAGGACTTCGCCAAACTGGACTTACGACTTGCCGAGATCGTACAGGCGCAGCCAGTGGAAGGCGCAGACAAACTCCTGCAACTGCGCATGAATCTAGGCGGCGAAACGCGCACCGTGTTCGCCGGCATCAAACAGGCATACACACCGGAACAATTAATCGGCCGCCTCACCATCGTCGTCGCCAACCTCGCGCCGCGCAAAATGCGCTTCGGCCTCTCCGAAGGCATGGTCCTCGCGGCCGGCCCAGGTGGTAAAGACGTCTTTCTGCTCAAACCGGATGCGGGCGCGAAGGCGGGTATGCGGGTGAAATAAATACGCGGGGCGCCGCGTAATCATTATCAAGTTCGCTGTGCCCAGCAAGCAGATTTACCCCTCCATCGAGTCGACAGCCACGAGCAAGCGGGCGGCTGCGGCTCATGTCGAACATTAGGTGTTCCCTACGCAGGACAGTACAATTATATTTCCGAGAGTTGCTTGCAGGGAGTCATCATGAATTTCAGTATCGAGCACGAGCAGGAAGATGATGGTCGCTGGCTGGCCGAAGTTCCTGAGCTGCCTGGCGTACTGGCTTACGGCGTCAATGCCGAAGACGCGATGGCGAAAGCGGAAGCCTTGGCCTTGCGGGTCTTGGCAGAGCGTCTCGAGCATGGCGAAAGCCGCCCTATTCCAATTAGCATCTCCTTTGCGACGGCGTGAGTTCATGGTCTGCGCGCAAGGCGAAGCGTGTTTTAGTCGCGCTGCTGCGCATTGGCTGGCAGATTAAGAGACAATCCGGTTCTCACCGTACCCTCTCGCGTAGCGGTTGGCCCGATGTCACGTTCGCCTTCCACGACAAAGACGAGATCGGCCCAAAGATGTTGGCCCGTATCGCAAAACAGACGGGGCTGAGTCCCGATGACTTCTAAACCTGACAAATCCCCGCAGCCGATCGCCCGTGAAATCCCTCGGTTCTTCCAGGTAAAGGAGGCGGGCGGTGGTGCGCGAAGACGGGGACGCGGATGAAATAGACACACCCACACCGGGCGCGCGCGGTGGCATCACACATATCTACGCTGGATGAGCAGCCAAGATCCAACGGGAACCGATTGGACTGCGCGGGAAATTGACCTGATCCTGCTAGACTATTTCCATATGCTCAAAATGGAAACGGTCGGGCAGCACTACGTCAAATCCCATCGTAACGCCGCGCTTCAATCAGTCATAGGACGTTCGCGCGGATCGATAGAATTCAAACATCAGAATATCAGCGCCGTATTGTTGAAACTCGGCATGCCTTGGATTCCAGGTTACAAGCCGATGGCAAATTATCAAAGGGCACTTATAAATGGCATCGAGCGATATCTGGATGCGAGCCCTGAAATTTTTTCACCGCGTGTTGTTCATCAACCAGATCGCCTGGCGGAGGAAGGCGCGTTGTTTTTCGAGCCGCCACCTGCCATCACCGCGGCCAAAAGCCCGCAACCGAGTTTCTTGAGCCGGTTGGTGCGCAAATTCGATCCTGCCAAGCGCGACGCGCGTGACCGTGCATTGGGCAGATTGGGTGAAGAGCGCGTGCTGCTGTCCGAGAGGGCGCGCCTCACGGCGTCCGGGCGCAAAGACCTCGCCGGCAAAGTACGCTGGATTGCCGAAGAAGACGGCGATGGCGCCGGTTTCGATATTTTGTCATTCAGCAAATCTGGCCAGGAACGCTTGTTGGAAGTTAAAACGACGTCAGGTCACAAACAAACGCCGTTCTATTTGTCCGAGAACGAAAGGTCACTCTCTACGGAGCGGCCCGGCGATTTCCGGTACGGTTGTATGATTTCATCAAGACTCCAAGAGCTTTCAAGCTTATCCCTCCTCTGGAGAATTCCGTGATGCTCAAACCCAGCATCTATCGAGCATCATTTAATACTTATTCTGCCGGGCGATAGGCATCAGCTTATAGTGCGCCGCGTGATTATCCGGCGTGCATTAGCACGCTTTAGCCGCGAACGACATCGAAGCAAAGCGCACCTGGCGCCGTGGACCAAACGGTCGTGACCTGCCTCATGCGTCATGCGATAACCGCTACTCCGAACAGGTAGGGATGCAGCGTAAGAAAAATGCCGTACGCGACGAGTCCCGCGACCAAGGCAGTTAAATCTTTGACTAGAGGCTGCCTCGTAGCTGAAATCTCCGCTCCGCGCCTGTTGGCCAACCACATGTCGATCAAAGCGAAGCTACCCAGACCGCCGAACAGCACTAAAGAGGCCAGATCGCCGTTGGCCAGCAGGTGCGCGACGGCCCATGCGCTAACACCCCACAGCATAGGATGCGCCGTGAAACGTTTGATGTTCGTTGGAAGATACGCGGTTGCGAGGAGGACAAAGGCGAGCGGGGTGATCAGTAATGCTGCCACGCGGCCCCAACCTGGAGGCTGCCACAGGGGCACGAAATCCGCAGCGCTTTTGCCAATGATGATCAATACCAGCCCGGCTAAAGCAACGCCCGAGAAGAGGGCCATGTAACGGCCTTCACCGAGCCTGCCTGCCAGGCGTTCACGCAATGCTGGAAAGCCGGGCACCAGATGTACGCCGACGAAGACGATGATCCCAAGAGTAAGCAGCAGCATTCGTCAGCAGACCAAAGTAGCACCGATCAAAATCCTAAGCGTAAGCGCAGCCGAAGTCGAGTCTGCGTCACAGGGGCAGGTCGGGAATCCTTGGCCGGCGGCAGATCGCCACAGGTGTTGGCGACCTGCATAAAGCACACGCTAAAACGCGTTATCCGCTTTCTCAAACCGGTGTCGGACGCAGTTCGGCCAGTAGCTTCGTGAGCGCGGAGAAGTCCACGGGCTTGACCAGGTGGGCGTTGAAGCCAACCTCTGCGGAGCGGCGACGGTCTTCCGCCTGACCCCAGCCGGTCAGGGCCACCAGCGACATGCGTTTGCCCCACGGCGCTGCGCGTATTTTGCGGGCCACCTCCAAGCCGTTGAGTTTCGGTAGACCGATGTCGAGCAATATGACGTCGGGTTGGAACGTCGCCGCCGACTCCACGGCCTCAACGCCGTCGTAGGCGGTGTACGTCTCGTGGCCCGTCATCTTCAACAGCAGGGCGAGAGACGTGGCCGAGTCACGGTTGTCATCGACCACGAGGATGGTTAGGGCCACGGCGCTGGTCGGCGCGCCGGCGTCGGGCTCTGGTTGCGGCGGCGCTTCGGACATTGCGACCCAGGCCGGCAAACTGATTACGAACTCGCTTCCCTGACCCGTGCCGGCACTGCGGGCGGCCACCGTACCGCCGTGCATCTCCACCAGGCTCTTGACCAGGGTCAGGCCGATGCCCAGCCCGCTGCGCGAACGTTCCAGCGACGTATCGAGCTGCTTGAACATTTCGAAGACGGCGGGAAGTTGCTGCACGGTCATGCCGATGCCGTTGTCCCGCACCCGAAGGACGACCTGCTCACCCTCCGGCTCGACCAGCAGGTCAATGCGCCCGTCGGGGTCCGTGAACTTGCAGGCGTTGGTCAGCAGGTTGTCCACGACCTGAGCCAGACGGATCGGATCCGCGTGCAGGTATACCGGGTGCGCCGGCAAGGTGACATTCAGTTGGTGGCCCATGCTCTCACACAGCGGACGGACGGATTCGAGGGCGTGACTCACCACGGACGCGAGCTCAACCCGCTCTGTGCGCAGGTCGATCCTGCCGCGGCTGAGGCGGCTCACGTCGAGCAGGTCATCCACCAGATGGACCAACTGACCGATTTGACGCTCCATGATGTCCGAGGCCGAGCGGACGGCGTGCCGGTCGCCCTCCATGGCCCGTATGATCTCAACAGCGTTGCGGATCGGCGCCAGCGGGTTACGAAGTTCATGCGCCAGCGTCGCCAGGAATTCATTCTTGCGGCGGTCGGCCTCGGACAAATCGGCGGCGAGTGTCCTCAATTCATCGTCAATCAGCTTGCGCTCCGTCCCGTCGCGCATAATCTTCGTGAATCCGATCAATGCACCCGTCTCGTCGCGGTAGGCGGTGGCGACGCCAAGCGCGAAGAACGCCGTGCCGTCCTTTTTCCGCATCCAGCGATCATCACCGGCGCTGCCCGTGGCGGCGGCTTTCTCCAGCTCTCGCCGTGCGACCCCGCTTCGCACGTCCTCCGGCGTGAAGATGGTCGGCACGATATCCTTGCCAATGAATTCGACCTCATCGAAGCCTAAAACCCGCAAGACGCCTTCATTCCAGCTGGTCGCCCTTCCTTTCGGATCGGTCGTGAAGATCGCGTAGTCGCTGATCTGCTCGATGACGATGCGGAAGCGGTGCTCCTCTTCGCGCCGCTGGTGTTCCGCCCGCCGATATTCGCTGATGTCACGAAAAACCAGTACGACACCGACGACGCGCCCTGCGGCATCGCGGATTGGAGCGGCGCTATCGTTGATCGGACGCTCGCTGCCGTCCTTGTGTATCAGTACCGTGTGATTCGTCAGCGAGACGACATCGCCTTGAGACCGCACCTTTTTGACCGGATCCTCGATTCCCCGGCGGGTTTTCTCGTCAACGACGCGGAACACTTCCCCAAGCGAGCGACCCGCCGCCTCGTCCTCCGTCCATCCGGTCAGGGCTTCTGCTACGGGATTGAGCGTGGTCACGCGCCCCTCGTCATCGGTAGCGATGATGGCGTCGCCAATGCTGGCGAGCGTGACTCGCAACCGCTCACGGTGGTCCCGCAGTGACGTTTCGGCGTGCATGATACCCCGGCCCACGGCCACGCTCGTCGCGCCCGCGATGGCCACACATGCCGCGAGCAGCATCACGGCAAAGCCAAGGACCGCCTCCATGCGTTGAAAGGCGACTTCCCTGCTACCCTCGTACGTCGCGGTCGCGTCGATCTGCATCGCGTCGCCCAGAAAACCTTCCAGTTCGACGCGTAGTGTGTGCAGCCGGGCCAGTTTTCCCGCGCTCAGCTGGCGATTCCTGGCGTTCAGCAGGTCCCCGCCGACGGCCTTGAAATCCCGCCACAAGGCGGCAAACCGGACAGCCAGGGCGCGCTGGTTGGCCGTAGACGCGACTCGTTCGTACTCGGCAAGATACCGCGCCACGTCCAGCGCGCGTTTCGCTGCCGCCTGCCGGGTTTCCGGGTCGCCACTTCGGAGGTGCGTACGTACGTCCAGCGCGTAGCCAAGGATGCTGCTCTTCAGCTCCCGCACCGCCGCGCTACGTGTGCGCGCGTCGTTCGCCATCTCGTCTACCTGCCCTTCTATGGACAGCAGACGGACGGTCATCGTCAGAATGGCAACGACCAGCAGGACAATCAGCGTCCCGAATCCGAGCATGAGTTTTCTTGCACTGGTCATGTACGGCAATTGTCCGTCAGTTGCCTGGCACGTCCCGTATACGTGACGGCCGCCTGGTGGTTGCGGGTGCATTGTACGCCCGCGGCACCGCCGTCGCTTTGCCGCGAACGCTTTGGCTACAACCACGATTTCTCATACCGGCGTGCCGAGTCTACGCAAGGAACGGCGTTTTCTTCACGAAGAATAACTACCACTTTATTCGCCCGCGCGCCCGTAGTCCCTGCGGCAGCAGGCTCGCATAGATCAGCGCGTTGATCGGCGTCTCGACCCCCGCCTCGCGGCCGAGGCGCGCCACCGCGCCGGTTTGTGCTTCGAGCTCGGACGGCAACCCGGCCATGATGTCGCGTTGCATGGAGGCGGTGCCGTCAGGCGGCATGCCGTCCAATAGATCCAGCGCGGTTGCCGGCGCGCCAGGCGGCACATCGACGCCGCGCCCCTTTGCGACGTTCTCGATTTCCAGCATGGCCTGTTGCAGCATTTTGCGCGTCTCAGGGTGCGCGCCACCCCAGGCGGCGATGAACAGGAATTTTTCCCACATCGCGGCATCGATATTCGGTGCGATATCGATTGTCAGCCCGTGCGCACGTTCGAAAGCGTGTTGTATGCGAATCAGACGTTCGCTACGCAGTTTGTCCAGTTCGCCGAATTTGATGAACGGTTTGCCGGCGGCGTGACGCACGTGACCCGGTTCGACCACGTAAGCAATCAGGCTGCACAGACCGCCCAACACTTTTTCGCGACCCAGTTCAGCGGCAAGCATTGCTGGCGCTTCTACGCCATTTTGCAGCGGGATCACGCAACTCTCCGGTCCCAGCATCGGCGGGAGCGCGCGCGCCGCTTGCGCCACCTGCCAGGCCTTGACGCACAAAAGCACCACATCGAAGGTGCCTGCATGTTCAGCATCGTCGGTGACCTGCACGTGCGGCACGATGAAATCACCGTCGATGCTATCGACCCGCAAGCCGCCGGTGCGCAGCGCTTCGAGTTGCCGGCCGCGCGCGATGAACGTCACGTCCTCGCCGGCGTCAGCCAGCCGCCCGCCGACGTAGCCGCCGATGCCGCCGGCGCCGAAGATCGCTAAGCGCATGGATAAATCTCGTCTGAAAATTTAACGAGCGACAGTCCGCCGAAGAGCCAGGTATAGCAGCATGATCATTCCCAGCGCGATCGACACGTCCGCCAGATTGAAGATCATCAAGTGCAGCGGCGTCATCACGATGTTGATAAAATCCAGCGCGCGCCCCTCGTGCAGCAGCCTGTCGATAACGTTACTCAACGTACCGCCGGCGATCAGCGACCCGGCGGCCACACCAGTCGGCGTCAGCCCGGCCCTCAACACGATAAACGCGATCACGGCAGCGGCGAATATCGCGGGACCGATCATAAACGCCCAGCACCGCAGTGCGCGCGGTGAGTCGTCCAGACTCATGACCGTGCCGGCATTTTCCCAATGGCTCAAGCGCAGCCAGCCGTTCAGATAATACCGCGCCGGCGCATCGACCAGAGTTGCACGCACGACCGCCTTCGAACCCAGGTCGGCGCCGATGCAAAGACACACGATACAAATCGTGAGCGCGGTGCGGTGAACCGTGCTCATGCCCGATAGATGAGCGGTTCGATTTTCAGCGTATTCCCATGGCGAATGCACCGCAGGCAGCGGCGGTGCTCAGCCCGGCTAGCCACCGCCGCGCGAAGCGAGTTCAAGGCGCAGAAAGTTCAGCAGGTTGATCGCCGCGAACTGACGTTGACGCTCGCGGTCGCCGGGCAGGCGCACGTTTCGCGTTTCGACTTCGCCATCGAGCGCGACGGCGAGCACGACAAGGTCGCGCGCTGCGTTTTCCGCTTCGCTTTCGTCGTGCGCGTCGATCGCGGCCAGCCCCACGTCCGCGGCGAACAGCTTGCGGACACCCGCCGCCATGGCGCTGGCCGCGACTTGCGGATCGGTGGGTAACGACGCATCCAGCAAACGCTCAAGCGTTTGTGCGCCAACGGCGATCACGCTGCCGCACAGGATGTCGTCCGCGCCGGGAGTTCGGGTCAGTCGCGCGCTGATCAAGCCGCCGGTCAGGGTCTCCGCCAGCGCAAGGTTAAGCCTGTTCGCGCGCAACAGATCGATCACCACGGATTCCATGGTCTGCGCATCGACGCCGAACACGAGGTCGCCTAAAATCTCGCGCAGGTTACGGTCTTCATCGTCGAGCAATCGTTGCGCGGTGGCCTCATCCTGCGCTCTGGCGGTGATGCGCACCTTGATGCCTTCGATGCCGCTCGCCAGCAGCGCCAAAGTGGGATTGTCGATTTCGTCCAGCGCGGCAATGCGCGCTTCGAGCAGTTCGGCCAAGCCGGATTCCGATTGCCCCCAGGTGCGCAGGGTGCGGCTCCTGATGACCGCCACCGCGCCCGCGCGCTTCTGCAGATCGGGAACGATTGTGCCCGCGATCATCTCGCGCATCTCGTACGGCACGCCGGGCACGGCGTAAATCACTTTGTCGCGCAACGGACACACCAGTCCCGGCGCGGTACCGGGCATCTGCGCAATGACCAAGGCGCCCTCCGGCACATCGGCCTGGCGCAGATTGTTTTGCGGCATCTCACGTCCGCGCGCGAAAAAGCGTTCGCGAATGCGCGCAACGATTGCCTCATCGCGCACCAGCGCCGCATCCATGATCTCCGCGATCGCCTCGCGCGTGATGTCGTCGTGCGTGGGACCTAAGCCGCCGCACATGATTACCGCGTCGCTGCGGTTCAGCGCAATACGCAATGTCTCGACGATGCGCGCGCGGTTGTCGCCTACATGCGTGTGGTAGTAACTGTCGATACCGGCCAGCGCGAGCTGCTCCCCGATCCACGCCGAATTCGTATCGATGTTCTGGCCGAGCAGCAACTCGCTGCCGACGGCGATCACTTCACAGCGCAACGCTTAGCCTCCATCGATCAAGGTCTTACGGTGCTTCATCCGGTACCATTATCCTCTGTCGCTGCCGGGCGCCGCCGATATTCGATCATCGCCTCGGAAGCGTCGCGCCTCAGCATCGAATCGACCTCGGCGCCGACCTGTACAGCGACCGGATCACGACGCGCAACCGCGGCGCAGTGCGCCCGATAGTCCGTCGCCAACTTGACGTCGCTCAGCAGTGGGTCGTCCTTTTTCAGAGCCTGCGCCTGCCATGCCCGGTTGATGCTGATAACCCGGCCGGCCCCGTCGACAACCGCGATGCTTGCGTGCAGCGAATGAAGAATGGCATGCACCAGCGCCTCACGCTCTTGCAACGCCGCCTGCGCAAGTCCTTTTTTGACGATTTCGGCCTGCAAATCCCGATTGGCGGACGCTTGCTGTTCACGGGAGTAGCGGACGCGCCGTAGCAGTTCCGCGTTCTCGAAATTCAGTCTGAGCGCGCCC
>Ga0136621_1000139_pt1 | contig 25900 bp, 30 predicted proteins | sample AntDryUQ445A2306_FD_104673 | JGI IMG/M metagenome (GOLD analysis project Ga0136621, IMG submission 104673) | Polar desert sand microbial communities from Dry Valleys, Antarctica - metaG UQ445A (23.06) | ecosystem: Environmental > Terrestrial > Soil > Desert | place: Antarctica: Dry Valley...
CGTCGGTAGAAGTATCGTCAGCGAGCGCCGACGTCACGGTCGGCGGGGTGCTCGGACGAGCGATCTCGCCAGTCGGCACCCGCGAGCTCACGGCAGGAGGGACGAGCGAGCTCCCGGAGGCGACGTACGCGGCGAGACCCAGCCCTGCGGGAAACGCGAGGCCAATGAGAACGAGGGCGAGAAGACCGGCTCTACGCATGAGAGTCAAGCTACCAACCCTCGTGCCAGCTCTCGGCCAGCGCTTGGTCAAGGTTCGGTAGGCAGCCGTAGAAAGACCATCTGCACACGCGTGCCTGGCCCCTCGCCAAGCCTGATCTCGCCCCCTCAGCGTCGCACGTGCCCTGCGACGATGGCTAGACCGAGGCCCGTGCCGTGACCGGTCCGCCGGCCGCTCGCACCTCGGTAGAAGCGCTCGAATACGCGCGGTCGGTCCTCGGGCGGCATGCCAGGGCCAGAGTCCGAGACATGAGGAGGGCGCGGTCGCCGTCGATGTCGGTCTCGACCCGCACCTTGGTTCCGGGCGGGGAGTACCGGAGCGCATTGTCGAGCAGGTTGTCGAGCACATGGGCGAGGTCTTCCCGGTTCGCCCGCACTCGCGGAGCACCTCCTGCTCGGAGCTCGAGGTGCTTACTCGCAGCAACCGCCGCTTGACGCCGGCGGCCGACGGCCTCGCGAGCCAGCGTCTCGAGATCGATCGGATCTGCCGCAGCAGGCGGCGCGTTGGCTCGGGCGAGGGCGAGCATGTCATCGACGAGGGCCGCCAGGCGGTCGAGCTCGACCTCGGCTTTCGCAGCCTGTTCTCCACCCAAGCCACCTTCGCCTTTGATCGCCTCGAGTCGAAGCCTGAGCCCGGTGAGCGGCGTTCGCAGCTGATGCGATGCGTTGGCGACGAACTCGCGCTGCGCGTCGATGCTGCCCTCGAGATCAGCCGCCATCTGGTTGAAAGACTCCGCAAGCACCCGCAGCTCCGTCGGCCCCTCCTCCGGCACGCGAGCGCCGAGCTCCCCTTGTCCCAGCAACGTCGAGGCGTCGGCCAGTCGCCGAATCCGGCGACCCAGCGGTAGCTCGAGAAGCCAAGCGACCATGACGCCGGCCAGGATCACGACCGCGCCGAGAAGCGCGAGTCGAAGCCAGCTCCCGCGAACGGCAGACGCGACCGCGTCAGTTCCGGCAGAGAGGCGCACTGCTCCGACCACCCGTCCGCGATCGACGACGGGAACCGTGACGAGCAGGAGATCGTCACCAAGCGTCTCGCTGGAGCGCCTGCGCGTGTCGATTCGGCCTTGAAAGAGAGCTGCGCGGAACTCGGGCCGCTCGAGCGTCGCGTAGAAAGCACCCGATCGTGCCGTTCCGTCGCTGTCGGCCAGGACCCTCCCCGCCGAATCCGTGACGACGATGCGCTGCTCGCGTGCCCCGGCGCTCTCCGCGACGATTCGGTCGAGCGCGGCGGGCGAAGGCGAGCCCGTCGCTGCGCCCGCCGAGACCACGAGGTCGGAGACTCGCGCGGCAAGAATGGCCGCGTCTCCGAGCACTGCTGTCTCGTAGTCCGCTTCGGCCCTGCGCTCGACGGTCAGCGCAAGCGGGATGGCGAGCGCGAGAACGACCGCGGTCGAGAGATAGAACGCGGCGAGGAGGAGCCTGACTCGAAAGCTCACCTGCCGGTAGTCAGCTCGTCCGAAGAAGAAAAGCGGAACCCCACACCACGTACCGTGTGGATGAAGCGCGGCGCCGCCGGATCGTCGTCCAGCTTCCTGCGGAGCGCGCTCACGTGCACGTCGAGCGTCTTCGTCGAGCCGAACCAGCCTGTGTCCCAGACCTCACGGATGAGCTGCTCACGCCGGACGACCTTGCCGGCGTTCTCGAGCAGAAGTCGCAGCACCTCGAACTCCTTCACGGTCAGGTCTACGACCTCCCCGTCGCACTTGACCTCGTGCCTGTCGAGCTCCATGCGAATCTCACCGACCTCCAGCACGCCACTCTCCGAAGCGGGCGCGGGCGTGTCGATCCGGCGGAGCACCGCGCGCACTCGGGCTGCAAGCTCTGCGGCACTGAACGGCTTGGTCACGTAGTCGTCGGCGCCGAGCTCCAAGCCGAGCACACGCTCGAGCTCTTGGCCCCGCGCAGTGACCATGATCACCGGTGTCCTCGAGGCGCTCCGGATCTCGCGAAGAACGTCCTTGCCGTCGCCGTCGGGCAGCATGACGTCGAGGAGCACGAGGTCTGGAGCGCGTGTGTAGAAGAGCTCGCGACCGCCGGCTGCCGTCGGCGCGACCACGACGTCGAACCCCTCTCGCTCGAGCGCGGCAACAAGCGGCTCGGAGATCGACTCCTCGTCCTCGATCAGCAGGATTCGACGCCGAAGCATCTGCTCAGGATATGAGGCAGGCCGCTCGGGAAGTGCCGATTGCGCTCCGCCTACTCATCCTTTGCCCACTCGTTGGTGACTCTTGGCCGAGCGCGCCCCGGCCGTTGAGACGGCCGCGCATACGTTTGCCGTGTTCACAAACTCGACCTCGAAGAAGCATTCATGTTAGAGACCGTCACAGCTCACAGGAAACTCGGCGCGGGGCTGGCCGCGGGTGTTCTCGGCGCGCTTGTCGCCCTGGCCCTGATCTTCTCCGTCACCGCCGACGCGGCTCCACAGAAGCTGTTCGCAACGGTGGGCCCCAGCTACACGATCTCGCTGAAGACCGTGACCGGCAAGCGTGTGAGCACTCTCACTCGCGGCGCGTACGCGATCACCGTGAAAGACCGCTCGGAAGATCACAACTTCTATGTCCGCGGCCCGGGCGTCTCGAAGTCGTTCACCGGAGTGGACTTCGTCGGCACGAAGACGATCAGCGTCCGGCTCGCCTCCGGCCGGTACTCGTTCGTCTGCACACCGCATTCGGACGAGATGCACGGCTCGTTCTCCGTCCGCTGACCGTCCGCAAGGCATGAGGCGAGCGGGGGAGCTAGCTATCCCCCGCTCGTCCGTGTGCGCCTGAAATACTCGGGCAATGGACTCCGCGCGAACGACCAACCCGAACTGGTCGCGCAGGGTGCTCTTCGCCGGGGTCGTGATCGTGGTCGTGCTCGGCGGAGGCCTCATCGCGTCCGCGACGATTCCGCGCTGGTGGGCCCAGCGAGTCGGTGATCAGGTGGAGGGAAGCCTCATCACCGGTGCCTTCATCGGACTCTTCTACGGGTTCGTCTTTACCGCGCTGCCGCTCCTCGTGCTCGCCGCGGTAGCCAGATGGCGACGCACTCCGCGAGCGATCCTGATCGCCATCGGTGTTGCGGCGGTCCTCGCGATCCCGAACCTGATGACGCTCGGCATCGTCTTCGGAACGGGGAACGCGGCGCACGCGGGAGAGCGGATCCTCGACGTCGAAGCGCCTGCGTTTCGCGGCGCCACGCTTGTCGGCGCGCTCATCGCGCTCGCGATGAGCGGCTTCGTCGGGTATCTGGTCGCGTCCCGAGGGCGGGAGCGTCCCCCCCGAGCTGTCTCTTAGACGCGCCCGGAGAACGTGTCGCAGGAGTTCGGGCTCTTCCCCTCGATTCCGCGCACGAACCAGCTCTGGCGCTGCTCGGCGGACCCGTGCGTCCAAGCTTCGGGATTCACGCTGCCTTGCGCCTTCTCCTGGATGCGGTCGTCACCGACGGCTGCGGCGGCGGAGAGTCCGTCCTGGATGTCCTTGCGGGTGATCTCGACGATCAGTCCTGTCCGTACCGCGTTTGCTACCCACACACCCGCGTAGCAGTCGGCCTGCAGCTCGACCCGCACGGCGTTCGACTGCGGGCCGGTGTCCTCGCTCTGCGCCTTGCGCAGGACTCCGGTCAGATTCTGGATGTGGTGCCCGTACTCGTGGGCGAGGACATATGCCTCGGCCAGCGGCCCGCCCGACGCGCCGAAGCGCGACTGCAGTTGCTCGAAGAAGCCGAGGTCGATGTAGACAAAGCGGTCAGCAGGGCAGTAGAACGGACCCACAGCGGAGCTGGCCTGGCCGCAGCCGGTTGACACCCCACCGGTAAAGAACCTCGTGCGCGCGGGCTGGTAGCCGCGGAACGCCGTCGACCAATGCTTTTGCACGCTGTTCACGACGGCGAGGATGCGGCAGTCCTGATTCTCGTTCGCGTCCTGCCCGGTCTGACAGTGCTCGAGCGTCGACGAGGGCGGACCGGTGCCTGCAGTCTGGCCGGCGAGGTCGTCGAAAGGACTCCCGCCACCGCCTGTGTCGATCGGATTCCCGCCGAGGAGCGCGATCGCGACGATGATGATAAGCGTCACGATGCCGCCTCCCCCGAGGGCCATCGGCGTGCCACCCATGCGACGACCACGAAGGTCTTCGACTTGCGAGCGATCGAGCTTTGCGTCTTTGCGGAACCGCACGCGCGGAGCGTACCCAGCAAGCGCCTCGAGCTAACTACGGTAATGGGGTGACTCTGCATGCCGACATTCGAGAGCTCGTCCCGGCGATCTCCGAATCGTCGCTGGTGCTGTCGGTCAATCGTGCCCGAGGAAGCGGGCTCGAGATCCAAGAGCCGGAGCATGATTCCCTCCTGTACGTCGTCGCTGGCTCGGGCTCGCTCACGCTCGAAAGCGAGCCCGTCGACCTGAGCACGGGATCCGCAGCTCTCGTCCTCGCAGGCGAGACGGCGATGATCGAGCCCGGCTCCGCAGAGCTCGAGCTCCTGCATGCCATTGTTGGACCGGAGGCCGATCGCCACGCGCCGCTGGGCGCTCGCCAGGTCGTTGTCGATGTCGAGGGTGCCAGCGCGTCACAGGCCACGGGAGCCCGGTCGTTCCGCGTGCTCTTCGGCCCACACAACGGCTCGTTACGGGCGACGCTTTTCGCGGGCTATCTCCCACCCGGACGTGCGCCCTGGCACTTCCACCTGTACGACGAGATCGTGTGGGTGCCGGAGGGACCAGGGCGAGTGCTCCGGCGCGACTCCGACGAGGCGCTCGGACCAGGAGCTGCGTTCCGACTACGTCCGCGCGAAGTGCACATCGTCGAGAACTCGAGCCCTGATCAGACGATGACCTTGATCGGGATCTTCACGCCTGCAGGAAACCCATCTGCCGCCTACCTCGCACCGGAGCCCTAGTTGGATTCTGATCAGAAAGAGCGCAGACGGCCCCTCCTCATGTACGACGCGGGTTGACGCTTCTGTCGCTTCGCGGCGCGTGTCGTCGCGTCACTCGACCGAAGGAACGAGCTCGCCTTCCTACCGCTCGACGATCTCGAGGCAGCATCGTTCCTCGACGGTCTGGATCAAGACGAGCGGTTCGCAACATGGCACTTCGCGCAGCCGGACGGATCCCTCGTTGGCTACGGCGCCGGTGGCGTGCAGCTCTTCGAGGCGATGCGGCTCACACGACCCGTAGGCCGCATGCTCGCGCGTGTCCCGGCTGGCACCCTCGACCGTATCTACGGCGTCGTCGCGCGCTGGCATAGGACACTCGGGCGCTTCGTGCCAGATCGGCCGGGGCCAAGACGATTTCCGTGATTCTTACCCTGGCGCAATCTCGGCCGCGAGCGACTCGACGGTGAGCTTCCGTCCGGAAGCCTGCTCGACGAGCCGATCCCAACGCACGGACGCACCCGGCGCAAACAGCTTCTGTACGAGCAGCGTCCCCGCCGCGGGACGGTCGACGAGCCCGCCCGCGGTCTTCCTCACCGCATCCTTGATCTGCGCTGCGACGATCGCGCCGTAGAGATACGTGTGGTAGTAGACGGGCGCGACGGCAATGTGGATCTTGGCCGCCCAGTCCGGGGCGCTGCGACCATCGGGAGGCGTGAGCAGCTGGAAGCGGGCCACGAGCTCCCACCAGACCGTATTCAGATCCCCCTCGGGATCGGCGTAGAGGGCTCGCTCGAACGCGTTCATGACGAGCACCCAGCGTGTGAATACGAGCAGCTCGGCGGCTCGAGCGGCACGGAGCCGCCCACCGAGCTCTTCCGCCTCGCTCTCGTCGATCTCGAGGATGCGCTCGAGCCATTCGCGGTCACCCGCGAGGGCGCCGAACAGGAGAGCGGACGCCTCGGTCGTCACGAGATGCGTCTCCCGCAGCACCCACGACAGATCATCGTCGAACCCAAGGTCGTAGACCCCGTGGCCCAGCTCGTGGAGCATCGTGTCGGTCCAGCTCTGGTTGTCGATCACGTTGGCGAGAATCCGAACGTCGCCGCCGCGATCGATGTCGATGCAGAACGCATGCTGGTTCTTCCCTGATCGCGGATACAGATCACTCCGGTCGAGAATTCCCTCGACCTCGAACCCGAGACCTTCGAACGTCCGACGCGCGAGCCCGACGATGTCCTTGCCCTTGAAGAGCGGGTCGAGATCGACCGCGCCTTCCGGCGGGGGTTCCTGGAAGAACGGATCTGCGTAGTGCCAGGGGCGGAGCTCGGAGACAGCGCAGCCGAAGCGCTCGGCGAGCCGTGCGTCGAGCGCGCTCTTCCAGCGTGAAAAAGGATCGGCGGTGGCCCGATCTGCCGCAGCGAGGGTCTCCAGGAGCTTGTTCTCGTCCATCTCGTCTGTGGTCAGGGAGAGCGCGAACCAGTCCCGGTAGCCGAGCGACCGTGCGGCTTCGTTCCGCATCCGGGCAAGCTCGCGAACGTCGTCCGCAACCTCCTGTCCTACCGTTTTCGACGCCTCCCATGCCTCGCAGCGCTCCCGTGGGTCATCGCTCTCGCGAAGGATCCGCTTGATCTCGTTGTCGTCGACTTCCTTGCCTGCGACGACGCCGCGATGGCGGGAGAAACGCGTCTCGACCGAGGCCTCGAGCTCCACGATTCGCTCTCGGAGCGAGCTCGAGATCTGGTGTGGAAGCATCGTGCTCGAGAGCAGCTCGAGCAGGCGAGCGTGATCGGAGCTCCCGCCGTTGCCCCGAGCGGCCTCGATCGCGGCATAGAGCTCCCGGTCTGCGAGCGCTTCCGAGTAGGCGAGCTCCGCGTCGGCTCGCCGCCGTGCGTTCTCGTCTGTGGCGTCGACGTTCGAGTCCCACCAGGCGATGTTGCTGGCGAGTGTCAGTGGTCGGAAACGCTCTTCGGCGGTGCGCGCGAGCGCGAGAGCGTCCTTCAAGAGCCCTGCACCCGCCGCCGCATGCGCCCGAGCATACCCAGGTCCTCTAACGTTCTCCCGGTGAGCGCGATCGGTACGAGAACCCTGCCGTGGAGCTGGTACACGGATTCGGCCGTCCTCGAGCTCGAGCAAGAGCGCATCTTCCGGCGGTTCTGGCAGTACGTCGGTCGCGCGGACGAACTCGCCGGGCCCGGGTCGTTCATGGCGACGCAAGCAGGCCACATCCCCGTCGTGCTCGTCCGTGACGAAATCGACGTGCTGCGTGCATTCCTCAACGTCTGCCGGCACCGTGGATCACTCGTCTGCGAAGGCGCGGGCCGGCGGACGACCCTCCAGTGTCCGTATCACGCGTGGACCTACGGCCTCGATGGCAGGCTCCTCGCGGCACCGCGTGCGGCCCGGGAGGGTGGGATCGAGAGCGAGGAGCTCGGGCTCGTACCGCTCCGTCTCGAGACTTGGGGGTCATTCCTCTTCGTCAATCCGGATCCGGACGCCGCTCCGCTCGCCGAGTTCTTGGCGGACGTCCCTGAGCGCGTCGCCGCCGCAGGGGTCGATATCGGCGCGCTCCGCTTCTTACAGAGATCCGAGTCCGAGCTCGCCGCCAACTGGAAGATCTGCGCAGAGAACTTCCTCGAGTGCTACCACTGCCCGGTTGCGCATCCGGGCTTCTCCGCCGTCATGGACGTCTCCCCGGACTCGTACCTGCTCGAGACGCGGCGCTGGGGAATGTCCCAAGCCGGCCCTCCCCGCCCCGAGCCTCGCGGTGGCTACGACCTCTCGGGCGAGGTCGAGCGTGGCGAGTTCCACTTCCTGTTCCCGAACACGGTCGTGAACGTGATGCCCGGCCGGCCGAATCTGTCGATCGGCCCGATCGTTCCCCGCAGCGCCGAGCGCACGTATCGCTTCCTCGACTACCTTGTCGCGCCGGACACGGACAGGGTCTGGATCGAGGAGATGTTGGCCTTTGACGACGAGGTCGGCGCCGAGGACCGAATCCTCGTCGAGCGCGTCCAGCGGGGAGTCAGCGCCGGACTCCTCGACGAGGGGCGCCTGCTGCCCGAGTCGGAGCAGCTCGTGGCGCATTTCCAGTCGCTGGTGCGCGACGCGTTGACCTGAGTCAGACGGCGCTTTTTTGCTGGAAATACACCACTTTTCTTCCCATCACTGCCGACAGTGACTTCACCATGCGCAGTAGATGAGACGAAGCTTGGGCCCTCTGCTCTGCGAGCTCCACGCGCACACATGGTGGAGCGACGGCGTCCTGACGGTCGCCGAGCTCGTCGACCTGCACGGACGCTGCGGGTTGACGTGCTGTGCGTCACGGTCACGTCGTGAGGCACGACGACGCCTGGCGCGCCCAGGGCCTCCGCTTCAGGTCGGTAGAGAACGCAACCTGGGATGAGTACCTCTGAGATGCCGCGCTCGCACCAAGCGACCATGATGCGACGGGCGCTCACCCGCGCGCGACGTCGAGCCCGCGAGACGCAGAACGGTTAGCCCAGCCGATCGTGTGGGAACAATCACCCCGATGAAGGTCGCGATCATCGACGTCGGCTCCAACTCGGTGCGCCTGCTCGTGGCGGCGGTCGACGCGGGCAACGTCAGCCAGCTTCACCGCGAGCGCGTCTACCTACGGCTCGGCGACGACGCATATCGCCGTGGACGGATCGGCACGCGCAAGCTCAAGGCGACCCGTGCGGTGGCCGCAAAATACGCGCGTATCGCGAGGAAAACGGGTGCCGAGCGAATCGAGACCATCGTGACGGCTCCCGGCAGGCAGGCAGTGAATCACGAAGAGCTCGTCGGCGCGCTCGTCAAGGCGACCCGCTCGTCCGTCGTCGTGTTGAGCGCCGACGACGAAGGCCGGCTGGCGTGGGAAGGCGCACTTGCACGCCTGGACGAGTCGCCCGACACGGTCGCAGTCATCGATCTCGGTGGTGGGTCGTGCGAGGTCGCAGTTGGAACCCAGGCACAAGGGCCGACTTGGGTTCGCTCCATCGAAGCCGGGGCACTGCGGGTAACGCGCGCGTTTCTCGGTGGGAACCCGCCGGAGGACGAGCAAATCGCGCACGCGCGTAGCAAAGTCCGGGAGCTCGCGAAGAACCTCCATCCTCCCCAACCCCACGCGGCATTGGCCGTCGGAGGGACAGCACGCGCGGTCGGTCGCATCGTCGGACGCCCCTTCGGCGTCGACCAGCTGGAGCAGCTCGTTTCCACGCTCGCGGACGTACCTGCCGAGAGCATGACGGAACCGCACGGCATCACCTCCGAGCGGGCCGAAACCCTGCTCGGAGGAACGCTCGTCCTCTCCGAGATCGCGCACCGTCTGGGCTGCGACCTCGACGTCGGCCGGGGCGGACTGCGCGAGGGTGCGGCGCTCGCTCTTGCGCGCGCCGACGCAGCTGCGGCCTAGTTCTCAGCGTTCGATCGAGCTGAGCATCTTCGGGCTCACGCTCCAGCGCAGAGCCGCGGTCCCTACCTGGGGACTGCTTTCGAAGCGAAGGCACATCGCAGCGCCCTTCTTCAGCTCGAGACGCAGCAAGCGCCCGTCGCCGGCGAGGAGCAGCGACGCGAGCTCCGAGAGCAGCGGTTGGTGGCCGACCAGCGCGAGCGTCGACTCGTGCCGATCCCGCAACGCCATCAGGCACTCGTTCCGTGGAGTGGATGGCTCGAGCGCGGGGAGCTCCTCGGGAGTGGGCCATCCGGCCTCCTTCTCAAGGATCTCCGCGGTATGCCACGCACGCACGTATCGGCTCGCGAGCATTGCGTCAACCTCGACCCCCAGCCGGCGTAGCCCACGCGCAGCGGCGCGAAAACGCTCTATTCCCGCCGGAGTGAGCGGGCGTTCGGAGTCATCCGGCCAACGCGCGACATCGTGCGGCTCTGCGATCGCGTGTCGCACGAGATAGAGATCCATGGGGAATTATCCCTTTGAGAGAGAGGCCGACGCTAAACTCCACCAGGTGGTCACAGCCGCTGCCACGGTAGGTATCGGAATGATCGTTTTCGGTGCGGTTGTCTTCGGCGTCGTTCTCGGCGCGGCCGCCTTCGCGCTTCGCCAGCACAACCGCATGTTCCCGAAAGGCTGGGACCGGACAGGCTGGGAACCGCGCTCCACCGGAGGTTGGTTCGTGACGAAATTCACCTGGCTCTCCGGCGGCCGAGGCTAGGAACCAGCCGAGCTCTACGACAAACTCAGACGAGTGCGGCGCGCCCGCGGAGGCGCTCGACCGCCGGAGCCGCTCGATAGCCGGTCGGGTGCCAGCGGCCGGCAGTTCGTTCGAGAACCCACGCGCCGCCTTTCTCGCACTGGACCTCACCGTCGAAGAGCCGCTCGATCACCTCGCGATGCGTGCATAGGAGAGATTCCTCCGGGAGCTCCTCCAGGAGCGCGAGCGCGCTCTCCTGGGAGCTGTCCGGCGCAAGCGCATCTCGACACTCGAGCTCGAGCCCGAGCGCTACCGCGAGAGGCCGAACGGTCTCGACGCAGCGCGTGTGGGGACTCGTGACGATCCGCTCGATCGCGAAGCCGGCGAGCGCCAGTCGCAGATGGCGGGCCTGGACGCGGCCGATTCGGTCGAGTGCGCGCTCGCGATCGAACCACGGCGGCGGCATCGGCTCGCCCGCGCTTGCGTGTCTGAGCAGCAACATCTCTCTTCTCCCCGACCCGAGCGGGCGATTCTCGATTGCTCGCCGGGACAAGTCAAGTCGTGAAGTCGCGGACCTTCTCCTCGAGGGAGCCGAGCACCTGCACGTCGCGCGTGTAGCTGAGAAGGTCTCGCGCCTCCTCGAGGGAGAGCCAGCGGCCGTCGTCGACCTCGTTCCGAAACTCGAGCTGGCCGGCGATGGGCGTCATCAGCCAGTAGCGCACGCGCTTCGCACGTCCACGAACATCGTGGTAGCGGGTTGTGGCGAGCTCCTCGCCAAGCTCACAGCGAAGGCCGGTCTCCTCCTCGACCTCCCGAAGCGCACACGTCTCGTCCCGTTCGCTCCGCAACGCCTTCCCCTTCGGAAGCGACCAGTCACCGTACTTCTGCCGGTGCACGACGAGCACCTCGAGCCCGGCCTCTCCGTGGCGCGTGACCACACCGCCGGCGGCGCGGATCACGGACGCGCCTTGCGCGCCCGGCGGTCGAGGAGCTTCCAGGCTTGCGGCCACTCGGCACGCGCCTTTCTCCGGCGCGCACGCTCCCGCTTCAGCAGCTTGCGGACGGCGTCGCCGGCGTCGGGCTTGCCTTCCGCCCACACGCGAATGTGCTCCTCGGCGACGAATGCGTCCTGATGCTCCCCGAGCACGTCCTGGAGCTGCTTCGCCGCGTCCACGAAGCGCTCACCTGGCGCCCCGAGCTCGTTCGCGGCAAGCTCAGCCGCGTACCGGGTGCGCTTGACCCTGATCCGCGCAGCGTGGAGCTCGTCGTCGCTCGACCTGCGATCGAGCTTCTCGAACCTCCGGCGCGTGCGCACGAACTCGGCCCACCAGAGCTCGGCGAGCGTGGCGCTCGCTCCGCTGGAAGCCGGCGGCGGCTGCGGATCTTCGAGCCGATCGAGCAACGCGAGATAGCGCTTCTCCGACAGCGCGGCGACTGCAGAGGCACGCGCCTTTCTCCGCCGTCGCTCGAGACCGTCGAGTAGGCGGCGCAGCGCAGCTCCTTCGCTGCCCAGGTTCGAGATCTGACTCCGCAAGCGTTCGACGAGCACATCGAGGTCGCGCGCAGGCCCAAGCGCCGACCCGAGCCAGCCGAGCTCGGAGCGCAGCTCATCCGCCCACTCCTGATCGATGAGCGGCCGTGCCGCCCGCAGAAACGCTCGAGCCCGGCGGGTTGCGACCCGCATCTGGTGGAGATCCTCGGCATCGGCGCCGAGCCGGGTGCCCGGATCATGCGCCACGAGCTCTGCATGCTGCTTCGCGAGCGCAGCGCCGACGACCTGCTGCGCCGGGGCGTTCAACGGAAGCGACGACCTACCAGGGAACGGCCCGAGATCGAGGGCGCGGGAGAGCTTCGGCCGGAAGTCGGCTGGCTCCGCGCCGACGCCGAGCAGTCTCTTCTCCAGACGTCGAAGCGTCCGCTCATCGCCGCCGGCGACGAGCTCCACTTCGAGCTCGCGGAACCTCGCCTTGACGCGCTGGCCCTCGATCACCGATACGGAGTCCTCGACGATCTCCGCGCCGTCGGTTCGCAGGGTCTTCCGCCGCGTGCGAAGACGTGCCACACGCACGGGCTTGACGCCGCGAAGATGCACGACGACGAGCGCAAGCAGCTCACTAGGCGGATGCGCCGGCGAGCCGGGTACCTCGATCTCGATACGCGCGGCGCCGGAGGGAATCTTGAGCTGCCAGAGCCGGCTGCCCTCCTCGGCGCGGTGGCGCAGCGTGATCCCATATCGTGCCAGCGAGAGGTCGGGGGTGTCGAAGTAGGTCGAGACGAAGTCGCGGCTCGGCAGCTCGACGCCTTGGAGGTCGCTCAGGCGAAAGTCGTCGGAGGCGATGAGCTTGAGCTCGTGTTCACGCGTGGTTCGCACCACCTCGCAGCGTAATCAGGACGGCGACCGAGGACATCTCGGAGTGGTGAACGCCCAGTCAGGTTGAAATGTCGCCGATTGGTTAACGTCCCGCGCGATGCGGATCAGTCTCACCCCCCGGACGACCGAATTCTACCGCCTGTTCGCGCGCGCCGGCGAGAACGCGCTCGAGGTTGCGAGGCTCGTCGAGCGTCGCTTCCGCGAGCACCCGAACTCGAGCGTCACGCAGGAGCAGGTGAAGGCCATCGAGACCGCCGGTGACACTCTCACACGGGAACTGATCACCCTCCTGAACACCCAGTATGTGACGCCCTTCGACCGCGAGGACATCTATCAGCTTGCGACGGAGATCGACGATGTCGTCGACTATCTCGAGGAGGCGTCCGACTTGCTCGGCCTCTATGGCGTGGAGATGCCGACGCGCCATGCGGTCGAGCAGTGTGCAGTGATCGTGCGCGCGTGCGAGCAACTCGCGATCGCGTGCGACAACCTCAAGGGCATGCGCGGCGTCCAGGACGCGTTGGTCAAGGTGAAACAGCTCGAGGACGAGGGCGATCGCATCCACCGCGACGCGCTCGGCGCGCTCTTCCGCGACGGGGCGATCGATCCACTCATCGTGATCCGCTGGAAGGACATCTACGCAGGGCTCGAACGCGGCCTCGACGCGTGCGAGACGACGGCGAACGTCATCGCGAACATCGTCGTCAAGAACGCCTGACACGTGGACGACGCCGTACTCGTAGCGGTCGTCGGCGTCGCGTTGTTCTTCGACTTCACCAATGGGTTCCACGACACGGCGAACTCGATCGCAACAACCGTGTCGACCCGGGCGCTCGCCCCGCGGACGGCCGTCATCCTCGCTGCCATCCTCAACTTCGCGGGAGCGTTCTACTCACTCGAGGTCGCCGCGACCATTGCCACGGGTATCGTCGACACCGAAGCAGTGACGCTGAGTGTCATTCTCGCGGGGCTCGTCGGAGCGATCACCTGGAATCTCGTGACCTGGTTTCTCGCTCTCCCCTCGAGCTCAAGTCACGCGCTGATCGGCGGGGTCGGAGGCGCCGCGATCGCAGCCGCGGGCTGGGACGTGATCAAGTGGAACGGGATCTGGGACAAGGTCGTGAAGCCTGGAGTCCTCTCGCCCACCCTTGGCTTCATCATCGCGCTCACGATGATGTTCGGAATCATGTGGATCATCCGCAAGCGGGCGCCGAGCAAGGTGAACCGCGCATTCCGGCGAGCGCAGGTCGTCTCCGGCAGCTTCGTCGCGTTCACTCACGGGACGAACGACGCCCAGAAGACCATGGGGATCATCGCCCTGGCGCTCATCGTGTCCGGCCACCTCAATGCGGAGGAGTTCGACGTGCCTCTCTGGGTCGTCGCGAGCGCCGCCCTCGCGATGGGGCTCGGAACGTACGCGGGCGGCTGGCGAATCATCAAGACGATGGGCACCCGCATCGCGAAGATCGACCCGCCGCAGGGGTTCGCCGCGCAAACGGCGTGCGCGGGCATCCTGTGGACGACCGCCAACCTCGGCGTTCCCGTGTCGACGACGCAGACCATCTCCGGATGCGTGATGGGAGCAGGGGCGAGTCGTCGGCTGTCGGCGGTTCGCTGGGGGATTGCAGGGAACATCGCCATCGCGTGGATCCTCACCCTCCCCGCCGCCGGGCTCGTAGGCGCAGCCATGGAGGTCGTGACGCGCATGCCCCTGGGCAACCTCATCGTGTTCCTACTTGCGGGAGCGATCGCCGCGTCCGCCTTCCTCGGAAGGCGCTATGAGACGCGACGGCTGCTTCCCGCCCAGACCTGAGTACCTTTTCGACAGTGAGAGAGACGCCGCCAGAGGTCCTCTTCGTTTGCGTGCTGAACGCCGGTCGCAGCCAGATGGCAGCGGGACTGCTCTCCCTCCGCTCGGGCGGCTACGTCGGCGTACGCTCGGCAGGCTCGGAGCCGGCGGAGAGCGTCAACCCCGATGTTGTCGCGGTGATGGCCGAACTCGGGGTCGATCTCGCGGACGCATTCCCGAAGCCGCTCACCGACGACGTCGTGCGTGCCGCCGACGTGGTGATCACGATGGGATGCGGCGACGTCTGTCCCATCTATCCAGGCAAGCGCTACGAGGACTGGCAGGTGGACGACCCTGCGGACGCGACCTCTCCCAGCGAGGTGCGGCGGATTCGCGACGACATCGACGCGCGAATCCGACAGCTGCTCGCCGAGCTCGACGTACCGGTCGTCTCTTAGAACACGTATGAGGAGCGGCCGGATGGCCGCCCCTCTGGCAGGCGGTGCGGTGGGAGAGTGAAGCTCAGCTCTTGCTCGAGGCCTTCGCTGCGAGGGCGAAGTTCGTCCGCGCCCGTTTGAGCTGCACCTTCGTGAGCGGGACGAAACGTGCACGCGCAGCGATCTTGACCTCGTTGTCGAACACGTAGTCGAGGAAGGCCTGCACCTCCTTGCGCTTGAAGGAGGAGCCCTTCGCGTAGATGAACAGCGGCCGCGAGAGCGGCTTGTACGAGCCCGAGTGAACCGACTCGACGCCTGGCGTCACGCACTGATCCGTCTTCGGATTCCGGACCTGAAGCGCGTTCAGCCTGCTTCGGTTCTCCGTGTAGTAGGAATAGCCGAAGTAGCCCATCCCGCCGCGCTCACCGGAGACGCCCTGCACGAGCACGTTGTCGTCCTCGGAGGCCTGGTAATCGGTTCGGCTGGCCCGTGCCCTTCCGTTGATCGCCTCAGTGAAGTACTCGAACGTTCCCGAGTCGGTTCCGGGACCGAAGAGCTTGAGCGGCACGTCCGGAAAGCCCGAGCGGACGTCTTTCCAGTTGTTCACCTTCGAACCGGGCTCCCAGATCTTCTTCAGCTCGGCGACCGAGAGACACGTGGCCCAGCTGTTCTGCTGGTTCACGACGACGGTGAGTGCGTCGTTCGCGACGGTGAACGCGCGCCAAGAGCCGACGTTGTTGGTCTTGCAAGCCTGTGCCTCCGCGATCCTCATCGGCCGCGATGCGTTCGAGAGGTCGATCTCCCCCTTGCAGAACCGCTGGAAGCCGCCGCCTGTTCCGGAGATGCCGACGGTGACCTTCACCTTTGCAGCGCCGGCTCGCGAGAAGAGCTCCGCCGCCGCGGTCGTGTACGGGCCTACCGTCGAGGATCCGTCCGCGGTGACCGAGCCCCCGAGTGTCTTGAGGTTGTACGTGGGGTTCTGGGCAGACGCACCGACTGCCACGGAGGCGATCGCGAGTGCCGCCACCAACCCGCCGGCTACCGCGACTCCGCGGCGCCCGAAAGAGAGCTTCATCGTCTGTCCAACTCCTCTGCTCGAATGTCCGTGATAGCCGCGATGGTCGCGACAGGAATGACAGCGGTGGGCTGAGAAGACGTGAACGCGTGGCGGCGGAGTGGTGAACGTTGCTAGCCGTGGTGGCCGTCTTCGTGCGACGCGTCCGTGAACTCCGCGAACTGGCCGGTCACGACGAAGGCCGTCTGCTCGCCGATGTCGACGGCGTTGTCCCCGATCCGCTCGAAGCAGCGCGCGACGGTGATCTGCCGCATTCCCCACTCGAGCGCCTCCGCATCGTGCACGTATCCGAGTACCTCGTGGAACACCTGACGGTTCGCGTTGTCGATGAGGTCGTCGAGCTGGTGGAGCGCCCGTGCCTGCTGCACGTCCCTCGCAGCAAACGCGGCGAGCGACACCTGAACCATCTCCGCGCAGCGCTCGCCCATGTCGACGAGGCCCTCGACGACCGCCTGCCTGGTGCCGAGGTGGCTCGAGAGCTTCGTCAGCTTGGCGATTGTTACGCACTGGTCGCCGATGCGCTCGATGTGCAGGCCCGAATGGAGGACTGCAAGGACGAGACGAAGATCGCTCGCCACCGGCGTTTGACGTGCGATCACCATCTCGACCTGCCTCTCGAGCGCGAGATACCGCTCGTCCACCTCATCGTCGAATGCGATCACCTCGTCGCAGAGATCGACGTCCTGGGTCCGTAGAGCATCGATCGCGCCGCGAATCGAGCGGAAGACGATCTCGCCCGCTTCCTGGAAACCCGCCTCCAGAGCGTCGAGCTCCGCTTGCAAACCGATCCTCATCCGAACCGTCCAGTCACGTAGTCCTCCGTCCGCTTGTCGGAAGGGGTCGTGAAGATCTTCGTCGTCGTGTCGTACTCGACCAGGATCCCGCGCCGCGCGCTCCCGTCCTCGTGCACGACCACGCTGAAGAAGGCGGTCATGTCGGCGACGCGCGCAGCCTGCTGCATGTTGTGGGTCACGATCACGATCGTGTACTCCCGTTTCAGATCGTGCATCAGATCCTCGATCCGCGTCGTCGAGATGGGATCGAGCGCGGATGCAGGCTCGTCCATGAGGATCACGTCCGGCTCGACCGCGAGCGCGCGCGCGATGCACAGGCGCTGCTGTTGTCCGCCCGACAACCCGAGGGCGCCATCCTTCAGACGGTTCTTCACCTCGTCCCAGAGCGCGGCGTCGTGCAGGGCCTTCTCCACGCGGTCGTCGAGATTGCCCTTCAGCCCAAGCACCCGCGGCCCGAAGGCGATGTTGTCGTAGATCGACTTGGGGAACGGGTTCGGCTTCTGGAAGACCATTCCGATGCGGCGTCGGAGATCGACCGGGTCGACGTCCCGCCCATAGAGATCCGCACCGTGGTAGAGCACCGTACCCGAGACCTTCGCGCTCGGAATCAGATCGTTCATGCGGTTGAAGCAGCGGATGAACGTGCTCTTTCCGCACCCCGAAGGTCCGATGAACGCCGTCACGGTATTTCGGAAGACGTCGATGCTCACATCCTCGATCGCCGGCTTTCCGCCGTAGTGCACGGCGAGGTCGGACACGGAGAACACCTTCTCGCGGCGCTCGATGTCGGTCCGGTCGAGAGCCCCTCTAGAAGCCTGGGCGATGCGGGTGCTGTCGATCTGCGGAGCCTCCATCTGCGTCATTGCCTTACCACTGCCGCCGGTAGCGGTTGCGAAGGAAGATCGCCACGGCGTTCATGCTGAGGACGATCACGAGCAGCACGATCGCCGCGGCCGCAGCAAGCGTCTGGAACTCCGGGTCGGGCTGCTTCGTCCAGTTGTAGATCTGCACCGGCAGGGCTGTATAGGCGCCGAACAGCTCCGGATCGAAGGCGACGTACGTGATCGCCCCGACCATGATCAGTGGTGCGGTCTCACCGACCGCCCGGGAGAGGGCGAGAATCGAGCCGGTGGCCATGCCCGGAATCGACGCCGGCAGAACTTGTCGCCACACGACTTGCCACTTCGTCGCGCCGAGCGCGAATGCGCCCTGTCGAATCGAGTCGGGGACCGCGCGGATCGCCTCGCGGGAGGCGACGACGACCGTGGGCAGGACGACGAGTGTGAGGATGAGCGCACCGGCAAAGACGACACGACCAATGCCGATGCCCCGGACGATGAACGCGAGCCCGAGGATCCCGTACACGATCGATGGCACCGCCGCGAGGTTCTGGATGTTGACCTCGATCAGCCTGTTCCACCAGCGCGTGCGGTCTGCGTATTCCTCGAGGTAGATCGCGGTCAGCACGCCGATCGGCACGGAGAGCAGGAGCACCAGAAGCCCGAGGTACAGCGTGGCCAGGATCGCCGGCCGTGCCCCTGCTTCGGCCGGCACGGTCGACGGCGGATTGCTGAACAGGTTCCAGCTGATCGCCGGCCACCCGGTCACGATCGTGTCGATGAGCAGGACGGCGAGCGTCCCGAACGCGACGAACATCGAGAAGAGCATCGCCGCCTTGAACAGCCTGTTCTTCCACGCCTGACCGCGTCGCCCGAACTGCTCCGGCGCAGGGTCGAAGCCGCGCTCGACGCGAGGTTCGATCGCTGTCACTCGTATACCTCGCGGTACTTGCGCACGAGCCTGATCGAAACCAGGTTCATGGCGAGGGTCATCATGAAGAGGGTCAACCCGACCGCGAAGATGGTCTTGTATTCGATCGAGCCCGTCGGGATGTCACCGTTACCGGTCGCACCGATGAATGCCGTCATCGTCTCGATGGTCTCCCTCGGATCGAACGTGATCTGCGCGAGCTGTCCCGCCGCGATGAGGACGATCATGGTTTCGCCGACCGCGCGAGAGAAGCCGAGCACGAACGCGGCGATGATCCCCGAGATCGCCGCTGGCACGACGATTCGCGTCGAAACCTGGAGCTTGTCGCCGCCGAGCGCGTAGCCGCCATCGCGGAGATCTCGAGGAACGGCAGCCATTGCGTCCTCCGACAGCGAGGCGATCGTGGGGATGAGCATCACTCCGAGAACGAGGCTGGCGGCGAGCGCGTTGAAGATCTCGACCTGCACGCCGATGTCTCGCAGCAGTGGAGTCACGAAGGTGAGAGCGAAGTAGCCGAGGACAACGGTCGGGATCGCGGCGAGAATCTCGAGAACCGGTTTTAGTACGCCTGCGACCCGCTGGTTCGCGTACTCGCTCAGATAGATCGCCACTCCTAGGCCGAGCGGGAAGGCGACAATGGCCGAGAGGAGGGAGATCATGATCGTCCCGACGACGAGCGGCACGACGCCGAACTGCCCGTCGAGGAACAGCGGCGTCCAGGTCGTTCCGGTCAGGAACTCCCACGGACTGACCTCGCTGAAGAACTCGATCGCCGGCAGGAGGAGCGAGAGAACGATGCCGAGCGTGGTAAGCACGGAGATCGCGGCCGCGAGGAACAGGATCAGGCGGACGAACTGCTCGCCCCAGCGGATCCGCTTGCGAGGCAGCGCGACCGACGGCTGGCCGACGACGGCATCGTGCGTCGTCATTGGAACACCTACCCGGTCGCTTCCCCGAGCTTCGACTGCTCCTCGGCGAGCTGTTCGTCGCTGAGCGGCACGAACTGGGCTGCCTCGGCAATCGACGCATTGTTGTCGAGCATGAACTCGACGAAGCTGCGAACGTCCTCGTTGTCGTCGAACGACGCCTGCTTCAGGTAGACGTAGAGCGGTCGGGAGAGCGGCGCGTAGCTGCCGTCCTGCGCGGCCTCTGCGCTCGGTGCGACGCAGCCACTTCCACCGTTGACCTCGAGAGCTTTGAGAACGCTCTGGTTCTGCTCGAAGTACGAGAAGCCGAAGTACCCGAGACCGCCACTGTTGCCCGAAACGCCCTGGACGATCACGTTGTCGTCCTCGTTCGGGGAGTAGTCCGTTCGGCTGGCGCCCTCCTCCCCGTTGACGACATCGGTGAAGTAGTCGAACGTCCCCGAGTCCGTCCCAGGCCCGAAGAGGCTGAGCTCGACGTCCGGAAACGAGGGATCGACCTGGCTCCAGCTCGAGATCTTGGAGTCGGGCTGCCAGATCGACTTCAACTGATCGACGGTGAGGCAGGTCGCCCAGTCGTTCGCGATGTTGACCACGTTCGTCAGCGCATCGGTCGCGACGCGAACCTCGGTGTACTCGACACCCGCGTCCACGCACAGAGCCTGCTCCTTCTCGTCGATCGGGCGCGACGCATTGGAGAGGTCCGTCTCGCCGGCGCAGAAGCGCTCGAACCCTCCGCCGGTGCCCGAGATCCCGACGGTGACGTCGACGTTTTGCTCCGCCTTGAAGTCCTCTGCGGCCTTCGTGACGAACGGCCCGACGGTGCTCGAGCCGTCGGCGGTGATCACAGCTCCGCCTCCGTCACCACCGCCGCACGCGCCGAGGACGAGCACGAAGAGCCCGGCCGCTGCGACGGAGGTCATTCTCACCTGCGCGGTCACGCCAACAGTCTCCCGACCCGATTGCAGCGACCGGGCCGCCGGCTGGTGAACATGCGGTGAAAGTCCGGTGAATCTAGATCGACGCGGCGAAGATGCAGCGGATCTCGAGACCTTTGCCCCGCCCGCCTCGCGCGTCGACCGTTCCGCCCGCCTGGTTCACGATGTGCTTGACGATCGCAAGACCGAGCCCGGTGCCGCGGGATGCGCGAGCCCGGTCGGCCCGGTAGAAGCGCTCGAAGAGGCGCAGGAGCGCGTCCTCCTCGACGCCGATTCCGTCGTCGCTACCCGAAAGAACGATCGTGGCATCGTCCTCCCGCGCGGCTCCGAGGATGAAGGTCGTTCCCGGACCCGCGTAGCGGATGGCGTTCTCGGCCAGGTTGCGCGCCAGCACGCGGAGCATCCGCGGTCTGACGGCGAGTTCGATGCCCGCATCGCATTCGAGACGGAGCTCGACTCCCGCGCGGCCGGCGCGCTCTGCGAGCTCTTCGAGCGCCTCTTCCAGCACCGGACGAACCGGCGTCGAGCCGAGCGACACGACCCGTGCACCGGACTCGAGCTCGCTGAGAAAGAGAATCTCGTCGATCAGCTCGGTGATCTGCTCGACTTCGCGGGTCGCCTGCTCGACCAGCTCGACCACGTCCTCGCCGGGAAGCGTCGCCGTTTCGAGGAGCGTCAGAAGTCGCGCGAGCGGCGTCCGCAGCTCGTGAGAGACAGCCGCCGTGAACCCCGAGCGAAGCTCCTCGTAGGCGGCGAGGTCGCCTTCACGTGAGAAGTACACGAGCCGCTCCCGGCGGCCGTCTGCCTCGTAGGGAACGACGAAGGGGAGTACGCCCGAACCGCCCGCCAGAAGCTCGGGTGGCAGGCGGTCGCCCTCGCGAACGCCGTCGATGCTCTGGCGTGCGCGCCGGCTTGCGAACAGCACGCGCTCGCTGTCATCCAGAACGACGACGGCCTCGCGGCTCTCCTCGACGAGCGCGCGCGCTCGTATGGAGTCCGTGTCCATCTGCGCGGGTTCTAACAGAAGGTTTGCGTAACGCTTTCCAGGCCCTCACGGGACCCGAACTCACATGTCGGTGAATCCATCTGTCCTCTACGAAGGAGAGATGAGATGGGATCGAAGGCATTTGCACTCACGGCCGTCGTTCTGGCTGCGGTCGTCTTCACAGCCGTGGCCGCAGCGGCCGTGATCAACGGCACACCCGGCGACGACGTGCTGCGAGGAACCGACCAGGCCGACGAGATTCGCGCGTTTGCCGGCAACGATCACGTCTACGCCCGTGACGGCGCTGATCTGATTCGTGCGGGTTCGGGAGACGACGGTGTCCGCGCCGGTGACGGCGGCGATCTCGCGTACGGTGGCCGCGGGAATGACGTAATCGCCGGCGGAAATGGGAACGACCGCCTGCATGGGGGCTCCGACGCGGATCAAGTCCTCGGCGGCGACGCCGGCGACCGCGTGTCCGGGAACAAGGGACCGGACGTGGTCTCCGGCAACGACGGGCCGGACTCGGTCTTCGGCGGATGGGGTGCTGACCGTTCGTTCGGCGGGAGCGGGGACGACGAGCTGCACGCGCTCGCTGCCGACAACGATCCCGACCTTCTCGATTGCGGGCCCGGCGACGACAAGGCGTTCGTGCTCCGCTCCGAGCGGCTGTCGACGGAGCTGGTCGGGTGCGAGACCCTCTTGATCGTCGTCGAGCTGACCGCTGACCAGGAAGAAGGCGAGAACTCGGACGTCGACACGGAAGCGGACGCGTAAGACGCCGCCCGAGTTCACCACCCGGTTACCGCTCGGTAACCACTCGACGGCCCCCGTGTCTCCCGGGGGCCGTCACTATGTCGCCGAGTGGCGAAGGTCTTGATCATCGAGGACGACGACATCATCGCCCGCGGGATGGCGCGCCACCTCGAGTCGGCGGGTTTTGACGCGGTCGGGGTAGCCAACGGCGAGACCGGGCTGGCACGGCTGCGCTTCGAGCGGCCCGACGTCTGTGTCCTCGATCTCATGCTCCCCGGAATCGACGGCTGGCGCGTCATCGAGCAGGCGCGTTCGGAGGGAATCGGCACTCCGATCATCGTCGTCTCCGCGCGCGGGACGGAACACGATCGCGTGCACGCGCTCGAGATCGGCGCGGACGACTACCTGGTGAAGCCCTTCTCTCTCAAGGAGCTGACCGCGCGCGTGCGTGCGGCCGCCCGCCGCGGCGTCAGCGAGGCCGAGCCGCGCCGCGGCGACGCGATCGTGATCGAGGAGCTCCGACTCGACCCCGACAACGTGCAGGCGTTCGTCGACGGGGAGAGCGCGGAGCTGACCCCGACCGAGTTCCGACTGGTGTACACGCTCGCCCGCGAGCAGGGCCGAGTCCTGACCCGCGACGAGCTCCTGCAGCGCGTGTGGGGCCGCCGCGCGTCGCACCGGGACCGCACCGTGGACGTCTTCGTCCGCAAGCTTCGCGAGAAGATCGACCGCCCAGCGCCGCGGCACACCTTCATCCACACGCGCTACGGCGTCGGCTACAAGCTCGAAGCTCTGCCGAAGTCCTGATCTCCTGACGCGTGAACCCCCTGGGCTCCGGGGGCCGGCCGCAAGCGCAAGTGCGGAAAGACACTAGGGTCTGACCCTGGACAGGTCCTGAATGGACGGTGGACTGCGTGACAAGAGGATGTCGACTTGTCCACAGCGAGCGGACGAGCAAAACAGGTAAGCTTCACCTCGTTAATGATTAGCGAAGTTATGCTTGAGCCTGAACCACAGCAGGTCGCATCCGAATTGCGGCCCGTTCTCCTCCGCCTCTCCCGCGAGCTGCGCAAGGAGACGGAGCAGCTCGGCGTCACTGCACGTCAGGCGACATTGCTGTGGCTCGTCAAGCGAAGCCCCGGGCTCTCGCTCGCCGAGCTCGCCGCAGAGGAGGGAATCTCGCCTCCCGCGCTCTCGGGCCACGTCGACCGCCTCGAGAACGCAGGTTTGCTCGAGCGAGTCCGATCGACGGAGGACCGTCGCCGTGTCGGTCTTCGGCTCACCGAAGAAGGAGCCCGGCTGATGCGGCGGATCCGGGCTCGGCGAACCACCTGGCTCGCCGATCGTCTCGGCGGCCTCGAACCGTCCGAGCTCAAAGCTGTCGAAGCGGCGGTTCCCGCGCTCAAGCGGCTCCTCGGAGAGAACCCATGACGTCACTCGCGATCGCGCTTCGCACGCGCACCTTCCGCAGCCTGCGTCGACATCGCAACTACCGGATCTTCTTCTACGGCCAGCTCGTCTCCCTGGCCGGATCGTGGATGCAGAACGTCGCGCTCGCGTGGCTGGTCCTCGAGCTCTCGGGCTCTCCCCTTGCCATCGGCGCACTCGCCTTCTGCCGCTTCGTCCCGTTCACCGTGTTCGGGCTTGCGGCAGGCGTCGTCGCCGACCGCATGGACACGCGCAAGCTCGTCATGGTGACGCAGGGCGGGGCGCTGATCGTGTCCGTGGCGCTTGCGGTGGTCACGCTGACCGGAACCGCAACGCTTACCGTCGTCTATGTCCTTGCAGCGCTCGGCGGGGTCACCCTCGCCTTCGACGCGCCCGGACGCCAGTCGCTCACGTACCAGATGGTCGGACCGCGGTCGCTCCCGAACGCGGTCGCGCTGAACGCCGGCCTCTTCAACGGATCGCGCGTGATCGGCCCGGCTATCGCGGGCGTCGTCATCGCGGTGGCCGGCACCGGGATCTGCTTCGTCATCAACGCCTTCAGCTTCCTCGCGGTGCTCGTCGCGCTCTCGAGGCTTCGCGGCGAGGAACTGCACCACGTCGAACGCGATCCCTCCACTCGAATCATCGAAGGCATGCGCCGGGCACTCGGCTTCGTACGCCGCGAGCCGCAGCTCCGAGCGGTGTTCGGGGTCGTGGCCATCGTCAGCACGGTCGGCTTCAACTTCCATGTTCTCGTCCCACTCCTGGCCTCGGACACGCTCGCCGTCGGCCCCGAGGGGTTCGGGCTCCTCTCGGCGTCGTTCGGCCTCGGTGCGCTCGTCGGAGCTCTCGTGACTGCCACCTTCCGCGAGGCGAGCTGGCGGCTCTTCGCGACAGGAGCGACCGGCTTCGGCGTGCTCGCGCTCGCACTCGCGCCAGTGGATGCCGCGGTGCCTGCCGGAGTGCTGCTCTTCGCGATCGGGATCTCGTTCACGCTCTTCACCGCGAACGCAAACGCCCTCGTCCAGCTGAGGGCTCCTGACCATCTGCGCGGCCGCATGATCGGCCTTTATCTGTTCGCCTTCGTCGGGCTCGCACCGGTAGGCGGGCTCCTCACCGGCTGGCTCGCGGAGCTCGGTGGAACTCCGCTCGCGTTCAGCGTCGCCGGGATCACTTCACTGTTGACGATCGGCGTCGCGAGCTTCTTGCGAGCGCGCGCTCAGACGCCGGGCACCGTGGTCGTCGCGCCTCGTTCCTGACTCGTCTTCCGCAAGACGAGATACGCGACGACGATCGCGGCGAGCGTGAACCCGAGAATCATGGCAGCGGTGGCGTTGATCTCCGGAGAGATCCCGAACCGAAGCTGGGCGAAGATGTAGATCGGGAGGGTCTCCGAGTCGACTCCGGAGACGAAGAACGACGTATAGAAGTCGTCGAATGAGAACGTGAAAGCAAGGAGTCCCCCCGCGAGAATGGCGGGAGCAAGCCGCGGCAGTGTCACTTGCCGGAACGTCGCCAGCGGCCCAGCGCCGAGGTCGAACGACGCCTCCTCGAAGGACTGGCCCATGCCCACGAAGCGCGCCCTGACGATCAGAGCGACGACCGACGCGTTGAAGACGACGTGGGCGACAAGGATCGTCCAGATGCCGAGCGGCGACTCGACACCGACGACCGCCCCGGCCTCGACGAAGAAGATCAGCGCGGCAATCCCGAAGACGATCTCCGGAGTGACGAGCGTCATGTACGCGAGCGCATCGAGCGGTACGCGAATCCACGCACGCATGCGCGAGAGCGCAAGCGCGAGGAGCGTCCCGAGAATGCACGCGAGAACGGCGTTCAGCGCCGCGACGGTCAGGCTCGTCTGGAGCGAGTCGCGGATGTCCGGATTGCGTAGCGCCGCGCCGAACCACTTCGTCGAGAAGCCCTCCCAGTAGAGGACGTTCCGTCCTCCGTTGAACGCGAGGACGACGACGACGAGAATGGGCACGTAGAGAAACGCGTACACGAGAACGGCGTGGAGGCGGAGCAGGCGCCTAGCCACCGAACTGCTCCTGCTTTCCGAGCACCCGCGCGTAGAAGAGCAAGGCGACGGTCATGCCGCATATGACCACCATCGCGATCGCGGCACCGAACGGCCAGTCACGGGCCTCGCCGAACTGCTGGGCGATCAGGTTTCCGACGTAGAAGATCTTGTCGCCGCCCAGGATCGACGGGATCAGAAATTCTCCAGTCAGCGGGATGAAGACCAGCAGCGAGCCCGCGATCACGCCCGGGAGCACCAACGGCAGAGTGATGCGCCGAAACGCGCGAAGGGCGTTGTCTCCGAGGTCCTGCGCAGCTTCTACGAGCGTCCAGTCCATGCGCTCGAGCGCCGCATACAGCGGCAGCACCATCAGCGGCAGGTAGTTGTAGAC
>Ga0136621_1000140_pt1 | contig 25810 bp, 38 predicted proteins | sample AntDryUQ445A2306_FD_104673 | JGI IMG/M metagenome (GOLD analysis project Ga0136621, IMG submission 104673) | Polar desert sand microbial communities from Dry Valleys, Antarctica - metaG UQ445A (23.06) | ecosystem: Environmental > Terrestrial > Soil > Desert | place: Antarctica: Dry Valley...
CAACGTCAAGATGCAGGTGACCTTGATCGCGCCGATCGCGATGGAAGAGGGCTTGCGCTTCGCCATCCGCGAAGGCGGCCGCACCGTCGGCGCCGGCGTGGTCGCCAAGATCGTGAAGTAACCAGTTCATAAGGGCGCAGCGCGTCCGTCTATCGCAGAGACAGTAATCATGGCAGCCAGTCAGAGAATACGCATCCGCTTAAAGGCTTTCGATCACCGTTTGATCGATCGCTCGGCGAGCGAGATTGTAGAGACCGCGCGGCGAACGGGCGCGCGAGTCAAGGGTCCCATTCCGCTGCCAACCAAAATGGAGCGCTTCACGATTCTCATCTCGCCGCACGTGAACAAGGATGCGCGCGATCAATACGAGATTCGCACGCACAAGCGCATCATGGATATCGTCGATCCCACCGAAAAAACCGTTGATGCATTGATGAAACTCGACCTCGCCGCAGGTGTCGATGTGCAGATAAAACTCAATTGATGCCTGTTTCTGGCTGCCGGAAACCGGTTTAAGGCTTGAGGCTTGTTCAAGTCTTCTTCATAATAGCCGGCTTTCCACGACCCGGCTCCGACGCGGTTTTCGCTGGGTAAGTTTACATTTGGTTCGTCGATTCTCGCGAACGCGGGGCGCCTGCAATGACCATTGGGTTGATTGGTAAAAAAATTGGTATGACCCGCCTCTTTACCGACCAGGGTTCTACGGTGCCTGTGTCGGTGATTCATGTGGAAGCCAACCGGGTCGCTCAGATCAAGACGCTGGAAGCGGATGGCTATCGTGCCGTGCAGGTGAGTTGCGGCACCCGTCGGCCGTCTAGAGTCACCAAATCGCTGGCGGGTCATTACGCCAAGGCGGGGATCGAAGCCGGTCGGGGCTTGTGGGAGTTCCGGTTGAACGAAGGCGAGGGCGATGCGGTAGCGGCAGGTAACGAGCTGAAAGCCGACATGTTCGAAGCCGGCCAGATAGTCGATGTAACCGGAATCACGAAAGGCAAGGGATTCGCCGGCACAATCAAGCGCTATAACTTCCATATGCAGGACGCGACTCACGGTAACTCGCTGGCGCACCGGGCGCCCGGCTCGATCGGTCAGCGCCAGACACCGGGGCGCGTCCCCAAGGGCAAGAAGATGGCTGGCCACATGGGCGTCGTGCGGCGCGTGACCCAGAATCTGGAGGTCGTGAGAGTCGATCAGGATCGCAATCTTCTGTTGATCAAGGGCGCCATCCCCGGCTCCACCGGTGGCAACGTGATCGTGCGTCCGGCGATTAAGGCCAAAACCCGCCATGCAGGCGCGCAGACGCCAGATCAATAGCGATACAACAAACGCAATAAATCATGCAACTCAGAAGCGCCGACAACAGTAACGCCGACAACAGTAAAGTAGAGGTCTCTGATCGCACTTTCGGTCAGGATTTTAACGCAGCGCTGGTCCATCAGGCCGTGACCGCCTACCTGGCGGGCGCGCGGCGCGGCACCAAGGCGCAAAAGACGCGTGCGCAGGTGGCTGGCGGTGGCGCGAAACCATGGCGGCAGAAAGGTACCGGGCGCGCTCGCGCCGGAACGATTCGCAGCCCTATATGGCGTGGCGGTGGCGTGACGTTCGCTGCCCAGCCCCGAAGTTTCCGGCAGAAACTGAATCGGAAGATGTACCGTGCGGCCATGCGTTCAATCCTGTCGGAGCTGGCGCGGCTGGATCGCCTGGTCATCGTGGAAGATTTCGGCGTCGACCAGCCCAGAACACGGGTAGTGCTGAACAAGCTCCAGGAGTGTAATCTGACGTCGGCGTTGCTGGTCACCGAGCAACGCGATGAGAAGATTCACCTGGCGGCGCGCAATCTGCGCCATGTCGGTTATACCGCGGTCGCCGGTCTGAATCCCGTGAATCTAATTGGGTTCGATAACGTGGTCATGACGAAAGCCGCGCTCAATCGGGTAGAGGCATGGCTGGCATGAGTCAGGAACGGCTGATGAAAGTTCTGCTTGCCCCGCACGTGTCGGAAAAGTCTACCCTGACGGCCGACAGTGTGCGCCAGCATGTGTTCAAAGTGTTGCCGGACGCCACCAAACGCGAAGTAAAGCATGCGGTAGAGATGCTGTTCAGTGTGCAGGTCACGCAGGTGCGGGTGTTGAACGTGAAGGGCAAGCTGAAGCGCCACGGCGCGCGCCGCGGACGCCGCTCTGACTGGAAGAAGGCGTACGTTAAGCTCGCGCCGGGCAACGACATTTCGCTGGGCGCTGAATAAGCCTGCGCACAAGCTGATATCTTTAATCGCATGGCCATTGTAAAGACCAAACCGACATCGCCGGGCCGACGTTTCGTCACCCGCATTCAGGGTCAGGAACTGTATCGGGGCGGACCGTTGCGCGCGCTGACCGGCGCCAAGAAGCGTTCGGGCGGCCGCAACAATCTGGGTCGCATCACCACGCGTCATGTCGGTGGCGGACATAAGCAGCGCTATCGCATCGTAGATTTCCGGCGCGACAAGGATCATGTGCCCGGCAAGGTGGAGCGCATTGAATACGATCCCAACCGTAGCGCGCACATCGCCCTGGTGCTGTACGCCGATGGCGAGCGGCGCTATGTGATCGCGCCCAAGGGTTTAAGTGCCGGTGCGCCGATCATGGCGGGCTCGCGTGCGCCGATCAAGGCGGGCAATGCCTTGCCGCTGCGCAATATTCCAGTCGGCAGTGTGGTGCATTGCGTGGAGTTGAAACCATCCAAAGGGGCGCAGATCGCGCGCAGCGCCGGTACTTCAGTGCAGTTGGTCGCGCGCGAGGGTAACCTGGTGACCTTGCGGTTGCGCTCCGGTGAGATGCGCCGCGTGCCGGCCGATTGTCGCGCGACCATTGGCGAGGTAAGCAACGCTGAGCACAATCTGGTCAAGCTGGGCAAAGCCGGCGCCAAGCGCTGGCGTGGGATTCGGCCCACCGTGCGGGGTGTGGCGATGAATCCGGTGGATCATCCGCATGGCGGTGGCGAGGGCAAGACCTCCGGTGGCCGCCACCCGTGTACGCCGTGGGGTGTGCCGACCAAAGGTTATAAAACCCGCAACAGCAAGCGCACGGATCGCTGGATCGTGCGCTCGCGCGGCAGGAAAAAATAGGAGCGACAGTGCCACGTTCTCTAAAAAAAGGGCCGTTCGTCGACGACCATCTGATGACTAAGGTCGAGCGGGCAATCGCGACCCGGGAACGGCGACCGATCAAGACCTGGTCGCGTCGTTCGCTGGTGATCCCCGATATGGTGGGACTCACGATTGCGGTACACAATGGGCGCCAGCATATCCCGGTGCTGATATCGGAAAATATGGTGGGCCACAAACTGGGCGAGTTTTCGATCACCCGCACTTTCAAGGGCCACTCCGGCGACCGCAAGGCGCGCTGAACGACTTTAAGGATTTGGACGCGAGAGCATAACCATGCAGGCAGCAGCGAAACTGAAGAATGCGCGCATATCAGCCCAGAAATGCAGGCTGGTGGCCGATCAGGTGCGCGGCGTGCCGGTGGATCGCGCGCTTAAGATTCTTAGCTTCAGCCCTAAAAAGGCGGCCCGCATGATCAGGAAGGTGCTGGAATCGGCGATCGCCAACGCCGAGCACAATGAGGGCGCCGACATTGACGAGCTCCGGGTCGCCCGCATTTTTGTCGACCAGGGCCCGAGCCTCAAACGATTCGAGGCGCGCGCCAAAGGCCGTGGCAACCGCATAATCAAGCGCTCGAGCCACATTACCGTTGCGGTCGCGGACTGAAGCGGGCGCGCGTCAACGGTCAAGGATTACAGGATTATGGGACAAAAAGTACACCCGACGGGATTTCGCTTAGGGATCTCGACGGACTGGACATCGAAATGGTATGCCGAGGGCAGCCGCTACGCGCGGTTTCTGAACAACGATCTGGCGGTGCGTGCGTTCCTGAAAAACAAGCTGTCGCAGGCGTCTGTCAGCCGCATTCAGATTGAGCGGCCAGCGCGATCCGCCCTGATTACCATTCATACCGCGCGGCCCGGCATCGTCATCGGTAAGAAAGGTGAAGACGTTGAAGCGTTGCGGCGTGAGGTCGCCAGACGCATGGGGCTGGAGCTTAACAACGTGCGGATTAACATTGAGGAAATTCGCAAACCCGAGGTCGATGCGCAACTGGTCGCGGAGGGCATCGCGCAACAACTGGAGCGGCGTATCATGTTCCGTCGCGCCATGAAGCGCGCGGTCGGCAATGCCATGCGACTGGGCGCGCTCGGAGTGAAGGTGGCCGTAGCCGGGCGCCTGAACGGCGCCGAAATTGCGCGTTCGGAATGGTATCGTGAGGGCCGTGTGCCGCTACATACCTTGCGCGCGGAGATCGATTACGGCTTCGCCGAGGCGCGTACCACGTATGGCGTAATTGGCGTCAAGGTGTGGGTGTTCAAGGGCGAGGTGTTCGAATCCAAGGCGACCGAGCAGACCCCGGATTTGCGCGCCACAGCTTAAGGTTTCTAAGCGATGTTACAACCCAAGCGTACAAAATTTCGAAAGCAGCAAAAGGGCCGTAATCGCGGTCTGGCGATGGTCGGCAACAAGGTCAGCTTTGGCGAGTTTGGGCTCAAGGCGACCGGTCGCGGGCGCATCAACGCCCGGCAGATCGAGGCCGCGCGGCGTGCGATGACGCGTTATGTGAAGCGCGGTGGCAAGATCTGGATTCGCATCTTCCCGGACAAACCGGTGACCAAGAAACCGCTGGAAGTCCGTCAGGGCAAGGGCAAGGGCAACGTCGAGTACTGGGTCACCCAGGTTCAGCCCGGCCGCATGCTGTACGAAATGGAAGGTGTAGATGAAGACGTCGCACGCGAGGCTTTACGGCTGGCGGCGGCCAAGCTGCCGATCAGCACGACATTTGTTATTCGCACCGTAATGTGAGTTGACGGAAAGCAACGATGAAGATAAGTGAACTGCGGCAGAAGTCCGCATCGGACCTGGATAAGGAACTGCTGGCGCTGTTGCGCGCGCAGTTCAATCTGCGCATGCAGCGTGGCATGGGCCAGGCGCCCCGGCACGATCAGTTCGCAAAGCTGCGCCACGATATCGCGCGGATCAAGACCATAATGACCGAACGCACCGCATCCGGCAGTGTGTCGGCGGCAGGCGGCGAGTCCAAATGAGCGAAACGAACGTAGCAAACCACGTTCAGCGTACGCTGACCGGCCAGGTGGTCAGCGACAAGCGGGACAAGACGGTTACGGTAAGAATTGACCGGCAGGTACGGCATCCGCTGTACGGCAAATACATGCGCCGTTCGAGCAAGCTGCATGTGCACGACGAGCGCAATGAGAGCAAGCTTGGTGACAAGGTGTCGATTACCCAGTGCCGTCCGTTTTCCAAGACCAAGGCCTGGAAGCTGGTTCAGGTGCTCGACAAGAGTTCCCAGTAGGCTCGCATAAGCGGAAATAGCGAAGTTGCTAATTGAAAGGACACGGCCATGATTCAGACTGAAACGGTCCTGGAAGCCGCCGACAACAGCGGTGCGCGCAAGCTCCAGTGTATAAAAGTGCTGGGCGGTTCTAAGCGGCGTTACGCGCACATCGGCGATATCATCAAGGTCAGCGTCAAGGACGCGATTCCGCGCGGGCGGGTCAAGAAGGGCGAGGTATACAGCGCCGTGGTGGTGCGTACCGCCAAAGGCGTGCGACGCACCGATGGTTCGCTGGTCCGTTTCGACCGCAACGCGGCGGTGTTGTTGAACAACCAGTTACAGCCGATCGGCACTCGCATCTTCGGACCGGTGACGCGCGAACTGCGCGGCGAGCGCTTCATGAAGATTATTTCGCTGGCGCCCGAGGTTCTGTAAAGAGCCCGAGATTTTGTGACCCCGGCGTATTCAGTACGCGGACTTATGCAAATGAATTAACGAACTGGCTATTGATGAACAGATTGAAAAAAGGCGACGACGTGATTGTCATCTCCGGCAGGGACAAGGGCCGGCGTGGCACCGTGTTGCGCGTGCTGCGCAATGATCGGGTCGTGGTCGAGAACGTTAACGTCGCCAAAAAGCACACCAAGCCCAACCCGCAGCGCGGTGTGGGCGGTGGCATCGTGGAGCGCGAATTGTCGATACACGGCTCCAACTTGATGCTGTTCAACCCGGCCACGGGCAAGGGTGGACGGATCGGCTTTCGGTTTCTCGAAGACGGTCGCAAAGTCCGCTTTTTCAAAGCCAATGACGAAGTGGTTGACGCCTAGATGACGCGCTTGCACGAACAATACCGGGATCAGGTCCGCAAACAGCTTGCGGAACGCTTCGGCTATGCAAACGTAATGCAGGTGCCGCGCTTCACCAAGATCACCTTGAACATGGGGCTTGGCGAAGCGGTGGGCGACAAGAAAATTGTCGACCACGCGGTCGAGGACATGACGCGCATCGCGGGGCAAAAGCCGGTCGTGACGGTCGCGCGCAAGTCGATCGCGGGCTTCAATATTCGTGAAGGTTGGCCCATCGGCTGCAAGGTCACGCTGCGCCGTGCGCGCATGTTCGAGTTTCTCGACCGGCTGATCAATATCGCGATTCCGCGCATCCGCGATTTCCGGGGCTTGAGCCCCAGGGGCTTCGACGGACGCGGCAATTACAACATGGGTGTGCGCGAGCAGATCATCTTTCCGGAGATCGAATACGACAAGATCGATGTGCTGCGAGGGATGGACATTGCGATCGGCACCAGCGCGCGTAGCAACGATGAAGCGCGCGCGTTGCTCGAAGCCTTCAATTTTCCGTTCCGGCGACCAGCCGGCGGTCAGGGATAGTTATGGCAAAGACGTCGATGATTGAGCGCGAACGCAAACGCGAACTGATTGTGAAGCGCTTCGCCAAGAAGCGCGCCGCGATCAAGGCCACGATTGGCGACACGAACGCATCGCTCGAAGAAAAACGGGCAGCGCAGGTGCAGTTGCGCAAGCTGCCGCGCGACTCCAGCCCTGTGCGTCAGCGCAACCGCTGCGCATTGACCGGCCGCCCGCATGGCTTTTATCGCAAGTTCGGTTTGGGCCGCAACAAGCTGCGCGAAGCCGCCATGCGCGGGGACGTGCCCGGTCTGGTTAAATCGAGCTGGTGAATTATCGTGAGACGAACGGCAGCCACATTCCATCTGCTGGTAGCAGGCTCCGTTGAGAATTAAGCATCCGTTGAGAATCAAGCTATGAGTATGAGCGACCCAATCTCCGACATGCTGACCCGCATCCGCAATGGTCAGACGGCGGCCAAGGTGCAGGTCAGCATGCCCTCCTCGCGCATCAAGCTCGCGGTAGCCGAGGTGCTGAAGCGGGAGGGTTATGTGCAGGACTTTTCCGTGGAGCAGCGGGACAACAAACCCGAGCTGTCGGTCGTGCTCAAGTATCATCTCGGCAAGCCTGTTATCGAGATGATCAGGCGCGTAAGCCGTCCGGGCCTGCGAGTGTACCGTGGCGTGCAGGAGATCCCGCGGGTAAGCGGCGGCTTTGGCATCGCCATCGTATCGACCCCGCAGGGCGTCATGAGCGATCGCGCGGCGCGCGCGGCCGGTCATGGCGGCGAAGTGCTCTGTTTCGTAGCCTAAAGACCTGAGTTAATTACGATGTCTAGAGTTGCCAAAAATCCGGTTGTCATTCCCGCGGGTGTGGAGGTCAGCATTGCCGGCCGCACCGTAGACGTCAAGGGCCCGAAAGGCGCGATGCAGTTCAATGTCCACCGGCGCGTGACCGTCGCTCAGCAAAAAGACGGCGTGTTGTTCGATTCAAAGCCGCAAGTGGACTCCGGCATGATGATGGCCGGCACCATGCGCGCGTTATTCAATAACATGGTGCAAGGGGTAAGTCAGGGGTTCGAGCGCAAACTGGAACTGGTGGGCGTCGGTTATCGCGCCTCGGTACGGGGTAACACGCTCAATCTGACCTTGGGATACTCGCACCCCATTGAATATCCGATGCCGGAAGGCGTCTCGGTCGAAACCCCGACGCAGACCGAAGTGATCGTACGTGGCATCGACAAGCAACTGGTCGGACATGTCGCCGCGCAGATTCGGGATTTTCGCCGGCCGGAACCTTACAAGGGCAAGGGCGTCAAGTATGCGGGCGAACGCATCGTCCGCAAGGAAGCCAAAAAGAAATAGTGGCGCACCTGATCGATGGTGTGCGTGCGGGTTTGACGATAACGCTGGAACGTTTTTTAAGTTTCCCGAGGTATATTTTTTCGTTACCTATTTTGGTGTTGACTAATCATGTTGGACAAACGACTTACCCGCATGCGACGCTCACAACGGGCGCGCCACAGGATACGCATCTTGCAGGCGCATCGGTTGTGCGTGCATCGCACGCCGAGACACATCTATGCGCAGCTAATCGCGCCCGGCGGCGCGAGCGTGCTGGCGTGCGCCTCTTCGCTGGAAGGCGAGGTCAAGCAGGGGCTCGCAAACACCGGTAATGTGCAGGCCGCGATCCGGGTCGGAAAACTGATCGCCGAACGCGCTAGGTCGAAAGGCATAACACGTATCGCTTTTGACCGCGCGGGTTTCAAGTACCACGGTCGCATCAAGGCCCTGGCGGACGCGGCGCGCGAGGGCGGCCTGGAGTTCTAAAACGGTGCGCGCGCAGCGGTGGTAGCGGCGCGCGTTCAAGAGACAACGACTGCTCGTTTAAGCGCGGTTAGATGACAATCCGGAAAGGTACGTAATGGCTCAAAGCGACGGCAATAAAGTTACCGATGGCATGCAGGAAAAACTGATCACGGTCAACCGTGTGGCCAAGGTCGTCAAGGGCGGCCGGCAATTCGGGTTTACCGCGCTGGCGGTCGTCGGCGACGGTCAGGGAAGGGTAGGCTTCGGTTACTGCAAGGCGCGCGAGGTGCCGCTGGCCATACAGAAGGCGATGGAAAAGGCGCGCAAGAACCTTATGCACGTGCCGTTGAATGAAGGCACGCTGTATTATCCGGTCACGTCGCGTCACGGCGCCGCCAAGGTGCACATGCAGCCGGCCTCGAACGGCACCGGGATCATCGCCGGTGGCGCGATGCGCGCCGTGTTCGAGGTGCTGGGTGTGCACAACGTGCTGGCCAAGGTGATTGGTTCGCGCAATTCGATCAACGTGGTGCGTGCCACCATGAAGGGGTTGACCAACATGCAGGCGCCCGAGTTTTTCGCGGCCAAGCGGGGCATGACGGTGGATACAATGCTGGGGGCGCGGGTCGATGACCAGGCAGCTTAAGGTAACGCTGGTGCGCAGTCTGATCGGACGGATGGAAAATCATCGCGCCTGCGCGCGGGGCCTGGGTATTCGACGGATACATAATCCCGTGATGGTGTCAGATACACCGCAAAACCGCGGCATGATCGAAAAGATCAAATACATGCTGAAAGTGGAAGGGCCCTAAACGCGCGTGACCGTGCGGCGGCAGACGCAACAGACCTGCGACATGCGCATCAGCCGGATCTTCCCGATGCACAAATGAAACAGGAACAATGGTGAAACTTAATACCCTGCAACCCGGGAAAGGCAGCCGATCCAGCCCCAAGCGCTTGGGTCGCGGTATCGGCAGCGGTCTGGGCAAAACCTGCGGCCGAGGCCACAAGGGCCAGCGTGCACGCGCCGGCGGCTATCACAAGGTGGGCTTCGAGGGCGGCCAGATGCCGCTGCAACGGCGGTTGCCCAAGTTCGGGTTTGTGTCGAAGAGTAAGCGCGATCGTGAAGAATTGCGTCTGGACCGACTGAATTCGATTGACGCGGAGACGATCGATCTCGCTGTGCTCAAGGCACAGGGAGCGATCGCACCCCGAACCACCAGGGTCAAGATCATCGCGTCCGGCGCGCTGACCAAAGCGGTAGCCATTAATGGTGTTGCGGTCACCCGCGGGGCGCGCGCGGCGATCGAGGCGGCGGGCGGTACGGTGACACCCGCGATTGATCCCGCCGCGATTGAGAAAGACACGGGCCGCACAGCGGACCAGTAATGGCGTCATCTACTTCCGCAATGGGCGCGTCATTCGGCGGCCTTGGCAAGGTCACCGAACTGCGCAAGCGGCTGCTGTTCGTGCTGATGGCGCTGGTCGTCTATCGCATCGGCACGTTCATCCCGGTGCCCGGCATCAACCCTGAGTCCATGGCGCAGTTCTTCGATCAGCAGAGCGGCACCATCCTGGACATGTTCAATATGTTCTCTGGCGGCGCGCTGGAGCGGTTGTCGATCTTCGCGCTCGGCATCATGCCGTACATCTCGGCGTCCATTATCGTGCAGTTGATGACGGCCGTGGTGCCCGCGCTGAAGGAAATCAAAAAAGAGGGCGAATCCGGTCGCCGCAAGATTATTCAGTACACGCGGTACGGCACCCTGGGGCTTGCGACGTTTCAGGCGATCGGCGTCTCAGTTGCGTTGCAGGGTCAGGGTGTGGCGATCCACACGGGTTACGCATTCATTTTCACCTCCGTGGTGACCCTCGTGACCGGCACCATGTTTCTGATGTGGCTGGGTGAGCAGATCACCGAGCGCGGCATCGGCAACGGCATATCGATCATTATCTTTGCAGGCATCGTTGCCGGCCTGCCCTCGGCCATAGGTGGTACTCTGGAACTGGCCAGCACCGGCGAGTTGTCCGCAGCTTTTGTGATTCTGCTGTTCGCGCTCGCGATCGCGGTCACCGGTGCCGTGGTATTCGTCGAACGGGGTCAGCGGCGTATCACGGTCAATTACGCGAAACGGCAGCAGGGGCGCAAACTGTACGCGGCGCAGAGCAGTCATCTGCCGCTGAAACTGAACATGGCGGGCGTGATTCCGCCAATTTTCGCCTCCAGCATTATTCTGTTTCCCGCGACCCTGGGTCAGTGGTTCGGGCGCGCCGACGGCATGAGCTGGCTGCAGGATTTGTCGACCGCGCTGAGTCCCGGCCAACCGCTGTACGTGGCTTTCTATGCGGCGGCGATCGTGTTTTTCTGTTTTTTCTATACCGCCATCGTGTTCGATTCGCGTGAGACAGCGGATAATCTCAAGAAATCGGGCGCGTTCATTCCCGGCATCCGGCCTGGTGACCAGACCGCGCGGTATATCGATGGCGTAATGACCCGACTGACCGCGGTCGGCGCAATTTATATCACCCTGGTGTGTCTGCTGCCGGAGTTCCTGATTCTGGCGTGGAACGTGCCCTTTTACTTCGGTGGTACATCGCTGCTGATCATCGTCGTGGTAGTGATGGACTTTATGGCGCAGGTGCAGGCGCAACTGATGTCGCACCAGTACGAGGGTCTGATGAAAAAGGCCAACCTCAAGAGTTATGGCAAATCGGGACTGCTGCGATAACGCGGCTTTTCTTAAACGCAGGTAGGCAACATGAAAGTACAGGCTTCGGTTAAACGGATTTGTCGCAACTGCAAGGTGATACGCCGTAACGGCGTCGTGCGCGTCATCTGCCCCAACCCGCGACACAAGCAGCGGCAAGGGTGAGCCGGATTTAGGAAACGACACTTAATGTGTCGTTTCCTCGGCGAACGCACGCATAAGGATGTGCGGGCCGGGGCTTAGCGAAGATGACTAGCTGCGCCATGGATGGCATGTAATAAACTATGTGACATGCATCGTTGCGCAGCGATCCAGTGAATCGATTTTTCGCCCGAACGACAGGACAGGGATGTCGTGGCTGGGCCGGCGCTCGAAGCAAGACAGCGCAGAGCGGCGGAGCCGGATTAAGAAAATGACACTTAACGTGTCATTTTCCCGGCGAACGCCCGTACACGGTGGTACGGGCAGGGTTTAGCGACGCGCAGATGTTGCGCCAAGGATGGCTGGCGCGACATAAATCAATCTCGCATCGATGACACCTTTCGGCACGGAAGGGAGTTATCCATCTTCGGCGCTTGCCGTTGATTCATCGGTCACAGATGGCTACACTACCCGGCTTCCTTGAATTAGCCAGTTAGTCTCGGAGTTTATTTTCAATGGCGCGCATCGCAGGTATCAATATCCCGGTTCAGAAGCACACTGCAATCGCCCTGATGTCGATATACGGGATCGGCGGCACCCGCGCGCGCGCCATCTGCGAGAGCGCCGGTGTGCAGCCAACGATCAAGGTCAAGGATTTGAGCGAGGTCGAGATCGACAAGCTGCGTACGGAAGTTGGCAAGTATCCCGTCGAAGGTGATTTGCGCCGCGACGTCACCATGAACATCAAGCGGCTGATGGATCTGGGCTGTTATCGCGGCATCCGTCATCGGCGCGGCCTGCCATTGCGCGGGCAGCGCACACGGACCAACGCGCGCACGCGCAAAGGCCCGCGTCGCGCCATTCGAAAATAATCCACTCGGAATCCAAGCATAGATGGCTAAAGCACCGGTACGCTCGCGCAAGAAAGTCAAGAAGATCGTCTCGGACGGTGTGGCGCATATCAATGCGTCGTTCAACAATACCATCATCACCATCAGCGATCGACAGGGCAACACCTTGTGCTGGGCGACATCGGGAGGATCCGGTTTTCGTGGGTCCCGCAAGAGCACCCCGTTCGCCGCGCAGGTAGCGGCTGAAACCGCGGGCAAGGCTGCGCTGGAGTTCGGTCTCAAAAACCTGGAAGTGATGGTTAAGGGACCGGGGCCGGGGCGCGAATCGGCGGTACGCGCGCTTAACAACGTCGGTTTCAAGGTCACCAACATCAACGACGTGACGCCCATTCCTCACAATGGCTGCCGTCCGCCCAAACGACGCCGCGTGTAGCACGCGCTGGCCGGGATTGCTGGCTGCATTAACTTATTTGCCCGCCCGGCCCGAGCTGGAGTCGGATTCACTGGAGTTGTAAATGGCGCGATATCTGGGACCGAAATGCAAACTAAGCCGCCGCGAAGGCGCTGATCTGTTGCTCAAGAGTCGGACGCGGGCGCTCGATACCAAGTGCAAGCTGGACAAGATTCCCGGCCAGCATGGCGATCGACGCACACGTATATCCGATTACGGTCTGCAGTTGCGCGAAAAACAAAAACTGCGCCGTATCTACGGCGTGCTGGAGCGTCAGTTCCGCAACTACTATAAGACCGCTTCGCGCTCCAAAGGAGCGACCGGCGAGCGTCTGCTGCAGTTGCTGGAATGCCGGCTCGATAACGTCGTGTACCGTATGGGTTTCTCGGCCACCCGGGCAGAGGCGCGGCAACTGGTGCGGCACAAGGCGATGTCGGTCAATGGTCAGGTCGTCAACATCCCTTCCTTTACCGTCAATGGCGGGGACGTGGTGGCGGTGCGCGAAAAAGCCAGGAAACAGCTTCGCATTCAGGATGCCCTGAACGTCGCGGAACAATACGGCATGCCCGAGTGGGTGGAAGTCGATCCTAAGAAGATGGAAGGTGTTTTCAAGGCGACACCAGAGCGCGACGAACTTCCGCCGGATATCAACGAGTCGCTGGTGGTCGAGCTTTACTCCAAGTGATCGTTCCCCCGACGCTCATTCACCAATAATTGTGCAAATTTTACTGTAATTAACGAGGTAGCACTGTTTATGGCAGCCAAGGTTGAAGAACTGCTGCGGCCCCGATTCGTCGATGTTCAGGCGGCGGGCCCGAAGAACGCCAAAGTCGTGCTCGAGCCTCTGGAACGCGGCTTCGGACACACATTAGGCAACGCGTTGCGACGCATTTTGCTGTCGTCCATTCCGGGTTGCGCCGTGGTGGAAGCCAGCATTGAGGGCGTGTTGCACGAATACACCACGATCGAGGGCGTGCAGGAAGACGTCATCGATATTCTGCTTAATCTTAAAGGTCTTGCCATCCGCATGCACGGCAGGGATGAAGCCAGCCTCACCTTGCGCAAGCAGGGGCCCGGAGTGGTCACGGCGGGCGATGTCACGACCGGGCACGATGTTGAGATCGTCAATTCCGACCATGTGATCGCGCACCTGACCAAGGGCGCTGAACTCGCCATGACGTTAAAGATTGCGCGTGGCCGCGGTTATCAGCCCGCCTCCGTGCGTCGTTCCGACGAAGAACGTGCGCTCGGAAGTCTATTGCTGGACGCGAGTTTCAGCCCTGTGCGGCGCGTGGCGTATACTGTCGAGAGCGCGCGCGTGGAACAGCGTACCGATCTGGACAAGCTCGTGATCGAACTCGAAACCGACGGCACGGTCGATCCCGAAGACGTCATCCGGCGGGCCGCGAACATTTTGCAGGGGCAATTATCCGTGTTCGTCGATCTCAAAGGTGACGAGCAGAGCGTACAGGCGCGCGGCGAATCGGAGCTGGATCCAATTCTGGTGCGTCCGGTGGATGATCTGGAACTCACCGTGCGCTCGGCAAATTGTCTTAAGGCCGAGGACATCCATTACATCGGCGACCTGATTCAGCGCACCGAAGTCGAGCTTTTGAAAACGCCGAATCTGGGCAAGAAGTCGCTGACCGAAATCAAGGACGTGCTGGGTTCACACGGGTTGTCGCTTGGCATGCGGCTGGAAAACTGGCCACCGCCCAGCCTGCGCGCCGAGAAAGAGAAAAAGTCCACCGCGGCGTAATAAAGCTGCTGATCAAAGGAATGCTGATATGCGCCATCGCAACACTGGCAGGCAACTAAGCCGCAACAGCAGCCATCGCAAGGCGATGACCTCGAACATGGCGTCATCGCTGTTCCGGCACGAGACGATAATCACCACCCTGGCCAAGGCTAAGGAACTGCGCCGAGTTGCCGAGCCACTCATCACCCTGGCCAAGCAGGATGACGTGGCGAGACGCCGGCGGGCGTTCGCCAGGCTGCGCGATAAAGAGGTGGTCGGCAAGTTGTTCGCCGAGCTCGGACCCCGTTACCGTGCCCGGCCGGGCGGTTACATGCGGGTTCTTAAATATGGTTATCGCCGAGGCGACAATGCCGCCATGGCGTTTGTAGAGCTGGTGGACAGGCCCGAATAACACCTGTACGTATCGTTTATAAGCCGGCCGCAAGCCGGCTTTTTTGTTTGCACGAACTGTTGACGTGAATGACCAATGATCGTTCTGTGCACTGACTTCGGCTTGCACGGTCCCTATGTTGGGCAGGTGCAGGCCAGATTGGTGCAGGCTGCACCCGGCGTGCCGGTGGTCAACCTGTTCTCCGATCTGCCAGCGTTCAATGCGTGCGCGGCTGCGTATCTGCTGGCGGCTTACATAGATGAATTTGACGTCGGCACCGTTTTTCTGTGTGTCGTCGATCCCGGCGTAGGCTCGACACGACGCCCGCTGGTTGTGCAGGCCGACGGCCGCTGGTTCCTGGGGCCGGATAATGGATTATTTGAGGTCATCGCAAGCCGGGCCGGGCAGGTGCGACGATGGAAGATCACCTACGCGCCAAAACATTTGTCCGCAAGCTTTCACGGCCGCGACCTGTTCGCGCCGGTGGCGGCCATGCTTGCCATGGGGCTGCCCGTGCCTGGCGAGTTGTTAACGGACAACGCCGTGCCGGGTGAAACGTGGCCCGACGATCTGTACGAGATCGTCTACATCGATCATTTCGGGAATGCAATGACGGGGGTGCGCGCCTGTGTGCTGGACAAAAGCGCGCAGCTTGCGGTGAAGGGACAAACGCTGACTTACGCCCGCACCTTCAGCGAGACAAGGACAGGTGAGCCATTCTGGTACGAGAACGCTAACGGTCTGGTCGAGATCGCGCTCAAAGAAGCGAGCGCCGCGTGCGAGATGAATCTGAAAATCGGCGTTCCCGTCAGGCTCGCGCAAGGCGATTAGCGCAAAGCGAATGCGTACAGATAAACACTGTATTACGCCTTGCGGCGCGCCTTCTTGACGATTGGTTTCAATATCCGCCGCAGATACTGGCCGGTATACGACGCATCGACGGCGGCGACCGCCTCCGGCGTACCGACCGCAACCACTTCGCCGCCTCGGTAGCCGCCTTCGGGCCCCATGTCGATGACCCAGTCCGCGGTCTTGATGACATCCAGATTGTGCTCGATCACCACGATGGTATTGCCGTGATCGCGCAGCCGGTGCAGTACTTTCAGCAGTTGCTCCACATCGTGAAAATGCAGACCCGTGGTCGGTTCGTCCAGGATATATAGCGTGTTGCCGGTGTCGCGCTTGGATAGCTCGCGCGAAAGCTTGACCCGCTGCGCCTCGCCGCCGGACAGAGTGGTCGCGTTCTGGCCTAGCGTTATATAGGTCAGCCCGACCTCGGCCAGGGTTTCCAGTTTGCGATGGATTGTCGGCACCGGCCGGAAAAACTCGGCGGCGTCCTCCACCGTCATCTGCAGCACCTCGAAGATGTTTTTACCCTTGTATTGAACGTCCAGGGTTTCCCGGTTGTAACGTTTACCCTTGCACACGTCGCAGGGGACGTAAATGTCCGGCAGAAAGTGCATTTCGACCTTGATGACGCCGCCGCCTTGACACGCTTCGCAGCGCCCGCCCTTGATGTTGAAGCTGAAGCGGCCCGGCGTATAGCCGCGCGAGCGCGCCTCGGCGGTGCCGGCGAACAACTCTCGAATGGGCGTGAACAGGCCGGTGTACGTAGCCGGATTGGAGCGCGGCGTGCGGCCGATGGCGCTCTGATCGATGTCGACCACCTTGTCGATGTGTTCGAGCCCGGTGAGCGCCTCGCAGGGTGCGGGGTCTAGGGCGGCGCCGTTCAGCTCACGTGCCAGATAGCGGAACAAAGTGTCGTTGACCAGGGTCGATTTGCCCGACCCGGAAACGCCAGTGACGCAGGTGAAAAGCCCCAAGGGGATTTCCACGTCCACGTCGCGCAGGTTATTGCCGCGCGCGCCGCGCAAATTCAGCGTTCTCTCATCGTTGAACGCAACGCGCGGGTCCGGGATGTCGATCCGCCGCTTGCCCGACAGGTACTGTCCGGTCAGTGATGCCGGGTTGGCGGCGATTTCGGCCGGCCGCCCTTCCGCGACCACGCGGCCCCCGTGCCGGCCGGCGCCCGGGCCCATATCCACGACGTGATCGGCGGCGCGTATTGCATCCTCGTCGTGCTCGACCACGATTACGGTGTTGCCCAGATCGCGCAGATAGGTGAGGGTGTCCAGCAGCCGCTGATTGTCGCGCTGGTGCAGGCCGATCGAGGGCTCGTCCAGGATATACATGACGCCTACCAGACCCGCGCCGATCTGACTCGCGAGGCGGATGCGCTGCGCCTCGCCGCCCGACAGGGTCTCGGCGCTGCGCTCCAGGGTCAGGTAATCGAGTCCGACGTTGATCAGAAAGGTAAGGCGCTGCTGGATCTCCTTGACGATCTTTTTAGCGATCTCTCCGCGACGCCCGGTCAGCGCCAGTGCCTTGAAAAACTCGCCGGTCTCGCCGATCGGAAGGCGCGCGATCTCCGGAAGACTGCGGTCCTCGATGAACACGTTGCGGGCGGCCACGTTCAGGCGCGTGCCATTGCAGTCTGGGCACGGCTGGTTTGCGAGGTATTTGGCCAGCTCATCGCGCACCGCCTCGGAGTCCGTCTCACGGTAGCGCCGCTGCATGTTGGGGATGATGCCCTCGAATGCATGACGGCGCGTGGTGGTGCGCCCGCGCTCGTCAGCGTAATTGAATTCAATGCGCTGCTTGCCGCTGCCATACAGGATTGCGTGTTTTGTTTTGTCGTCCAGCGATGCGTATGGCGCCTCGATGTCGAAGCCGTAATGCGCGGCGAGCGACCGGATCAACTGAAAATAGTAGCTGTTGCGCCGATCCCAGCCGCGCACCGCGCCGCCCGCAAGGCTTAGTTCCGGATGTCCCACGACGCGCGCGGGATCGAAGAACTGACGCACGCCCAGGCCATCGCAGGTGGGGCAGGCGCCGATCGGATTGTTGAACGAGAACAGCCGCGGCTCCAGCTCGCTCAACGAATAACCGCAGATCGGGCAGGCGAACTTCGAGGAAAACACAAGCCCTACCTGCTCCGGTGCGTCCATGTACGCGACTACGGCGATGCCGTCAGCGAGTTTCAGTGCGGTCTCGAAGGATTCCGCCAGTCGCAATTGCAACTCATCGCGCACTTTCAATCGATCGACGACCACTTCAATCGTGTGCTTGCGGCGCAGATCCATCTTCGGCGCCTGCTCGAGTTCAACGACCTTGCCGTTAATACGCGCGCGCAGATACCCTTGCGCGCGCAGTTCCTGTAGCACGCCCAGGTGCTCGCCTTTGCGATTTTGCACCACGGGTGCTAGCAGCAGCAGCCGCGTGCCTTCAGGCAGTGCCAGCACCTGATCGACCATCTGGCTGACGGTCTGTGCATCCAGTTGCAGACCGTGTTCGGGGCAGCGCGGCTGGCCCGCGCGCGCATACAGAAGACGCAGATAATCGTAAATTTCGGTGATGGTGCCGACCGTGGAGCGTGGATTGTGCGAGGTGGTGCGCTGCTCGATGGAGATCGCCGGCGAGAGCCCTTCGACATGGTCCACGTCGGGTTTTTCCATCATCGACAGGAACTGGCGCGCGTAAGCCGACAGCGACTCCACATAGCGCCGCTGGCCCTCGGCGAATAGGGTGTCGAACGCGAGCGAAGACTTGCCGGAGCCGGACAGACCGGTGATGACGATAAGCTTGTCGCGCGGCAGATCGAGATCGACGTCGCGCAGGTTGTGCGTGCGCGCGCCGCGGATGTGGATAGCTTGCATGGATGTCATATCAAACAGGAGAATTAATCAATATACTTGCTTCCGTTTTGACAGGCAAAACAGGCATTCAGTCATAAAGTGTCGACGCCGACTCGCAACTTTCGCCACGAATCGCGATGAACTCAGACAATAACCGCATGACATCCGTCGAGCGCCGCGCCACCGTGTCGCTGGGCCTGATTTACGGCGTGCGCATGATGGGTCTGTTTATGGTGCTGCCCGTATTCGCGCTGTATGCCGGCAAGCTCGACGGTGGAACGCCGGTGCTCATGGGCCTCGCCATCGGCGTGTATGGTCTGACGCAGGCGCTGTTTCAGATTCCGCTGGGGATGCTGTCGGACCGTATCGGACGCAAGCCGGCGATCGTCGGTGGTTTGCTTATATTCGCGGCCGGCAGCGTGCTCGCGGCGATGTCGGATTCGATTCACTGGGTGATCGCCGGGCGCGCCCTGCAAGGCTCCGGCGCGGTCGCCGCGACGGTGATGGCGCTGGCGGCGGATCTTTCCCGCGACGAGCAGCGCACCAAGATTATGGCTACCTTAGGCTTCTGTATCGGCCTTTCGTTCGCACTCTCGCTGGTCGTCGGGCCGTTGCTGCAACAATGGATAGGCGTGCCCGGGATATTCTGGGCGACAGCGGTGCTGTCTTTGCTGGCGATTCTATTGGTCTTGAGCGCGGTGCCGACCCCGCCTTTCTTGCGCGCAAAGGGCGACACGGGGGTAGTGACGTCCGCGCTGGGCAGGGTCGTCAAGGACTCTCATCTGTTACGTCTGGACTTGAGCATCTTCGTGCTGCACATGGTGATGACATCAAATTTTACGGTGATTCCCAGTCAGTTGCAGGATACGGCGGGTCTGTCCGCGCAGTGGCACTGGCTGCTCTATCTGGTGGTGCTGCTGGTGTCGTTCGCCTTCATGTTGCCGCCGCTGATCTACGGCGAGCGCCGCCACCGCATGAAGCCGGTACTGATTGGCGCGATTCTGCTGCTGGCCACGGCCGAACTGTGCTTGGCGGTGAGTGGATCGGTGCTGGTCGTGATGGGGGTGTCGATGCTGTTGTTGTTCACCGCCTTCAATTTGGCCGAGTCGGCGCTGCCCTCCCTGGCGTCGAAGGCCAGCCCGGCGGGGCTGCGCGGTACGGCCATGGGCGTTTACTCGAGCAGTCAATTTATGGGTGTTTTCACCGGCGGTGCGCTGGGCGGCGTAGTGCTCAATGCCGCGGGGCCGCAGGCCGTATTCATCGGCGGCGGCGTGGCGTCGTTACTGTGGGCTCTGGTTATGCTGGGCATGGAGAACCCCAGCGGGCTGAGCCGTTATCTGCTGAACGTAGGCCCGCTGAACGCGGAGCACGCGCGCACCATGACCGACCGGCTCACGTCCGTGCAAGGTGTCAAGGAAGCGGTGATCATCCCCGAGGACGGCACGGCGTACCTCAAGGTGGATCGTAAACTGCTCGATGAGAAGACCCTGCGTGAGTTTTCCATCTCGCCGGCTTAGAATACACGGCTAACATCGGCTCACTGCATAGGGTTTAACGGAGGCGCGCGGCATGGCTAGGGGTGTAAACAAGGTGATACTCGTCGGTAATCTGGGTCAGGATCCGGAAGTTAAGTACATGCCCAGTGGCGGCGCGGTGTGCAATGTTAGTCTGGCCACGACCGACTCGTGGAAAGACAAGAGCTCGGGCGAGCGTCAGGAGCGCACCGAATGGCACCGCGTGGTATTTTTCAATCGGCTCGCCGAGATCACCGGCGAATATCTGCGCAAAGGCTCGCAGGTGTATGTCGAGGGCCGACTGCAGACGCGCAAATGGCAGGACAAGGAAGGCCAGGATCGGTATATGACCGAGATCGTCGCTAATGATATGCAGATGCTGGGCGGTCGCGGCGGTGGTGGAAGCGGTTTCGATGATTCATCGTCTTCGGCTGGCGCGTCGTCCGGTTCCCCGCCCGCCAAACGTCAGGAACCGAAAACGGACGACTTCGACGACGATATACCGTTCTGACGCGCATCATGACGCGCTGATGCGACCTCGGTCTTGACGTGGCTAATCGCGCTAAAGACTGGTTCGCGCAAGCTGAGCGGGACCTGGCTCAAGCGCTGGCGTCGCGCCGCGAAGCGCGGCACGAGTGGGCCTGTTTCGCAGCACAGCAGGCGGCGGAAAAAGCCGTGAAAGGATTGCATCTGCACCTCGACCAGGAAGCGTGGGGGCATGTAGTCGCCCGCTTGTTGCGCGAGTTGCCGCTGACCGTGCCGGAACTCCTGGTGGAAAAAGGCAAGGTTCTGGACAACTTCTATGTTGCTACCCGCTACGCCAACGGCCATGCCGAGGGCGCACCGTTTGAGCATTACGGTTCGCTACAGAGCGAGGAAGCGATACGTTATGCCAGTGAGATCATTGAATTCGTCCGTGCTCAAATGGCCCAATCGCACGGCAGTTGATCGGGCGTTGCGCGACTGGGTAGAACTTGAATGCGCACGGTATCCGGAACTCGCGCGGCTCGGCTACTTCGGGTCTTACGCGCGCGGTGACTGGGGGGTGGGCAGCGATCTGGACGTCGTGGCGATAGTGGATGCGACAGACGAGCCGTTCGAGCGGCGCAGCTTGAAGTGGGATCTCAATGCGCTGCCGGTGCCTACGGAAATGCTCGTTTACACGGTCGATGAGTGGAAAACGATACAATTGCGGGGCAAAGGGTTTGCCCGGGCTTTGATGGAAGAGACCGTTTGGGTGTATGTAAAGTCGCGGGAACCTACGGTTTAATTCTATACAGAACGCAGGGTTTAATTTTATCTAAAGGAGTGGTTGAGGCGCCGCCAACAAGTGGCGCCCCCGATGGACCGCAGGAATAACAATTCGTGAGAAAGGGTATCATCCTCGCCGGCGGCTCGGGCACGCGGCTATATCCGCTCACCCATTCGGTGAGCAAGCAGCTCATGCCGGTGTACGACAAGCCGATGATCTACTACGCATTGGCGACGCTGATGCTGGCTGGCATTCGCGATATCCTCATCATCACCACGCCGCACGACCAGGCCGCGTTTTTTAACCTGCTGAAGGACGGTTCGCAATGGGGCTTGTCGCTTTCGTTCGCGGTGCAGCCGCGGCCCGATGGGCTCGCGCAGGCGTTTATCGTCGGCGAGCATTTCGTCGGTAACGATCCGGTGACCCTGACCCTGGGCGACAACATTTTTTATGGCGAAGGTTTCACCAAACGCCTGCAGGCGGTGAGTCAGCGTGACACCGGCGCGACTGTGTTCGGCTACTACGTCAGCAATCCGAGTCAGTATGGCGTTGTGTCGTTCGATCGCGACCGCCGCGTGACCCGCATCGAAGAGAAACCCGCGGCGCCGGAATCCCACTACGCGGTGACTGGTCTTTATTTTTATGATAAAGACGTGGTGGACATCGTCAGACATATACGACCGTCGCCGCGCGGCGAATTCGAGATTACCGACGTGAACAAGGCCTATCTCGAACGCGGAGATCTCACGGTGGAGATCCTGAGCCGCGGCACAGCCTGGCTGGATACCGGTACACACGGCGCGCTACTGGACGCGGCGACCTTCATCAGGGTGGTGGAGGAACGGCAGGGTCTGAAAATAGCGTGTCCGGAAGAGATCGCTTATCGCATGGGCTTTATCGACGCCGAGGCGCTGGAGCGGCTGGCGGCGCCGCTGGATAAAAGTGGCTATGGCGAGTATCTGCGCGGAATCCTTAACGACGGTAAACTGATGTGAAGATCATTGAGACGTCGTTGCCGGGCGTCTTGATGGTCGAACCAAAGTTCGCCGGTGATGCGCGCGGGTTTTTCATGGAAGCCTTTCAGGCGCGGCGCTATGCCGAGGCGGGTATCGCGAGCCCGTTCGTGCAGGACAATGTTTCGTTCTCGCGCTTTGGGGTGCTGCGTGGTCTGCACTTTCAGCACCCGCACGCGCAGGGCAAGCTGGTGTATGTCTTGCAGGGAGAAGTATTCGATGTGGCCGTGGATATCCGGCAAGAGTCGCCCGCGTTCGGCAAATGGTTCGGGGTGAGCTTGTCCGCCGACAACAAGCGGCAATTGTGGGTGCCCGCTGGCTTCGCGCACGGCTTTTGCGTAACCAGTGAGACGGCGTTGTTCGTTTACAAGTGCACCGATTACTATCAGCCGGACGCGGAGGGCGCAGTGGCGTGGAATGACCCGCGCATCGCCGTTGACTGGCCGCTGGAACGCCCCGAACTATCCGCCAAGGACAATTGCGCTTCGCCGCTGGACGACATCCCGCGGTCCAGGCTGCCGGTATATTCCGTATGAAGGTTGCCGAAGAAAATCAATCATTGCCGGTAATCATGCTCACCGGCGCGAATGGCCAGTTGGGCTGGGAGATACAGCGCCGAGCGCAGCACTTAAGTTATACGCTGCGTGCGTTCGATCGTCAGACGCTCGATATTACCGACGCCGCGGCCGTCGATGCCATCGTGGGTCGGCTGCGTCCACAAGCGATTATCAACGCGGCTGCTTATACGGCGGTGGATCGGGCCGAAGAGGAGCCGGAGCTCGCCGACGCGGTCAATCGGGATGGCGCGGCGAATCTGGCGAGGGCCGCGCGTGAGTGCGGCGCCCGCCTGGTACACGTCTCCACCGATTTCGTCTTCGACGGCGATAAGGGCAGCCCTTACCGGATCGATGACGTGCCCGCGCCGCAGAGCGTTTACGGCGCCAGCAAGTTCGCCGGCGAGCAGGCCGTACTGGACGTGCCTGCGCGCGCCTTGATTGTCCGTACGGCCTGGGTGTATTCGTCGCATGGCGGCAACTTTGTGCATACCATGCTGCGCCTGATGGCGAGCCGCGACGAACTGCGAGTGGTCGACGATCAGATAGGTTCGCCAACCTGGGCGGGCGGACTTGCCGACTGTATCCGGCGCGCGTTGGAAGCAAAGCTGACGGGTATATACCACTGGACCGATGCCGGTGTGGCGAGCTGGTACGATTTCGCGGTGGCGATACAGGAGGAGGCGTTTGCGCTTGGATTGTTGGAGAAGGCGATTCCCATCCGGCCGATTCCGACTCGCGAGTACGCGACGCCCGCCAAACGCCCGAGCTACAGCGTGCTGGAGAAATCGATCACGTGGCAAGCGCTAAACCACACGCCGCCTCACTGGCGAGCGTCGCTACGCTTGATGCTGAACGAAGTCAAACATGCATAAGCTGCTGATAACGGGCGGCGCGGGTTTTATCGGCGCCAACTTTGTTCAATACTGGCTGGGTGAGTACCCGCAAGATCGGGTCGTCGTGCTGGATGCGCTGACGTACGCCGGCAATCGCGCGAGCCTCTCCGCGGCGGAAAGCAATCCGCGCTTTCGTTTCGTACACGGCGATATCCGTGATCAGGCCATGGTGGAAGGGCTTCTGGAAAAAGAATCCATCGACCTGCTCGTGCATTTCGCGGCCGAATCGCACGTGGATCGGTCCATCCTCGGGCCGGACGCGTTTATCGACACCAACGTGCTCGGTACGCACAGTCTGCTCAAGGCGGCGAAAAAGGCCTGGCTGGATGCGCCCGATGCGTCCCGACGGGCCCATCACCGTTTTCATCACTGTTCGACCGATGAGGTGTACGGCACCCTGGCGCCGAACGATCCGCCGTTTCGCGAAACCACGGCGTACGCGCCCAATTCGCCGTATGCCGCCAGCAAGGCCGCCAGCGATCATCTGGTGCGCGCCTACCATCATACGTATGGGCTGCAGGTCACCACCAGCAACTGCTCCAACAACTACGGGCCTTATCAGTTTCCCGAAAAACTTATCCCGCTGATGTTGATCAACGCCCTGCAGGGCAAGCCGCTACCCGTTTACGGCGACGGACTCAACGTGCGCGACTGGCTTTACGTGGAGGATCATTGCCGCGGCATCGCGCAAGTGCTGGAGCATGGGCGTATGGGCGAGACCTACAACCTCGGCGGCCAGTGCGAAAAAACCAATATGGAGGTCGTGCGGATGCTGTGCGCGTTGCTGGATGAGGCAGCACCCTCTAGGGCACCGCATTGCGACTTGATCACGCTCATCAAGGATCGTCCCGGCCACGATCGGCGCTATGCCATCGACGCCGGCAAGGCCGCGTCCGAATTCGATTATCGACCGGCGGAAAGCTTCGAAAGCGGGCTGCGCAAGACGCTGGCCTGGTACATGGCGAACGAGACCTGGTGGCAGGCGCTGCTGGATGCGGGCTACAAGGGCTGGATAAAGGCGCAGTACGCGCCCAAGGTCAAGGACGCGGAGGCCCCGCGCCTGCTGTGAAGATCCGTATTCGCATAACTCATCGATAATGCATCACTACGTTGAGCTGGTCTGGTACAAAGCCTGCGCGGATCTGCGCGCCGAAGCCGCGCGGTTTTATCTGGGCGTGTTGTGGTGGGTGCTGGAGCCGGTGCTTTACATGGCAGTTTTTTATCTGGTGTTCAGTGTGGTGCTGGAAAGGGGCGGCGAAGGCTTCGTATCGTTCCTGTTGTGCGGCATGATGATCTGGCGCTGGTTCGGTAGTTCGGTCATGCGTTGCGCCAACGCCATTCCGGCGAATGCCCGGCTGATGTTGCAGGTTTATCTGCCGAAGTATCTGTTCCCCGCCATCGTGCTGGTGACCAACACGCTCAGATTTTTGATCGTGTTCACACTGTTCCTTATCTATCTCGTCCTCGTGGAGCAAACGCTGAGCACGACGTGGCTGGCCCTGCCGGTGCTGATGGTGATTCAGTTTCTGCTGATCGCGGCGTGCGCCTCGCTGCTGGCCGCCGTTGTGCCGTTTATGCCCGATCTTAGAATTCTCGTCGAAAATGGGCTGACTCTGATGCTTTTCATGTCGGGCATCTTCTATGACGTCTCCGAGTTTCCCGCCGACGTGCGCGCTTATTTCTATCTGAATCCGATGGTCACGGTGATCGAGAGTTACCGCGCGGTGCTGCTTGAGGGCGCCTGGCCGGACTGGTCAGCGCTGGCCATCGTATTGCTGATCTCGCTGCTTGGTCTTGCTACGGCTGTTTATCTGCTGACCCGCTTTGACCGGCGCTACGCCAAGCTGGCTATCTCGTGAACGGCGCTCCCGCCGATCCCAAAACCGTGCTGCGGTTACGAAACGTCGGCGTTTCCTATCAGCGTCGTAGCGGCCTGTTCAGCCACAAACCGTTCTGGGCGTTGCGCGATATTTCATTCGATCTGCACCGCGGTGAGAGCCTCGGCGTCATCGGCGGCAACGGCGCGGGCAAGAGCACGCTGCTGAAGGTC
>Ga0136621_1000141_pt1 | contig 25754 bp, 32 predicted proteins | sample AntDryUQ445A2306_FD_104673 | JGI IMG/M metagenome (GOLD analysis project Ga0136621, IMG submission 104673) | Polar desert sand microbial communities from Dry Valleys, Antarctica - metaG UQ445A (23.06) | ecosystem: Environmental > Terrestrial > Soil > Desert | place: Antarctica: Dry Valley...
CTTGTGCCGGAACCGCCGCCATCAGGAGCGACGACGGATACGCTGCGCGGCCGCCGGGGACATAGACCCCGACCGAGCCGAGCGGGAGCCAGCGCCGCTCGGCCATGATGCCGGGGACGGCCTCGACCGCCGTGTCCGGTGGACGCTGGGGCTCGCAGAAGGCCGCAATCGCTGCGGCGAGCTCGCGCACCGAGGCGAGCACCTCGTCGTCGAGGCGAGCCGCAGCGATCATTTCGGCCGGCACGCGGACCGGGGGGCGCTCGCCGTCAAACCGCTCCGTCCAGTCGAGCAGCGCCTCGTCGCCGCGAGCGCGGACGTCGGCCACGATTGCGGCAACCTGCGGCAGTACCCCCTCGAGCCCCGTTCCCCTCACGGGATCAGCCGCTCGATCGGAAGGACGAGGATCGACGACGCGCCGGCCCTCTTCAAGGAAGGAAGCAGGCTCCAGATCTCGTCGACGTCGACGGCGGCGTGCACCGCGATCTCGCCAGGCGCGGCGAGGTCGATCACCGACGGCGCCCCCATCGCCGGCAGCAGTGTGCGGATCTCGTCGAATGCCGTGGCCGACGCGTTCATCATCAGGTAGCGGCGGCGACGCGCGGCGACGACTCCAGAGAGCATCAGCTGTACCCGCTCCGCGAGGTCGACGGCGGAGCTCGGCGCGCCGTCGCCGGCGATCAGCACCCCCTGCGACTCGAGCAGCGTGCCAACCAGCCGCAGGCCGTTGGCGCCAGCCGTCGAGCCTGTCGAGACGAGGTCGACGATCGCGTCGGAGAGGCCCAGCCGCGGCGCCGCCTCGACCGAGCCCGAGACGGGAATCAGCTCCGCCTGGACGCCGTGCCGCGCGAAGCCGGCACGCGTCGAGACGGGGTACGCCGTCGCCACGCGCAGCCCGTTCAGCGCTGCGATCGTGTCGTGCGGCGAGTCCAGCGGCACGGCCGCCTGCAGCGTGCAGCGAGCAAAGCCGAGCTCGGCCAGGATGGTCACGTCCGCATTCGCCTCGGCGACGAGGTTCGCGCCCGTGATCCCGAGGTGGACGACACCGTCCTGCACGTACTCCGGAATGTCGTGCGCCCGCACGAGTAGGAGGTCGACTGGAGCGTTGGCACAGGGCACGAGCAGCGCGCGGTCGGTCGCCTCAAAGCTGAGCCCCGCATCCGCGCAGAGCCGCAGCGCGGGCTCGGACATGCGGCCCTTCGAGGGAACGGCGAGCGTGAGCCGGCCGTTCGCGCCGGCGCGGGTGAATCCCGTGGGAGTCACTCAGCGTGGCTTTCCGCGGCGGACGCGGTCGAGCGCGAGCTGGTACCCGCCCGTGCCGTGGCGGAGCCATTGCGCGACTCGCGTGACGGTCGCCGTGCTCGTCGGGACGCGCTCGGCGATCTCGAGATAGGGGACCTGCTCCTCCAGCAGCTTCACGGTCTGCCAGCGATGCGTGAGCGCCTCGAGCTCCGGCAGCGTGCAGAGGTCACGCAGGAATCGTCGCGCCTCCTCGCGCGTGCGCAGCGTGAGCACCGCGTCGGCGAGCTCGTCGAGGCCGACGATCTGCTCGACCGGACGGGCGGAGATGTCTGCCGGGCGCCCCATAACTACTGTCATGTTAGCATGTTAGCATGACACCATCCACGTTCACGATCTACCCAGCGATCGACGTGCTCGACGGCCGTGTCGTCCGACTCGCCGAGGGAAACCGGGAGCGAGTCACAGTCGAGGGCGGCGACCCGGTTGCGGCGGCGTACCGGTTCGCCACAGCAGGCGCGTCCTGGCTGCACCTCGTCGACCTCGACGGCGCGTTCTCGGGCACGCCGTCGGCGGGGCTCTTGGCTGCCGTCACCGCCGCCGCAGTCCCCGTGCAGGTCGGCGGCGGCTATCGCAGTCTTGACGACGTCGAAGCTGGGCTGGCCGCGGGAGCGGCGCGCGTGATGGTCGGCAGCGCGGCGCTCGAGCCGTGCTTTCTCGAGGCCGCGGGCCGCCGCTTCGGCGAGCGACTTGTCGTCGCGGTCGACGCTCGGGACGGCCGCGTCGCTGTGTCCGGCTGGACGAAACTCGCCGACGTGTCCCCCGCCGAGGTCGGCCGGCGCTGCGCTGCAGCCGGGGTCGTGAGGCTGCTCGTCACATCCACCTGCCGCGACGGATCGCTGGCCGGCCCTGACCTGGCGCTCCTCGATCAGGTGCGCGCCGCCTCCGGGTTGCCGGTGCTCGCCGCGGGCGGGATCGCGTCGCTCGACGACCTTCTGCGGCTGCACGAGCTCGGCTGCGAGGGCGCCGTCGTCGGGAGCGCGCTCTGGCGCGGCCTCTTCACGCTCGCGGATGCCCTCCGCCTCGAGCGCTGAAGGGCTGCAACATCGCTAGTCGTTTTGCAGGACTTTCCAGCGATGCGCCCGGCAAGAATTCGAACTTGCGACCTCTGCCTCCGCAGGGCAGGCCAGAGGTTGGACGTCGTTGGCGCGGGATGGCGGAATGTGGCTCTACCTGCCGTCTTGCGCAGCCTTGGCCATGCGCTGCGCCTCGGCTTCGGGCACCGATTTCGACGAGTCCGGACATTTTTCGGACATCTTGTTGCCACGATCGTCAACGCGGCCAGACTCCTCAATTCCTCGAGCGTTCTCCGTAGCTGGCGCATCGCTTGAAGCATTCGAGGTCGGTCGCTGTCGATTCCGCTCAACCGCACGGCCCTTCGCGTGGGCGAGCACGGATGCGGACCGACGACCAGACGACGGTTTTCAGAGTGACCGTCCCCCTGGGTTTGGAGGCCAGCGCCGAACTCTGTGAGAGCGATGACGAGAACCTCGACCTTGTGCAGTGAGTTGTCGACGTCAAGCTCGGAGTCAACTCAAACCGACTACGGAGGCCCCGCCGTGGAGGCCGGGAAGGCGAGGAAGCGGCGCACGTCTTCGCGCGCGTTGTACGGGCTCCACAGCCTACGCCGTCGTGTGACCCATCGCCAAGCCCTCAAGTATCCCGTTGCGGTCATCCAGATACCGATCACAACAAGAACGGCCTCCCGGCGCCCGATGATCCGCGTCAGCAGGTAGAAACGTGGAGCTTGTGGACGGAGGACGGCCGGCCCCACCACGAAAGGAGCACGATGACCGAGCAGCAGAAGGAGCCGGAGGCGGAGGAGCAGGACGAAAAGCTACTACTGGAGAAGGAGAAGCTCGGCGACCTCGACGTGCCGGACGAGGAGTCCGAGAACGTCAGGGGCGGGGCGCCTCCACGGACTCAGCAGTGTCAGATGTCGGGTGGCGCGTGGTGCTGATGGGGCGACGACGCGGCCGTTCGACTCCGCGACACGGACGCCGAGGCGACCCGACCGTCGAGTCGCTTCTCGCCGTCTGAGGCCGTTTGTACGGATCGGAACGCGGAGCTATTGTGGACGGAAGAGGGCGGGCCCCGACACCGTCTTGAAAGCAAACCGAAGAACGAAAGGAGCACGATGGCCGAGCAGCAGAAGGAGCCGGAGGCGGAGGAACAGGACGAAAAGCTGCTCCTGGAGAAGGAGAAGCTCGGCGACCTCGACGTGCCGGACGAGGAGTCCGAGAACGTCAGGGGCGGGGCGAAGCCACCGTCTTCGGTGTGTCTGTCTATAACACCATGCTGGTGATGTAGGACCCAAGAGCGTTGTTCCATCCGGGCCTCCTTGGAGGCTGGGGGTGTCAAAGCCACCAGCACCAAGGAGGACACCGGATGAAGCTGCACGGTAACGCGAGGACCTGTCCGCATAGTCGGGCGCTCGCGATCAGGCGGATCGAGCGGAAGGGTTGGACGCTGGGGGCGGCGGCCGAGGCCGCCGGGATCAGCGTGCGCACGGTCTCGAAGTGGCGGCGCCGCTACCGGGAGGAGGGCGAGCAGGGTCTGCTCGACCGCTCCTCGAGGCCTCAGCGGATCCCGCAGCGCACCTCGGAGGAGCGGGTGGAGGCGATCGCGGCGCTCCGTCGGGAGCGGTTGACGGGGTTGGGAGATCGCCGAGCGGCTGCAGATGCCGGCCTCGACGGTGTCGACGATCCTGGGGTCTGTCCGATTCTCTGTGTAGGCAGGGCCTAACGCTGGGCCGTCGGAGTGACGGCTCGGAGAGGAGGCCGCTTTGCCTGATGAGTTTCCTGATACGAGGATGTCGGCGATCGACGTCGAGCCCGGGCTGAATCCACCTGAGTTGCCGGACGAGCTGATCGACGAGCTGCTCGCCGGCGCTCGCACGCCGGAGGAGATCACTGGCCCCGACGGGTTGCTGCAGCGGCTGACGAAGCGGCTGGTGGAGCGGGCGATGGACGCCGAGCTGACGGAGCATCTCGGCTACGAGCGCGGGCAGGCGCCGCCGGGCGGGATCGGTAACGCCCGCAACGGGATCACGCCGAAGACGATCCACACCACGCAGGGCAGCGTCCGGGTCGAGCAGCCGCGCGACCGGACGGGTTCGTTCGAGCCGCGGATCGTGCCTAAGCATCAGCGGCGTTTCCGTGGCTTCGACGAGCGGATCGTCGCCATGTACGGGCGCGGGGATGTCGGTCCGCGACATCCAGGCGCACCTGCGCGAGCTCTACGGGGTCGAGGTCGGCCACGATCTGATCTCCAGGGTGACCGACGCCGTCCTCGAGGACGTGCGCGAGTGGCAGGCCAGGCCGCTCGAGGACGTCTACCCGATCCTGTTCCTGGACGCGCTGATCGTGAAGGTCCGAGACGGCGGCGCCGTCCGTAACCGCGCCTGCTACGTCGCGATCGGGGTCAACCTCGAGGGCGAGCGCGACGTGCTCGGCCTCTGGTTCCAGGCCAGTGAGGGCGCCAAGTTCTGGCTCGCGGTCCTGAACGAGCTCAAGCAGCGCGGCGTCCAGGACATCCTCGTCTGCTGCGTCGACGGGCTCAAGGGCTTCCCGGAAGCGATCGAGGCCGTCTTCCCGCAGGCCTGGGTGCAGACCTGCATCGTCCACCTGATCCGCCAGTCGCTCCGCTTTGTCCCGGACAAGCACCGCAAGAAAGTCGCCGCCGACTTGCGCCCGATCTACACCGCGGTCGACGTTGGCGCCGCCGCGGCAGCGCTCGCCACCTTCGAGCAGGTCTGGGGCGAGCGCTACCCGATGATCGGCACCACCTGGCGCAGCACCTGGGAGCACGTGATCCCCTTCCTCGCCTTCCCGCCCGACCTCCGTCGCGTTATCTACACGACCAACTCGATCGAGGCGCTGCACCGGCAGATCCGCAAGACGATCAAGACCCGAGGACACTTCCCGACCGAGGAGGCCGCCCGCAAACTGATCTACCTCTCGATCATCAACGCCCAGAAGAGCTGGAAGAACACCTACCACTGGAGCTCAGCCCTGCTTTCATTCAAAATCCACTTCGGAGACCGACTGCCCTGACACACAGAAAGTCGGACACCCTCCGATCCTGACCCGGATCGGGCTCGGTCGGCTGTCCCGACTCGATCCGCCCGAGCCTCCGAACCGCTACCAGCGGGAGCGGCCTGGCGAGCTCGTCCACATCGACGTGAAGAAGCTGGGGCGGATCGGCCGGCCCGGCCATCGAGTCAACGGCGACCGCCGCACCCGCAGCCGCGGGATCGGCTGGGAGTACGTGCACGTCGCCGTCGACGACGCGACCCGCCTGGCCTACGTGGAGGTGCTCGCCGACGAGAAGGCGGTGACCGCGGTCGGCTTCCTCCGCCGCGCCGTCGCCCACTTCGGCGAGTACGGGATCCGGGTCGAGCGGGTGATGACCGACAACGGACCCTGCTATCGGGCGATCGGGTGCGCAGGTGGCGGATCCCGAGCGCGCGGCAGGCGAGCGCGTGGCACCCGCCCCTACCGGCCACGCACCAACGGCAAAGCAGAACGCTTCATCCGCACCATGCTCGGCCGCTGGGCCTACGCCGCCACCTACCAGACCTCAGCGCAACGCTGCCGCGCGCTCCCCGCCTGGCTCGACTACTACAATCACCGCCGACCCCACGGCAGCCTCAGCCGCCAAGCCCCGATCGAGCGACTCCACACGCTCAGGAACAACCTTGTTGGGTCCTACAGCTAGAGGCGCCGCCCTCAGCCGTCTCGCGCGAGCCGGGAGCGATAGAGCCGCGCCAGGAAGTCCCAGAGGACGAGCTCCTGCTCACGGTGGGCCGAACGGAGGATCCGGTTCAGATGCACGTGCACGAAGCTCGCGGCGAGCTCCTCAACGGAAATGCTGAGCCGGGCGGTCCGCAGCTCCGCGACGAGCGGCCGGAGGCGCTCGGAGCGCCGCGCGAAGGCCTCGTTCGCCGGATCGCGGAGGAGTGACTCGAGCGCTTCGCGCTCGCGCCGGAAGCGCTCGCCGATCTGACTCTTGGTGCGCGCATCGGCGCGAAACTCGCGGTGGAATGCGTCACGCCGGCGCTGTGCGAGCGACTCCTTGGCCTCGAGGTCGAGCCCGAGATCCGCGAGCAGCGTGTCGATCCCGAGGAGCGCGAGGCGCCAGCGCCGCTCCTCGTCCCCGCGCCCGATCCCTTCGAGAGCCTCGAGCACGGCCTCGCTGTCGACGTGGAAGAGCTGCTCCGCGTGCGCGATCCCCTCGGGCCCGCCGTAGCGCTCGATCTCGCGCTCATACGTGTCGAACCGCAGGCGCCAGGCGCGCCCGGCCGCTTGCTCGAGCGCGGGCTGGACTTCGGAGCGGAGCGTCTCCGGCTCACCGTGGAAGCGGACGCGCAGGTGCCAGTCCGGGTCGGAGAAGCGAACGAAGAACCAGCGCTCGGCCGCACCAGAGCCTACGAGCTCGCGGGCGAGCGGGCCGATGCTCTCGCGCAACACCTCGTCCGTCACGACCGGCCCCAGGTAGAGAGCCGCCGACAGCCAGTCCGAGCCCGGCGGGAAGCGTCGCCGTACGCGTGCCGTCGTCGCCGCGGTCCGGGGCGCAGCCTTCAGTGTCTCGGCCTCGTCCGGGACGCGGACGAAGGGGACGACGAGCTCGTGCATGAAACGGCCCTCCGGGCCTTCGGCGCACAGCTCGTCGGGGCCCGGGAAGAGCTCGACGAGGCTCGCCTCCTCCCGGGACTTCACGAGCTGGACGAACGACTCGACGCTGAGCACGTTGTCGAGGTCGACAGGAAGCAGCTCGTCTCCCTCGCGCAGCGCGACCAGCCGCGGAACGCGCCGCTCGCCGCGCCACGTCTGAACCTCGCGGTAGAGCGCGGTTCCCCGCAGCCGCGCGAAACCCGCGATCTCGCGGTGCACGAGGTTCCACTGGGCGAGAGAGAGAACGAGCCGGCCGAGGCGCACCCGCGGGAGGAAGCGAGCCTGCTCGAGTGGTTTCCAACTCCATTTGACCCCCGCGCGAACGCCTTGGTGCTGGAGGAAGGCCAGAAACCGGTAGACGGGAGTCCCGAAGCTGGCGAGGTTGTGCGCATTCGTCAGGCGGGGAATCACGCGCCGGTCCAGCCGCTCGGAGCGCAGAATCACCTTGTCGTCCCGCACGGAGACGAGCAGGTCGTCGGCGGGAATCCGGCGCTCCGCGGGCGCGCCTGACCGGCCGAGGTACGTGATCTCGTAGTCCCGGAGAACCGGCCGGCAGAGGACGTTGCCGGCACGTCCCTCGGGCAGATGCACGATCTCGGCGAAGATCGCATCCGGCTCGAGCGCCTCCTCGGCGCGCAGGTGCTCTTCGACGAAGCCGCGAAGCTGCGGGTCGCCGTGGCAGAACCTGCCGAGCAACCTCGCTCCCGACGGCCCCGCTGCAGACTCGATCAGCAGCCGAAAGTCGCCCCGGTCAAGCGTTTCCTGCGAGGCGGCAGCGAGCACTGCGCTGACGGCGAAGGCATCAGGGAGAGGCGGCCTGTCCTCAGCCAGGTCCTCCAAGTCGCCCGGCTCGAGCACGACCTCGTGCGCATGCCGGTCGGTCGCCTCGACGAGCTTGCGCACGAGCAGATCCTCACGAGGGCCCCACGGGACGGAGTCCTTGGGCGCCGGAAACGGGACGTCTGCAAGAAGCGGCGCGCCGTGCGCACCGGCCTCGTGGCGCACCGGCGGGAATCCGAGGCCGATGTCCGGGTCGAGCGCCTCGAGCAGCGGCACTTCCCGCAGCTCGTACCGCGCCCTGAAAGCCTCCCGGAAACGATCCAGCTCCGTCTCCCCGCCTTCGGCAGCCAGCCGCCGGAGCGTTTCGGCGCCCCGTAGGAGCTCGTCGATCACCTTCGTGCCGAGGGTGGCGCTCGGCGCGGGCTTGAAGAGGTCGACCTGAAAGATGCGTGACTCGTCGACCGCGAGTGGGTCGAGCGTTTCCGTGATCGCGCGGTACCGCGCGCCGTCGGCGCCGACACCATCCTCGTCGAGCGCGTGGAGCCCGCGCCGGGCTTCGTCGAGCCGGTCCGCGACCGGGCGCGTCGGAGGGTACTCGCGCAGCTCCTCGATGAGCGCAACGAGCGGTTCCGGGCCAGTTACGGCGAAACCGAGGTCCGGAACGAGGAGGTCGTTCGCGATCAGCTCTCTGACGTAGGCCTCGGCCGCCGGCGCGGAAACATCGTTACTCGCCAACGCGGCGGCAAGATCCCCGACCGTCGCGCCTGCCTCCGCGCGCGCGAGCGTCGCTTGCAGCTCATCGGTCGCGCTGACGGCGACGAGCTCATGGCGCACTTCCTTCTCATCCAGAAGCGACTCGATGTACCGGAGCCGTCCGCCGACTGAGTAGAGCGTCGCGTTCGGGCGGTACGTGAGCGCCTGCTGGACGTCGGGATCGGCACGGAGCCCTTCGGTCAAAGCGAAGAGGTAGCCGAGGTCAAGCCGCGACGACCGGCGGTACTTCCCACGCCCCTCGATCTCGAGACGGGTCCTCTCGCCCACGACCCCGACCGAGACGCCGGCGAAGAGCCCGAACGGTGTCGGTCTGCCGGCCATGCGCGCGAGGTACCGTGAGAGCGCGCGCTCGACCCCCTGTCCGCGCGCGCTCTCGGGATCCCGCTCCCACAGCCCGAACGCTTCGACGAGGTCGGGAGAAGCGACGAGAAGCGCCTCGCGGGCTTCTGGCCGGGAGAAGACCTCGCGAAGGTAGTGGCGGAGGCGATCGCGGTCGCGCGCCAGCGCCTGCTTCAGGCTCTCGCCGTCTTCGAGCGAAGCCGGCGCCTCAAGGCCTTCGCCCCAGGCGAGAAACTCCTCAAACGGAAGCAGCGGGCTCCGGAGGACGAAGAACGAGGGCTCGAGCGACAACTCGGAGTGTCTCGGGCGCAGAGGTGCCGGCACGATGTCGATGTGAGGATGCGCTTTCTTCCCTCGTGAAGCAAGAGTCGCCGGTTCAGCGGAGAAGGAACGCGCGATCCCAGGCCGGTTCGCGCGAGGTCGATGCCGCAAGCAGAACGAGCGCGACGCCGGCTGCCCCCTCGACGAGACTCGGGCAGTCGACGCAGCGCCCCCCGGGCCCCACGTCGCGGTAGCCGAGCAGGGAATCCGGCTCGTAGGCGTCAAGAAGCTGAGTGGCGAGCTCTGCGGCGGTTTTCCGGAAGAGCGGAAGTCCGGTGTCGTACGCGAAGCGCAGCGTGATCTGGAGCAGGCCGGCCACGCCGTGGCAGAACGTGGGCGAGTCAATCCGGCGGTCGGCGACGGGCCGCCGGTACACGGCAGCCATCGCCTCGAGCGCAAGGTCCCGATAGGACGAGTCGTCCAACGCCGCGCCCGCGTGCCAGAGCGAGCGGGCAACACCCGGCGGGCCGTAGCACCACGCCGAACGAGTTGGCTGCGGCTTGGCCCTGCCCAGCGGCACGGCGGCGGGCCAGGTAACGCCCCAGTCGTCCTCCAGGCGCTGCTCTGCGAGCCAGACCGCGATCCGCTCGACCGCTTCCCGCCCGCCGTCCACACCGGCCCCTTGCCTCTCAGCGAGTGCGAGGAGAGCCAGCGCTCCGGGAATTCCGTGGGACAGCCCGCAGTTCAGGTAGCCCTCCGGGTACGTTTCGCGAGCCATCTCGCCGAGCAGGTGCGGCGGCGTCTGCCAGGCGGGGATCGGGCCGTCCCGGCGGGCAAGGTGAACGAGCGCTTCGAGCACACGCGACGGAGCATCCGCTCGCATGAGCAGGTACGCACCGATTCCAGCGAGGCCGGAGACGACGTCGAAGTCCTCGACCGCGACACCGTTAGCAGAGCCGGCGAGGCGATCAGCCATCCCGTCGGCATCGCGCAGTAGCTCCTGGTCGACGGCGATCTCGGGGGAGATGAAGAGCCGCGCGAACGCGCGACCCGCGAGACCGTGGAAGAGGCTCGGCGGAATGCCCTGGCGCGGTGCCGCCTCGGCTACCACCTCTAGGTGCGCCTGAGCGGCGACGCCCCAGTCCTCCTCGCGGAACGCTGCGGCGCAGGTGGCGAAGAGGATCGCCAGCCCGGGATGTCCACGGGAGAGCTCGAACGGTCGCCAGGCGGCGTACCCCGGCAAGGCGCTCTGGCGGGGCGCCTCGCGAATCGCCTGGCGCAGGCGCTCTGGATCGCGCAGGCGTGCCGCCACCTCTCTTGCGGTCTCCCGCGCGCGGGCGGCAAGAGCTTCCGGTAGCAGAACCTCCCAGCCGTTCATCGCCAGGAGCTGCGCTGGTCGCTGACCCAGCGCTGGCTGCGGCCGCGCCTCCGGCCGTCGAGCTTGTTCGCGTCGGCGGGCTCGAGGTCGAGCTCTAGCGGAGGGAGAGTACGCGGCACGGATTGTCGAGTCTCTGTGGGCACGACACCTTGAAAACGGCTTGGTTGAGCCATGCGCCCGGCAAGATTCGAACTTGCGACCTCTGCCTCCGCAGGGCAGCGCTCTATCCCCTGAGCTACGGGCGCGGGAGAGGCAGTGTAGCGGCGGACACTCCGGAAGGACGTCACCCCGGCCCGACGAATCAGGGCGGGACGGTGTCTACTCCGGACGAGCTCACCCTCGAGCGGCACCGCGACCTCGCGGGCCGCGAGCGGCGGCCCTACGTCCGCTGGATCCTCCTCGGACTGCTGGGTCTGCTCCTCCTACTCGGGCTGCTGAACGTCTTCGGCCAGCGTCCGCAGACGAACACCGCAACCGCGAGCGGCGTCGAGCTCGAGGTCTACTCCCCCCACAGGCTCCGGAGCGGCCTCTTCTTCATGTCGCGGTTCACGATCCGGGCCGAGCAGGAGATCGAGGCCGCAACGCTGGTGCTCGACTCGGGCTGGCTCGAGGGCATCACGCTCAACACGCTCGTGCCGTCGCCCGTCGGCGAGGCAAACCGCGACGGGCGGATCGCGCTCGACCTCGGCCGGGTGCCCGCCGACACGAAGCATGTCTTCTTCCTCCACTTCCAGGTCAACCCGACGGAGATCGGGAGACGCGAGCAGGACGTCGAGCTCCACGACGGCAGCTCGCGCCTCCTCCACATCGACCGCACCGTGACCATCTTTCCGTAGGAGGAAGCCATGGATCTCGTCGTCCGGGCAGCGATCGCGTTCTTCTTCGTCTACTTCCTGACGCGCGTGATCGGGCGCCGCGAGCTGTCGTCGATGCAGCCCTTCGACCTGATCATGCTCGTCATGGTCGGCGACCTCGTTCAGCAGGGCGTGACGCAGAACGACTTCTCGGTCACCGGCGCCGTCCTTGTCGGCAGCACCATCGGTCTCCTCACGGTCTTCGTGTCGTACACAAGCTTTCGCTTCCCGCGACTCCGGCCCGTGCTGGACGGGGAGCCCGTGATCGTGGTCGAGGACGGCAAGCCGGTCGATCGGAACCTCCGCCGCAACCGGATCACGCTCGAGGAGCTCGCCGCCGCGGCCCGCCTCGAAGGGCTCGCCTCCGTCAGCGACGTCCGGTGGGCGGTACTCGAGACGAACGGCCGACTCAGCTTCATCCCGAAGCCCAACTCATAGACTCTCAGCTTGCCGCTCTACCTCTCAGAGTCGGACATCGAGACGCTGCTGACGCCGGGCGACACGGTACCGACGATCGAGGAGAGCTTTCGCGGGCTGGCTGCCGGAACGGTCGAGAACATGCCGCGGCGGCGGCTGCAGGTGGAAGGGGGCCACTTCGCCGTGATGGCAGCAACAGACACGAAGCTCGGATACGCGGGCATCAAGTCGTACACGGTCGTCGATGGCAAGCTTGCGTTCGTCGTCTGCCTCTTCGAGCTCCAGCACGGCCGGCTCGCCGCGGTGATCGAGGCCGACGCGCTCGGCCGGCGGCGGACGGGCGCCGCCACAGGCGTGGCCGCGAAGTACTTGGCTTGCCCGGACGCGCGCACCCTCGGCGTGATCGGGTGCGGCTCGCAAGCCGAGTCACAGGTCGACGCGATCCGCGCAGCAGTGCCGACGATCGAGCGCGTCATCGCCTACTGCCGCACGCCGGAGACGCTCAGCGCCTTCTGCCGGACGACGGACGCGGAGCCTGCCGAGACCCATCGCGACGCGGCGGAGCAGGAGATCGTCGTCACGGCGACGACGTCCCGCGATCCGGTTCTGCGCGGAGAGTGGCTCCGGCAGGGTGCCCTGGTGGCGGCGATCGGCGCCAACGATCCGCTGGCGCGGGAGCTCGACAACGTCGTGCTCGAGCGCGCAAGCTTCGTCTGCTGTGACTCGCGCGACCAGGCGAAACTGGAGTCCGGCGACCTGATCGAGCCGGTTGAAGGTGGCGTCCTGGACTGGCTCGAGGTGCACGAGCTGCACGAGGTCGTCGCCGGAGAGGTCCGAGGCCGACAGAACGACGACGACGTGATCGTCTTCAAGTCGAACGGGCTCGCCGCTTGGGACGTCGCTGCCGCGGCGGAGGCACTGAGACGCGCGGGAGAGCGCGGAGTCGGGCGCGAGCTCTAGGAAGGCTCGACCGTCGAGCGGACGTTCTCGACCGTCTCCTTGCCGACCGCCCTGACCACCTCTGGGCGGTCGAGCAACCGGGCACGCTGCTGCGGCGTCAGCCGGTTCTGAACGTACCGATCCTCGAGAATCTCGGCGAGGGCACGGCCACGCTCGTGCTCACGGATGACGTATGTGGCAACGCGCTCCTCGGCCGGCGAGCGCTGAAAGAGGAATGAGAAGAGGTCACGGAGCGCCACGGTGCAGCGATTGTATCCTCAGTGCGTGCGCACGCACTCCGTCGACGGCCGCTGCTCCGAGCGAGCCCTGCGGGGCTTCGACGATGCGGGGCGGGAGGAGCGGATCGTCATCTGGATCGAGCGGCGTCCTGGCGCAACCTGGTCAGTTGGCCGCATGGTCAACCCGCAGCTTCGCCCGACCGAGGAACCCCGGCGGGACGACTGGCTCTTCGAGGGACACGAGCTGGGCGACGCGCTCGAGGCCGCCAACAATGCGCTCGAGGACGACGTGCACGTGCTGGAGCAGGACGGAGCGACCGATCGCGTGCGGCCGTTCACGCGCGGCGAGGTACTTCCCTTCCTCGAGCGTTACTTCTTCGGCCGCCGCTGACGCCTGACCGGCGGCAGAGAGAGGGATTGACTCGGCCTAGCCCGGCCCTTGGGCCACCTGAGGTTGGCGTCGGGGATCGGATCTCCGTGCGGGTCGTGCGTTGGAAAGCCGAGCGCCTTGTCGATCCGCGCCTCCAGCTCTTCGGAGAGCGCGTGCTCGAGCCGGTTCGCCTCCTCATGCACGTCGTCGATCCCGATCCCGAGCGTCTCGGCGAGATAGAGCTCGAGTAGCCGGTGGTGGCGGATCACCTCGAGCGCGATCTGCTCCCCCGCATGCGTGAGCGTGACACCTCGATACGGTGCGTGCTCCGCGAGTCCGAGTGCCGCGAGCTTCTTCACCATCGCGCTTGCTGATGCGTCGGAGACCTGCTGTCGACGTGCGAGCGAAGAGGTGGAAACACGCTCGCTCTCGACGCCGAGCTTATAGATCTCCTTGAGGTAGTCCTGGATCGCGTCGCTCAAGTGGGTCCCGGCCACGGGTCAATGCTAGCCTCGCTCCCTTGCTGATCCGCCTCGGACACAGTCCTGATCCCGACGACGCATTCATGTTCTGGGCGATCGCCTCGGGCGCGATCGACACCCGCGGCTTCCAGTTCCAGCAGGTGCTCCAGGACATCCAGACGCTCAACGAGTGGGCGCTCGGCGGACGGTTGGAGGTGACAGCCATCTCACTGCACGCCTATCCGTTCGTCCAGGAGCGCTATGCGCTGCTCCCTCACGGCGCCAGCATCGGCTCGGGCTATGGGCCCGTGATCGTCGCTTCGGAGCGTCTCTCGCTCGAGCAGTTGCGTGCTGTCGAGATCGCCGTGCCTGGACGCATGACGACGGCGTTCCTGACTACACGCCTCGCCCTTGGCGAGTTCCGGTCTCGTGAGGTTCCTTTCGACCTGATCATCGAGGAGGTGACGTCCGGCAGAGCCGGTGCCGGCCTCGTCATCCACGAGGGGCAGCTGACGTACGAAGGCCTCGGGCTCGTCAAGGTGCTCGACCTGGGCGAATGGTGGTTGCTCGAGACGGGCCTGCCGCTGCCGCTCGGCGTGAACGTCGCCCGCCGCGACCTCGGCGAGCGTCTGCCGGACCTGTCAGACGTGCTGCTGGCCTCGATCCGGGCCGGCCTGAGGAACCGCGACCAGGCGATGCGTTACGCGATGCGGTTCGGTCGCGGCATCGATTTTGCCCTCGCGGACCGCTTCGTCGGGATGTACGTCAACGAGCTCACCTGCGACTACGGCGAGGAGGGCCGGCAGGCGGTCGAGGAGTTGTTGCGCCGCGGCGAGGCGATCGGGGCCTTTCCGGATCCGGTCCGGGTCGACTTCGTGAGCTGAGACGGTGCCAGAGAGGAGCCGGCCCGCACGGCGCGTCGTCGCCGTCGCAAGCGGCAAGGGCGGTGTGGGCAAGTCGACGCTCACGCTCAATCTTGCGCTGGCGCTCGCCCATCGCGGCGCGGCCGTCGGACTTCTGGACGCCGACCTCTATGGCCCCGACATCCCGCTGATGGTAGGGCTCAAGCGGACGAGACGCGCAAACGAGCTCCAGCTCTGGCGCCACGGCCGGCCGATCTCACTGCCGCCGGTCGAGGTGCACGGGCTGCGCCTGATGTCCGTCGGCTTCCTCCTCGGCGAGGATCAGGCGCTGTCGATGCCCGCAGCGTCGGTCGAGCTCGTGCTGCGCCAGCTCGTGAACGAGACCGACTGGGGTGAGCTCGACTACCTCCTCGTCGACCTCCCGCCGGGTACGGCCGACGTCCAGCAGCAGGTCGTCCGCCTGCTCCCCCTCGACGGAGCGATCGTCGTCGTTGGGCCGCAAGACGTCTCGCATCTGGACGCGAAGCGCGTCCTCGAGCACTTCGAGGAGACGGGCACGCGCGTCCTCGGCGCCGTCGAGAACATGGCCGCCCTCGTCTGCCCGCACTGCGGCGAGACGGTCTCGGTGTTTGGAGAGGTGCCGGAGGAGCGGTCGATCTGGTCGCTGGGAGTCGGGCGCTTGGGCTCGATTCCCCTCGACCCGCAGGTCGCCGGCGGGAGACCGGTGCTGCTGTCGGCTCCGGCGTCCGCGGCTGCCCGGGCGATCACCGAGGTGGCCGACTACATCGCGGCGGCTCTGCCTTGACAGAGGTTTCCGCACACCTTCGGCTCGCCGATCGGCTCATTCCATCCCTCGTCGAGCGAGGCGCCGAGGCGATCGCGGTCGTCGGTAGCGCGGCGACAGGCGGGGCGAACGATTCCTCGGACCTCGATCTGGCGATCATCGGCGATGGGCCGCACTACAGGCTCGAGGTGCACGACGAATGTGCTCGTCTCGCTGGGGTGGGCACCTCCCGAAGTTCAAGTGCGCCGGCTGTACGAACCGGATTACCTCGGAACGCACGTACCCGGCTGGCGAAACGCCGTCGTCATCCACGATCCCCGCGGGTTGGCGACGGCGACCAAGGAGCGCGCGCTGCGCTGGCGGTGGCAGCAAGTCGCCGATCGCTGTGATGAGTGGACCGTCGAGACGGTGACCGGCCTGGCCGAAGAGGCTCAGAAGCTCTCGGCAAGCCTGGCGTGCGGTGCTTCCCTCACGGCGGCGGTACAGCGATCGATACTCGTCCTGCGCCTTGCGCGTCCGTTAGCGCTTCACCGACGCATCCTCTACGCCAGCGAAAACAGACTCTGGGACCTTTTGGCAGACGAGCTGGGCGACGACTGGCGCACGGCGCAGTCCGCCGCTTTCGGGCTCGGCGACGAGAGCTTCGAGTCGAGCTGCAACGCCGCACTCAGGCTCTTCGCGCTGGCGGTCGCGGAGATCGACCCTCTCCTCGACGAACGCAGCCGCGCCGTGGTCGGGCACGTTATCGTCTGATCCATGGCGGTCGCGGCAGGACGGGAGTTCGGGCTCTTCATCGACGGCGCGACCGTCGAAGGCTCGGGGACCCGCGAGCTGGCGGAGCCCGCGACCGGGGAGGCATTCGGCGTCGCCCAACTCGCGGGCGAGGCCGAGGTCGACCGTGCCGTCGCCGCCGCCCGTGCCGCGCTCGACGGCGACTGGGGCAAGACGCCGCCGAACGAGCGCTCGCGGCTCCTGCACGCCCTGGCCGACGCGATCACGGCGAACCGCAAGGAGCTGGCCGAGCTCGAGGCGCGCAACGTCGGCAAGGCGATCTCCTCGGTCAAGGCCGAGCTCGCGGGCGCCGTCGAGAACTTCCGCTTCTACGCGTCCGCGATCGCCACCATCGCCGGCCGCTCCAATCCAATCGGCGGCTCGCTTCTCTCCTACACGCTGAAGGAGCCGGTCGGCGTGGCGGGGCAGATCGTCCCGTGGAACTACCCGCTGCTGATGGCGACCTGGAAGCTTGCCCCCGCCCTCGCAGCGGGTTGCGCCGTCGTCCTCAAGCCGGACCCGCAGACACCGGCGACCGCGCTTCGCCTCGCGGAGCTGGCCGCCGAGGTCGGCTTCCCGGCGGGCGCCGTCAACGTCATCCCGGGCGACGGGCCTGGGACGGGTGCCTACCTCGTCAGGCATTCCGGCGTCGACAAGGTCGCGTTTACAGGCTCGACGCAGACGGGCGGCGAGGTCATGCGCCTCTGCTCCGACCCGATCAAGCGCCTGACACTCGAGCTGGGCGGCAAGAGCCCGAACCTGATCTTCGCCGACGCCGACCTCGCCTCTGCGATCCCGAGCGCGGTGTGGTCGATCTACTACTCCGCCGGCCAGAGCTGCGAGGCGCGCTCTCGGGTGCTCGTGGAGCGCTCGATCTACGACGACGTAGTGTCGCAGTTCACCGAGAAGGCGGAGGCAGTCAAGACGGGCGACCCCCTCGATGCCGAGACGCAGATGGGCTCCCTCATCTCGACGGCGCACCGCGACAAGGTGCACGCGTTCGTCGAGGGCGCACGCGGGGAGGGAGCCGAGGTGCTGACGGGCGGCGAGCAGGCGGAGCAGGGTGCTTTCTACCCCCCGACCGTGATCGCCGGCCTCGACAACAGCGCCGCGATCGCGCAGGAGGAGGTCTTCGGCCCGGTCGTCACGATCATCCCCTTCGAGGACGAGCAGGACGCGATCCGGATCGCCAACGACGTCAAGTACGGATTGATGGCCTCCGTCTGGACGCGTGACCCGGCCAAGGGCCACCGGCTCGCAAGTCGCATCAAGGCCGGCACGGTCGGGATCAACATGCCCTACACGGCCTTCCCGGGCCTGCCCTTCGGCGGCTACAAGCAGTCCGGCTTCGGCCGCGAGCTCGGGATCGAGACGCTCGACCTCTACCTCGAGACGAAGAGCGTGACCGTGAACACCGGCTCGCGCCCGATCAACCCCTTCGGGCTCTAGCGCCGTCGGCCGCTCGCCGTACCGCTGGGCCGTCCTGGCCGCCGGCACGCTCGCGCAATCCAGCTTCGCGGCGATCGGCGTCGGCCTGCCCGCGATCGCTCCGGCGATTCGCGACGCCTTCGGTCTCACGCTCGCGCAGGTCGGCGCCATTCTCTCGGCCCACTGGCTCGGGACGCTCGTCTCGCTCCTTCCGTGGGGTCTCCTCACGGACCGGATCGGCGAGAGGATCGTGCTCACGGTGGGCCTCGGCGGGTGCGGCATCCTCCTCGTCGCGGCGGGACGGGCGGAGAGCTTCGCGCAGCTCTACGTCCTGCTCTTCCTCTCGGGTGCCGCGGGCGCGAGCGTCAACGCCGCGACGGGCCGCGCGGTGATGGGGTGGTTCGCCGAGTCGGAACGCGGGCTCGCGCTCGGGATCCGACAGGCGGCGGTACCGGTGGGCGGTCTCGTCGGCGCGCTCGTTCTCCCGTTCATGAGCGTCCACGGCGCGTACGTGTTTCTCGGCGGATTCTGCCTCGCCGGAGCCCTCGTCGGGGCGATCGTGCTCCGGGAGCCCGCGGCCGTCCACCTCGAGGTCGAGGACGTCGAGTGGACGCTGCGCGACCGGCGCCTGTGGCGCCTCTGCGTCGTCAGTGGCCTGTACGTGGTCGCGCAGATGGCGGTGCTCAGCTTCGTCGTCCTCTACCTGCACGACGAGCGCGGGTTCGGGAAGGGCGAGGCGGCGGCGGTGCTCGCAGCAGTGCAGGTCGGAGCCTTCGTACTCCGGATCACCGCGGGCCGCTGGTCGGACAATGTCCGCTCTCGGATCGTCCCGCTCCGGCACATCGGGGTCGCAACGGCTGCAACGCTCGGTCTCGCCACCGTGCTCCTACGAGGCCCGATCGCGCTGCTCGTTCCCGCGCTCGTGATCGCCGGGGCGCTGTCGATGGCGTGGAACGGGCTCGCCTTCGCCGCGGTCGCCGAGCTCGCGGGCCGGGCGCGGAGCGGCGCAGCGCTCAGCGTCCAGCAGACGGTGCTGTCGCTCGCAGGGGTCGCGGCGCCGATCGCCTTCGCCGCGACGGTCTCGGCGAGCTCGTGGACGATCGCGTACGGGGCCGCGGCGGCATTCCCGCTCGCCGGCTGGCTGGCTCTCCGCCCGTTGCGGGAGTTGTGATCGCGGGTAGAGAGGGGGAGTGCGCCTCTATCCCGATCTGCGCGGGCCGCGCCTGGACGCGATGGCCCGCGACGCGGCGACGCTGCTCGGCCTCTTCCTCTTCGCGAAGATCGGACTCGCGGTACACGACGCCGTCGACAAGCTCGCAATCCTTGGTGACGGCGTCGAGTCGGCCGGCCAGGCGGTCAGCGGCGGCTTCGAGCGGGCGGCCGACGCGGTCGACGGCACACCCGTCGTCGGCGACGACGTCGGCGACGCACTCCGCGGAGCCGGTGAGGGGAGCGGCGGCGAGGTCGAGGAGCTCGGGCGCGGCGGCGCCGGCGCCGCCCACGATCTCGCGAACCTGCTCGGGTTGCTCTTCTTTCTGCTCCCGTCCGCCCTCCTGCTCCTCTGGGCGCTGCCACCGCGCGTCGCGCAGGTGCGCAGGCTAAGCGCGGCCGCGCGCGTCCTCCGCGAGCCCGGCTCGCCGGAACGGCGGGAGTTGCTGGCGGCGCGCGCCGCCTTCGGGCTTCCGTACGGGACGCTGCTCCGGTACACGAAGGACCCGATCGGCGACCTCCAGGACGGCCGCTACGACGCGCTCGTGCGCGCCGAGCTGGAGCAAGCGGGGCTCAGAGCGCCACGGTAGTACGTTCTCCGCGTGCGGATCTTCGAGCGCCTGGAGGAGCTGTACGCGATCGGGGGCGGCCCGGGCGCGAACCGGCCCGCATATTCTCCCGCCGAGGACGAGGCGATCGAGCTCGCCGCCCGTTGGATGAGCGGTGCCGGCCTCACCGTCGAACGCGACACAGCCGGGAACCTGATCGGCAGGCTCGACGGGACGTGCCCGGAGCTGCCGGAGCTGTGGACCGGCTCGCATCTCGACTCCGTTCCGGCGGGCGGTCGCTTCGACGGCGCGCTGGGCGTCGTGGCGGGGATCGAGGCCGTCGAGCGGCTCGGCCGGCAGGGGCGGACTCTTGGCGTCGTCTCGTTTCGGAGCGAGGAGGTGGGCTGCCTCGGCAGCCGCGCGCGCACCGCCGAGATCGGCGAGCTCCCGGGCGCCTTCGTGGAGCTGCACATCGAGCAGGGCCCGCGACTCGACCGTGCGGGCGCACCCCTGGCTGTCGTCCCGGCAATCGTCGGCTATGCGCGCGGCGAGCTGACGCTCACCGGACGCGCCGGTCACGCCGGCACGACGCCGATGGACGACCGCGACGACGCGCTCGTCGCCGCCGCGCAGCGTGTGCTCGCGATCCGCGAGGTGGCGCTCGGTATCCCGGAAGCGGTTGCGACAGTCGGCCGCATGATCGTCGAGCCCGGTGGCGTGAATGTGATCCCCTCTGCCGTCACGCTCAGCGTCGATGCACGGGCGCCGGATCGGGAACGCCTCGACCAGCTCGTTGCTGCCATTGGCTTCGAGCCGACCCTGTGCGTCCAGCCGGTGGCGATGGACGAGGCCGTCTGCGCAGCCATCCGCGCAGCGATCGAAGAGCTCGATCTGCCGGTCGTGGAGCTGCCCTCCGGCGCCGGCCACGACGCGGGGATCCTCGCCGCGGCGGGCGTCCCGAGCGCGATGCTCTTCGTGCGCAGCCTGAACGGCGGCGTCAGCCACTCGCCCGAGGAGCTGAGCTCGCCGGAGGATGTCGCGCTGGCGGTAGAGGCGCTCGGCCGAACGCTCGAGCGACTTAGTTGCTGACAGCAACTAGCTCTCGAGGCGGAAGAGCCATCCTTCCTGCCACTCGAACGGCGCCGCGACGAGATCCTCGAGCGGGACGCCCTCGAGCAGGTGCTGGAGCGCCCACCGGTTGGCCGAGTGGCCAATGAGCACGACACGATGTCCGTCGTGTTTCGCCGCGATGTCCTCGAGGAGGGCGCGCGTCGCCTCCACGACCTGCCGGTAGCTCTGGCCTCCCGGGAAAGGCTTATCGATGTGGCTCGATCGTCGCGCCTCGACCTCTGCGCCCGGCCGACCGTTCAGCTCGCCGTAGTTGCATTCCCGCAGGCGGGGGTCGAGATGGACGGGAATGCCGGTCCCGCCGAAGGCGATCTCGGCCGTCTCGACCGCTCGGCCCAGATCGGAGGCGTAGACGACATCGGCGTCGCGGCGGCGCTCCCCGAGCAGGCGCGCTTGCTCGCGACCGCGTTCGGAGAGCTCACCGTCGAGCCAGCCCGTCGCGATGCCGCGCTCGTTGTCGACAGTGGTCGAGTGCGTCTCGTAGATGAGCTCCACGCCGGACTTAGTTGCTGACAGCAACTAAGTCGTCTCGCGGAACGAAATGGGCTGAGCGCCCTCCCAGAGCGTCAGCCGGCCGAGCTCCTTCAGGTGCTCCTGGCCCTCGACGAGCGTCGCGACGTGGTTCGCCCAGAGCTGCCCGGCCTTGCTCGCGAAGCTGCAGTAGCCGTACGGGAACAGGAGCTCCGTCTCGCTCTGGCCGCCCGGGTAGAGCGCCAGCTCGCCGGGATGAGGGTACGTCGTCGCGTTCTCGGGGCCGATACCGAGATCGCGGTCACCCCACGGGATCCAGTTCGACTCCCCGCTCCAGCGGCAGTGGATGATCCGGTCGTCGAGCGGCAGGATCGACTTGAAGGCCGCGACCGTCGTGGGCGCGAGCTCGTCCTCCCAGCGGGCGAGGAAGCGGAAGCCGGCAGCCTCGATCTCGAGCACGCGAGGAACCTATCTCCTCGGAGGAACGGAGTGGTTATACTATTAGTATGAAAACAGCCGTGTCGATTCCGGACGAGCTGTTCCGCCGCGCTGATGCCCTTGCTCGCTCGCTCGGCAAGTCGCGGAGCCAGGTTTATCGCGAGGCGCTCGCCGAGTACCTGCTCCGCCGGGACTCGCAGTCCATCACGAGCATGCTGGACGGGGTCGTTTGCGAGCTCGCAGCCGAACCCGATCCGTGGCTCGCAGAAGCCTCAAGGAGAATGCTCGAGCGGACCGAGTGGTAGTCACGCAGGGGGACGTCTGCTGGGCATCGTTGCCCGCGCCGACTGGATCCGGGCCTGGTTTTCGGCGTCCCGTTGTTGTCGTCCAGGGTGATGCGTTCAACGCGAGCAGACTCGCGACGGCCGTCGTGGTTCCCCTCACGAGTAACCTCCGCTGGGCGGCTGCTCCGGGCAATGTTTCGCTCCCCACCCGACAAACGGGACTCCCGAAGACATCCGTCGCGAACGTCTCGCAGATCGTCACCATCGACCGGAGCATCCTCTCGGAGGTCGTCGGCCGCCTCGACGAGCGCCACCTCGCGCTGATTCTGGCCGGGATCGATCTCGTTCTCGGGCGAGACTCGATGTGAATGCCGGCGGTCGGTCGCTATCGACGCGCCGCCGCCCACGCGACAAGGGTGTCGCGCTCGTGATCGGTCATGCCGGTCACGTTGCCGGGCGGCATCGCCTTCGATCGCACTTGCCGCTCAATCTCCTCCGCGCGCAGCCTAATCTCGTCGATCGTCTCGAGACGCACGCCGAGCGGAGCCGAGTTGCCGAAGTGGCACGACCGGCAGCGGTCGATCACCACCAGCTCCGCCTGCTCGTCCGTCACGCCTTCGAGGATGATGACCGACTGCTCGTCGGGCTCGAGCACGAACGCGAGCGCAACGGCCCCGACCACGGCGGCGCCCAGCAAATAGAGCGGCATGCGTCCGCCATGCATGAGGTTGAAGAAGTGGCGGACGACGACGAGGATCGCGAAGATCGCGAGTAGCACGAGCCAGGCGTGGTCGCTCCCGAACGTGAGCGGGAAGTGCCCGGCGAGCATCGTGAAGACGACCGGCAGCGTCAGGTAGTTGTTGTGTACGGAGCGCTGCTTCGCCCGCACGCCAGCCGCAGGATCCGGCTCACGGCCCTCGTGCCTTGCCCGGAGGAGCTCCCGGTGCGCGGGGATGATGAGCAGGAAGACGTTCGCCGCCATGATCGTGCCGAGGACGGCGCCGACCTGCAGATAGGCAGCGCGCGCCGCGAACAGCTCGCCCGAGACCCACGCCGTACCCACGACGAGCAGCGCCGTCGCGAAGCCGACGGCCAGGTCGTTGCCAAGCAGCCGCGAGGCAGCGTCGTAGAGGAGCCAGCCGCCGAGCAGCAGCCCGGCCGAGGCGGCGATCGCCTCCCAGGCGGAGAGACCGGCGACGGCCGGATCGACCAGCCGCGTCTCGGCGTCAGACCAGTACAGGAGGACGAGGAGCGCGAACCCGGAGAGCCACGTCGTGTAGGCCTCCCACTTGAACCAGTGCAGCGGCTCCGGCAGGACGCGCGGCGCGAGACGGTATTTCTGCGAGTGGTAGAAGCCGCCGCCGTGGACGCCCCAGTACTCGCCCGCGACTCCCTTGTCGATGTCGACTCGTTCACTCGGGGGGGTCAATCCGAGATCGAGACGGATGAAATAGAACGACGCGCCGATCCAGGCGATCCCGGCGACCACGTGCAGGAACCGAAAGACGAGGTCGGCGACGTCCCTCAGGTAGTCCGGGTCCACCGGTCCCTCGCGATCGCAACGAGCTCGCGGACCGCGGTGTCGAGCTCCTCGTCGCGCGTGCGCGCGAGGCGCTCGCGCAGCACATCGAGGATCTCCGCCTTCGGTCGCCGGTTGACGAAGACGACGAAGCGGAAACCGAACTTCTCCTCGTAGACCTGGTTCTGGTACGCGAGCTCGGAGAGCACCACGGGGTCGGCATCTTCACCCTGCTCTTCAGCCGATCGCGCGGACAGTCCGATGCGCGCGCCGATCGCGGGATGGGCGTTCAGCGCCTCGATCTTCTCCTCCTCCGAGACCTCCGCGATCACTTCATCCGCCCGCTCGAGCGGATCGGGGAGCTCGGCCAGGCGCTCGACGAGCGTCGTCCGCCCCTCGAAGAGCTCCGCGAGCTCCTCGATCCTCAAGATCCGCGGTAGCTCGTGCACGAGTAGGGGGAGACGAGCAGTGGGACATGGTAGTGGCCATCCTCCAGCTCGACCTCGAGCTCGACGCGGCGGAAGAACTGCGAGGGCGGATGGAAGACGAGCCGGTAGGGCCCGGGGGCGAGCTCCTCGCCGAGCGCCGCGCGTCCGTCGGCATCGGTGCGCTGCGCCGAGACCACCTGCTCGCCGCGCTGCAGCCGGACCAGCACGTCGGGGGCCGGCGCGCCGGTCCCCGTGTCGAGCACGTGGGTGGACAGAGAGATCACGACTGGAATCTTCGCGCTTGGACCCGATGGAGGCGCGCGATCTCCCTCTCGTCCGCGTGAACGAGCGCGCCTTCGTCGACGACGAGCTCGCCGCCAACATAGAGGCGGTCGACTCTGTGCGGCGCGGAGAGGACGAGACCGTCGACGGGATCGGCCGCGCCGCCGAGCTCGAGCCCGTCCGTCCGCCACACGGCGAGGTCGGCGCACATGCCGGGCGCGATCGTACCGATGTCGGCGCGGCCAAGCACCGCTGCGCCGCCGCGGGTGGCGAGGCCCAGAGCCTCACGCGGCGTCATGGCCCGCGGCCCACCCAGCGCCCGCGCGACAAGAAGCGCCTGCTTCACGTCGAAGCCCAGATCGCCCCGCTCGTTCGAGGCGGAGCCGTCGACGCCGAGCCCCACGCGCACCCCCGCGTCGAGCATCGACCGCACCGGCGCGATCCCCGCACCGAGCCGCAGATTCGAGGTCGGGCAGTGCGCGACACCGGTACCGGTGTCGGCGAAGCGGCCGATCTCGGCCTCGGACAAGTGCACGCAGTGCGCGCACCAGACGTCGCCCGCGAGCCAGTCGAGCCGCTCGAGGTACTCGACGGGCGAGCAGCCGAAGCGCTCGCGACAGAACTCCTCCTCCTCGACCGTCTCGGCGAGATGCGTGTGGAGCTGCAGGCCGAGCTCTCGCGCCAGCTCCGCCGACTGCCGCATCAGGTCGCCGGTGACGGAGAAGGGTGAGCATGGCGCGACCGCGATCTGCACGCGTGCGCCCGGACCCGATTCGTGAAAGCCGGCCAGCCGCTTCGTGTCCTCCACGATCGTTTCGATCGACTCCACGACCGAGTCCGGTGGAAGTCCCCCGTCGGTTGCGCCGAGATCCATCGAGCCGCGCGAGGCGACCAGCCGAACGCCGAGCTCGCGCGCGGCCTGCAGCTCCGCCTCGATCAGCCCCTGCTCGCCATGCGGAAAGACGTAATGGTGGTCGAAGACCGTCCCGCAGCCGGAGAGCGCGAGCTCGGCGAGGCCCGCACGGGCGGCGGCGTACTCGGCTTCGGCGTCGATGCGAGCCCACGTCGGGTAGAGCTCGACGAGCCACTCGAAGAGGGTCCCCTGCGGCGCCCGCGCGCGCGTCAGCGTCTGGTAGAGGTGGTGATGTGTGTTGACGAGAGCAGGCGTGACGACGGCGCCGTCGAGGTCGATCCGCTCGTCCGCCGACGGCTCCTCCCCCTCCCCCAGGCTGGCGACTAGGCCGTCCTCGACGTGCACCCAACCGTCCTCCAGCTCTGTGCCTGCGTCATCCATGGTGACGAGGTGCGCGCCTGCGAGCAGGGAAGACATCGCGGCGGAGCGTATCTTTGTCGCGTGCAGGTCTTCACCCCCCGCTCGCTCGACGAGGCGCTTCGCGTCAAGTCGCAGCAGCCGGCGGCGCGGCCGATCGCCGGTGGCACTGACCTGCTCGTCGAGCTCAACTTCGACCGGACGCGGCCGGAGGCGATCCTCAACCTGAACGAGGTCTCGGAGCTGCGCGGCTGGTCGCGGGAGGACGGCACCCTGCGGCTCGGCGCGGGCCTGACCTACGCCGAGGCCATGCGGGCCCCGCTGGCGGAGCTGCTGCCCGCTCTTGCCGAGGCATCGCGCACAGTCGGCTCGCCGCAGATCCGCAACCGCGGGACGATCGGGGGAAACCTGGGCACGGCGTCTCCGGCCGGCGATGCGCTGCCGCCCCTGCTCGTCGAGGAGGCGCAGGTGGAGCTCGGCAGCGTACGCGGCGTCCGCTCGCTGCCCCTGACGGAGTTCCTGGTCGGCCCGAAGCGGAACGCGCTCGC
>Ga0136621_1000142_pt1 | contig 25646 bp, 24 predicted proteins | sample AntDryUQ445A2306_FD_104673 | JGI IMG/M metagenome (GOLD analysis project Ga0136621, IMG submission 104673) | Polar desert sand microbial communities from Dry Valleys, Antarctica - metaG UQ445A (23.06) | ecosystem: Environmental > Terrestrial > Soil > Desert | place: Antarctica: Dry Valley...
CGGGCTTAACGGCCGCGTCTCCGTCTGCAATCGATTCGTATACACGCTGTACAACCATTTTTGATACTTGTTCAGAGGTTCCTTAGCTCTCGCCCACGATGTCGAAATCGAAACCGAGCACCAAGAATCCCTCGTGCTTGATCGGCCGTCTGGCGTACTCCCCGGTCAGACTCCACGACTCCGCATTGTACTGTGCCGAGAAGATGACCGGCTCGAAGAGGTCTTTCCCGGGCCCTAGGTCATCGGGAAAAGCAAGCCTGGGGTTGTAATCCGTCTCCAAACGAACTCCGGTTACCGCGAGCCTGAGGGCTTCTCGCGGCGTCGAGTACATCAGACGCCCGATGAACGACCAGCGGTTCTCCAGATCGCCTGGAAAGTCCCCAAACAGGAGCGCCAACTCCGAATTTTCATTGTCGACACGGGCTAAGACAGGGCCCAACTCGAGCGCCAGGTTTCCCCAGGTGCTACGTTCTTCGCCGTATAACATGATACCGTCACCCGAGATTGCCAGCTCGCGGGTCCTCTCGTTGTAGATGGACTGAGGCAGGAGGATGCTGGGGCGGGTGAAGGCCACATCACGCGTGTCGTTGTAGAGACCAAAGGGAAACCTGACGCGCCCGAATCGTACGCCGATTCGCCGGTCCTCGGTCGCCACCGCCGTATAGTCCAGCAACCCGAAATCGAACTCCGGCTCGCCCTCCGCCGCTTCGCCGGCGCGGCGCGACAGGAATTGGACCGCCAACTGCAGGTTGGGCCGGGGCGCCCAGGAAGCGTTGATCCCGATCTCGGTGAAATCCAGGCTTCCGCCACGCTCGCTCGATCCGAACAGGTTATTGTTAGTGGTCAGGAAATAGCCCTGGCTGAGAAAACCGTGCACTTGAAAGCCTTCAAAGACCTCGAAAGCAAGCGCCGGGTGGCACAGGCCGGGCCAGAGGACTAGCGCCGGCCACCACGGCAAGTACTGGGGCGCCCGCGCGCTTCTACTGAACCGGCAGGAAAGTGACGCTCTCATCAATCATCTTCCGCGATAGGTACCCGATCGCGCCGGACGTGCCTGCCACCCTTGCGCGCATTTCCTCCTCGCTGCCCACCACGACGCGCGCCTCGCCGCGGGTGCCTGCCAGCCTTGCGTGCATTTCCTCCTCGCTCGCCACTTCAAGAGGCGCCTGGCCGGTGCCCGAATAGACTAGGCGGTCCCAGGCCGCCCGATACTGGTGTGGAAAGACCCCGAGGATCTGCTTGCAGAACATGCCATGCACCGCATGATTGTCCGGGAGCACAAACACGCGAATTGGCGTACCGTCCTCCCAGGCACACAGCCGCATGCCGAAAATGGCAGAAAGCGTATTTCGGGCGATCGCCTCGCCCACGGGTGTCGCCGGATTGACGGCGACGACCACCTCCTCCGAATTCGCTCGGGCCGGCCACCCGCACAGCAAGATCAGCCAAAGCGCCCATGCCCGGAGCGTCGAGTCGGTACGCCCCACCCTCCGACGCGCTGGCGAGTGCCGGACCGGCGCAGTTAACAAGGACAACGCCGCAGGCGCAGCACCGCCGCGCAAACGCGTAGCAAGCGTCGCTCGTTGACGAGTGGCAGGCAACGGCATTGAAAATGCCATCGGGCGGTATGTGAGTTGCGAGCGCAGCACCACCTTCAGCGCTACTACGCCCGAGCAATCCCCCTCGTGACTGTCTTTCGCTTAACTCGCCTGGCGCTGCGCTGCACTGGCTGCATCACCGCCTGGCCGGGGCCAGATCTTACCGTTCTCAGTGAGCAAACACCATACCTCGGGACGCAGCTTGTGCACACGCGCGAGAAATTTCGGCACGAATCCCCAGTGAGCGCGCACTGGTCCGTGATATTCGATCAGCGGGCTCACCGGCTGGAGTTCCAATCCGAACTGGCGCAGTCGTCGATCCAGCCGCGGCTCCATCGCCGTGTACAAATAATGAACCTGCTGCTCCCAACTCATGATCATGGCCGCCTTGATGAGACCCATAACCGGATGCGATTGAACGCGGCGCTCGTCGCTCCCGCGACTGGCGTCCGGCCCCTCCTCTGCCAGGCCATCCGGCCACTGCTGTTCCCCTCGCCGGGAACGGAACCGTCTGGCGACGATGAACCGGGAGCACTCGGCGATGGTGCCGCGGGCCGCACAGAATGTGCCTAGATAGTCCCGGTCGATTTGCTCCCCAGCCGCGACCTCGATGGGGAATGGCGCATCCGGCCGGACGCGGTCGGCGAGCACCAGCCTGACCGTTCCCGCGTTGGCGCCGGTGTGCCGGTGACGCAGCAGGCAGTGCGCCGAGCGGTGCTCGTAGTCGTAGATGTCGCGCTCCAGTCCATCGGGATAATCCAGCGGATCAAAGCCCGGTAAGCAGCCTTCTTGACAGTAGACCTGGTAACGCAGACGGAACGCTTGCTCCAAAAGATCGGGAGTGTCGGCCGGCACAATCTCAAAGTACTGATTAAAATGAGTGACGAGATCGTGGGGCATACTCATCCGAAAACTCGTGAACCGATGGGCCCGTCGATGCCCCTCGGCATTGGGTCAGTGTTCTGGTTAAAAAATATGTTACGAGTATGTCGAATGGTACACTGCTCGTCAATATCCAGGCCGTAGCGGCTTATCGCTTAAGATACTGCGGCCCGGCCTATCCGCACCCGAGTGCCACCTAGCGTCCATGCGCCGCTGCGGCATTGCATCGATAGCGAGCACGACCGCTACATTGCGGGTATCTGAAATATCGAGGAGGCCCAATGACGGAGTCGAAAGGTTATGTGGACCGCGCTTATCTTCGATGCGCCGAGCAACTGCTGCGTTCGATCAAGGAGCAGAGCTATGCCCGGATGCGCGTCGAGCCCGGTCACAAGGTCCTCGACGTCGGCTGCGGCCCCGGCACGGACACGCTGCCGCTGGCGGAACGGGTGGGCGCCGCGGGAATGGTACTTGGGATCGATAGCGATCCGGCTATATTGATTGCGGCCGACCGCCGCGCGAGGCAGGCGCGGCTTAGCACCTGGGTATCGCATCAACGTGGCAGCGCCATGTCCTTGCCGGTGCGGTCCGAGTATTTCGATGCAAGCCGTTGCGAGCGCCTGTTTCAGCACTTACCCGATCCGGAGCGGGCCCTGAAGGAGATGGTACGCGTGACCCGGCGAGACGGATGGGTAGTGGTCTTGGATACGGACTGGGGTACGCTCTCTATGCACAGCAAGGAGGTTGAGATCGAGCGCCGGCTGGCACGCCTTCATGCGGAACGTTTGCTCTACAATGGCTACGCGGGTCGCCAGCTCTACCATCTCTTCAGACGGCAGCGCTTAGCGGATGTCCAGATCACTCTCTACCCGGTCTATTTGTTAGAGTTAGCACAGGTGCGGGAGCTCACCGTGCTGGATGAGGCCGAACGGGAGGCTTTAAATCTCGGGTTGCTCAGCGCCACGGAACTGGAACGCTGGCACGCAAGTCTGGCGGAGATCGAGGCGGAGGGTGGCCTTTTTTGCAGTGCCACGCTGATCATGGTCGCGGGTCGCAAGCATTGATCCGTTCTTGATGACCGCAGCGCCGGCTCGGCGGCCAGTGCCATCTACCGATTGCGCAATTGATCGTAGGTGTTGGGAAGCGTTATGCTTGCCCGGTTAAGCCAAAAGATTCTGTTCGCGTCGTGTTGCATATTCGCTCGGATTGGTGCTCAAGATGCTGAACGCATTTTTTAGGAATAGATCGCCCTGGGGTATACGATTCCTTAGCCTTAAGTGGAAGGCCTTGCTGTTGACCAGCCTGGTGCTGGTTGCCGTTACCGCCTCCTACACTGGCCTTAATTACTTCGCCTTAAATCAGCAATTTCAAAAGCGGCGTGTCGGTATTCAGCAAGAATACGCGCGCCAGGTGCAAGGCTTACTCGACCAGTCGAGTCAACGCTTGCGACAGCTCGGCACCGTACTCGCGTCACTTCCCGAAATACAACTGCAACTAGGTCGCTCGCCTAGCGCTGAGGCGGTAACCGCCTTCGATCGTCTGTGGACGAATCTTGCACTCGATCGAGACATGCAGGTCCTGATCCTGTTCTCGGATCCCGGCCACGCGGTCATCGCCCGCGGATGGCGCGCGGGTGATGCACGCGCCAAGCGTCTCGCGCAAACGGTCAAACGCGTGATCGCGAACGAGACGCCAGAAGAGATCTACGATTGCGCCCACGAGTGCATCCAGTTCGCGGTGATCCCCGTGCTTGGTCCAGGGAATCGATCCGGAGCCATGGTATTGGGTGTTTCGCTCGCCGATGTGGTGCTTGACTTCCAACGCGTCTCGGGCGCCGACATGGGTTTGATCGCGCCCGGCTCCGATCCCAACCCCGAGAGCGCGGACAGGACCAGATACCTCAAAAACTGGCGCCAGCGAGTCGTGGCCGTGAGCAATTCGACGCGCAATATCCCGCTGCTCAATGCCGTCGCTTCACATTCTCCATTTTCCCAGCCGATCGAGACCGGGATTTACGAGTCCCTCGACGAGCACGCATTCGAAGTCCGGCTAGTGCCGCTCGCAGGATCGCCGAAGGTGGCGCAAGCCCATCTCGTCGTGATCGCCGAGGTCACCGGCCAGGTATAGGAAATCCGGGAAACCACGCACCGAAATATCGCGCTGGGTATCGCGGGGCTTATCGTGGCTGAATCGCTGTTGCTCGCAGTCCTGTGGGGGCCCATGTCGCGCCTCAAGCGCGCGGCTTCGAATCTGCCGCTGCTGGCGGAATCCGCCTTCGCTCAGGTTCGAGCGGCGATCTCCGGAATGCACGCGGGCCGTTGGCTTCCGGATGAGGTGGATGTCCTCAATACGACCGCCGTGACCCTCTCCTCACAGCTCGAGACCTTGCACGGCGAGATCGCGAAGAAGAGCCAGGATCTCTCCGAACGGGTCAACGAGCTAGGCCAAGAGCGTGATTTCGTCACCCAAGTGTTGGATACGGCCCAAGTCATCATCCTGACCCAGAACCGCCACCACGAAATCCTCATGACGAATCCGTATGCGGAAACACTCTCCGGTTATTCTCGCGCGGAGCTACTCGGCCGATCGTTCATCTCCCTGCTGGCGCGCGACCAACCAACCGTCGGACAGTTCAGCTATCTGGCCGATCTGGTCTCCGGTGCGAGTGCGCACGTTCAAGAAGAATGCGATCTGCGCTGTAAGGACGATTCTACCTTACAAGTGGTGTGGCACCACTCACGGCTCAAGGGACTATCGCGCGACGATCCCATGATTCTCTCGGTCGGAATGGACATCACCGCGCGCAAGCGGGCCGAAATACGGCTCGCTTGGCTTGCCGACCACGACCCGCTCACCGGTCTCTTCAACCGCCGCCGGCTGCAAGAAGAGCTGGAGGAAGCCATTGCGCGCGCCAAGCGCTACGAGCATAGCGGCGCCCTGATATTCTTCGACCTCGACCAATTCAAATACGTCAACGATACCAGCGGCCATCCCGCCGGCGACCGCCTATTGGAAGACCTGGGGGGATCTCTGCCTCAGGTACTGAGAGAAATCGATGTCATCGGCCGCCTCGGGGGAGACGAATTCGCGATTATCCTGGGCCGGGCGGAGGCGCAAGAGGCGAGCCAGGTTGCAAGAAAAATCTTGGAGCATATCAAGAACGCCGAATTTCGCTTCGGCAGTAAGCTCCACAAGGTGTCCGCGAGCATCGGCATCGCGTTGTTTCCCCAACATGGATCTAACGTTAAAGACCTGCTTACCCACGCGGATTTGGCCATGTATCAGGCCAAGGAAACCGGGCGCGGACGCTCGCATGTATTTTCGTTCGAAGATCAGGGGCATCGTCTGATGCAAGAGCGTGTGCTGTGGAAGGAACGGGTCGAAAATGCACTCGCCGAGAAGCTGTTCGTGCTCTTCGTGCAACCGATCGTGGACATCCGTACAGGCATCACCTGTCATTACGAGGTCTTGGTGCGGATGCGCGGCGATGATGGTAGCCTCATCAGCCCCGCGAACTTTATCGAGGTCGCCGAGCGGGCGGGTTTAATCCACGCCATCGACCGCCTGGTGCTCTCGGATGCGATGCGGAGCTTGGCTATCCTTAAGCGCCATGGACGCCAGATCTCCTTCTCCATCAATCTCTCGGCGCACGCGTTCAACGATCCCGAACTCCTGCCCTTCGTGCAGCGATTGCTCTATGAGACCAACCTGGACCCGAAACAGATCATTCTGGAAATGACGGAAACCGCCGCGGTCGCCGATCTCGGCAGCGCGCGGCGCCTGATCGAATCGATCCGGAACCTCGGGTGCGCGTTCGCGCTCGATGATTTCGGGCGCGGATTTTCCTCTTTTTATTACCTGAAAGAGCTGCCTATGGAGTATGTCAAGATCGACGGATCGTTCATACGCGGGCTAGCCGATCGTCCCGACGATCAAGCCCTGGTAAAAGCCATGAGTCAGATCGCGAAAGCCTTCGGGAAGAAAACTGTCGCCGAGCACGTCGAGAGCGCCGCGGTATACAATCTGCTGGCACAGTTCGAGATCGACTATGCACAAGGGTATTACACGGGTAGACCCGTTGAAATGAGCGTCGCATTCGCCGATGATGTGGCGGCCTAGCCGCAGGGTATTCTGAGGACCTCAGCGTCCTCTTCACCATCATCGTTCCCTACGCCAAGGCTGGAATGCCTCGTTTGCCGGTGCGCCAATAGCATGAACAGCCCACTACCCGAACTCTTCGCCGACACCATGCCACCGGTCGATTACTGGTCGCTACGCTGGACCGAGAGCGAGGAACAGATCATCCAGGTGCGGCAAAATGTGCTCGAACCTACGCTCAGACGCCTGCGATCCGGCGCCTTTATCACGGTGCTTGAAGGCGAGGGCGCGGGCTATGGGGCCACCTGCGATCTCAGCCGGGAGGGGCTGCGAACGGCCGCTCTGGAAGCCCGCGAATGGGCCCGTGCATCGGCTCCCCGGGCGCTCTTTGAGGCACAAAACCTACCGCGGGTCGATTGGCGCGGCGTCTATACCGCGGCGCGACCCTGGCAAAGCGATGTTCTCGCTGATCTCATCGCCGCCCTGATGGAGACTGCCCGGAAGATAAAATGCCACGAGAGAATCGTCGATTGGCAGGCGAGCGTTCGGCTGCGCCACACGCGCACGGTCCTGTGCACGAGCCTGGGCGGTAAGATCGAGCAAGAATGGACTGACCTGATCCCGGAATTGGTCGCCGTGGCAAGTAACGGTGTCGATACACAACGCCGTAGCTTCGGGGCGGACTGCGGCCGCCAAGGCGGCCTCGAACAACTCGAGAAGCTGGGGTTCTTTAGCCTGCCCGCGCGGATCGCCGAAGAGGCGCTCCTGCTCCTCGAAGCCCCTAATTGCCCCGCCGCCCGCATTGACCTGCTCCTGTTGCCGGGTCAAATGATCCTGCAGCTCCACGAGAGCATCGGCCACCCGATCGAGCTTGATCGCATCCTCGGGGACGAGCGCAATTATGCGGGTGGGAGCTTCGTCACCTTGGACATGTTCGGCCACTACCGTTACGGATCGGAGTTATTAAACGTGACCTTCGACCCCGCTTGCCCGGAGCAGTTTGCGAGCTACGCCTTCGATGACGAGGGCAGCGCAGCGGAACGCCAGTACTTGATCCGGGCGGGTATCCTCGAACGGCCTCTCGGTGGTCATGCGTCACAGACTCGAGCCCGGATCGCCGGTGTCGCATGCACGCGCGCCGAACACTGGCACCGCCCGCCGATCGATCGGATGGGCAATCTCAATATCGAGCCTGGCATGAGCCCGATTGAGGCGCTGGTGCGGGGCATCGAACACGGGATCATGATGGACACCAATCGCTCTTGGTCCATCGATGACCAGCGAAACAAGTTTCAGTTCGGCTGCGAGTGTGGGTGGGTGATTAAGGACGGAGAGGTAAAAGGCCTGGTAAAAAATCCCAATTATCGCGGCACTTCCGCGACCTTCTGGCGCAACCTTCGCGCGGTGGGCGATGCTGGCACCTGGCGGGTAATGGGGCTCTCGACCTGCGGGAAAGGCGAACCGAACCAGACCATCCATGTCGGGCACGCAGTGCCCGCCTGTGTCTTCCGCGACGTCGATGTCTTCTCGAATGCATGACCCGCGCGGGCAATTCGAATCCGTGCGTGCCATGGCGGCCACGCTCACGCGGACGGATGAAGTCTGTTTACTGAACTTCTTGGGCGAAGATTCGGATTTCGTGCGTCTGAGCCGCGGACGGATGCGGCAGGCCGGTCACGTATTGCACAGTGAGCTGCGCGTGTGTTTGATCCGGGACCGGCGCCAGACTCAGGGCGCCTGCACCCTGACCCACGATCCCACGCACAACCGTTCGCGCTTGGAGAAGCTGTTTTCCGAGCTGCGGTTACAACTCGATTTCGTCCACGATGATCCCTATTTGCTCTATGCCACCGCCGTATGCAGCACCGAAGATAATCGCCACTTTGACTTACCGGACAGTGAACACGCGCTCACGGAAATCCTGGCGGCGGCGGACGGGCTCGATCTCGTGGGCCTGTGGGCCAACGGGACCCTGTATCGAGGGTTTGCAAATAGCCTCGGGCAGACCAATTGGTTTTCTACCGGTAGCTTCCATTTGGATAGCAGTTGCCATGTCGATAACGGACAATCCGTTAAGCTCGGCTACGCGGGTCAGGCCTGGCAGAGCGAGGATTTGCGGCGCGCGGTTGGGCGGGTCCGGGAGCACCTCGAGGTGTTATACAGACCGCCCAAGGCGCTCGCGCCGGGGCGCTATCGCGCTTTCCTTGCACCTCAGGCTCTCGGCGAAATCCTTGGACTGGCGGGTTGGGGAGGATTTAGCTTGAAAAGCTTGCGCACCCAGCACACACCGTTAATCAAACTCATGCGCCATGAGAAGGCACTGCATCCGAGCGTCACGCTCGTGGAGGAGCATGCGCGGGGTCTAAATCCACAATTTACGTCCTCGGGTTTTCCAAAACCCCACGCGGTATGCCTGATCGAAAGCGGCCGTTCTGTCGATTGTCTCGCCGATCAACGCAGCGCCGCCGAATTCGGTATTGCACTCAACGCCGAAACCGAAACGCCCATGTCGCTGGTCATGGAAAGCGGGCGGCTCCCTATGTCCTCGGATCTCCTGGAAGAACTTGAAACGGGACTTTATATCAGCAACCTTTGGTATTGCAATTTCTCCGATCGCCACGACTGCCGCGTGACCGCTACGACGCGATTCGCGTGCTTCTGGGTCGAGGGCGGAACGCTCCAGGCCCCGATCACTACGATGCGCATGGATGAAACCCTCTATCATCTCTTGGGCGACGGACTGGCCGGGCTCACTGCCGAGCGTCAACTTATCATCGATCCTGGGACTTACGAGTGGCGTTCCACGACAAGCATGTTGCTCTCGGGGGCGTTGATAGACGGCCTGACTTTCACCATGTAACACCGGTACCGGTCCAAGATACGGCCTGCATGCGACTCCGATTCCGCACGCTCGAATCGAGGCTCTGTGATACGAGTCGCATTCGGTGCTTTTTATTGACGATGCGCCGATTTAGCCCCTATAGATTTCGCTTCGCTATACGCTAAGTTAGCCGCCTGCGGTAAGCGCCTCGCGACCGTCCAACAGTCTTACGGCGCCAATCCAGCAGGTAAAAACGCTTCGCAACAGCGACTACCGGGCGGCATGCGCAGCAGAAATTACGCGGTCCGCGCTTCCGATATCGACGCTGTTTGCGAAGCATCCACCGAAATCCCACTTTACTATTGGAAGGAAGTCCTATGCTGAAAAAACTATTGGTTGCTTCTCTGTTCCTGTTCAATGCCCTTGTCTTTGCCGGAGAGTCTGTTGATATCAACAGTGCGGACGCCGCAACCTTGGCAGACGCACTCCAAGGCATAGGGCCGGTCAAGGCCGAAGCGATCGTCGCGTATCGGGAAAAGCACGGGCCGTTCAAGTCCGTGGACGACCTGGTGATGGTCCAAGGCATTGGCGAGAAGACAGTCGAGATGAACCGCGAGAGTCTTGGCGTCAGTATGCCCAAGAGCGCGCAGTAACCGCTAAACGGTCCGGAATTGCTGCCCTTCGCAAGGACGCTGAGGGCAGCAATTCCACCTTTGTTGTTTCTCGCGGAACCACCCCAGCCCCAGCCACCGCCCTTTTGTCTGCATCCTAGCCCCAGATCTAGTTACTGAGTAAGATACCCGCGGCGGGAAGAACACCGCAATGCCCTGCCACGCGGATCTTCCAGGTTCTCAGGCTTAAACTTATTTGATAATCTCTTGGGCTCGCAGCCCACGGAGTCTTGCTATGTTTAAGAGAGATATGACTATTGCCGGTTACGATGATGCGATCTGGAATGCTATGGAGGGCGAACGCCGCCGGCAGGAAGATCACATCGAGCTTATCGCTTCCGAAAACTATACCAGCCCGCGGGTGTTACAGGCCCAAGGTTCGGTGCTGACGAATAAGTACGCGGAAGGCTACCCCGGTAAACGCTACTACGGGGGTTGCGAGTATGTCGATATCGTGGAACAGCTTGCCATAGACCGCGCCAAGCAGTTGTTCGGCGCCGGCTTTGCCAACGTGCAGCCGCATTCCGGATCGCAGGCCAACGGGGCGGTGTATCTCGCGCTCTTGACTCCCGGCGACACGATTATGGGTATGAGTCTCGCCCACGGCGGGCACTTAACCCACGGCGCCAGCGTCAATGTGTCGGGTCGAATATTCAAGGCCGTGCAGTACGGTTTGAATACCAAAACCGGAGTGATCGATTACGACCAAGCGGAACGCCTCGCGCTCGAGCACAAACCGAAGCTCGTGATGACCGGATTCTCGGCTTATTCGCGGTTCATCGACTGGCAACGTTTTCGGGATATCGCCGATCAAGTCGGCGCCTACCTGGTTTCCGACATCGCCCATGTGGCAGGTCTCGTGGCCGCGGGCCTCTACCCGAGCCCGATGAATATTGCCGATATCACCACGACCACAACCCATAAGACGCTGCGCGGCCCGCGCGCGGGTCTCATCATGGGCCGCGATAACCCCGAGATCGAAAAGAAGATCAACTTTATGGTTTTCCCCGCTTATCAGGGGGGGCCGCTCATGCACGTCATCGCCGCCAAGGCCATCGCCTTCAAGGAGGCGATGGAACCGGAGTTCAAGGCCTACGCCGAACAGGTCATCAAGAACGCAAAAACCATGGTGCAGGTGTTCTTGCAGCGCGGCGTCAAGGTAGTTTCCGGTGGCACCGACAATCACCTGTTCTTGATCGACCTCGTCGCTAAGGGGCTCACCGGGAAAGAGCTGGATGCGGCATTGGGCCGCGCCCACATCACGGTGAACAAGAACGCCGTGCCGAACGATCCGCAGCCCCCGTTCGTTACCAGCGGGATCCGCATTGGCTCTCCGGCGGTGACGACGCGCGGATTCAAACAAGTCGAGTGTGCTCAGGTCGCCGCTTGGATTTGTGAGATCATCGAGAACATCAAGAGCGACGCGGTAATCGCGCGCATTAAAGGGGAGATTGCTGAGTTATGCCGACGTTTCCCCGTCTACGGCAACTAGACGCGGCCTCACTTTCCGCGGGTGGCGTACGCGTCGCGAAATTAGCGGCAGGTAGAGGGAGCGCTCGCCCCGCTCGCGGAAGGCTGTAGCGTGCGTTGCCCGTTCTGTACTGAGCCCGAGACCCGCGTCATCGATTCCCGGCTCGTGGGTGACGGCGATCAGATCCGGCGCAGACGCGAATGCACGGCTTGCCAAGAACGATTTACGACTTACGAAGCTGCGGAGTTGAACCTGCCGCGCGTTATCAAGTCCGATGAGCGCCGGGAACCCTTTAGAGAGGAGAAGCTTCGCACCGGTCTGCTGCGCGCTCTCGAAAAGCGCCCGGTGCCGAGCGAGCGCATCGAGCATGCCCTCGCCAAGATCAAACGAAGCTTGCGCTCCGGCGGCGAGCGGGAGGTGGCCTCGCGGCTTATCGGGGATCTGGTCATGGAACAGTTGCGGTCCCTGGACCGCGTCGCCTTCGTGCGCTTCGCATCCGTGTACCGGAGCTTCCAAGACGTCCAAGCTTTCGTCGACGAGATCGAACGTCTCGGGAAGCATCCCGCGAGTTAGAGCCTCGTGCCTGATTTCTCCGCGGAGGACTATCGGTTCATGGCGCGCGCCCTGTCATTGGCGCACCGCGGCCTGTGCACAGCCCATCCCAATCCCCGGGTTGGCTGTGTCCTTGCGCACCACGGTCTTATCGTCGGCGAGGGTTGGCATCGGTTTGCGGGAGAAGCCCATGCGGAAGTGCTGGCCCTCAAGGCCGCGGGAGAACGCGCGCGGGGCGCGACCTGTTATGTCAATCTGGAACCGTGCTGCTACCATGGTAAAACGCCCGCGTGCACGGAGGCGCTGATTCGAGCCGGCGCCGCGCGCGTCGTCGCCGCGACGCTCGATCCCAACCCGCGGGTTAACGGCCACGGTTTGCTCGCCTTAAAGCAAGCCGGAATACTTGTGCAGACCGGCGTGCTGGCGGAGCAGGCAGTCGCGCTGAACCGCGGGTTCATCAAACGCATGCAACACGGCCTGCCTTTTGTGACCTCCAAGATCGCGATCAGCATCGATGGCCGAGTCGCGCTCCACTCCGGCGCCAGCCAATGGATCACGTCCGGTCCGGCGCGCGCTGACGTGCAGCGTTTAAGGGCGCAAAGCAGCGCTGTCATGACCGGCATCGGCACGGTGCTGGCAGATGATCCCGTGCTCACGGTGCGAAGCCCTTTCCGACCGGCGGAATTCCGCCAACCCGTGCGCGTTGTTCTGGACTCCAGGTTGCGGTTTCCGGGGACTGCGAAGATGCTGTCCGAACCGGGCCGCATTCTGGTTCTTACGGGGAACAGCGAGCGGGATAAGTCCGCGACGGGCATTGCCAACGGCACCGAGATCATTGCGAGCGCGATGCGTGGAGAGCACCTCGATCTCGAATCGGTGCTCAACCATCTCGGAAGGCTGGAGTTCAATGAGATCCTGGTCGAAGCGGGGCCCACCCTCAACGGCGCCTTACTGCAAGCCCGTCTCGTCGATGAGATCGTTGTCTATATCGCCCCCAAGCTGATGGGAAGTGAAGCGCTGCCGATGGCGCGCCTCGACACGATCGCAACGATGGCAGAATGTCTCGAACTGTCGATCCTCGACACCCGCGTCCTAGGACCTGATTTGCGGGTGATAGCGCGGGTAAACTATCGCCACAAGCTCTGAGTCGCGAGCCATCATCGTCCCCATGTTTACTGGAATCATCCAAGCGCTAGGACACGTCATTGCGTTGCAATCCGGTCACGGCACCACCCGCCTCGCGCTCGATCCGGGGAGCCTCGACCTGAGCGGCCTCCAAAGCGGTGATAGCCTGGCGGTAAACGGATGCTGCCTCACGGTGCTCAGCTATCATGACCGCCGTATCGACATGGACTTATCGCAAGAGACACTCGCTCGAACGACGCTAGGGAGCCTCCGGCCACGCGCCCGGGTTAACCTGGAGAAAGCCCTCGCCCTGAGTGGGCTCCTCGGCGGCCACATCGTGACCGGTCACGTGGATGGCATGGGCGCGATTACGGATCGCATTCAGGATGGATCCACGGTTCGGCTTCGAATCGGCATACCGGAAGCGTTAACGAAATACCTGAGCCGCAAGGGTTCCGTTGCCGTGGACGGCGTGAGCCTCACCGTCAACGATGCCGCGGGCGCCGAATTCGATGTTATGCTTATTCCGTATACGCTCCAGGCGACCGTTGCCGCCGACTATCGCGCCGGGATGGCCGTTAATATCGAAGTCGACCTCATTGCGCGTTATGTCGAACGCCTCATGACCTACACTTCGGTACAATAAAGGTAAGCTGACCCGCCGGCGATTCGGAACGCGCCGCTCTTGGATCACCGATGCCGATACAGGCCACTGAACAGATCATCGACGAAATCCGCCACGGCAAAATGGTCATCATCATGGATGACGAGGACCGCGAGAACGAAGGCGATTTCTTGATCGCGGCCAGTTGCGTCCGGCCCGAGGACATCAATTTCATGGCGCGCCATGGGCGCGGGCTCATCTGCTTGACCCTCACTAAGGAGCGTTGCCAACAGCTCAACCTCTCCCTGATGGTACGCGATACCTACTACCGCCACACCACCAATTTCACGGTATCGATCGAAGCCGCCCGCGGCGTAACCACGGGGATCTCGGCCGCGGATCGTGCCTTGACAATACGCACCGCCGTGGCGCCGGACGCCAAACCCGACGATCTCGTTCAACCCGGCCATGTGCTTCCACTTATGGCCCAATCCGGTAGCGTTTTGACCCGCGCCGGGCATACGGAGGCCGGTTGCGATCTCGCCCGCCTCGCGGGTTTCGAACCCGCCGCGGTGATCGTTGAGATTTTAAAAGACGATGGCACTATGGCCCGGCGGCCCGATCTCGAACTGATCGCCGAGCAGCACGGCTTGCAGATCGGAACCATCTCCGATCTCATTCGTTTCCGTATGCAACACGAGAAGACCATCGATCGGGTCGCTGAGAGCGCGTTGACAACCGAGTTCGGAGAATTTCGGCTCGTAGCCTTTCAAGACCAAATCGGCAAGAGCCTGCACTTCGCGCTGGTCAAAGACCCCATCGACGCACAGCAACCGACGCTAGTTCGTGTGCATATCAACAATCCGCTTTGTGATTTAACCGGGAGCCTGCGGGAGGAATGCGGCTGGCGCTTGCGCGACGTGCTCATGCGCATCGCGCGGGAATCGAGCGGTGTCGTCGTCATCCTCTGCAACCAAATCGAGGCGGCGGATCTCATCCGTCAGATCGATAGCTTCGAGGAGCAAAGCGCGGCCGAATCACGTGGGAGCCGCCACAAGCCGGATAATCTACGCACGATCGGCCTGGGGGCACAGATCCTCGCGGACCTCGGCGTGGGCAAGATGCGGGTCCTGAGTGCGCCTAAGCGCATCCACTCGCTCTCCGGTTTCGGCTTGGAAGTCGTAGAATACGTGAATTAATGATCGCGCGGGTACACGTTATGGGTGATATCATCACCATCGCCGGCCAGGCACTTTTGGATCCGCCGGCGCGATTCGGGATCATCGCGAGCCGGTTTAACGCCTTTATTGTTGAAAACCTGGTAAGCGGATGCGTGGAGACGTTGCGCCGCCACGGGGTTCCGGAGCGCGATATCACTCTCGTGAACGTCCCCGGCGCATGGGAGACGCCGCTCATTGCCAAGACCATGGCGGCAAGCGCTAAGTTCGATGCGATCATTGCGCTGGGCGCCATCATCCGCGGAGCCACGACTCATTTTGAGCACATCGCCGCGGGCTGTGCCAACGGGCTGGCCGAGGTCAGCCTCGGCGCCGGTATTCCGGTTGTGTTCGGCGTTTTGACGGTCGAGACTGTCGAGCAGGCTATCGAGCGGGCCGGCGGCAAGGCAGGGAACCGCGGAGCCGATGCCGCGCTGACCGCAATCGAAATGATCTCGCTCATGCGGAAATTACGCCTATGATTACCCCTATCCGCGGCCGCGTGCGCGCCCGGCGCTGCGCCGTGCAGGCCCTTTATCAATGGCAACTGGCGGGACACGATCCGCGCGATATTATTAAGGAATTTGTCGCCGAGCGCGAGCTGGTGAACGTGGACATGGATTACTTTTCGACACTGACGCGTGAAATCCCGGCGCACGTACACGAATTACAATCCGATTTACAGGACGCTCTCGATCGCCCGTTTCAGGAGCTCGATCCGATAGAACGCGGGATCCTCCTGATCGGCGCGTACGAACTGAGATATAGCCCTGAAATACCCTGGCGTGTGGTCATCAACGAAGCCATCGAATTGACCAAGATGTTTGGCGCCGAACAAGCCCATAAGTATGTCAACGGCGTGCTCGACAAGGTGGTGGGAACATCCAGATCGGCTGAGATGCGCGCGCTGTCGCGCGGCTAGCCTGCCCACGCAAAACTCCGCGTACGGCCGGCTTAACCTGCCTCATGGCGCTCTCGGAATTCGAGATCATTGACCGCTATTTCCGCCCAAGGCTACCGGATCGCCCCGAGGTGGTCATCGGGGTCGGTGACGATGCCGCCATCCTGCGTGTTCCGGGTTGCCGAGACCTCGCGATCACGGTCGACACCCTGGTGGCGGGAACGCACTTTTCCGATGACGCCGAGCCCGAAGCGATTGGTTACAAAGCGTTGGCTGTCAGCCTGAGCGACCTGGCCGCGATGGGCGCCGAGCCGCTCTGCGCCACTCTCGCGCTGACACTGCCCCAGGCAGATGAGACATGGCTTGAGCGTTTTTCCGGCGGATTTTTTCACCTGGCCAGCCGGCACGCGCTCGATTTGGTCGGAGGTAACATTTCCCGCGGGCCACTCACGGTTTCGGTGACCGCCCACGGGATTCTTCCCGAAGGCGGCGCTCTCAGGCGCATCGGCGCGCAACCGGGCGATGCGATTTTTGTCACCGGTTCCTTGGGGGATGCCGCGCTCGCTCTAGAGGCGCTGGGCGGCTCGCACATCGAAATTGCTCCTTACACGCGCTACCTGCGGACACGCCTGCACAGACCGGTGCCGCGCGTTGCGCAGGGCGTCGCGCTGCGTGGCCTTGCATCGAGCGCCATCGACGTATCCGATGGCCTAGCGGCCGATCTCGGCCACATCCTCGCCGCGAATGCCGTCGGGGCCGTGATCGAGCTCGATCGCCTCCCGCGCTCCAGCGCGTTACAGGCGCTGCCGGAGCTTCCTCGACAATGGGAATTGGCGCTCGGCGGTGGGGAAGATTATGAGCTATGTTTCACCGTCCCAGAGATCCACGTCGATAAGCTGGGACCGGATCTCAGCGGGGTTTCGATTACTCGCATCGGTCAGATCCAGAAGCGGGGAGGATTGCGTTTTATCCATCCTCGCGGCACAGCGTTCGTTCCGCGGTTTCACGGTTTTCGGCATTTTTGACGCGCACCGTCGGTCGGGCATATCCATATGCAGGGCCCGATTCTTCTCACGGGGGAACCGGCGTAGCGGTCGTCCGCGGCATCGCGCCTCGGGCTGGCGCGGCAGGATAAGAGCGTTAAGGGAGATCGATAAGAGATTCGGAGGCGGGTTTGCGAGCGGTGCTCGGGATCTCGGCCGGGTATCCGAACCATACCAGGGCAACCACGGTTTCCAACGCCGGGTTTACCGAGATCAAGTCGAAGAAGCCGGAGGCGCGGGTGACGGCGCCCGTGTTCCATTTAAACCCGATACCTTCGCTCCACAGATACAGGCACATGTTTTGAAGTGCGCAACAACAGGCCGCATAATCTTCACGGGCACGGATAGGATCGTCGGAATTTTTGCAGGTGAGTACCAGCCAACCAGGAATCTCGCGCCAGCGCCTGAGCTTGGCCTGCCCCGCTTGAGCACCCTTAGCTTGGGAGGTCAGCTCCGCGTTTAAGCGGCAGATCGCATCGGCGGTCGCGGGTCCCAAGAGGTAAAAACGCCATGGCGCGGTAAGCCGGTGATTCGGTGCCCAACGCGCGAGATCAATGGCGCGCAGAATAAGCTCTCGCGGCGGCGACTCACGCCCGAAGGAATGGATCGTTCGGCGGGACCGAATTAGTTTTTCCGCAAGTAGCGGCGACATGGGCGGCCGGTTTGATATCTATGATAGCGTCGCGCTGCACGTCGACGGGCACGGGTTGGGGTGCTTGCATGTCGCGTAGTAGCGCGACGAGCCTGTCGCGCACTGGTTCCAACCGCAGACACCACAGAAAAACGGCGCCGTATTTCCGTATTGCGGTAACCGTCCCTACAACGACAATCACCATACCAGGCACAAACGCCAAAAACAACAAGCCTAGAAGTTCGCGGTCCATAGGAATACCTCCTGTTCAACCGTCGACTGCGGCGGCGGCTTCTTCACGAGTGATAAAATTTCCATCCTTAACGAATCCGGCCTCGATCGAGCCTTTGACAGTCGCGACATGCCCTGACGGAAGCCGCTCGACCACAAGTTTTGCGGGCAACCCATCGAGGATATGCATCGGGGCGGGGCGTCCATCAGTGAAGCGGGCAATGTAGACCGTGCCGGTCTCGCGATCGACAAACGCCGGATGGAATCCGTGACCGCGATTGCCCACGCTCACACCGCCGGTGCGAAGGAAACGCCGATTCTGTTCAACCAAGACCGCCTTTAATAAGCACTGAGCAGTTCGCGCAGCGGCGCATCGATGTGCTACGACAGCGAATATATTCATAACAACCTCCCAAACACTGGGCATCTACATGGCAGCATATAAAGTGCCAAACTACCGTGTCGCCTTCGCTGGTACGCGGGTTGTTATGGGTTTTGGAAACGCGTCCCGCGTCCTCCCATCTTGCAATCGTGTGATCAAAGGGATGGAATGAAACATGGGAGCCTGACCACTTTTCCCTTCAGCGAATGACCGTTCCGGATACCATGAGGGCCATGGTGCTCGAAGCAGCCCGCCAGCCGTTGCGCTATATGCAGATGGCGGTACCCGAACCCGGCCCGGCGCAGGTCTTGATCCGGGTGCGCGCCTGTGGGGTGTGCCGCACGGACCTGCACGTCTTGGACGGCGATCTCAGCGAGCCGAAACTGCCCGTGATCCTGGGCCACGAGATCGTCGGTGTCATCGTCGGGACGGGCGCCGAGGTACGGAGCTTTGCCGTGGGCGAGCGCGTAGGGGTGCCCTGGCTCGCATCGACGGATGGCAGTTGCCGGTATTGCCGAAGAGGGCAGGAGAACCTCTGCGATAAGGCGCTTTTCACCGGCTATACCGTCGATGGAGGCTTCGCGGAGTACGCGTTAGCGCATGAAAACTACTGCTTTCGCTTGCCGGAGGGCTACGCCGATGCGGAGCTTGCGCCGCTTCTTTGCGCCGGGCTCATCGGTTATCGCACTTATCGCATGGCGGGAGAGCATGCGGAGCGCATCGGGATCTATGGCTTCGGCGCCGCGGCCCATATCATCGCCCAGGTCGCCGTCCATCAAGGCAAGCGGATCTATGCCTTCACGCGCCCAGGGGATGTCGCGGGGCAGGCGTTCGCCCGGCGCTTAGGCGCGGTATGGGCCGGCGAGTCCGGGGAGCGGCCACCCGAGGGGCTCGATGCGGCGCTCATCTTCGCACCCGCGGGTCGCCTCATCGTCGATGCCTTGCGGGCGACTTGCAAAGGCGGGGTGATCGTCTGCGGCGGCATCCACATGAGCGATATCCCCGCGTTCCCTTACCGCCTGCTCTGGGAGGAGCGGGTCATTCGCTCGGTCGCCAACCTGACCCGTCAAGACGCAGAGGAGCTTCTTTCGATCGCCCCGCAGGTCCCAATCAAGACCCACGTGCAGGCCTTCGCGCTGGAAGAAGCCAACGAGGCGCTCCGGCGGCTGCGCGCGGGCGCCATCGAAGGGGCGGCGGTGTTGGTGATGGCCCAGACGGACGATTAGGGATGGCGCAGGTAGGCGAGAGCCGCGGCGGAGCATACGTCGGCACTCGGTTAATCGGTCCCCGAATACCGCAGGCGCTGAGCGATCTGTTCGCGGGCGTCGCCGAGGAGCGACTCGCGATCAAGGCTTTCAAGGATTTCCTGCACCACGCGTTTGGGGCCGTTCGGTCCCCACGAACGGCCGAGCGCGAAATAGCTCTGCGCGGCGCGCCCGACGACGTAGGCCGAGTAATAAGCCACCGCGCCTTGGGCCGTCCCGGTCACGAACGTCGACAGGCCCGCCGTGCCGCCCTTCATGGCCGAAGCGACGAAGTGCACGGCCCAGACGGTGCCCATCACGAGCGCCATTTGCGCGGCGATGGTCCGTAGCAACCCGCCCGCCTCGGCGGTGGTGACCGGGAGTCCATAGATGCGCCCAAGATGGAACACCAGGCCGACATCGGCGAGCCCGGCCGCGATCAGGTCCGAAATCGGCACCGGGTTGAGCCCCACGACCAGGCCTTTGGCGACACAATATTTTCTAATGAGCCGGTCGGCTAACTCTTTCTTGATTGCCACGATCCGCTGGCCGATGGCATCGGACACCGATCCGGCGAAGAGCGTCGCATTGAGCGCCATCAGAGTCTTTCCCTCGGCTTCTAAAATCGACCAGAGCGCGCTCCGTAAGCTTTCCACATCGGCAGCCGCGGGACGGCGCGTCTCGATTTCACGGCCATGAGCATCGGCCTCAAGGTAGATGCGTTCGGCCGGTTCCGCCGCGGTGCATACGATATGGTCGGGCGGGATGAGGCCCGCGCCGCGAAGCTTGAGATGGTCCAAGAGCAGCGCCCGATCAGAATCCGTGTAGCGATCGATCTTATTGAAGACCAAGAGCACCGGCCGATGCGCCGCGATGAGGACCCGCAAGGCTTGCATTTCCGTTCCCGATAAATCGCCGTCGACTACGAACAGGACGAGATCGGCGCGTGCCGCCACGGCGCGCGCTTGGCGTTCGCGTTCCTCGCCGTCGATGTCGTTGATGCCAGGCGTGTCGATGAGAAACAATCCCCCGTCGTCCCATTCTTGCCAGGCGGCGGATTGCGGTTCTCGTGTTTCCCCATGCAGCGGGCTGGTGCTGAACCGCGTCTCATGCAGCAGGGCGTTGAGCAGCGCGGACTTCCCCACACCGACCCGCCCGAACACCGCGATGTGGATGTGTCCGTGTTCGAGCTTGTCGAGCATCGCCTGCACCCCGGCGAGTTCGGCGGCGAGTCCGCGCCGGACCGGGCCCGGCAGGTTGCGGTCCGCAAGCAACGACTGCAGGCTCTCGCGGGCGAGATCGACGTGGCCGGCAGGCCCGGCGGCGGCCGCTTCAGGACTTGCGTTCTTGCGCCAAGGCAGCAAGACGTCGAGCACGCGCTTCCAGATCATCGGTTATTTTGTCCTCAAAAGCCCGCAGAGCGGGTGATACGATAAGCGCCCCATGTTCTCTCAGGGTAGCGGCAATGGCGCGGCCCAGGCTCTCAAAGATAATCCCGTAACCGACCGCATGCAAAAGCCCCCCGGCCAAGGTCCCCACGCCGGGGAATGCCTTGCAAACGTTTCCGGCGACGGTCAGCACCAGCGGCAAGGTTTTACGCACCTGGTCAGAAGCGAGTTTGAGGAAGCGCGACACATCCAACTCGCGGGGACTCACGTCATAGGCCTGGCACAGCGCGCGCACCAGTCCCGTGCCGAGATAGCCTTGGACCAGCAAATCCGTGCCGGGGCTGATCGCGACCACCGCCCCGAGCACGGCCTTACGCGTGTAGTCGTCGATGATCTCTTGTGCGTGGGCCTCGCGCCGTACCACGTCCGCCCTATCGAGCTTATCCGCCGCCAAGCGCCACACGGCCGAGTCACGCGATGCGTTGATCGCGGTGGCGCCGCGCCGAAGAATGCGGTCGAGAGACTTAACGAGAGCGTCGATCTCGATGGGAACCGCAGCGGAAGCAAGCTCTTCGCGGCCATCGGCGCGTACCTTGACGACTGGACGCATACCCCCTGCCGAGATAGCGACGATGTCGATATCGCCCAGAGACGCCACGCGGCTGGCCAACCTTATGCGCAAGGCTTCACGCTGATCCCGGATATAATGATCGATTTTGTTCAAGGCCAGGATAACGGGTTTCTGAAAACGGGCGAGGTGTTGTAGCTCCAGATACTGATCGCGCGTGAGATCACCGTCGGTGAGGTAGATGACAACGTGCGCCCGCACGGCTTCTTCACGCCACGCGCTTTCGTCGCCGCCCTCCGTCACGTTCAGGCCCGGTAGATCGGTGAGCAGGATCGGTGTCCCGTCAGGGCGGTTCCATGCATAGCGTGTCAGTGTTTGAGTCGTCCCCCGGCGCGCATCGATCACGGCCTCACAGCCGGGGAGCAAGGCTTGGATGAGCGAGGATTTGCCGCTGCTGCTCTCGCCGTATAGGGCGATAAAAATCTGCTCTCCCGTACGCCGCTCGGAAAGCACGGCCAGCTCGGCGCGCACCTCGCCTATGTTGGCGCCGCGCCGCTCGGCTTCGGCGATCCGCACTTCCAGCGCGGCGTCATCAAGGGGCAAAGGTAACGGGCGAGCCGGGGAGGGTTTGCGCGGCCGCAGCAGGCGCCACACCAGCCAGGTGAATCCTCCCGTGAGCGCGAGGATCACTGCCGCGTAGGAAAGCTGTACCAAGAGCGGTAACGACCGCAGCCCTTCCCAGACCTCGAAGGCCAGATCCGTCGCGTACAAAAGCACCCACAAGGCGGAGGCGAGCGCAAGGCTCGCCAGCGCGGCGAGAAACAATCGAACCGGAAAAGGAAGGTTCATCGGCTTTTCGCGGACAGTGTAGTGGTTACGCCAGGCCCCTGCCAGTCGCGCGTCCTATTGCGCGTGACCCGCGCCGCGAGGGTAGTGTCTCAGTTTGATCGGGTCCTGCCCTCTTGCTGACCTTCACCCGACTTTCGCTCGATCGTTTCGGATCGCCTTGCAACGTGAGTACAAATGGCGCACAATATCCTGCGTCCGATTTCTGGAGTCCGATATGAGCGCCTCAACGATCAAGGAAAGCCGCCTTAACATCCGCTGCGATAATCGGGCAAGACAGTTGCTGGACAAGGCGGCCGCCTATACGCATATCAGCGTGTCCGAATTCGTGCTCTCGCACGCCTTAGCCTCGGCTGAACAAGTCATACAGGCGCATGAGTCAATTACCTTGAATCCGATAAATTTTAAGGCTTTTCTCGCCGCCATAGATACGCTCGTCGAGCCTAATGCGGCCCTAAAACGCGCTGTAAAGCGTCACGCCAAACAGATCCGTCGGTGACGGCCTTTCGTATCCGCCCGCTCGATGCAGCGGTCGATACGACAGGCTTTTGCTGCGGACAACACGCCCTTGATGAGTATATCAGGCGGTACGCATCACAGGATGTACGACGCGATCTGGCGCGCGTCTTTGTCGTTGTGCCAGAAGACGATGTACACCACCTAGCGGGTTATTTTACCCTTAGCGCTGGCAGCGTGAGTTGTTCGGACCTTCCTACAGCGCTCGCACGTAAACTGCCCCGTTATCCTGTGCCAGTGGCGTTGATCGGCCGCCTGGCCGTAGATGAGAAATTTCAAGGAAAGGGCCTCGGTTCGATCCTCCTAGCGGACGCCTGCCAAAAGGTGGTGCAGGTGAACGCGGTACTCGCGGTCGCTGGGATTGTCGTCGATGCAAAAGATGACTCGGCGAGAACTTTCTACCAACACTTTGGGTTTATATCATTTCCAGGGCAGCCGAATCGCTTGCTTTTGCCTGCCACAACCTTTAATCGGTAAGACCTCTGTCCAACGCCATTCCTGTGACCGCTTTCGCCGCTTGCCGACTCTATAGCCGAAATTCAAACTGAGACACTACCCCGCGAGAGGCGCCTTGCTTTTTACCCGCCCGTGCTAGAGGATGGCGAGCGAGGACGGGAAGAGAAGCCCATGGCGATTCCAGCGAGTCTAGACGACGATCTCGAGCACCGAGTCCAGGAAATGGGCAGACGCTTGATCGCGGCCTTCGAGCAGCGGCGACAGGCGGCGCGCTCCGTCGATCTGTGGTTGGACCGGTTCTTAAACCAAGTCATGCAGAGCGAGGGGTTCCGCGTGCAAGCCCTGCGCTTCGTCGATGTGCTGCCGGCCTTGGACGATGACCGCGAGCTGACCGAACACCTGCACGAATACTTCGGGCACGGCGATTTTCCGCTGACCGGGTTGCTGCGCTTCGGCGTGCGCCGCGTGCGCGGGGACTTCGCCAATGCGATCATCGGCGGCGCCGTGCGCAAGGCCATGACGGGACTCGCGCGGCGCTTTCTCGGGGGCGCTAGCGTGGAGGAAGCATTAAGCACGGCTGAAGCGCTGCGCAAGCGGGGCATCGGCTTCAGTATTGATCTCGTGGGCGAAGCGGTGGTCAGCGACGCCGAGGCCGAGGAGCATCAACGCCGGTATCTGGATTTCTTCGCGCGCATCCCGCAAAAAGCCGCGGCGTGGCCGCCGCACCCGGTGCTCGATCAGGGCCAGAGGCGGCGACTGCCCCGGCTGAATGCCTCGATCAAATTATCGTCACTCGATCCTCAGCTCTCCGCGGTGGCGCCCGAAGCCGGCGCGGCGCGGATCGCGGCGCGCTTGAAGCCAATTCTCCTCGCGGCGAGGCGCGGCGGTAGCTTCGTGTGCGTGGACATGGAGCAGTTTCACCTCAAGGAAACCGTGCTCTCCTGTTTCAAGCAACTGCTGATGGAACCGGAGCTCCGAGACTGGCCGGATGCCGGGATCGCATTGCAAGCCTACCTCCGCGAGACCGAGGCCGATATCAATGATCTCAGCGTCTGGGCGGCCCGCCGCGGGACGCCGATCACCGTACGTTTGGTCCGGGGCGCCTACTGGGATTATGAGACGGTCATCGCCGAGCAGCACGGATGGCCGGTGCCGGTCTGGATCAAGAAATGGCAGACCGACGCTTGTTACGAGCGTTGTGTGCGGCTCTTGTTCGAACACCGCCCCAGGATCGAGGCGGCGGTTGCGACCCATAATCTGCGGAGCGTGGCTTTCGCGATGGTCCTCGCCGAAGAGCGTGGGATCCAACGAGATGAATTCGAGTTCCAAATGCTCCACGGCATGGCGAGCGGGCTCGAGGATGTGCTCGCGGAGATGGGCTATAGGCTGCGGATGTATGTCCCCTTCGGCGAATTGCTGCCGGGCATGGCGTACCTCGTGCGCCGGCTGCTCGAGAATTCCTCCAGTCAATCGTTTCAGCGCATAAACCTGGCGCGCACGCTGGCGGCGGGGCAACTGCTCGCCTCTCCGCATGAGGATGATCCAGCGGCGGAAAGCGCGTCGCGGCCCCGTGTTGGAGAGGGCGGCGCGGAGCCAGCCGGCGCGCGGACGCTCCCGCGTTTCCGCAACGAGCCGCCGCATCGTTTTACCGATCCCTCCGAGCGGCGCGCGTTTCACGGCGCCTTATTAGCGGCGCGCACCGCGTTCGGCGGCGACTATCCGCTCCTCATCGATGGCAAAGCGGTGGGGACGAAAGAGCAACTGCTGTCGGTGAATCCCGCGCGCCCCGATGAGGTGATCGGACGCGTGGCCCGGGCCGGGACGGGGCATGCGGATCGCGCTGTTTCCGGGGCCTTGCGGGCCTTCGCGGACTGGTCGCGGCCAGCGGCGGGTGAGCGGGCGCATCTGTTGCTATATGCGGCCAAAGCGCTGCGCCGGCAGCGCGATGAGTTCGCGGCGCTCGAGATTTTCGAGGCCGGCAAGACCTGGATCGAGGCCGATGCCAACGTCGCCGAGGCGATCGATTACCTCGAGTACTACGCTCGCGAGGCGCTGCGCTGGGAGCAGCCACGGTGTCACGACGTCCCCGGTGAAGAAAATGTCTATCGGTATGCTCCGCGCGGGGTCGGTGCGATCATTTCTCCCTGGAACTTTCCTCTGGCTATCCTTACAGGCATGTTGTCGGCCGCGATCGCGGCCGGAAACACGGTGGTGTTGAAACCCTCCTCGCAGACACCGGTGATCGCCGCGCGTTTTGTGCGGCTGTTGCAAGAAGCCGGCGTACCGCCCGGGGTGGTGCAATACCTGCCGGGCGCGGGCGGTACGCTCGGCGAATATCTGGTGCGGCACCCGCAGGTCGCCTTCATTGCGTTTACGGGCTCGGAGGAGGTCGGCCGCCGCA
>Ga0136621_1000144_pt1 | contig 25442 bp, 24 predicted proteins | sample AntDryUQ445A2306_FD_104673 | JGI IMG/M metagenome (GOLD analysis project Ga0136621, IMG submission 104673) | Polar desert sand microbial communities from Dry Valleys, Antarctica - metaG UQ445A (23.06) | ecosystem: Environmental > Terrestrial > Soil > Desert | place: Antarctica: Dry Valley...
ACGCGAAGCAAACCGCTGCCTCAAGCGCTACCTCGCCCGCAACCTCTACCGCCTACTCGAACACGGAACGCCACTGCCGACTTGACAGACATAGAAGCATCACTCGCCCACGCAGCGATGCCCTTTCTCGGGTGCGCGGGCGAGATTCTGCAAGGTCGGGGGTACGCTCCGGGAGGTGGCGCACTACATTTTCAACTTCGTGAGGGGGGACGCAGCGGAGGGGTCAGCGCTGCGTGAACAGGCCGTTGGGTTCCTGCGGCTCAGGATGTGGGGCATCGACGCAGATGAGCGGCACGGCAACGCGCTGGCCCCCGGCGACCTCATCCTCATCTATCTGGGCGCACCCGAGCGGGAGTTCATCGGGCGCGCCGAGCTTGCCTCTGCGGCCCATGATTGGACACCGTCCGAGGCACAGGTGTACCCGGGCGATTCCCCTAGCGGAGTGGTGTTGGCTCAGGTCGAGGAATGGGACCCACCCGTACCGATGGATATCGTTCTGTCGCAAATCGACCCGGCAGAGAACGCCAAGGCCGACTTCGCAGCTGGCGTCGTTCGGATTACCGCCAGCGAATATGAGACCGCCCTCGCCGTGGCCGGGCGCGCTTTCCCAATCTAGGCGAGCGGAGCGAAATGCCGGCGTCTCGAAGCAGGAGTCGGCCCGCTGCCAAAAGCTCGCGAGATCGCGGAGAGTTACGCCGTGCAACTCTCCGCGTATCGCGTTCGCTCCGCCAAGCGGAATCAGCGGCTTCGATTCGGCAAATGCCGAGCCCGTGGACGCGCTGGCTGCTCTGGCCGTCGGCACCGCGCGCTCCCGTCGCTCCGCCTGCTTGTCCCTGGCCCGTCAGTGGGAGGTCGGCGAGACGGCGCTCAAGCAGGCGACGGCGCTCGTGGGTCGCGACCCCGACGCAGTCTGTTGCCCCTTTCGTTGCCCCCTAGCCTCTTTCGTTGCCGCCCGGGAAACAAGAAACCCTCCGTACCAACGACTTTCTGAGACTGCGGGACAAGGATTCGAACCTTGACTACCTGATCCAGAGTCAGGCGTCCTACCATTAGACGATCCCGCAACGGGCGTCAGTTTAGCGACTAGTACTCCAGGCGGTAGACCGAGACGAGGCGTTTCTCCGCCTCCGTGTCGATGTGCGCGATCACCTCGACGTAGGGTTCGAGGCCGGACCCGTGCAGCTTCGCCTTCAGGAGGCCGTCGACTTGGAAGAGGCCCGAGGAGTTGTTCATCACGATCTCGATCATCACCGGGCGCGAGTCGCCGTCCTTGATCGAGACCTCGTCGATCGCGGCGGCGGAGAGCGAGTGCATCGAAACGCGCCCTCGCTCGAACGGGATGCGCGAACGTCCCTCTGCCATGTCGAGTGCATCGGCCACGCGCAGGATGCCCGCCTCGAGCGAGAGCGGCTGGCCGTCAGCGCGATGGCTCGTGATGGCCTGTAGCACCTCGCAGATGACAACGGTCAGCTCCGGCTCCTCGTAGATGCCGTCCAAGAGCTGCCGCAACTTCGGCTCGGCGAGGAAGAGCGAGAAATCCTCATGACCGTGCCGATGCACGGACATGCCAATGCAGTGGAGCAGCGCCGAGAGGGTCACGACCACCTCCGCGTCCTCCCGCTCGAAGCCGTAGTCGGTGACGACCGAGGTCTCCACGCCATGCTTGAAGAGCTGGCGCAGGATCTTCAGGGCGATGTTCGCGACGATCTGGATATGCACCCAAGAGTGGTCGTTGATCTCGAGCCGCACGACCGCGTTCACGTTCGACACGTGCCACCAACCCTTCAGCTGGCGGTCCTCGTTGACCCGCTCCATCAGCCGCCGCAGCTTGCGGTTGCCGCGCACTGGGAGGTTGATATGCATCTTCTCGACCGCCTCCGCCGGGCTGAGGCGTGTCTCACGGACCGCCTCTTGGGCGACGGGCTCCTCGATGCGCTGCTCGGTCTCGGGATCGAGCTCGGTCATGGCCGGGAGAGGCTCACGCGGCCTGCCCGGGTGTGCTCGAGTCCCCGCGGAGATGGAAGTACATCAGCGTCCAAGAGAGGGCAACGAACGGCGTCACGAGGCTGTTCGCAACCAAGCCGCCGATCCAGTTTCGCAGGAAGTCCGGCAGGAAGGCGAAGACGCCGACGAAGATCACGTGCGCGATCGCGCTGATCACCAGTGTGACGACGATGACGCCGAATGCCGTCCAGCTGTGGCCCCTGACGAGGTTCCACGAACGGCGCAGCGCCTCGGTCGGGCCGAGCCGCTCGAGGACGACAGCCGGCGTGACGAGCACCCAGCGTGTCAGCAGGATGAGCCCCGGCACGATCAGCAGGATGAAGCCGAGCAGAATGCCGATCCCCGCGAGAACGCCCGCGAGCAGCAACGGGATCAGGGTCGGTCGGACACGGCGGTAGGTGGACTCGATGTCCTCCTCCGCCCGACCGTCACGCACGTTCGCGACGGTCGCGGTAAGGGCACCCTGCACCCAGAGGGAGCCGACGAGGGCCACGACGAGCCCCACGAGCCCCCAAAATGCTGCCAGTGCGTCATCCGCGTCGGCGCCAGCGTCGGCCGCGATGGCGGAAAACAGGTTCAGCACCACGAATACGGCTGCCGCGGTCAGGAAGAAGCGCGCGAAGAAGCGCCGGTAGAGCGCAAACGCCTCGGACAACACGCCGCCGACGGTCATGGGCGAGACTCTATGCGACGGCTATGCGGCGTCCGTCGCCCAGTCCCCGTAGAGACTCGTGTACAGGCCGCGTCGCGCGATTAACTCGTCGTGGGTGCCTTGCTCGACGACGCGGCCGTGCTCGAGGACGACGATCACGTCCGCGTCGCGGATCGTCGAGAGCCGGTGCGCGATCACGAACGCCGTGCGGCCGGCGAGGAGCCTCCGCAACGCGCGCTCGATCTGGCGCTCGGTCCCGATGTCCACCGACGACGTCGCCTCGTCGAGGATGAGGATGCGCGGGTCGGCGAGCAGCGCGCGGGCGAAGGCGACGAGCTGGCGCTGTCCCAGCGAAAGCCGTGTGCCGCGCTCACCGAGCTGCGTCTCGTAGCCGTCCTCGAGCTCGAGGATGAAGGGATGCGCGCCGACTGCCTCGGAGGCCGCCGCGATCTCCGCCGGCTCGGCGTCTGGGCGCCCGAAGGCGATGTTCTCCGCGATCGTGGTGCCGAAGAGGAAGCCCTCCTGCGGCACGATCCCCAACTGGCGGCGCAGCGACCGCTGCGTCACGTTGCTCAGGTCGTGGCCGTCGATCGAGATCGTGCCTTCGGTCGGATCGTAGAAGCGGGCGATCAGCTTCGCGATCGTCGACTTACCGGCGCCCGTATGGCCGACGAGCGCCACGGTCGTCCCGGCCGGCACGTCGAGGTCGAGCCCGTGCAAGACCTCGGGAAACTCGGGGCCGTAGCGGAACCGGACGCGGTCGAATCGCACCCGACCCTCGATCCGGGGCAGCTCGTCGGCGTCCGGGCGGTCGACGACCTGCGGCTGCTCGTCGAGAACGCCGACGATCTTGTCGAGCGCTGCGATCGCCGAGAGGAACGTGTTGTAGAGCTGCGACAGCTGCTGAATCGGGTCGAAGAAGTTCGAGAGGTAGAGCGCGAAGGCGAAGAGCGTGCCGGCGCTCATGTCGCCGTGGTAAACGAGCCAGCCGCCGTAGCCGAACACGATCGCAGTTGCTGCCGACGAGAGCAGGTCAACGACCGGGAAGTAGATCCCGTTCAAGACGACGGTGTCGTAGTTTGCGGCGCGGTAGCGGTCGTTGACGCCCTGGAAGGCCTGCTCCTGCACCGGCTCCCGCGTGAATGACTGGACGACGCGCATGCCGGCGATGTCCTCAGCGAGCGTGCCCGTGACGAGGCCGAGCCGCTCGCGCACGTTCCGGTACGCGCGGTTGGAGCGGCTCCGAAACCAGGCCGTCGCGATTGCCATCAGCGGCAGCACGGTGAGCGTTGCGAGCGCAAGCTTCCAGTCGAGGAAGAAGAGGACGACGGCGGTTCCGAGCAGCAGCAGCGTGTTCTGGATCAGGCTCGTCACACCGTCCGTGACGAGCTGGTCGAGCGCCTCCACGTCGTTCGTAATCCGGCTGATGATGACGCCGGCCCGGTTGCGCTCGTAGAACCCCAGCGACAAGCGCTCGAGATGGGCGAAGAGCGTGTTGCGGAGATCCGCGAGCACGCGCTCACCCACCCAGCCGGTGACATAGGTGTTGGCACCGGAGAGCACAAGAGTGGCCAATGCGACGACGAGGAAGAGCGCCACGATCCAGGTGAGGCGACCGAGGTCGAGCTCCTTGATTCCCTCGTCGATCGCGAGTTTCGCGAGGTACGGCGGCGCGAGCGCGACCAGCGTGTACACGAGGAGCGTTCCAAGCGCGAGCGCCGTGCGCCCCTTGTACGGCGCCGTCAGCCGAACGAGGACGCCAATCCGGCGGCGCGTCCGCCGCCACGACCAGTCGCGCACCTCGTCGTCCCGTTGCTCCGAGAGATGACCCCCCGGCTGCCAGACCTTCACGCGCTCTCCTTCAGGAGGCCCTGCAGCAATCCGTGCTCGTGGATCTCCTGGAAGACGGCGTTCGTCACGAGCAGCTCCGCTCGGGTCCCCTGAGCGGCGATCCGGCCGTGGTCGAGCACGACGACCTCGTCCGCGAGCGCGATCGTCGAGAGCCGGTGCGCGATGATGATCGTGGTCCTGTCGCGCATCGCCTCACGCAGGCCGGCCCGGATCTTCGCCTCCGTGGTCGCGTCGACGGACGCCGTCGCGTCGTCGAGGATCAGGATGCGGGGGTCGATCACGAGCGCGCGGGCGATCGCGAGCCGCTGCCGCTGGCCGCCCGAGAGGGTGATCCCCCGCTCCCCGATCACGGTGTCGTAGCCCTTGGGCAGCTCCTCGACGAACTCGTGCGCCTGCGCCGCACGTGCGGCCTGCTCGATCTGCTCGTCGGTTGCGTCGCGGACGCCGAAGGCGATGTTCTCTCGTACAGTCGCCGAGAAGAGGAACGGATCCTGTGAGATGACGCCGATCTCGCGCCGCAGCGAGCGCCGCGTCACGTCACGCACGTCGACGCCGTCGACCAACACGCGTCCCTCGGTCGCGTCGTAGAATCGCGGCACGAGAGCCGCCAGCGTCGTCTTTCCCGAGCCGGTGTGGCCGATCAGCGCGATCGTTCGGCCCGGTGCAACCTCGAGCTCGATCTCCTGCAGCACCGGTCGGTCGGCGGCGTAACCGAAGGAAACCCGCTCGAAGCGGATCGCGCCAGAACCGTTTGACAGCTCGGCTGCGCCGGGTCTGTCCTCAACCCCCTCGGGCTCGTCCATCACCTCGAAGATCCGCTCGCCGGACGCGGTCGCCCGTTGCGCCTGACCGACCCACATCCCGAGGCTTCGCAGGGGCACGATCAGCATCGCGAGCAGGAGATTGAGGATGAAGAACTCGCTCAGCGAGAGCGATCCGCTCACGACCATGCGACCCGCGGCGAGCAGTACGGCTCCCTGTGCCAGCAGCGGTAGGAACGAGAGCAGCGGCACGTAGATCGCCCGCTGACGGAATGCGCGCACGGTCTCGGTGAACACGTTGTTCGAGGCTCGCTCGAACGCGGCCTGACGCCGCTCCTCCTGCGCGAACGCCTTCACGACATGCACGCCGACAATCGACTCCTCTGCGAGCGTCGCGACCTCGCCGAGACGTTGTTGCACGTCGCGGAGGACAGGGTGGGAGACGTGGCTGTAGCGATAGGCGACGGCGACGATCACGGGCATCATCGCGAGCGCGATCAAGGCCAGCCTCCACTCGACGACGAACAGCACGACCGCCACCGAGAGAATCGTGAGGACATGTTGAAAGAAGAAGATGAGGCCAAAGCCGAGGAAGAAACGGACCGACTGCAGATCGACCGTTGCACGCGACATCAGCTGTCCGGTCTGGTGGCGGTCGTAAAAGCCGAATGAGAGGCGGAGCAGGTGCGCGTAGAGGCCCTCGCGTATGTCCTTCTCGATCCCGAGCGCCTGCCGGCCGGAGATGAGGCGGCGGCCGGCCATGAACACCGCCTTGAGGATGCCGACGGAGAGGATCGCGAGCACGACCCAGGTGAGAGTCCCGGTGCCGCGCTGCTCCTCGATCCCCTCGATCGCCTCGCCGACGAGGATCACGATCGCGATCGCCGCCGCCTGCGAGAGGACGGCGAGCACGGTCGAGACGAGCAGCGAGCGCTTGTACGGCCGCAAGAAGCGGAGGAGGCGGAGGAACGTACGGCGATACGGAACGGCGCTCATCCGTCCGAATGTAGCCGGGCGAGCTCACGGCGCACGTGGGTCAGGGCCTTGCCGAGCCGGGCGCGGTTGGCGCGGTCGTTCAGCCAGCCGCTCGCGCCGGAGGGGTGGGGGAGCGGGATCACGATCGCCCCAGAGTGGGTGTAGCTCTTGCCGATCGTTTCGGTCAGGGCCGGGATGCCGAGCAGGCGGCGGAGCGCCAGACCGCCGACGGTGACGATCAGCTCGGGACGGAGCAGCTCCAGCTCCCAGTCGCGCCAGAACTCGCAGAGCTGCTGCTCTTGCAGTGTCGGCGTTCGGTCGCCGCGACCGGCAACCGGACGGCCGGGATAGCAGCGCGTGACAGACGAGCAGTAAAAGGTTGTGTAGAGCTCGTCCCCAGACAATTCGAGCCAGCGGCGCAGCGTTTGGCCGGCGCGCCCGCGCCAGGGCAGCCGCTCCTGTCCCTCGACGATTCCTGGTGCCTGGCCGTAGAGGAAGGCGGGCTGGGCGGCGAAGGGGGCGCGGACGGGCCACGACTCGAGCGGGAACCCGGCCTCGATGCAGGCGCGGCACCTCGCCAGATCCCGCTGCAGCGAGGCGAGCGATCGATACGAGCTCTTTCTAGCCGTCACGCACGCGCAGGAAGGGGACGACGCCGCTCAACGACGCCACGGCCTCGTGGTCGGCGGTCACGGCCTCGTACAGTACGGCCGTGCTGGAGTCGGTGCCGAATTTCTCGGAAGGCCGCGATCCCGAGGTGATCGAGGCGCTGCGAGCAGCGATGTCGGAACCGGCGCGGCTGCTCGACGTTCATATCGACCCCGACCATCATCGCTCCGTCTTCACGCTCGTCGGCAACGAGATCCAGCTCGTCGAGACGCTCCTGCACGGCATCGCGTGCGCACGGGAGCGGATCGACCTCCGCCGCCATGAGGGCGCGCATCCGCGAATCGGCGCAGCCGACGTCGTTCCCATCGTGCCCCTCCGGGCAGGGCACATGGAGCAGGCGCGAGAGACGGCGCTGACGCTTGCTCGGCGGGTCGGGGTGGAGCTTGGGCTGCCCGTGTTCCTCTATGCCGAAGTGGGGGCGGGTCGCGGGCCTGCCTTCTATCGACGCGGCGGGCCGGCTGAGCTGCAGCAGCGGATCGACGCGGGCGGGCTCGCACCCGACTTTGGACCGCAGAAGCTCGACGCTCGCGCAGGTGGCGTGATCGTCGGCGCTCGCCGGCCCTTGATCGCGTTCAACGTCAACCTACGTGGGGAGCTGGAGGTCGCGCGAGCCGTCGCGGAACTCGTCCGCGAGAGTGGCGGCGGCTTTCCGGGCGTCCGAGCGCTCGGCCTCGACCTGCCTCGGGCGGGACTCGTGCAGGTGTCCATGAACGTGGAGGATTGGGAGGCGGCCGCGCTGCACGAGATCGTGGAGCGAATCAGCGTCGAGGCCGAGACGCGGGGAGCGGAGGTGCTCGGGTCCGAGCTCGTCGGCCTGATGCCGGCGGGGGCGGCGGTCGCAGCCGCAGGATCTGTGCTGCGGATCGAAGGATTCGACTCCTCGCGGGTTCTCGAGCTGCGACTGCTCGCGGATGAGGGTTTGCCCGGGATGCCGGGCTAGACTCGGTTCGTGCTGACGAGCCCCGCGCTGACGGGAAACGATCTCCGGGTTGCGGACGTGTGGGATGTGGCCGTCCGAGGTGCTCCTGTCGCTCTCGCCGATGTCACGCGGCCGAAGCTGGAGGCGGCGCGTGAGCTTGTGGAACGCGCGGCCCGGGGCGAGCACACCTACGGCGTCAATACCGGCTTCGGTCGCTTCGTCTCGCGCGCGATCCCGGAGGAGCTCGTCGAGGAGCTTCAGTTGCGGCTGCTTCGCAGTCATGCCTGCGGCGTGGGGGATCCGTATCCCCCCGAGGTCGTGCGCGCGGCGATGCTGCTCCGCGCGAACGCTCTCGCCAAGGGTTACTCCGGCGCTCGCGTCGAGATCGTGCAGCTGCTCGTCGAGTGTCTGAACAGGGGAGTGCTGCCGTTTGTGCCGGCGCGGGGCTCGGTTGGGGCGAGCGGCGATCTGGCGCCGCTGGCTCACCTCGCGCTGCCGCTTGTCGGTGAGGGCCAGGCCTGGGTCGACGGCAAGCTACTCGAGGGCGCGGATGCTCTCGAGTCCGTCGGTCTCGAGCCGATTCGGCTCGGCGCGAAGGAGGGGCTCTCGCTGATCAACGGAACGCAGTTCATGGCCGCGATGGGAGCGCTCGGGCTCGTGCGGGCTTGGCGCTTGGCCCGCACGGCCGACCTCGCGTGCGCTCTCTCCCTCGAGGCGCTCCAGGGCTCGAGGACGAGCTTCCACCCCGCGATCCACGCGGCTCGGCCGCTGCCCGGCCAAGCGGCCTCGGCGGCGAACATCCTGCGGCTGCTCGAGGGCTCGGCGATCATCGAGTCGCATCGCTGGTGCGACAAGGTGCAGGACGCCTACTCGCTGCGCTGCGCGCCGCAGGTGCACGGTGCCGCTCGTGACCTGCTCGCGTACGTGCAGGCCACCGTCGAGGTGGAGCTGAACGCCGCGACGGACAACCCGCTCGTGCTCGTCGACGAGGGCCTAGTCGTCTCGAACGGCAACTTCCACGGCCAGCCCGTCGCGTTCGCACTCGACGCGCTCGCCATGGCTGTCGCGGAGCTTGCGAGCATCTCCGAGCGGCGAATGGAGCGGCTGGTGAACCCGTCGCTCTCCGACGGGCTGCCGGCGTTCCTCACCACGAACGGTGGCTTGAACTCGGGTTTCATGGTGCCGCAGTACGTCGCCGCCTCGCTTGTCTCGGAGAACAAATCCCTCTGCCACCCCGCGAGCGTCGACTCCATCCCGACGAGCGCGGGCCAGGAGGATCACGTCTCGATGGGGAACGCATCGGGATTGAAGGCCCTGCAGGTGCTCGCGAACGCCGAGCACGCGCTCGCGATCGAGCTGCTGGCCGGAGCGCAGGCGATCGAGTTCCTGGCGCCGCTCGATCCGGGCCCCGGCGTCCGCGCGACCCACGACGCCGTTCGTGTCCTGTCGGAGCGACTCCGGGACGACCGGCAGCTCTCGCCCGACATCGAGCGCGTCGCGTTCGCGGTCCGAGACGGGTCGATCCTGGCGGCCGCGGAGGCGGAGATCGGGGAACTCGAGTGAGCGTTGCGTCGCCCGATGCGACGGTCGAGCGCCTGGTCGGCGAGCTCGGGCGAATCAGGGCCCCGCGTGGGCTGACCTTGAATGCGCGCTCGTGGCAGACGGAGGCACCGCTGCGCATGCTCCTGAACAACCTCGACCGCGACGTGGCCGAGAACCCCGAGGAGCTCGTCGTCTACGGTGGCTCCGGTCGGGCGGCCCGGTCGCACGAGGCGCTGCGGACGATCGTGCGCACGCTGCTCCGGCTCGCCGACGACGAGACATTGCTCGTCCAGAGCGGGAAGGCGGTGGGGGTTTTTCGCACGCACGAGAACGCGCCGCGAGTCCTGATCGCGAACTCCCTGCTCGTGCCGCGGTGGGCGACCTGGGACGAATTTAGGCGGCTCGAGGCCGAGGGACTGACGATGTTCGGCCAGATGACCGCGGGCAGCTGGATCTACATCGGGACACAGGGAATCCTCCAGGGCACGTACCAGACCTTCGCCGCCGCGGGGGAGCGGCACTTCGGCTCCGCCGACCTCACTGGGCGCACGATCCTGACCGCCGGTCTCGGCGGCATGGGTGGCGCACAGCCGCTCGCGGCGACGATGGTGGGCGCGGCGATCCTGTGCATCGAGGTCGATCCCACGCGGATCGAGCGACGTCTCGAGACGAGGTACCTCGACGAGGCCACGGAGTCGTTGGACGACGCCGTCGCACGGGTTCGTGCTGCGGCGGCCGACGGAAGAGCGCTCTCGGTTGGGTTGCTGGCGAACGCAGCCGAAGTTGTGCCAGAACTGTCACGAAAGCGTGAATTCTTCGACCTCGTCACCGACCAAACCGCAGCGCACGATCCGCTGACCGGGTACATCCCGGTGGGTCTATCGATCTTGGAAGCGGCTTCGCTCCGCGCTTCCGACCCGGAGGAGTACCTCCGGCGGGCTCGCGAGTCGATCGCGAGGCATGTCGAGGGTCTCCTCGCGTATGTCCGCGACGGCAGCTATGTCTTCGACTATGGAAACAACCTCAGAGGGGAGGCCTATGCGGCGGGTGTAGAGAAGGCCTTCTCATACCCGGGCTTCGTCCCGGCCTATATCCGGCCGCTTTTCTGCCGCGGCGTTGGCCCCTTCCGCTGGGCCGCGCTCTCCGGCGATCCGGCGGACATCACTGCCATCGACGAGGAGCTGCGGCGGCTGTTCCCCGACGATGGGCTGCTGCAGCGTTGGCTTGAGCTCGCGCCCGGGCGGGTCGCCTTCCAGGGGCTCCCGGCACGGATCTGCTGGCTCGGCTACGGGGACCGCGCTCGCGCCGGGCTGGCGATCAACGATCTCGTGCGGTCGGGGGCGGTGTCCGCGCCGGTCGTGATCGGCCGAGATCACCTCGACGCCGGCTCGGTTGCGTCCCCGTACCGCGAGACCGAGGCGATGCGCGACGGCTCTGACGCGATCGCGGACTGGCCGATCCTGAACGCCCTCCTGAACACGGCGGCGGGTGCGACGTGGGTCAGCGTCCACCATGGCGGTGGCGTCGGCATCGGCAACTCGATCCACGCCGGCATGGTGGTCGTTGCAGACGGCTCCGCCGACGCAAGAGGCAGGCTGGAGCGTGTGCTGGACGCCGATCCAGGTACCGGCGTCATGCGGCACGCCGACGCCGGCTACGAGGAGGCGCTCGCCATGGCCTCCGAGCATGCGCTCGACTTGCCGAGTGCGTCGAGCTCCGGCTGAGCATGACGCGGCTGCTCATCCGCGACCTGTGCCAGGTCGTCTCGCCGGCAGGGCGGACTGCGCCCCTGCGCGGTCCGGCGCTGCGGGAGCTCGAGGTCGTTGAGCGTGCCTACGTTCTCTGTGACAACGGGCGTATCGAAGCGCTTGGCCGGATGCGAGACCTGAGGTTTGCGGACGACGTCCAAGAACTCGACGGGCGTGGCCTCTGCGCGATCCCGGGTCTCGTGGACTGTCACACGCACGCGGCATTCTGCGGTGACCGTGTCGAGGAGTTCGCGCTCCGCGCCGGAGGCGCGAGCTACGAGGAGCTCCACGCGGCCGGCGGCGGCATCCTCTCCACCGTTCGAGCCACCCGCTCCGGCACGGAGGCGGACGTGTCGCGCGCAGTGGCACGGCACGCCAAAGCGATGCTGCGCGCCGGGACGACGACGTTCGAGTCGAAATCAGGCTATGGGCTCGACCGCGAGACGGAGCTCGCGTCCCTGCGCGCGATCAGGGCCGCAGGCGGAGTCGCGACCTGGCTCGGCGCGCACGCAGTGCCTCCGGAGCACCGCGATGCCGACGCGTATCTCGACTTCGTCCTCATGGAGGTGCTGCCGGAGGCCGCGGGCATCGCCGAAGCAGCCGACGTCTTCCTCGAGCGGGGAGCGTTCGACGCCGTGCAGGCACGGCGGTACCTGGAGGCCTGTCGGGCGGCGGGGCTTCAGCTGCGCCTCCACGGCGATCAGTTCACGGAGTCCGGTGCGGTTCCCCTCGCGATCGAGCTCGGAGCTCGATCCGTCGACCACCTGGAGGCGACGGGTGAGGGCGGGGTTCGCGCGCTGGCCACAAGCGATGTCGTCGGAGTGATGCTACCCGCGAGCGCCCTCTTTCTCGGCCGGCCGATGCCACCCGGTCGGGCGTTCGTCGATGCGGGGGCGGCGGTAGCGCTTGCGACGGACTTCAACCCGGGAAGCTCCTTCTGCGAGAGCCTGCCGCTCGTCTGCTCGCTCGCGGCGACGCAGCTGAAGCTGAGCCCTGCCGAGGCGCTCTCGGCCTGCACAGTCAATGCGGCCCACGTACTCGGGCGGGCGGGGCGCAAGGGGAGGCTCGCGGTCGGTTTCGACGCCGACCTCTGCCTCCTCGATGCCCCCGATTGGCGGTACCTCGCCTATCACCTGGGAGGAGACGAGGTGGCCGCCGTCATCCGTGACGGCACGATCTCCTGGAGCCGCGGGGCATACTGAGCCGATGCCCTCCCGCAAACAACGCCGCCGGCGTCAGAAGCAACACCGCCACGAGTGGGAAGAGGTCTACGTCGACGAGGAGGGTCGCGAGCTCGCGCCAGAGGAGGCGGAGGAGCTCGAGCTGAATCCCGCCCGGCCGGCGCGGGCGACGAAGTCCGAGCCGGTGCAGCGGGGGCGGCGAGTCGTCGAGCCCCCCTCGTGGAAGCGGACGCTGAAACGAGGGTTGCTCTTCTTCCCGCTGATGCTGGTCGTGATCTTTTTTCTCCCGTCCGATCTCTCGACTGCCGGGAAGGTCGCCAATGCCTTGGTTCTGATGGCGTTCTTTCTGCCGTTCAGCTACTTCATGGACTCCGTCGTGTGGCGCTCGCACAAGCGCCGCCTCGCCAAGCCCGGCGAGCCGAAGAAACGCTAGAGAGAAGCTCGCGGCCTAGCTGCCGCGGTAGTGGCCTTCGCCCGGCCAGGGTGCGAGCAGCAGCAGGATGCGGGCGCCCTGCTCGCTCCGCATCGAGTGCCGCTCGTCTGGATCGAACCGGAAGAGCCAGCCGACTCCGGCCTCCACCGCTTCGTCTCCGGCACTCACGAGCACATGTCCGTCGAGAATGGTGACCCAGGCGTTCTCCTTCACCTGGTGGTCGCCAAGCTCCTGGCCTGGATTGAGGACGATGAGCACAGCGCGCGCCTCGTTGCCGGAGTGGACGACAGCCGGTGCACGTGTCCCAGAGGGCGCTTTCAGCTCCAGCAAGTTCCAGCTCTGCACGGAAGGCGTTTACCCGGCCCTCGTTAGACTCAACCGTCCCATGCCGCTCGTCGTCGACCAGCTCCAACTCGGCCCGATCGGCACGAACTGCTACCTCATTCGCGCCAACCGCTCGGCCAGCGAGGCAGTCGTGATCGACCCCGGCGCCGACGCAGCCGAGATCCGCCTCTCGCTGGCCCGCTGTCGGGCGACCTGTACGGGCATCCTGTTGACCCACAGTCACTACGACCACATCGGTGCGCTCGCCGAGCTCGCGGAGGGTACGGGCGCGCCGGTCTGGTTGCCGGACGGGGAACAAGACGTCTTCGAGCGGCCGAATGAGTTCTACGGCGGCCTCGGCGTCTCCATTCGCGGCTACACGGGCGAGAGGACGCTGGTGTCCGGGGGTGAGAGCGTCGACGCAGGAGGGGTCACGTTCCAGGTGGCCTTCGTCCCCGGACACTCGCTGGGCCATGTCGCCTACTACGCGGATGGCGCCCTTTTCTCCGGAGACGTTCTCTTCGCGGGGTCCGTCGGGCGCACCGACCTGCCCTTCGGTGACTGGGATACGTTGCTGGACTCGATCCGCCGGCTCGCCGACGCATTCCCGCCGGAGACCGTCGTCTATCCCGGGCACGGCCCGGCGACCACCCTTGGCGAGGAATTTGCGCGCAACCCATTCCTGGCGGAGTTGCGCGCCTCTTGAAGCCTTGCACGGCGGTTTCTGCGGCGGCGCGAGCGAGCGGCGGTGCCGGGGTCCCGAGAAGGTCCGTTCGTGGCGGGGTGCGCACGTGATCGAGAGACCGCGCGGGACCCACGACATCCTCCCCTCCGAGCAGCCGCTGTGGGAGCGGGTGACGGGTGAGGTCGAGCGCCTGTGCGCCCTGTACGGCTACCGCCGGATCCAGACGCCGGTCTTCGAGGACACCGCCCTCTTCGAGCGAACGTCGGGGGTCGGGTCGGACGTCGTGCGGAAGGAGATGTACAGCTTCAGGGATCGCTCCGAGCGCTCGCTCACGCTACGTCCGGAGGGGACCGCCCCGATCTGCCGCGCGTACCTCGAGCACGGCCTGCATAGGGAGCCGCAGCCGCAGAAGCTCTTCACGATCGGGCCGATGTACCGCTACGGGGCGCCCGGCCGAGGCAGGTACCGGGAGCACTGGCAGGCATCGGTCGAGGCGATCGGGTCCGACGATCCGGCGCTCGACGCGGAGCTGATCCAGCTCTATGACACACTGCTCGCTCGCGTCGGAGTTCGGAGCCGTCACCTCGAGCTGAACTCGATCGGGTGCCGGGAGTGCCGGCCGGCATATCTTGAAGCGCTGCGCGCGTGGCTCGGCGAGAACCTTTCCCGGCTCGACGACGACACCCGTGCAAAGGCTGCCACGAGTCCACTGCGCGTGTTCGACAACTACGCGGCCAAGCCGCCGGTCGTCCGGGCGGCGCTCGACGAGGCGCCGAAGATCGGCGAGTCGCTGTGTGAGGCCTGCGTCGGGCATTTCGCGCAGGTTCGCGCCGCACTCGCCGCCACCGGGGTCGAGTACGCGCTCGTGCCGACACTCGTGCGCGGCCTTGACTATTACTCGCGCACCACGTGGGAGTTCGTCGGCCCGATGGAGAACGAGAATGCGACGCTCTCCGGCGGGGGGAGGTACGACTACCTGGTCGAGGAGATCGGCGGTCCGCCGACTCCCGGGGTCGGTTTCGGAGCGGGTGTCGAGCGGCTCCTGATCGCCCTCGAGGACGAGGGGGTCACCGCGGAGGCCCCCCAGCTGGAGGTCTTCCTCGCCCTCGAGCCGGAGGGGTCGCGCCAGCTTGCGCTCACCTGGCTAAAGAACCTTCGTGACCTCGGTATCGCCGCCGACACGGACTTCGCGGGCCGCTCGCTCAAGGGCCAGCTCACGCAGGCGGGCCGCTCCGGGGCCGACACGATCGTGATCGTTGGTCCGGACGCGGCCACGATCCGGCGTCGAGGAGCCGCGGACGAACCGGTCGCCCACGCCGACGTTCTCGGCAGAATCTCGCGATGACGTGGCGAACGCACATGTGCGGCGAGCCCAGCCTGGAGCGCGTCGGCGAGACGCTGACGTTGTCCGGCTGGGTCGCTCGGCGTCGCGATCACGGCGGCCTCATCTTCATCGACCTCCGTGACCACACCGGCGTCGTCCAACTCGTGCTCAATCCCGAACGAGTCCCCGAACCCGCGGCCGTCGCGCACGAAGTCCGAAACGAGTTCGTCGTGCGTGCCGAGGGCGAGGTTGTCCCGCGCGCGCCGGAAAACGTCAACCCGAACCTCGCTACGGGGCAGATCGAGATCGCCGTCGACCGTCTCGAGATCCTGTCGCGCGCGACGCCGCTTCCGTTTCAGCTCGACGAGGAGAACGTGGACGAGACGCTGAGGCTCCGTTACCGCTGGCTCGACCTGCGCCGCGAGCGGATGCAGCGGAACCTCCGGCTGTCACACCTCGCGATCGGCTCGATCCGCAGGACGATGGACGAGCTCGGATTCATCGACGTTTGGACCCCGAGCATGACGAAGGGAACGCCGGAGGGCGCACGAGATTTCCTCGTTCCAGTCCGCCTTCAGCCGGGGCGTTTCTTCGCACTCGCTCAATCGCCGCAGCTTTTCAAGCAGCTCTGCATGATCGGCGGCCTCGACCGCTACTACCAGATCGCTACCTGCTGGCGGGACGAAGACTTGCGCGCCGACCGGCAGTTCGAGTTTCGTCAGCTCGATCTCGAGATGGCGTTCGTCGACCGAGAGGCTGTGCTCGATGTGCTCGAGCGCTGTGTCGTGGGCGCCTTCGATGCGGTTGGTCGGGAGCCGCCGCAACGACCGTTCCCCCGGCTCTCCTACGCCGACGCGATGCGCCGCTTCGGCTCGGACAAGCCCGATCTCCGCTACGGCCTCGAGATCCACGATGCGACCGAGCTCACGCGCGGCTCGCAGTTCGGCGTCTTCGCCTCAGCACCCGTGGTCCGGTTCCTCGTCGCGCCGAAGGAGTTCTCGCGGACCGAGCTCGCGCGCCTAGAGGATGTTGCGAAGGAATGGGGCGCGAAGGGCCTCGCCTACATCGTCTACGACGAAGCGGGCGAGGTGCGCTCGCCAGTCGCGAAGTTCCTGTCGGAGGACGAGATTGCTGCATTCGAGTCGGAGCCTGGCACGACTCTTCTGTTCGCCGCCGCCGACGACCAGACTGTGACCCGCGTCCTTGGCGGTCTCCGGACGCACCTCGGGCGTGAGCTCGAGCTGACGGGAACGGCGGACGTTTTCCACTGGGTTCTCGATTTCCCGCTCTTTGAACGCGACGAGACGACCGGTCAATGGACATTCCTGCACCATCCCTTCACGGCGCCCATCGTCGGCGATGACGACCTCGTCGAGAGCGACCCCGGCGGCGCACTGAGCCAGCACTACGACCTGATCTGGAATGGCTGGGAACTCGGCTCGGGGTCGATCCGGATCCATCGCGCCGAAATCCAGAGCGCCGTGTTCAAGACGATGGGGATCGCCGATGGGGATGCTCGCGAGAAGTTCGGCTTCCTGCTCGACGCGCTGACAATGGGCGCGCCGCCCCACGGGGGTTTCGCAATGGGAATCGACCGCTTTATCGCGCTGCTCGTGGGGGAGCCGAACATCCGCGAGGTGATCGCGTTTCCGAAGATCTCGAGCGGTTCCGATCCATTGTCGGGGGCGCCCACGGCGATGCCCGACTCCGTCTTGGAGGAGCTCGGAATTCGTCTGATCGAGCTCGAGTCCGAAGGGGTCGTTGAAGCACCCAAGCCGCCAGCCTCGTGAGTCTCGGCCCCCTGCAACGAACCATCGTGCTCGCCGCAGTTGCGCTCCTGGCGGGGGTGGGGGCGCTCGCGCTCAGCTCGGACCGAGGCGCCGGCGGCGCTGCTGCGACCGGACCCCGCGCAGTTCCGGCGCCTGATGGCGGCTGGTACACCGCTCTGGCCGGCTCGCGCGGGGCCGCGAGAGACGGCGAGCGAACGACCTGCCGCCTGATCCTCACCGGCCGGGCGCTCGGCGTGACGCATCCGCTGCTGCCGTGCGGCGCCATGATCTACATCGAGTACGGCGGGATCGAGCTCCTGACCGAGGTGATCGACACGAAGCTGAAGGAGCCCGGACGCCAGTTCGAGCTCACCGAATTGCTCGCCCAGCGCTTCGGTCTCGACGGAACGCAGGAGATCCGTTGGCGATATGCGCGACCAGGCTAGGCTGATTCGATGATCGAGGTCGTCGGGGATTCGGCGCGCGGGGCGGAGTTCGCGCTCGTGCGCCTCAGCGTGGCTGGAGAGCGCATCGTCACGGCGGACGCACCCGGCCTGACGCGGCCGCTTGCGGGGCTGACACTGCTCGAGGCGGCGGCCGTGCCCGGAGAGACGCTGGCGGCCGACGCGCTCGCGAACGCGCTGGGGCAGGTGTTCCACGCCGCTCCTCGCTCGGGACGGATCGCCGTCGCGATGAGCGGGGGCGTCGACAGCGCGGTCGCACTCCTGCGCGCCGGGCAAAACGCCATCGGTGTGACCCTCCGCCTCTGGCTCGACCCAGCCGGGCCCGACTCCGAGCGCGCGTGCTGCTCGCCTGCAGCGGTGATCGCCGCTCGCGAGACCTGTCATGCGATCGGGCTCCCCCACGTGACGCTGGATCTCCGCGCCGAGTTCCGCCGTGCCGTCGTGGAGCCGTTCGTGCGGGCCTACGAGCGTGGAGAGACGCCGAACCCGTGCGGGAGGTGCAACGGCGGCTTCCGCTTCGCTGAGCTGCTCGCCTTCGCCCGTCGTGCAGGGGCCGACAAGCTCTGGACGGGCCACTACGCCCGGATCGTCGAGCGCGGCGGCCGGCGACTGCTCGCCCGCGCAGCCGACGCGGACAAGGACCAGTCCTACATGCTCGCTTTGCTCGATCCCCGGTTCCTCGATCGGATCGAGTTCCCGCTCGGGGAGCAAGGGAAGGCTGCGACGAGAGCGGAGGCCGCTGCAGCCGGTCTCGCCGTTGCGGAGCGCCGCGAGAGCCAAGAGGCGTGCTTCCTTGCCGGGGACGATTACCGTGCCTTCCTCGGGCGCCAAGGGGTGGCTGCCAACGAGGGCGCGATCGTCGACGAGAACGGCGTCGAGCTCGGCCGCCACGCGGGCTACTGGCGCTACACCCCTGGACAGCGGCGTGGCATCGGCGTCGCCGCCACAGAGCCTCTCTACGCGCTGCGCACCGACGCGCGAGAGAACACCGTGACTGTCGGACCGCGAGCTGCCCTGGCGTGCACGCGGGTTGACGTCCGCGGCCGACTGCACGAGGAGGTCGGGCGGGTCGAGGCAAAGCTTCGCTATCGCTCGCCTGCGGTGGCAGCCGACGTGGTCCCTCGAGGGGGCGGTTTCGCGCTTCAGCTCAGACAGCCGGCGTTCGGCGTTGCGCCAGGCCAGGTGGTGGCGCTCTATGCCGGCGACGCCGTCGTCGGGTCGGGTGTGGTGTCACCGATCGGTCACAACTAGGATCGCGCTTATGCCCCTTCTCGCCGCCAGCGCGGGCGACGTCGCCTACTACGCGCTCGCCTTCTTCCTCATCGCCTCAGGTGCCGGCCTCGCCTATGTCTTCTTCCACCTGGGAGCAACTTTCGCACGGCTTTCCTCGTTTGTCCGAGGAACGGAACACGAGTTGCTGCCGGTGATCCACAAGCTGGGCGAGAGCGTCGACAAGGTGAACGGGCAGCTCGACAAGGTGGATCAGGTGACGGACAGCGCAGTTGACATGGCCGACAGCGTGGACACGGCGGTTCGCGCAGTGAGCGTCGCGATCGCACGTCCTGTGCAAAAGGCGTCCGGCCTCGCCGCCGGCTTCACGCACGGTGTTTCCGCACTGAAGGCGACGCACGACTGGAGCCGGGCCGTCCAGGTGGGCAAGGAAGCAGCCGCCCGACGCGAGCGCGATCTGGAGGAAGAGCTGCGCGACGCGGGCGCCGGGACCCATTAGTGGAGGAGATCGTCGTCACGATTCCTCGCGAGCGGCCGTTCGGCTCGGTGGCCGGGCTCGTTCTTGGCGGCGTCGCCGCGCGCCACGAGCTCACCCTCGACGCCCTCGACGACCTCCAGCTGGCTGTCGAGACTCTGCTCGACCGGGGTGGGGCAGCAGGTGGGGCAGCAGGCGAGGTGACCCTCGTCCTCCGCGTCGACGGCGGCGCGATCGACGCCTCTATGGGTCCTTTCGCGCGAAACGAGATCGTCGAGCTCGAGCACGAGGCCGACGGGACGCTCGGCATGCGCCGCCTTCTCGACACCGTCGTCGACAGTGTCCGGGTGCACGAGCGCGACGGTGGCTGCTGGGTCGAGCTTCGCAAAGAGTACGACCGCGGCGCCGGAGCGGGCTTGGCGGAGCGTCCAGCAACCTGATGCCGCGCGAGTCCGACAAGATCCTGCTTCGCCGATACCACGAGCAGGGGGACCTCGCCGCGCGGCAGCAGCTGATCGAGCAGTACCTGTCGCTGGTGCGCTCGCTTGCCCGTCGCTACAGCTATCGCGGCGAGCAGCTCGAGGATCTGGTTCAGATCGGCTGCATCGGGCTGATCAAGGCGATCGATCGCTTCGACCTGGAACGTGGGGTGGAGCTCACCACCTACGCCACCCCGAACATCATCGGCGAGATCAAGCGCCACTTCCGCGACAAGGGCTGGGCCGTCCGGGTGCCGCGCGGTCTTCAGGAGTTGAACGTCCAGCTTTCGAAGCTGATCGAGGAGAAGACCGTGGAATTCGGCCGCTCCCCGACGATCTCCGAGCTCGCGAAGGCCGCCGGCGTGGAGGAGGAGGAGGTGCTCGAGGCGCTCGAGTCGGGCCGCGCATACACCTCTCTCTCGCTCTCAGCGAGCGGATCCGACGAGGACGGGGAGCTCGACCCGCTCGAGTCGCTCGGCTCGATCGAGCACCAGTACGAGGTCTCGGAGAACCGCGCGGTGCTGGCGCCCGGCTTTCGCGCCCTGGACGAGCGCGAGCGCCGGATCCTGCACCTGCGCTTCTTCGACGGCCTCACGCAGAGCCAGATCGCCCAGCAGGTCGGCATCTCGCAGATGCATGTGTCGCGCCTGATTCGCCGCGCGTTGGAGAAGATCCGCGACGAGATCGCGACCGACGAGGATCTCCAAGCGCCTGTGAAGCGGCCGGTGAAGCGGGCCGTTTCGTAAGCTGACCAGAGCGCCGCCTACACTTCCTGAGTGCGCACCACGGCCGAGCTCCGCGAGGGCTTTCTCTCCTTCTTCGAGGTCCGAGGCCATCGGCGGCTGCCGTCGTGGCCCCTCGTCCCGCGGCCAGGCGACCACTCGACACTGCTGGCAACGGCCGGGATGCAGCCGCAGATGCCGTACTTCCTCGGCAACGAGCAACCTCCAGCATCGCTGACGGTGACCTCGCAGAAGTGCTTCAGGACGCCCGATATCGACGACGTGGGGCTGGATGGCCACCACCTGACCTTTTTCGAGATGCTCGGCAACTTCTCGTTCGGGCAGTACTTCAAGGAGGGCGCGATCGAGTTCGCGACCGACTTCATCCAGAACGAGCTTCAGCTCGACTGGGATCGAGTCTGGGCGACCGTCCACGCGGGGGACCCGATGTTGAAGCTCGGTCCGGACGAGGTCGCGATCCAGCTCTGGGAGCAGATCGGCCTACCTCCTGAGCGGGTCGTCCAGCTGCCGAGCTCGGAGAACTTCTGGTCGGTCGGCGGGCCGGGGCCGTGCGGCCCGGACTCCGAGATCTACTGGGATTGGGGTGCCGAGTACGGCTGTGGGGAGCCCGACTGCGCCCCGGCGTGCACGCGCTGCGATCGCTTCCTCGAGTTCTGGAACCTCGTCTTCATGGAGTACGAGCAGCACCCGGACGGGACGCTGACGCCGCTGCCGAAGCAGAACATCGACACGGGGATGGGACTGGAGCGGACGGCAGCGATCGTCCAGGACGTGCGCTCCGTCTACGAGACGGATGCCTACCAGGCGATCATGACCTGGGTTGCCACCGAGAGCGGCGTCGCCTTCGGCGAGTCGGAGCGAGCAACGAAGTCGCACCGGGTGCTCGCCGACCACGGCCGTGGCATGACGTTCCTCGTCGGCGACGGCATCACGCCATCGAACGAGGGGCGCGGCTACGTCCTGCGCCGGATCATCCGCCGCGCCGTGCAGCAGGCGCACTCGATCGGCCTCGACGACCTCTGGCGGCTCACCGACGTGGTCGTGGATCAGATGGCCGCTGCGTATCCGGAGCTCGAGGAGAACCGCGAGCAGATCCGCGACGTCGTGCGGTCGGAGGAGGCGCGCTTCTCGGAGACCCTCGCGCGCGGTCTGCGGCTGTTCGAGGAGATCGCAGAGCGCGGCGGCATCTCAGGAAGGGACGCGTTCGACCTGACGGCGACCTATGGCTTCCCGTTCGAGCTGACGAAGGAGCTGGCGCTCGAGCGAGGCCTTGCAGTGGACGAGGACGACTTCCGCGCGCGGCTCGCCGAGCACCGCGAGATCTCGCGTAGCGTACAAGCGCGGGCCGTTGGAGATCTCGACGGCCCCCCGACCGAGTTCGTCGGCTACGAGCGGACCGAGGTGCTGACGGCGATCACGGCGCTCAACGCGCTGCCCGACGGACAGTTCGAGGCCAAGCTGGAACGCTCCCCCTTCTACCCGGAAGGGGGTGGGCAGGTCTCCGACTCGGGCTTCATCGAGCACGACGACAGCGGCGCCCGGGCGGAGCTGTTGCGCGCCGTGCGGGTGGGCGACGACCAGGTGCTCGTCTTCACGGGCGACGGGTTCGCCGCCGGAGATCGCGTGCGGGCGGTGGTTCCGTGGGGCGTCCGGTTCCCCACGATGGCGAACCACACGGCCACGCACCTCCTGCACGAGGCGCTGCGCCTCGTGCTGGGTGACCACGTGAAGCAGGCGGGCTCCGCGGTCCGCCCCGACAAGCTCCGTTTCGACTTCACTCACGAGCGCGGGCTGTCGAGCGACGAACGTGACGACGTCGAGCGCATTGTCAACGAGGAGATCTTTCGCGCCCGCCCGGTGCGCGCGTTCGAGACGCCGATCGAGGAGGCGCGGCAGCTCGGGGCGCAGATGCTCTTCGGCGAGAAGTACGGCGACATCGTCCGCGTCGTCGAGGTGGACGGCTACTCGCGCGAGCTCTGCGGCGGGACGCACGTGCGCTCGACAGCCGAGATCGGGCCGTTCGCGATCCTCACCGAGAGCTCGGTGGGGTCGGGCGCGCGGCGCATCGAGGCCGTGACCTCGGGCGGGGCCTACGAGCTGCTACGGGGGCGTGCGGAGGAGGCCGCGGAGCTGCGCGCCGAGCTTGAGCAGGCGCGCAAGGAGGCGAGGAAGCCCGCCAGGGTGACGGAGGCGGAGTTCGAGATCACGCGGCAGAGCCAGCAGGGGGACGTCGAGGTGCTCGTCGTCGAGCTGAAGGCGGGCGACCCGCTGGAAGTTTCCGACCGCCTCAAGCAGCAGTACGCGCCGGCGGCCGTGATCGTCGGCATGCGCGAGAACGGCGCCGCCCAACTCGTGATCAATCTCGACAAGTCGCTCGAGGAACGCGGCGTACACGCAGGGAATGTCGTGCGTGAGGCGGCGGCCCTGATCGGCGGCGCCGGTGGCGGGCGGCCGACGATGGCGCGCGCAGGCGGCAAGCAGCCGGAGGGCCTGGACGAGGCACTGACCACCGCGGAACGTCTGATCGTCGCATCGCTGTCGTGAAGGTGCTCGCGCTCGACTACGGCCTGGCGCGAACCGGGGTCGCCGTCTCGGACGCGACCGGGACGATCGCGCGGCCGCTCGCAGTGGTCGAGGGAGCTGCAACCGCAGCCGGGCTACGGCGGCTCGCACGAATTGTCTCCGACGAGGAGGTGGAGCGTGTCGTGGTCGGGCTGCCCTTGACTCTCCGCGGCGAGCCCGGCCTGCAGGTTGAGGAGACCGCGCGATTCGTCGAGAGCCTCCGCGGAGCGGTCGACGTCCCGGTGGAGAGCTTCGATGAGCGCTTCACGACCGCCCTCGCCGCGCAGGGTCCCTCTGCTCGCGCGTCCTCCGGCGCGCGAGCGGCCGCGCACCTGCTCGAGAGCTACCTCGTCTGGACGGCGGGTTGCGGGTGATGGTGCGCGCGTCACGGCAGCGGCTCGCGCTCCGGAGACTGCTGGCCGTCCTCCTGCTCCTCGTGTTCTTCGGTTTCGCCGGCTGGCTCGGCTACGGGGCGTTCGCGGACTCATTGGAGGAGTCGTCCGGGCCGCCGCCCTCAACGACGACCACGGCGGCACCCCGACCGCCCGTGCTGCGTATCGTCTTCCCGGAAGGCTTCACGCGGAAGGAGATGGTGGAGCGAGTGGCTGCCGTCCGGGGGATCGCGAAACGGCGGCGCAAGATCACGCCGAAGCTCAATGCGAACGCCTACAGCGCTGCGACCACGGCTGCGAAGCCCCCGCGAGCGTTCCGGCGGCTTGCCAAGGGAATCGAGGGGTTCCTCTTTCCGGCCACATACGAGTTCACCCCGAAGACGACGTCCCGTGCGCTCGTATCAGACCAGCTCGAGTTCTTCGCCCAGAACTGGGCGAAGGTCGACCTCTCGGCAGCGCGCACGAAGCAACTGACGCCGTACGACGTCCTGATCATCGCGTCGATGGTCGAGAAGGAGACGATCGCGCCTGGCGAGCGCCCGAAGGTCGCAGCGGTCATCTACAACCGGCTCAAGGCGCGCATGCCGCTCGGGATCGATGCGACGATCCGGTACGGGCTGGACGTACCCGGCACGGAGCCGCTGCGCGTCTCCCAGCTCGAGAGCGACAATCCGTACAACACGCGCAACCGACTCGGCCTGCCACCGACGCCGATCGCGAACCCCGGTCTCGCCTCGATGCAGGCCGCGGCCCATCCGGCCAGGGTCGACTACCTCTACTTCGTCCGCAAGCCGGACAAGATCCATCACTTCTTCACAGCGAGCGAGTCCGAGTTCTTCGCCAAGGCATGCGAATACGGCTTCGGGTGCGGATAACCGGAACGACCCGGCTCGTCGGGCTGCTGGGGCATCCCGTGGCCCACTCGCTGTCGCCGCGGATGCAGAACGCCGCCTTCGCCGCACGTGCCCTCGACTACGCCTACGTGCCGCTCGACGTGCCTGCAGAGGGGCTCGAGGAGGCGATACGTGGGCTCGCGGCGCTCGGGTTCGTCGGCGCGAACGTCACGGCACCGCACAAGCTCGCCGTTGCTCGCATCGTCAAGGCGGACGTGCCGTCGGTGAACACGCTCGTGATCCGTGACAGCGTGGTGCACGGCTCGTCCACGGACGCGGCGATCCTCGACGCGTTGCCGCAGGAGCGGCCGGCGATCGTCGGCGCCGGCGGCTCGGCAACCGCCTTTCGTGAGGCCCTGCCGCACGCCCGCATGTACTCGCGTCGCGGCGACTGGCCGCCCGAGCTGCGAGCCGCTGGCCTCGTTATCCACGCCACGAGCGGACGCGACGACGTCCTGTTCGAGCTCGACGAGGGGCAGACGCTCGTCGATCTCCCGTATCCGGAAACGGCGACAGCTGCAGCTGCCCGGGCAGCGGGAGCGACCGTCGTCGACGGTCTCGAGGTCCTGGTGGCACAGGGTGCCGCGGCATTCGAGCTCTGGACCGGAGTGCCGGCGCCGGTCGAGGTCATGCGCGCCGCAGTACGCTCTCCCGCGTGACGCTCTCGCTCTCCACCGCCGGGGAGTCCCACGGGCCGGCGCTTGTCGCGATCGTCACCGGCCTTCCCGCCGGGTTGACGCTCGACCGCGCCGCGATCGATGCCGATCTGCGGCGGCGCCAGCAGGGCTACGGCCGGAGCCCCCGCCAGCAGCTGGAGCAGGACGAGGTGGAGGTGCTGGCCGGCCTCCGTCATGGCCGCACGCTGGGGACGCCGCTCGCGCTGATCGTCCGCAATCGCGATCACAAGAACTGGACCTGGGGCATGAGTCCCTGGCCGCCCGAGGGAGAGCCGAGCGGCAAGGGGACGAAGGCCGTGACACTGCCGCGGCCCGGGCACGCCGACCTACCCGGCGTGCTCAAGTACGGGCACGCGGACGTGCGCGACGCGCTCGAGCGGGCGAGCGCCCGGCACACGGCCGTGTTCGTGGCAGCCGGGGCCGTCGCGAAGGCGCTGCTGCGGGAGCTCGGCGTTGAGGTCGCGGGCAGCGTGGCCGAGATCGGCGGCGAGACGGACGGCTGGGAGGCCGCGATCGATGCCGCCCGAGCCGACCGCGACACGCTGGGCGGCGTCGTCGAGGTTCGCGCGAAGGGAGTGCCGCCGGGACTCGGCTCGTACGCGACCCGCGGAGACCGGCTGGACGCGCGGTTCGCGGCGGCCCTGATGGGGATCCAGGCGGTGAAGGGAGTCGAGATCGGCGACGGGTTCG
>Ga0136621_1000145_pt1 | contig 25440 bp, 24 predicted proteins | sample AntDryUQ445A2306_FD_104673 | JGI IMG/M metagenome (GOLD analysis project Ga0136621, IMG submission 104673) | Polar desert sand microbial communities from Dry Valleys, Antarctica - metaG UQ445A (23.06) | ecosystem: Environmental > Terrestrial > Soil > Desert | place: Antarctica: Dry Valley...
CGGAATCTATCAGCCGTCGCAGTTCCTCGTTAGTTCTGTATGGCGGCAATTTGAGCAAGCCTGCGTCGATAATGAAGGTCTTGTCCCGACCTTCATGGCGCCTGACGAGCAACAGCCGCGAATCGTTTTCGACTACATCCCATCCCGCCTCATCGGGGGGCAATAACGAATAGCCATCGCGCGAGATTCGTTCCGGCGGAAGCGGAAGTTCTCGGCCAACCGGCGGGTTGCCAACACACGATGTGCAAGCTATTAACACGCAGCCGATTGTCAACCAAGGCCTGATCAGGATCACTACCTAAGGTCGCGCTCAGCGCGTCGCATCGATCACATCCGTGCCCGCCGATGGCTCGAACTCAAACCGCGTGGGATCGATCTCGACGTTGGTGCGTACCTTGTCGAGCCGGATGACGGTGGTCTGGCCGAACTGGTCGTGCAAAATCATGCGGCGGATGCCGCTGTCATCCAGACCCAGCCGGATGCGGTTGAATTCGATGTCCTGCACCCGGGGCGCGAGTTGCACCCAGTCCAGACCGTCGCGCTCGCCGGTCTCCTTTATATTGAACTGTTCTTTTAACGGCCGCTCGCCGATCAGCAACGCGATCGGCGCCGCGCCCAGCGCGTCTTCCAGCGACTTGACGGTCGCCTGTTCGAGCTCTTCGTCGTAAATCCACAGTCGTTCGCCGTCCGCCAGAATCAGTTGCACATCCGGTTCCTCGTACTCCCAGCGAAAGCGGCCCGGGCGCATAAGCTGGACGGTACCACTAGATTGCGCGACCTGCTCGCCATCCTCGCCCAGTACCAATTGCGTGAATTTTGCGTCCAGGGTGCGCACTTCGCTGGAAAAGCGCGCGAGCTGTTCGGCGGCCGTCTGGGCAAGCGCGGGTTGCAGTGTCAGCGACGCCAACAAGACCCCTGACTGTAGGGTGCGCCATGCGAAAGCGCTAATCGCGGTTGTGTCAGTTCGTACACAATCAATCATGATTTTGTCTCAAGCCGGCAGGATCCTGGTGCACGCGTCGCATTCTGCTCTTGTTCAGATCAGTCTCATAACACGCGAATTCAGCAGCGCGGAACGGCTGCATGGAAAGACACGTTAGCGACCCCGCGTCCGATGGAATGGAAGATTAGGTTTATGCAGCGTACTAAAGAGAGGGCTGAGAGGGACCTAGGTATTACAGAAGCCGTGCGTCATCGTCTACTCGAAAAACAGCGAGAGAGACTTTCCGAGAAGGCGCGTTATGAACAAACGCTGCATAGAACGAGAGTGCTTTACGTTCGTCCAATAGCCACGTTGTATGACAGATTTGCTCGACGCCTTCTGGAAGCGCTGAACTGGCCCCTGCATCACTTAGAAGATTGGTCAATCCAGCGTCACCGGAGGGAGATGCAATTAAAAGAATTTTCATGTCCAGATTCCTAAGTAAATATAGTGCCTGGGTCGAGATTGATCTCGAACCAGGGCTTTAGACGTGACGAAAAATGAACGCAAGAGCCAAAACAAAGCCCGAGAGCGCTGCAATGATTTTTGCGATATCGATTGTCACGGTAACTGCGATATGCGCCTTCATGGAGTTTCCGCCATTCAGGTGCAGCCGCAGCAGGCCTGCGCGGCCGCGATGAGTTCGTGGCCGTGCTTTGGTGGTTATTGGTATTGCCGGTGACGAGTCTCGCTCGCGAATACGTCTCGTTCGGCACCATTGGCCACCTAACGGCACACTTGCCAGTGCGCCGGGGAGGAAGTGGATCAAGTTCCGCTGTTCGCGCAACGGAGTGCTTGTGTTCCATGCCCTCCCGAAACTTCATATATAACCTAACAAGTTTTAGGTTGGCGAGTATTGCATGAGACTGGGTATTCCGCATCTAATTGTAAGACCAGTTTGGGAAACAAAAATGTCATGCGTGAGCGTAGACACCTGACGCAATGCGGTTGACTGCGATGCAGGTGTTCAGTTGCGCGGTGGCGGCGGCGCCAGCACTTCACGGCCGCCGCTGGCCTGCACGGGACTCACCACGCCGGCCAGCTCCATCACCTCGATCATGCGCGCCGCGCGGTTGTAGCCGACCTTGAGACGCCGCTGCACGTAGGATATCGACGCCTTGCGCGATTCGGTGACCACCGCCACCGCTTCGTCGTAAAGCGCATCCTCCTCGCCGCCGCCATTGCCGGACAGCGAATCCGGACCCGGCACTCCGTCCTGCCCGGCTTCCGGCTCCTGCAGCACGGCCTCGATGTAGTCCGGTTTACCCTTGCCTTTAAGGAAATCGACCACCTTGTGGACCTCGTGATCGCGCACGAACGCACCGTGCACCCGCTCCGGCACCGCCTGGCCCGGCGGCAGATACAGCATGTCGCCGTTGCCCAGCAACTGTTCGGCGCCCATCTGATCGAGAATGGTGCGTGAATCGATCTTGCTCGATACCTGAAACGCGATGCGCACCGGGATATTGGCCTTGATCAGGCCGGTGATCACGTCCACCGACGGTCGTTGTGTTGCCAGCACCAGATGGATGCCGGCGGCGCGCGCTTTCTGCGCCAGCCGCGCGATGAGTTCTTCGACCTTCTTGCCGACCACGATCATCATGTCGGCGAATTCGTCGATGACGATCACGATCAGCGGCAGGGTTTCAAGCCCCGGCGCTAGCGCCTCCGGGTCCAGTTGCGCGCCGCGGTCGAACAGCGGATCGGTGATCGGGCTGCCAAGGTCGCGCGCATCCCTGATCTTTTTGTTGAAGCCCGCGATGTTGCGCACGCCCAGTGTAGACATCAGCTTGTAGCGCCGCTCCATCTCCGCCACGCTCCAGCGTAGCGCGTTGGCGGCCTCCTTCATGTCCGTCACCACCGGCGCCAACAGGTGCGGGATGCCGTCGTAGACCGATAGCTCCAGCATTTTGGGATCGATGAGGATCAGCCGCACGTCGGCCGGTATCGCCTTGTAAAGCAGGCTCAAAAGCATGGCGTTGATCGCCACCGACTTGCCCGCGCCGGTGGTGCCCGCCACCAATAGATGCGGCATGCGCGCCAGATCGACCGCCACCGGCCGGCCGCCGATGTCGCGACCCAGCGCCAAGGTCAGCGGCGAACCCGTCTTCTCGTACACCGGTGACTGCACGATCTCGCTCAATGAAACAATTTCGCGCTGCTCGTTGGGAATCTCCAGGCCCACTACCGGCTTGCCCGGAATCACCTCCACGATACGCACGCTGATAACGGACAGCGCGCGCGCCAGGTCCTTCGCCAGACTGCTGATGCGGCTGACCTTCACACCCGGCGCGGGATGCAGTTCGAAGCGGGTGATGACGGGCCCCGGCTGCACGGCCGTCACCTGAGCCTCGATGCCGAAATCAGCGAGCTTGGCCTCGACCAGTCGGGAGAGATCCTGCAATTTGGCTTGCGAATAACCGCCCTGATGCGGCAGCGGCGGATCGAGCAGCGGCAGCGGCGGCAGTTCGGCACTGCCGGGGCTGCCGACAAACAGCGGGAACTGTTTGCCCAGCCCTGAGTATTCCCGCGGGACTATTGCCGGTTCGGCTCGCGACGTCGGTTTTATGACCGGCACCGTATCGCCCAGCACGGGGTCGATACGCGGCGCCTTGCGTCCCTTTGACGCGGCGCGATGATCTTCGGCGGGCGGTTTGGCAGCCAGCCGGGCGGCGCGGTGCGCGTGGGAAGCCTGCCACAGCGATTGAGCGCGGCCCACGGTCTGGTTGTACAGACTCATGCCGCCGCGACCGAGCGTATCCATTAACCCAAGCCAGGACAGGCCAGTGAACAGCGTTATCCCAGCCAGCAGCAACGCAATCAGCAGCAGGCTGGCGCCGACGAAATTGAAAACGCCTTCGAGTCCGTGCCCGACCAGATCCCCCAGGATGCCGCCCGCGTCGAGCGGCAGCGCCGCCGCACCGATGTGCAAAGTGGCCAGCCCGCAGCCGGCCGCCAGGTTTATTGCGAAGCCTGCCCAGCGGATGCTCAAGTCGCCGTAAACCGGCTGCTCCGGCGAGCCGGCGCCACGGAATATCAGCCAGCCGCTGTAGATCACTATTACGGGTGCGAGAAAGGCGAGATAGCCGAACAGATAGAAAAAAGCGTCGGCAAACCAGGCGCCCGCTACCCCGCCCAGGTTGGTGGCGGCGGCACCACCTCCGGTGTATGACCAGCCCGGGTCGCTAGGGTTGTAGGTCAGCAGCGCCATGAGCAGGTACAGCCCGATCGCCACGAGCACGAACAAGGCGCCTTCGCGCATGCCGCGAATGACGTGTCCGCTCAGGGTACGGCCAGCGACCTTTTTCTGCGTTGCCTGAGCCAAATCCGATAATCTCCCTTACGTTGCTCTGATAATTTGTTGAAGAATCTAATTATTATAAGTCATGTAGCTCGGCGCGTATAACTGGATTGTCAAAATGGCCGGCGCGGACGTTAATGCCGGCCCGCAGTGCCGCGTGCGTGTCCCAGTCGGGCCTGGTGAGTGTGGCTACGTAACCCATGAGGCTCGCGGACAGCGCCTTGGAGGACGTGCGCGGCACAGCACCCGGCATGTTGGTGACGGTGAAATGCTGCACCCCCTCTTCGATATAAACGGGGTCGGCATAGCTTGTCGGCCGGCTGGTCTCCACGCAGCCGCCCTGATCGACTGAAATATCAGTGATCACGCTGCCGGGGCGCATGCACTTGATCATCTCGCGCGTAACCAGCTGCGGCGACCGCTTGCCCGGCAACAGCACCGCGCCCACCAGCAGATCGGCCGCTGGCAGCGCCGCCTCGATATCGTGGCGGAACGAATACAGCGCGGTGACGTTGGGGCTCAGGTTCCGCATGCGCGCCAGTCGCTCGCGATCGAGATCGAACACCGTGACGTTCGCGCCCAGGGCGGCGGCCACCGCCGCGGCCGCGCCGCCGGCCACACCGGCGCCCAGCACCACAACGTTGCCGCGTTCGGCAGCCGCTAGGCCGCCCAGCATGATGCCCGATCCGCCCTGCGGCTGATGCAGCAAGTGTGTGGCGACCTGCACCGACAAACGTCCGGCGATCTCGCTCATCGGTGCCAGCAACGGCAGCGCGCCGTTATGTTCCACCGTCTCGAACGCGATCGCGGTGAGACCGATATCGCGTAGTCGCGCCGCGAGTTCACGGTTCGCCGCCAAATGTAGAAAACAGAACAGCAGATGCTCGCGGCGCAGATAAACGAGGTCCGCGTCTATCGGTTCCTTGACCTTGACTACCAGTTCGGCGCGCGCATAAAGCTCGGCGGCACCGCGGCAAATCCGGGCGCCGACGGCACGGTAGTCTTCATCGCTGAACCCGCTTTCGAAGCCGGCATCGCGCTCAACGTAGACTTCATTATCTTCCCGCAACAACTCTTTGCACGCCGCCGGTATAAGCGCCACACGCCCTTCGTGCGATTTAACTTCAGTGGGGATACCAATACGCATAGGACTCTGCCTTTGTCATGCTGCCTTTACCAACAACGGGCCGGCTCGTAACATATCCGCTCTTGCCTTGACTTCAATCCGTCCGTCCGAACCCGCGCAGCGTGGAATGGTCATATCCCGGCATTCGCGCGTACGAACGATATTGTCGGCTCACGCGGCCGGCGCCTCAAAGTAGCGGAAAATGATCATGCCAGAGCCTCAACACAGTCGTCTCCTCATTCTGGGTTCCGGCCCCGCGGGGTATAGCGCGGCGGTCTATGCCGCGCGCGCCAATCTGAAGCCGGTGATGATAACCGGCATCGAGCAGGGCGGCCAGTTGATGACTACCACGGACGTAGACAACTGGCCAGGCGATCCCGAGGGTCTGCAGGGACCGGGGCTGATGGAGCGCATGCTCAAACACGCGCAGCGCTACGACACCAAGATTATCCTGGACCAGATTCATGCCGCGCATTTGACCGAACGCCCGTTTACCCTGGTGGGAGACGCCGGCACCTACACCTGCGATGCGCTGATCATCGCCACCGGTGCGACCGCCATGTACCTGGGGCTACCCTCGGAGGAAAAATTCAGGGGGAGGGGCGTGTCGGCATGCGCGACCTGCGACGGATTTTTCTATCGTGGCGAGAAAGTGGCCGTGGTCGGCGGCGGCAATACGGCCGTCGAGGAAGCGCTTTATCTGTCGAATATCGCCTCGGAAGTCACGCTGGTGCATCGCCGCGACCGGCTGCGCGCGGAAAAGATCCTGCAGGATCAATTACTGGAGAAAATCAGCAGCGGCAACATGCGAATCGCCTGGCATCACGTGGTCGACGAGGTGCTGGGCAATGACTCCGGCGTGACTGGCCTGCGCATCAAGCAGGTCGATACCGACTCGCCACAAGACCTGGACGTGAAAGGCGTATTCATCGCGATTGGTCATCGGCCTAATACGGGCATTTTCGAGGGGCAACTGGAGATGCGCGACGGCTACATCGTGGTCAAAAGCGGGCTGGATGGCGACGCGACCGCGACCACCGTGCCCGGCGTGTTTGCCGCGGGCGACGTGATGGATCATGTTTATCGGCAGGCGATCACCTCCGCGGGCACGGGCTGCATGGCGGCGCTGGACGCGGAGAAGTATCTGGATCAGTTGTTCGGCAAGTAAACCGCTATCCAGTTGTTCGTTACCAGCCTGTCGCCAGCAAAGCGCTAGTTCATCTATTTCGCCACCACAGGCGATGCCAAGTGCAACCTGACCATTGTCATCAGAATGAGTTTCACGTGCAGGTCTGCGACTCGCTGGAGGCAGTCGGCGCGGACGAATGGAACCGGCTGGCCGGCTACGACGAGCCTTTTCTAAGCCACGAATTTCTCGTCGCTTTGGAACGACACGGCTGCGTGGGCAAGGCGTTTGGCTGGCGTCCGACGCATTTGCTGGCGCGCGACCGGGACGGTGCGTTAAGCGGCGCGATGCCTCTGTATATAAAGACCAACTCGTACGGCGAGTTCGTGTTCGACTGGTCGTGGGCTTCGGCTTACGAGCGTAATGGGCTTGAGTACTACCCGAAGCTGGTGACGGCGGTTCCCTATACGCCCATCACAGGCCCGCGCATGCTGGTGCGCACCGATGCGAAAGCAAGTCGGGTCAAGGACCGGCTGATCGAGAGCGCGGTTGCGCTAGCCAAGGAACGCGGTTTCACTGGCGCACACTGGCTGTTCACGGACCCTGCCGATACCGAGCGGCTACTGGCGCATGACCTGATGCTACGGCTGGGAGTGCAATACCACTGGCATAACGACGGCTATCGCGATTTCAATCATTTTCTCGACGGCTTTCAGTCCCGCAAACGAAAGAAGATTAAGCGTGAGCGGGCGCGCATGCCCGAGCAGAGTATCGTTCTAAATATAGTTCACGGCGACCAGGCGGGCGAACGCCTGTGGAAAACGGTGCATCGCTTTTATACCGACACGTTCGATCGCAAATGGGGCGTTCCCACTCTGAACTTGGGCTTTTTCAAGGAGATCGGGCGCACGATGGGAGCGCGGGTGGTGCTGGTAATGGCCGAGCTTGATTCGAATCCGGTCGCCTGCGCGATAAACTTTCGCAGCGACAATGCGCTTTACGGCCGCTTCTGGGGTTGCGACCAGGCGTTTCACAGCCTGCATTTCGAAGCCTGCTACTATCAGGGCATCGACTATTGCATCCGCCACGGGTTGCAACGCTTCGAGCCCGGCGCGCAAGGCGAACACAAGATCTGGCGCGGTTTTCTCCCGACTCGCACCTGGTCAGCCCACTGGATCGCCCAGCCGCAGTTTCGTGTCGCACTCACCGATTTTTGTCGACGCGAACAAGCTGCGATGGAACAGGAATATCAGGCGCTCTGGACTCTATCTCCGTTTCGCCCCGAAGCGGTGCCGCCCACACACGCTCCGCCGGCAAGCTGACGATGTGGGGAACCAACTGTCTAGCCGAACATCGCCTCCAGATCGATCGATGAGCGCCGGCCGAGCATATCGAAATTTTGCTCTAACCAGATCTGGGCCGCCGCCCGCCCGCGATCCTTGAGCCAGTGCAGAAAAGCGCTGTCATTGTCGAGCTTGCTGGCGCCGTCGAGCTTGGTCAGCGCCTGGTCCGGCTCGATCATATGAAGGTTCAGACGGCGCAGACGGCGCTCCAATTTGCTTACCAACAGGAAGTTGCCGCTGACCTGCTGCTTGGCGTGCACGATCGAGCGCATTTCACGCAAGAACGTGGTCCCGAAGCTGAGTTCAGCCGTACGCTGTTGGATGCTCGATACCGATGTGGGCAACTGCGGCCGGTCACGCGGGTGCAGCAGGATAATGGCGATGTCCCGCGCGCGGCAGTCGTAAAAGAGCGGAAAGAGCACAGGATTGCCCGCGTAGCCCCCGTCCCAGTACGCTTCACCGTCGATCATGACCGCGTGGTGCAGAGTCGGCAGACAGGCCGAAGCGAGCAGCGCCTCGGGGGTCATTTCGCGGGTTTCGAACAACCGCAGTTTGCCGCTGCTCACCTGCGTCGCCGCAATGAAGAGGTTGATTTTGCTCTGCTCGCGCAGTTGCTCGAAATCGAACAGGCTGATGACGATCTCACGCAGCGGGTCGAGATTCATGGGGTTAAGCTGGTAAGGCGAAAAAATCCGGGTCATCGCCAGCGCGCCTTCCAGCGCGAACGAACGTTCCACACCCATTATGCCAGCGCTTGGAGAATATCCGGGAATGCTGATGCCCACCCGATTCCACAGGCTGGCCAGCGAATGCCGCGCGCCTTCGCGGCCATCGACTGTCATGCCGTAAGCCAGGGCCACCGCGTTCATGGCCCCGCTGCTGGTGCCGCTGATACCCTCGATGATCAGGCGTTCGTCTTCCAGTAATCGATCCAGCACACCCCAGGTGAATGCACCGTGAGCGCCACCGCCTTGTAGCGCCAGGTTTACAACTTTGCGACTTTTAAACCACATGTCACGTCCTCCCTGTTGCGACGCAGCATACGGCAGCCGCAACAATCAGGCAACTCGGGTGACCTGAAACCTACTCGATGTCAATCATTCCGACGGCTTTGAATCGGCGCATGATTTATCCCCTGTCCTGACAAATCCTCAAAGGTTAAAGTTTAGGGTAAAATTTGGATTGCCGTATCGAAGGGAAGCCATGTTCAGACACCCGACCGGCGACGTACAGCCGTGAAGCACTGTAACACTCACGCTGGTGCGCCCCACGGACCCGCGCAGCTTAAACGGTGGGCGTAGTATGAGCAGATTGCCGGCCTCGTCCGCGAATCACAGCACTTTTACTGAATTGAATTAATCAACGGTATGCCTGGCGCTGAAGAAAGTAACGAAAACGAGCGAGGAGCATGCGCGCTCTTCCAGTCAATCACAGCAACCGAGCCGCACCATGAGCATCGAATGGCTGGACCCGATAGACCCTGAATGTCCGTTTCCGCCGGTCGAAGCGGCGTGCACCGAACCGGGCGGTCTGCTTGCGGCCGGGGGCGACCTGCATCCGGAAAGATTGCTGCGCGCCTACCGCAACGGCATTTTCCCGTGGTACGAACAGGGGCAGCCGGTATTATGGTGGGCGCCGGACCCACGCGCGGTGTTGTTTCCGCATAAATTCAGACTGACGCGCAGCCTGCGCAAATCCATACGCAACAGGGGCTACGCCGTCACTTTCGATCGCGCCTTCAGCGAAGTGGTGGCCGGCTGCGCCGCGCCGCGACGGCAGGGCGCCGGCACCTGGATCACGGATGCGATGCTGTCGGCATACTGCCAGTTGCATGCGCGGGGCGCCGCGCACTCCGTGGAAATCTGGGACACTCAGGGGGAGGCGCGGGCCGAGACGCTGGTCGGTGGTCTGTACGGTGTGGCCATCGGCGGCGTATTTTTCGGCGAGTCCATGTTCAGTTGGGCAACGGATGCCTCCAAGGTTGGCATGGCTTATCTGGCACGGCATCTGCAACTCTGGGGCTATGCACTGATCGACTGCCAGTTGCCTTCGCCGCACGTCAACAGTCTCGGCGCCGAATTGATTCCGCGGCGCCGGTTCTCACGTAAACTGGCGCGCTATTGTTCTATGCGGGGCAATCCCGCACCATGGGCGGTAGATTCACGTCTGGACGTATCCGCATGGCAGCCGAGCGATACCGACATCGATGGCAACTTCGTCGGCGACGGCGCGCATAACGAGTACGCCGCGCGCCACAACACGGAACTCTGCGCTCGCGGCAGCAACCAAAAACGGCGTGGAAATACAAACATAGACGTACAGAGGAAGACTTTATGAATGCGAAGCCCCGATGCCAGTCGATGACAGCGGCCGTACCGATCCAGATGCGGCTGACGCGCGGCATGATCACGATGGCGTTCATCGTCGCGGTCGCGGCGGCCCTGAGCGCCTGCGTGCCGCCGGGGGGAACCTACGATCCCAGCGTGTCCACCAGCGGCGTCGAAGGTGCGGACCCTGGTCAGGCCACCACCACACCGACCCGTGATTATCACATCGGCCCGGAAGATCTCTTATCGATATCGGTATGGAAAGAACCGGATCTGCAGCGCGAAGTCCGCGTCAGGCCCGACGGCGGCATATCCTTCCCGCTCGCGGGCGATGTCAACGTCGCCGGCAAGACACCCGAGGAAGTAACCGGGGTCATTACCCAGCGCGTGCAGAAGTACATACCGGCGGCGGTCGTCACGGTATCGGTCGTGGAGGTCGCCGGCTATAACGTATTCGTGATCGGGCAGGTCAACGCCCCCGGAAAGTTTGTGCTGGGCCGCTATGTGGACGTGATGCAGGCGCTGACCCTGGCCGGCGGCATGACGCCCTTCGCCAATACGGACAACATCTCCGTCCGGCGCCGCGTGGGCAGCCGCGAAATTGTCTATCCATTCGATTACGGCGCGGTGCAGGACGGCGACAACACCCAGCAGAATATCGTCCTGCAAAGCGGCGACGTGGTGGTTGTACCCTAGATTTGGCCGCCAGCGGCGTCGTTCGCGAGGCATGAAAACAAAACTACGCTAAGCACAATATATCCGGGCTCGCGACTGCAATTCTAGTCCGGTAACGCGCTTGCCAATGGAAACAGCCTCGCCAGAGCCTTGCCAGAGAGCAATCAGTCGATGTGCGCCGTGATGACCGACTTGATGGCGTCCAGGTTGGGCTCGACGGCGGTCATGGGTTGTGGACTCTGGGAAATTGCGATATCCGTGTCTTTAAGTCCCATGCCCGTCAGGGTGCAAACCACCTTCGCGCCCGCCGGGATCTTCCCCGCCCGGATGTCGCGCATGGCGCCGGCCAGCGACGCCGCCGAGGCCGGTTCACTGAACACGCCCTCGCGCGCCGCCAGCCATTTCTGCGCGGCAAGAATCTCGTGATCCTCGCACTGATCGAACCAGCCGTGTGATTCCGCTTGCACACGCCAGGCTTGTTCCCAGCTTTGCGGATGGCCGATGCGGATGGCGCTCGCCACGGTTTCGGGTTTATCCACCATCTCGCCGCGCATGAATGGATTGGCGCCCGCCGCCTGATAACCCACCATAACCGGCCGGGTGGCGACCACACCAACCTGCTTATATTCGCTGTAGCCGATCCAGTGCGCGCTGATGTTGCCGGCGTTGCCCACGGGTATGCAGTGATAATCGGGCGCGCGGCCCAGTTCCTCCACGATCTCGAACGCCGCGGTCTTCTGGCCTTGCAGTCGGTACGGATTGATGGAATTGACGATCGTCAAAGGCAGTTCCTCTGCCGACTGGCGCACCAGCCGCATGCCGTCGTCGAAATTGCCCTTGATCGTGACGATATGCGCGCCGTGCATCATGGCCTGTGCCAGCTTGCCCAGCGCGATTTTGCCCTCTGGAATCAGCACGAACGCCGTGATCCCCGCCCGCGCCGCGTAGGCCGCGGCCGACGCCGACGTGTTGCCGGTAGAAGCGCAGATGATCGCGCGGCTGCCCTCTTCCACCGCCTTGGTAACGGCCAGGGTCATGCCGCGATCCTTGAACGAGCCGGTGGGGTTCAGGCCCTCGAATTTCACGTAGACATCGACATCCACGCCCAACTCGCCCGCAATGTGGCTCAGCCGGATCAGCGGCGTGTTGCCTTCGCCCAGACTGATGATGCGCGTGTCGTCGCGCACCGGCAGGCGGTCGCGGTATTTATTGATGAGGCCGGTATAACGGGTTCTGAAGGGCATGTTTTACCTTAATGAAATTGAGCGGCACCCACACAACAATCCAGTTCGATCAGCGGTTATTTCAATGACTCCAGACGGATGCGGATGACATCCTGCGTCACCGCCGACAACCGCTCGATCTGCGTGATCGCCTGGTTCATGTTCTGTTCAACCACCTTGTACGTGATCATGATGATCGGCACGTCGGTTTCGCCTTCGGCCGGCTCCTTTTGCAGGATCGCCTCGATGCTGATATTAAGATCGCCCAGGATGCGGGTCACGTCGGCCAGCACGCCGGGACGGTCTTGCGCGCGCAGACGCAGGTAATATGCGGTCTCCACCGCCTCGATGGGCAGCACCGGCGTATCGGACAATGCACCCGGCTGGAACGCCAGATGCGGCACGCGGTTCTCGGGATCGGCGGTGAGCGCGCGCACCACGTCAACGAGATCGGCCACGACAGCCGACGCGGTCGGCTCGGCGCCCGCGCCCGGCCCGTAATATAAGGTCGGGCCGACGGCATCCCCGCGCACCAGCACTGCGTTCATCACGCCGTCCACGTTGGCGATCAGACGCCGGTGCGGAACCAGGGTGGGATGCACACGCAGTTCGATGCCCTGCGCGGCGCGGCGCGCGATGCCTAAATGCTTGATGCGATAGCCCAGATCGCCGGCGTACGCCACATCTTCCGGCGTGATGCGCGTAATGCCCTCGGTGTAGACGTGCTCGAACTGCAAGGGAATGCCAAACGCGATAGACGCCATGATGGTGAGCTTGTGGGCCGCGTCAATGCCCTCGACGTCGAGGCGCGGGTCGGCTTCCGCGTAACCCAGCGCCTGCGCCTCGGCCAGCACTTCGGCGAAACCGCGACCGCGCTCGCGCATCTCGGACAGAATGAAATTACCGGTGCCGTTGATGATGCCCGCCAGCCATTCAATGGTGTTGCCGGCCAGCCCCTCGCGAATTGCCTTGATAATGGGGATACCGCCCGCCACCGCGGCCTCGAACGCTACCACCACGCCGCTTTCGTGCGCGCGCGCGAAGATCTCGTTGCCGTGCAGGGCGATCAGTGCCTTGTTGGCGGTGACCACATGACGGCCATTGGCGATCGCGCGAAGCACCAGCTCGCGCGCGGGCTTGATGCCGCCGATCAGTTCCACCACGATTTCCACGCTCGGGTCGTCGACGATCTCGAACGGGTCGGTGGTCAACGGAATGCCGCGCATGTCGCAATCGCGGGGACGCTCTTTGCGGCGCGCCGCGGCGCGGACGATTTCGATTTCACGGCCCGCGCGCCGGGCGATCTCGTGCGCGTTGCGGGCCAGCACCGCCACCGTACCGCAGCCGACGGTGCCGAGCCCGATGATACCGACCTTAACCGGCTCCAAGCCTGCTCTCCGGTAGAGACCCCCTACGCATCACGCGCGCAACGGGTGATGCTAATTGGCATCGCGAAACATCCGTCGAATACCGCGCAACGCCTGCCGCGTACGATGTTCGTTTTCGATTAAACTGAAACGGACAAAGCCGTCGCCATACTGGCCGAAGCCAATGCCGGGCGAGACCGCCACCCTGGCCTCATTGAGAAGCTTCTTGGAAAATTCCAGCGATCCCCGCGCGCGATAAACCTCCGGGATCGGCGCCCACACGAACATCGTCGCGCGCGGCTTTTCCACCGGCCAGTCCAGTGCATCCAGGCCATCGCACAGGACGTCACGGCGCTGCGAATACGTCTCGCGAATCCGCGCCACGCAGTCCTGCGGCCCCTCCAGCGCCGAGATGGCGGCCACCTGTATGGGCGTAAACATGCCGTAATCCAGATAGGACTTGATGCGCGACAAGGCGGCCACCAGGACCGGGTTGCCGCACATGAAACCCACCCGCCAGCCCGGCATGTTGTAGGTTTTGGACAACGAATAAAATTCCACCGCCACCTGTTTCGCGTCGGACACCTGCAGGATGGAGGGCGCGGTGTAACCGTCGAACACGATCTCGGCGTAAGCGATATCGTGCACCACCCAGATGCCGTGCTCGCGCGCGACCGCGATTACTTTTTCGAAAAAATCGAGCTGCACGCACTGCGTGGTCGGATTGGCGGGGAAATTCAGAATCAGCATCTTGGGCCGCGGCCAGGAATCGGCAATCGCGCGTTCCAGTTCGACGAAAAAATCCACACCCGGCATCAGCGGCACATGACGTATATCCGCGCCCGCGATCACGCAACCATAATGATGTACCGGATACGCCGGACTCGGCACCAGCACCGCGTCGCCGGGCCCCAGAACAGCCAGCGCCAGGTGCGCCAGCCCCTCCTTGGAGCCGATGGTGACGATCGCCTCGCTGTCGGGATCGAGTCGCACGCCATACTTCGCTCGATACCAGCGCGTGATCGCGCGCCGCAGCCGCGGTATGCCCCGCGACAGCGAGTAGCGGTGCGTGTCACCGCGTTGCACGGTCTCCACGAGTTTCCGCACGATATGTTCAGGCGTGGGTCCATCCGGATTACCCATGCCGAAATCGATGATGTCCTCGCCGCGCGCCCGCGCTTTAGCCTTCAACTCGTTGACGATGTTGAAGACGTAAGGTGGCAGTCGGTTAATGCGCGGAAAATCCTCGATCAAGGTCTAAACGTGTCCTGCGGGGGTGGCAGAGCATGATACTCGAAGCAGGCCCAGCTGCCCAACCGCGGCGGTACGTTGCTGGGGTCGGTTCAAGTGCAGCAAAACCCGCATTGTGACCGCAACGGTATGGAATTTGCGTTCGTACAGGGCATGACCCATGAACTTACGGAGTTTCCCGACATGCACGCGCTGGTATTGAACTGTACGCTGAAATCCTCGCCGCAAGCCTCAAACACCGAGGCGCTTGCCAGCGTTGTGATGGCCGCGCTGGAAACGCAGGGCGTGACGACGGATATCGTACGCATGGTGGATTTCAACATTAAGCCCGGCGTCAGTTTCGACGAGGGCGACGGCGACCAGTGGCCGCAGATTCACAGGCAGATTCTGGCCGCCGAGATTCTGATCATTGCCACGCCGACGTGGCTGGCCCGCCCGTGCAGCATTGCCCAGCGGGTGCTCGAACGCATGGACGCGATGCTGTCAGAAACCGACGATGACAAGCGACCCGTCGCCTACAATCATGTCGCCGGCGTGGTGGTGACCGGCAACGAAGACGGCGCGCATCACGTGATCGGTGAAATCTCCGGCGCGCTGGGCGATATCGGCTTCACCGTGCCGGGGCAGGCTTGGACATACTGGAACATGGGTCCGGGCCCGGGCCCCAGTTATCTAGACACCGACCAGGGCCACGAATGGTCGCACCGCACCGCGCGCATGGCCGCGGGCAATCTGGCGGCGGTGGCGCGCGCGCTTAGCTGCACGCCGATACCGGCGCCCGGCGACTGACGCATCTGCATGGACATCACGCAGGAATTCGGACCCGGCAACTATCGCATCCGCGCCTATGAAGCGGGCCGCGTGGTCATCAACGAGCACAGCTATACAGATAGCCTGGTCGTCACGCCGGATCGCCTGGAGGCACAATGGCCGCCACGAACCGTGGCCGAATTGGAACCCGCGCATCTGGAATTTATCGCCGCGCTGCAACCGGAGGTGGTGCTGCTGGGCACAGGACCGCGGCTGCAATTTCCGGGGCCTGAAGTTATGGATTTTTTTCGCCGCAAGCGGATCGGCTTCGAAACCATGGATACGGCGGCCGCCTGCCGCACGTTCAACGTGCTAATGGCCGAGGGTCGCGCCGTGGCGGCGGCGTTGTTGATGGCTTAATCGTGCATTTCCTTGCCAAGCATCTCATTGTCCGATAGGGGCTCACTCTGTCAGCAGGCTGTCTTCCGAAAAGCCGCGGCTTTCAAGAATGTTACGCAAACGGCGCAGAGCGTCCATTTGAATCTGACGTACGCGCTCGCGAGTGACCCCCAGTTCGGCGCCCACCTTTTCCAGAGTGGCGCGATCGTGCCCGTACAGCCCGAAGCGCCGTATGACCACCGCGCGCTGTTTGCTGTCCAGCTCGTCCAGCCAGGCGCCGATATGCGCGTGTACGCCCTCGATTTGCAACATGCTGGGCGGCTCGGGGCTGGATTCATCCGGAATAATATCCAGCAGCGCCCGGTCGCCGTCGCGGCCGATCGGCAAATCCACCGACGTCACGCAATTGCTGAGATTACGCAGTTTCTTGATTTCATCGACCGGCTTGTCAAGCGCCCGCGCGACATCCTCGGCAGTCGGATCGTGCTCAAGCTCGCGCCCCAGTTTGCGCGCGGCGCGCAGGTATAGATTCAATTCCTTGATGACGTGGATCGGCAGCCGGATCGTGCGGGTTTGGTTCATGATCGCGCGCTCGATGGACTGGCGAATCCACCACGTGGCGTACGTGGAAAAACGAAAACCCCTTTCGGGATCGAATTTCTCCACCGCGCGAATCAGACCCAGGTTACCTTCCTCGATGAGGTCCAGCAGCGCCAGCCCGCGATTCAGATAGCGGCGCGCGATTTTGACCACCAGGCGCAGATTGCTCTCGATCATCTTGCGCCGGCCGGTCTCCACGCCCTGCTGGGCCAGACGCGCGTAGTGAATCTCCTGCGCAGGCGTCAATAGCGGGGAAAATTCGATTTCGCTCAAATACAACCGGGTTGCATCGAGGTCATCTTGCCGCGGATGGCTACGGATGTGCACCTTCGGCTCCGCCTCGACGGTTTCATCGATCTCCTCGATGGCGTCTTCCAGCACATGGGACAGCACCTTTTCGGTCGCGTCATCGGTCATGAGGACATCGATCAGCGTGTCCGCATCGGCGGCGGCGTCTTCTGGCACACGCTTGTCGCGCGGGTCGCGCATTGAGCCTCCAGCTTTTTGAGCTTGCTGGCCATATGGGTTACGAACTGATCGCGGCCGTATTTGCTGACACCGGCACCGCGAAATGAGCATCCGCCGCCGCTGCGTGATGTAGTGACGCGAAAAACGGCGGACTTACAGTGACGGCAGGTACTGTAGCGGATCGACGGGCTGGCCATCCTCACGAATCTCGAAATGCAGCATCGGGCGCACTGTTCCGGTACTGCCCAGTTCCGCGATAGTTTGCCCCGCGGCAACCTGCTCACCTTCTTTAACCAGCAGTGCCTGGTTATGTGCGTACGCGCTCAGAAAATTCTGGTCGTGCTTGATGATGATAAGCTGACCGTAACCGACAAGTCCACCGCCGCTATAGACGACTTCGCCGCCGGATGCGGCCTGCACCCGCTGGCCTGCCCGACCCGCGATATCGATGCCCTTGCTGCCGTTGCCGTCCGGTGTAAAGCGGGCGATCAACTCGCCCTGCACGGGCCACCGCCAGCCACTTGACGCCGTTTGCGCCGTTGTCGGAGGGGTGGCAACGGGGGGCGGTAACGGCACCGTACGCAGATGAGGTTCAGCCGGCGCGGGGGACGTCCGCGCCACCGATGGCGGCGGCGCGCTCGGCGACGGAAACAGCGCGGGTGATGAACGGGACGTCGACGCCGGCGCGGTTTCGGCACGGGCAACGCTCGTGGACGGGTTCAGCCGGATGCGCTGACCCGGATAGATGGTGTACGGCGGCCCGATGTCGTTCCAGTTCGCGACCTCCTTATAATCCAGACCATAGCGCCATGCGATGGCGTACAGGCTTTCACCCTGACGTATGGTGTAAACGCTGGCGGGCGAACCGCCGCCTGCACTTTGATATCCGGTGTTGACGCAGGCCGCCGGTAACAAGACCGAGGCGCCTGCGAAGAGCCGCGAAAGATCCCGTTTTTTCCACATCAGCCAGGTCAATAATGTTTCGGACCCTGGACCAGCGGCACGAAACTGACCGGCTCCAGCACATCCTGCTGGTAACGATCGGTCAGGCGGGTAATCTGCAGCAATTGTTGCGCGGCGCTTTCGCGCCCTACCGGAATCACCATGCGACCGCCGACCGCCAGTTGCGCCAGCAGCGCTTCCGGCACCTGCTCGGGCGCAGCGGTGACGATGATGGCGTCGAACGGCGCGTGCTCCGGCCAGCCGCCAAAACCGTCGGCCAGCTTGAAGTGAACGTTATGCACTTTAAGCCTGCGCATCACCTGCCGCGCCTGCATGGACAACTCGCGGATACGCTCGACGGTGTAAACCTGCTCGACCAGATCGGCCAGCAGCGCGGCCTGGTAGCCGGAGCCGGTGCCGATTTCCAGCACTTTTTTGACATCACCGCCTCCCAGCACCGTTTCGGTCATGCGCGCCACGATATAGGGCTGCGAGATAGTCTGGCGATGACCGATGGGCAGCGCGTTGTCCTCGTATGCGCGGCTGCTCAGCGCTTCTTCCACGAACAGATGCCGCGGTGTGCGCCGGATGGCGCCCAACACCCGCCAGTCGCCGATGCCCTTGGCCGCCAACCGGTCTGCCAGCCGGTCGCGCGTGCGCTGCGAGGTCATGCCAATGCCGCTGATGTCGCGCTCGCTCATGCTTCGCAACCTTGCAGCCACTGCGCGATCATGTCCATAGCATCATAGCGGGTCAGGTCAACCTGTATGGGCGTGACGGACACGAAACCCTGGTTGACAGCGTGAAAATCCGTACCCGGCCCGGCGTCCTGCTCCGCGCCCGCCGGACCCACCCAGTAGATCGTGCGTCCGCGCGGGTCGGCCATGCGCACCACCGGCTCGGCCTTATGGCGATGACCCAGGCGCGTGGTCTGAAAACCGGCAATTTCCGCGAATGGGATGTCCGGCACATTGACGTTCAGAATAATATCCGGCGCCAGACGCTGCGTTTCCAGGCGCTTTACCAGGGCCGTCACCACCCGCGCGGCCGTGTCGTAATGCCTGGACTCAGTTCCCGCAAGCGACACCGCCATCGCCGGATAGCCCAGAAAACGCCCCTCCATGGCGGCCGCAACGGTACCGGAATACAGCACGTCGTCGCCCAGATTGGCCCCCGCGTTAATGCCGGATACCACCATGTCGGGTTCGACGTCCAGCAGGCCGGTGATGGCGAGATGCACGCAGTCGGTGGGCGTGCCATCCACGCTGATAAAACCGTTGTCACCGACTGTCGCGCGCAGCGGCCGCTCCAGGGTCAGCGAGTTGCTGGCGCCGCTGCGGTCACGATCCGGCGCCACCACGGATACTTCCGCGTTGGCAGCCAGGGCGTTCGCTAGAAAAGCCAGGCCCTTGGCGCGATAGCCATCGTCGTTACTTATCAGAAAGTGCATGTGTCGCCCTGGCGCAACTCGGTTACCTTTTTATCCACTATAATGCAGAAACTGATTTATCCACTATAATGCAGAAACTGACAATAGTTTACGCAAGCCCCGAATAAATAGAGCATTCCCGCGTCTACAGTTACATGCTGCGCCGCGCGCGGCGCACCATCAATGCGGATTTTCCGGTGCGACGTTATGAAATCGAAAAATAAGCTCGGTGACGACGAGATCGCGATTTTCCGGGCTTCGGTCGGCGAGGTGAAGCGCCTGCAGACCGACAAGGTCTTGCGGCAGCCACCGCGACCGGCCGCTATCGCTTGGCAGACCCGCCGGGATCAGGCGCGCGTGATGGAAGAGATATTCGATTTCAGGATCGATGATTACGACCTGCAACCCGGCGACGCTCTTGCATATTCCCGACCCGGCGTGCGCAAAACGGTCATGCGCAAGCTGAAACGGGGCCAGTACCGCATCGATGCTGAGCTGGACCTGCACGGCTTGAGCGCGCCCCGCGCACAAGCCGCGTTGTACGGATTCATGCGCGACGCCCGCGCCGCCGATATCCGCTGCGTGCGGATAATACACGGAAAAGGCCGCCGCTCCAGCAACCGCGGACCCGTGATCAAGCCGCTGGTAAGCGCCTGGCTGCGGCGGCGCCAGGAGGTGCTGGCATTCTGCTCGGCGCGGCCTGTGGACGGCGGCACCGGCGCGATCTACGTGTTGCTCACGGGGCTCGCCCCCGGTGGCTGAATACGGATCCGTTTCACCGCCGGGACGGATAAACGGGGCCTTTTCAGGCGACCGGCGGGGGTATTTGTGTAGAACCTTCTGGTTAACATCCGCTTTGATAAGCGGAGGAACTCATCATCTTTGTCAAATATCTAAAGCCCCGGTGTCCGTTAGAACTGTGGGGTCTGTGCATCGTCCTTTTCGTGCTCGTGTCGTGCTCGGCGCCGGTTCCCCTGCGGCCGCTCGCCAGCTATGCGGTCATCGTGGCCTATGGCGACAGTCTCACTTCCGGCAGCGGCGCCTCGCCCGGCCATACATATCCAGAAGTTCTCGCCACGCTCACGCAGCGCATTGTCGTCAATGCCGGCGTACCGGGCGAGGTCAGCGAAGCGGGAAGTCAGCGGCTGGCTGCGGTTCTGGCAGAGCACACGCCGCGGCTCCTGGTCCTGATTCATGGCGGCAACGACTTGCTGCGCGGACTGGAGACAGCACAATTGCGCGCCAATCTGGTCGCGATGCTGACAACCGCGCGAGAGCGGGGTGTGGCCGTGGTGATGCTGGGGGTTCCGGACCGCGGTCTTTGGCTCAATAGCGCCGATGTGTATCAGGCACTGGCGGACGAGTTCTCGGTGCCTATCGACACCGACACGCTCCCCGCGATACTCTCGGATCGAGAGTTCAAGTCCGACCCCATTCATCCGAACGATCGGGGATACCGCATGCTCGCGGAATCGGTTTACCGGCTTCTGGACGACCACGGCGCGCTGTGAGCCATGCCGGCGCCCATCGACTCGATGCAGACCGACAGCGTCCAGCTTTTTTGATCCCTCTGCCGATGATCAAGGTGATGTGGCGATGTAGAGTGGATAAAGCCCGTCCCACCGTTCGACCAGCACACACAGCTTTGCGCGCGTATCCACCAACCGCGGTTTATGCGGGGCGATGCGACCCCGTATCGTAGTACGGGGCAGGCTTAATCGATCCTACAAAAGTTCATTCACCTGATAACAATGCAGAGTCATAAATTTTTAATTCTAATCGGTTACCTGTTTATGCTGGCGTTCGCGTTGCCGGCCCGGGCGCAGGATGACGTGCCGGAACTGACGCAGCAGCGCCAATCTTACAAGCTCGCCCGGATCGCCTTGACGACGGGGCAGACGCAGGTCTTCGAAGCGCTGAAAAGCCAGTTGACGGATTATCCGCTGTATCCCTATCTCGTCTACGAAGACCTGAAACGCAGACTCGGCAGCGCACCGCAAACCGAGATCGAGCGTTTCATCGAGGCCTACGCCGACACGCCACTCGCCTATCAAATGCTCGGCGTATGGCTATACGAACTCTACGATCAGGATCGCTGGACCACATTCCTCGATGCCTACGACGGGCGTGCCGATCCGACCCTGCAGTGCTACGCCCAGCGCGCGCGGGTGCGCACCGGAGACCTCAATGGCGTGATCGAAGCCACGAAGCAACTTTGGCTGGTCGGGTATTCGCAGGTCAGCGCCTGCGACCGGCTGTTCGAGTGGTTCGCCTCCCAGCAGGCGTTTACTGACGAGATCGTCTGGGCGCGTATCGACCTGGCCATGCAAAACGGCAATCCCGCGCTTGCCGGCTATCTCGCCAAAAAGCTGGATGCGTCGGATCGGGCGTGGGTCGCGTTATGGGAGCGAGCGTACACCGACCCGCGCGGGGCGCTGGCCGCGCCCGTGCTGCGATTCGACAACGTGCTTACGCGCAAGATCGTCGCAGACGCCGTGCTGCAACTAACCGATCAGGACGTCGGAGTTGGCAAGACCGCGTGGGAGAACCTGCGCGCGGATTACGAGTTCGCTACGGAGCAGCAGAACCGCGTGGCGCGCGACATCGCCTTACTGTCCGCCTATCGGCATGACCCGCGCGCGCCCGCATGGCTGGCGGCGCTGCCGGCGTCGGCGGTCAATGACGACGTGCGCACCTGGCAGGCGCGTGCGGCGATGCGCGACAGCGACTGGCTTGCCTTGAAAAACGCGGTCGAGTCCATGCAGGACACCTCGGAAGAGCCACTGATGTGGCAGTACTGGCACGCGAAAGCGCTGGAACACACGAGCCAGCCCACACGAGCGCGGCAACTGTATCGAAACCTCGCGAAAGAGCGGGATTATTACGGCTTTCTGGCCGCGGATCGGCTCAAGGTCGAATACACGATCGAGAGCAAGCCACTGATCGAGAATAAAGCCGCCGTCGGCGCCCTGATGGAAATTCCGGGCGTGAGGCGGGCGTACGAGCTATTGCGCGTGGGTGCCGAGATCGACGCACGCCGCGAGTGGAATCATCTGCTGACGCGCTTCGACGTCGAAAAGAAAAAGCAGGCCGCGGTGCTGGCCTCCACGTGGGGCTGGCACGCGGATGCGATCCGCACGGTCGCGCTGATCGAGGAATTCGACGATCTGGAGCTGCGCTTTCCCACGCCGTATGGCGACGACGTCACTCAGTTCGCGCAAGCACGCGGGCTTGATCCCGCGTGGATCTACGGCGTAATTCGGCGCGAGAGCGCGTTCGCCGCGAGCGCCATCTCATCGGCGGGCGCACAAGGCCTGATGCAGTTGATGCCGACCACCGCGAACCTGACCGCGCAGAAGGCCGGACTGCCGGTCCCCGGCGCCGGCGCGGTATTCGATCCTCGGCACAACATTGAACTCGGCAGCGCTTATCTACGCGAATTATTCGACCGCTTCGGCGGCAATATGGCGGTGGCCAGCGCCGCCTACAACGCCGGTCCGTACCGCGTGCAGGAGTGGCTGCCGGATAACCGTACGTTGCCCGCCGACGCCTGGGTTGAGACGATTCCGTATTACGAAACGCGGGGTTACGTGCAGGCCGTGCTGGCCTATACGGCGGTGTACGAACGGAAACTGGGTCGCGCGCCCGTGCGGCTTGCCGAGCGCATGGAACCGATCCCGTCGGCGAACCAGGCGTTCGCGCGCCGCTGAGGCGTTATCGCCCGGCGACAATGGTATAGCAGCTGCCTCGATTTGCGATGAGTCAGGGTTCCGCCCGCAACAAGTCTGGCAGTTCACGCATGTCGTCAAATACGCGCGCGCCCGCCGCGGCAAGCGCTTGGCCCTGCCCGGCCGCCGCGTAACCGAATACCGTCATCTGCGCGGCGACGGCGGCCTGCACGCCGGTGCGAGAATCCTCAATCACGGCGCAAGTCACTGGATCAGCCCCCAATTTGCGTGCCGCGTGCAGATACAAATCAGGGTGCGGCTTGGGCCGAGCCACCTGCGTGGCGCTGAACATGCGCCCCTCGAAGTGCGACAGCAGACCCGTTAGTTCCAGGGTTTTGCGCATTTTCTCCTGGCTGCCGTTCGACGCGACGCACACGGCCGCATCGATGCTGCCCAGCGCCTGCGTAATACCCCGCACCGGCTTTAATTCACGCTCGAACGCGGCGAACGTCTGGTCCTGCAAACGCGCCTCGAAATCCACAGGCAACGCCCGACCAAGCCTCTGCTCGACAATTTCTAAACACTGCGACATCTTGAGCCCAACGAACTGCCGGACGACCTCCTCAAAGCTGATCGCCAACCCCGCCTGGCCCAGCATGTGTGCGAATACACGGTTCTGGATGACCTCGCTGTCGACCAGCACGCCGTCACAGTCGAAGATGATCAATTGCCACTTCACGTCGCGTGTTTACCTTTCAATCGCTGGGGTCATCGGTGCAAATATACCGGATACACCCGAACTCTTCGGAATTCCTGAAGGTCTTATTCGTCGCCGATCGGACGCTCGCATCAAAGCCGCGGACCAGGCCATACGGCAAGATTCTGGCTTCAATGGCGTGCTATTTTTCCCGAGAGATGAAAATGAAAATAGCGAATCCGCGGTCCGTGAATCCGACCCGTCAGCCTGGCGGAATAATGGCGGCGAGCGTATGGGTACTCACACTCATCCTCCCGAACGCGCTGGTAGCCAATGCCGATAACGATGGCTACGATTACTACGAAAGACCGCCCTATCAAGGCGGCCTCATCGACTCCTACGATCGCTATAACCCCCAGCTCTACCGGCGTCTGTACCCGGACCGGGTGCCCAACAATTACGATTACGAGCCTCGTGAGCCTGCTGTCAGCGCGCCGTCCCCACATTGTATATATACGTGTCCAGGCGGCCCGCTGGACCCGGCGCGCTACTGACATCGCCCCGCCTTGCTTTAACCCACGCGTGCGCCGGTCATGAAGGCGGTTGCGAGCACTTCACATTTCCGAGCTTCTGACTGCTGGCGCTGTAAATTGCCATGTAGACTGCTTGAAATGGCCATAATATTTCAGGAGTAGCCGTAGTGAAGCCCTTCAGGACGCTGCAATCCCCATGTGCTGAATCCATTTCCGAGCAACCCCGGCGTGGCGACCGGCGTAACCCCAGCATGAAAACTCTCCTGCGCGGCCACCGGCTCGCGCGCCGCCGGGAGGCTCGGCGTGAATCCGACGCCCAGGGCTATTACGTCGACTGGTACGCGCCCCACACGCTTTACCTCGCCGTCAGCGTGCTGTTACTAAGCTGCGCCGACGCGATGATGACACTGCGCCTGCTTGAGCATGGCGCCAGCGAACTGAACGCGGTCATGCGGGTGCTGATCGAAACCGACGTGCAGTTGTTCGCCGCGTTCAAGATGGCGCTTACCGGCGCCGGCCTGCTGTTTCTGCTGATCCACCACCGCTTCCGGGTGTTCCGGCGTTTCCGCGTCGAGCAACTGCTGCGCGCGGTGCTGCTGCTTTATCTCCTGTTGATCGGGTACGAATTCATGTTGCTGCAACCGACGAACGCTCCGGCCCCGGCGCTTCTCATTGTGTCGTGGGCGCCGCGCTCGGGATCGCGAGCCTGCTTTACGGAACCAGCACAGAATCAGCGGCCCGCATTCGTTGACTTTAGTGACGTTCCGCGCGCACGTGAGCGGCGGGCGTTCAAGGCATTAAGCGGCCCTCCTCATCGAAAAACACCGGCTCGATCTCGCTCATGCGTCGTAATGCGACGGTGTGTTCGCTGGTGAATTCGTAATTGACTCCCGTGCACGCCAGCAGAATTTGTAGCGCCAGTTCCGGCACGTAATGGCCTTTCACGCCCTGGGTTCTGGCGTTGTCCGTGACCGTGGCATCGTAGATGATCTGCAGACCGCTGTCGTTCGCGTATTGTTCCAGCGCTCCCGCCATCGAACCCGCGGGAATATTGAACGGTTTGCGCGCGGACGGTGTTCGATACGCGACGTATCAATCCCAACGATCTGTGGTGGCCGCCTCGCGCTTACGCCTGACGATGGATTGGGGTCTTCCGTGGCAAGATCGAATGCGGAGCGCGCGTAAACGCAGTCTACACAAAGCCCCGCAAGCGCCGTAATCGCAGCGCAAAAC
>Ga0136621_1000146_pt1 | contig 25353 bp, 22 predicted proteins | sample AntDryUQ445A2306_FD_104673 | JGI IMG/M metagenome (GOLD analysis project Ga0136621, IMG submission 104673) | Polar desert sand microbial communities from Dry Valleys, Antarctica - metaG UQ445A (23.06) | ecosystem: Environmental > Terrestrial > Soil > Desert | place: Antarctica: Dry Valley...
CTCGGTTTTCGCTCGGCCAAGCGGCACCGGACTTCCCGGAGCGACCACTAGTGACTCTCTGGCGAGGCATCCCCGGCTTCATCGTTCGGCGCCTCCTGCTCGGGGTCGTGACGCTGTTCGTCGTCTCCGTGATCATCTTCGCGGCGACGCAGGCCTTGCCCGGGGACGCCGCGCGGTCGATCCTGGGCCGGGGTGCGACACCGGAGGCACTGGAGAACCTGAGGCTCGAGCTGGGACTGAACGAGCCGGCGGTTCAGCAGTACCTCTACTGGATCGGCGATTTCCTGACTGGCGATCTCGGGACCTCCCTCGCCGCCAACATCCCCGTCGCGGAGCTGCTCGGCGACCGAATCCTCTACTCGGCATTCCTCATGCTCGTCGCGGCCCTGATCAGCGTCCCGCTCGGAATCCTCATCGGCGCCGTCAGCGCGCGCCGGCGGGACAGCGCGTTCGACCACACGATGTCGATGACGACGCTCGGCCTCGCCGCGCTGCCTGAGTTCGTCGTCGGTCTGACGCTGGTCGTGCTCTTCTCGACAACCGTGTTCCAGTGGCTACCCGGCGTCGTCGTCACGGAGCCTGGCGTGGGGCCCTGGCACTATCCCAAGGAGCTGATCCTCCCGACTGTGACGCTCGTCATCGCGGTCGTCCCGTACACGGCGCGCATCATGCGCGCCTCGATGGTCGAGATCCTCGAGTCCGACTACGTCGAGATGGCGCGGCTCAAGGGCCTCCCTGAGCGCCTCGTTCTCTGGCGTCACGCGGTACCGAACGGGTTGGCACCGACCTTCCAGGTCGCGGCGCTCAACCTCGCGTACCTCGCTGGAGGCATCGTCGTCGTCGAGACGGTCTTCAACTACCCAGGGATCGGCCTGGCGCTTGTCGAGGCCGTGCAGTCACGCGACATGCCCGTCGTCCAGGCGCTTGCACTGCTGATCGCCGGGCTGTACGTCGTCCTGAACATGCTCGCCGACATCGCGACGATCCTGGTCAGCCCGCGCCTCAGGACGTCCCTCTCGGCTCGATGAGCAACGCTCGCCTTCGGCTCGCGTTTGCGAGGGAAACCATGTTTCCCTACGCCTTTCCGCGATTGGAGTTCGCGCGAGCGAAATTCAATCTTGCGAGAGCTGCGCGTGCCCGCTTCTTCTCGAAAACGTGGGGAACCTCCCGGTTCCCCACACCCCTCCTCGCTCATAGGCCAAAGGGCGGCCTATGAGCGAGGGAGGCGCAGCGGCAACCGTGCTCGAGATACCGGCGCCGGCACGCCGGCGCCGGCCCTGGTTCGCCCTGCTCGCGGGCGCGTGGCATCAGGGTCGTACCAAGGTCGGCCTGCTCCTCCTCCTGCTCTTGGGCGGAAGCGCGCTTCTCGGCCCGTACTTCGCGCCATACTCGCCGACGGAGTTCGTCGCTCCTCCCTACTCGACACCCTCGGACTTCGGGTGGTTCGGAGCCGACCTTCTCGGCCGGGACGTGCTCAGCAGGTTCCTCTGGGGCGGGCGCTCGGTACTGACGCTCTCTGTGCTGGCCACGCTCATGGGAATGATCTTGGGCACCGCGATCGGCCTCGTTGCCGCGTACTCGGGCGGTCTCCTCGACGACGCGCTGATGCGAACGATGGACGTGCTCCTCTCGTTCCCGCAGCTCGTCTTCGCGCTCGTTCTCGCCGCGACCGTCGGCCCGCAGCTCTGGCTGCTCGTGCTCGCCGTGGGAATCACGACGATGCCCAGGGTCGCGCGCATCGCGCGCGGTGCGGCGGTGGAAGTGGTCGAGCGCGACTTCATCCGGGCGGCCGAGGCCATCGGCGAGCCGCGACGCCGTATCCTTCTCGGCGACGTGCTGCCGAACGTCACGGGGCCGCTCGTCGTCGAGGCAAGCCTGCGTCTCTCGTTCAACATCGCCGTCGTGGCAGGGCTGAGCTTCCTCGGCTTCGGGATCCAGCCGCCCGACGCCGACTGGGGGCTGATGATCAACGAGAACCGAAACGGGCTGACCATCCAGCCTTGGCCGGTCGTTCTGCCCGTAGCCGCGATCGGCCTGCTGACGATTGCCACGAGCCTCGTTGGCGACGGGCTTTCCAGGTCTGTTGCGGGAATCGAGGGCGGAGGCCGGGCGAAGCAATGAGCAGCCCGCACGCACTGGAGGTCGAAGGTCTCCGCGTCGAGCTGGAGGGAAGCCGCGTCGAGATTCTCGATGAGGTGTCGTTCCACGTTCCGGCGGGGCACGTGCTCGGTCTCGTCGGCGAGTCGGGATCCGGGAAGACGACCGCGGGTCTCGCCGTGCTCGGGCATACCCGCCGTGGTGCGCGCATCGCCGCCGGAGAGGTCCGCATCGAAGGCAGGAACGTCCTCGCGCTCTCGAGCCTCGAGCGCCAGTCCCTCCGCGGCAAGCTCGTCTCCTACGTTCCGCAGGACCCTGGCTCGGCGCTGAATCCGGCGCTCCGCATCGGAAAGCAGCTCGAGGAGACACTCTCCGAACACGGCTTCGGACGCTCCGCCGGGGAACGGCGGGCGCGCATCGCCGAAACGCTCGATGAGGTGCTTCTCCCGAGCGACGATACGTTCCTGCGTCGGTATCCGCACCAGTTGTCCGGCGGTCAACAGCAGCGGGTCGCGCTGGCGATGGCATTCGCGAACCGACCTCGCGTGATCGTCCTCGACGAGCCGACGACCGGGCTCGACGTCACCACCCAGGCGCACGTGCTCGCGACGGTTCGTGACCTCTGCCTGGCACACGGAGTTGCCGCCGTATACGTGAGTCACGACCTCTCCGTCGTCGCCACGCTCGCGACCGATGTCGCGGTGATGTACAGCGGCCGGCTCGTCGAGGTCGGCCCTACGAGCGCTCTCTTCAGGCAGGCCGCACATCCGTACACCCGCCGCCTCGTCCAGGCCATCCCCGAGCTGTCCGGCGAGCATGCGCTCATCGGGATCCCCGGCAATGCACCCCGCCCAGGCCTGCGCCCGCCCGGGTGCTTCTTCGCGCCGCGGTGTGAATACGTCCGCGACGTATGCCACGTCGCGTTCCCGCCCGTCGAAACCGTAATCGAAGGTCACGAAGTGCGCTGCTACCGCTACGAGGCCGTGCTCCGGGAATCACTCGCGGCTCGCCCGGCTGCTCCGCTCCGGCCGGAGCTCGAGGCCGAAGACGCGCTCGTGACGATCCGCGGCGTCCAAGCCTCCCACGGCAGCCGCCAGGTGTTGTTCGATGTCGAGCTGGTCGTGCGCCCCCGCGAGTGCGTCGCGCTGGTCGGCGAGTCGGGTTCGGGGAAGACGACGCTCGCGCGATGCATCGCCGGTCTCCACAAGAACTACCAGGGCGAGATCTCTTTTCGCGGGGATGTGCTGCCGCGCAGTTGCCGCGCTCGGGACCGGGAGACCCGCCGCGACATCCAATACGTGTTCCAGAGCCCGTACAGCTCTCTCAACCCGCGCAAGACGATCGGCCAGATCATCGGCCAGCCGCTGCGCTTGTTCTTCGACGTCGGCGGAGAAGAGGCGCGGAGGCGGGTGGTGGTCGCGCTCGAGCGCGTGGAGTTGAGCCCGTCGGTGCTCGACCGCTACCCGCACCAGCTCTCCGGCGGTGAACGTCAGCGGGCGGCGATTGCCCGCGCGCTGATCGCAGAGCCGCGGCTGCTCGTGTGCGACGAGGTGACCTCTGCGCTGGACGTGTCCGTCCAGGCCGCGATCATCGACGTGCTCGCCGAGCTCCAGCGCGACCTCGACATCGGCCTCCTCTTCGTCACCCACAACCTCGCGCTGATCCGCACCCTGTCGCAGGAGGTCGCGGTCATGAGCGAGGGCCGGATCGTGGAGCGCGGTCTCGTCGACACCGTGCTCGACCACCCCGAAGCCGAGTACACGAAGAAGCTGCTTTCCGACACGCCGAGCCTCGAGGCTGCGATGGCTGCGTCCGGATAGGCGCTAAGAACGTGTTTCACGTTGACGCTTCGTCGCCGGGGTGTGCTGGGCGGTGCGACGAGTTCTAAAGGATCCGGAAGGCGCACACGCGGACGAGAACCTCGGGCTCACCGGCTGGGAGCGCCTGGAACGCGTCTCCTCGCTCGACGAGCTGCCAGCGACCCACGCGCTCGAGCTCAGCGATCTTGTCCTCGAATCCGGGGAGAATCTGATCCGTTCGTAGAGTGAAGATCACGTGTCCGCCGGGCCTGGCGATCCGAACGAGCTCGTCGAGGCAGGCTGCAGGCGCATGACCCGTCGTAAGCACACCTGCAGCGACAATGCCGTCGTATGCGCCGGCCCCATAGTCGAGAGCGTCACCGAGCCTGCCCTCGCGAAGCTCCCCGTAGACTTTCTTTCGTCTCGCCTCGGCGAGCATGCCCTCGGACAGATCGAGCCCATCGAGTCGCCTGAAGCCGGCTTCGGCCAGGGCGACGCCGAGTAGCCCCGTCCCGGCGCCAACGTCGAGGATCAGCGCATCGGGCGAAAGCAGCCTCCGCGCGACTGCAGTGACCGCGGCCGGCGACCGGTACCCCATTCCGTCGACGAGCTCCCCGTCGTAGGCGGACGCAATGCGGTCGTACTCCGAGCGCAGCTCGTCGAGATCGTGAGCGCCATAGAGCCGGCCCAGGTCGAGCGTCGGGCGCTCGCTTTCCGCTCCGGCGCGGTCGTGGCTTCGACCCGTCCGGATAAGCCAGAGACCGACGAGCGTGCAGAAAACGATCATCACCGCGTAGGCAGCCCGTGTACCCGCGGTGTCGGCGATGCCACCCGCGAGGAGTGGACCCACCGTCGCCGCGATCCCAAAGCCGAGCATCACGAGCCCCATGACGGAGCCCCGCCCGAGCGAGGAGCGATGCGCGCCCGCAGCCGCCAGCGGGTAGATGATGGTGTCCATCGTCGCCCAGAACGGCGCGCGCAAGAGAACGAAGGCGATGGCCGCGAGCACCGTCGAGCTGAAGAGAACGAGCGTGATCGAGAGGCCGGTGAGGAGCGCAGCGACCCCGCCCACGCGAAGCGTCGCCGAGCGCGTGCCGAGACGAGCGACGATCGCGCTCGCAACCGTATACACCGCCGAGGCGACCGAGAAGAGGAGTCCGATCTTCGCCGCGGAGACGTCGTTCTCGCGTAGCTGCAGCGGTACCAGCAGGTTGACGCCTCCGCCGACGATGCCGATCAGCGCGATGAGCGCGATGCCGGCGAGCACGAGCTCGTCCCGTCTCGCGACGCGGAGCATCTCGCGCAGCCGCTGGATTGGGGGCTGCGCGGGGGCGACCGGTGCAGCCACCACGAGGGCGGCAGTCACGACTGCCGCAGCCAAGGCGACGAGCAGGAACGGGGTACCGGTGTCATAACGGTCTGCCAAGACACCTGCGAACACCGGCCCGGCCGTGAACCCGATCCCCGAGACGGTTACGGTGGAAGCGAGCGCCCGCGGACGACGCTCGTCCGTCAGGGAATCCGAGAGCCAAGCGGCGCCGGCGCCCCAGAGGGCGCCGAACGCTACGCCGAAGGCGCCGCGCGCGAGGAGCAGCGACCAGAACTCCTCCGCCAGTCCCTGGCCCAGCGTCGCGAGCGTGAAGACGCAGGCGGAGGCGATGGTCACGCGACGAGCGCCAAGCCGATCGGCGATCAACCCCAGCGGCAACGCGACGACGAGCGCGGTGAGGCTCGCAGCGGCGAGGACCATTCCCGTCTCGACCCCGGACAGCCCGAGCTCACTCGCGAACGTCGGCGCGAGCGGGACGATCGCGATCCAGACGAGGGTCTCGAGCAGGATCAGCGCGTAGATCGGGGCGACCGTGCGACGCATCGGACTCGATACCAGTCTCCCACGGCGACGTGCGGCCAGGCGGGTGCGGGCGCTCGTGCTCTCCGGGATAGGATCAGGCGCCCGTGAGCGACGAGATGCACATCGCTGTCCGCCCGTCGAGCCGTGTCCGTGAAGGTGGAGCCGCGTGATGGTCCCCGACCTTCCCGACGACGTCCGCGAGCTGAAGAACCGCGTTCGCGACTTCGTCGAGCGCGAGGTCTACCCACTGGAAGCGGTGATCGCCGAGCGCGGCACGATCGACGCCGGGGAGGTGGACGAGCTTCGCCAAAAAGCGCGGGAGGCGGGCTTCGGAGTGCTGAACATGCCTCCCGAGCTAGGGGGGCGCAACCTCTCGATGCTAGGCCAGGTCGCGCTCGAGGAGGAGTCCGGCAAGGCGACGAACGGCCTCGGCTTCGCGGTGGTCGACCGGGGGCCGCGCGAGCTGCTCGAGATCGCGACGCCTGCGCAGATCGAGCGGTACATCTCCGCCGTCGCCCGCGGCGAGTACCGCGAGGCATGGGCGGTGACTGAGCCCGGCGCCGGGTCCGACGTCAGCCGCGTCGCCGCGAGCGCCGTTCGCGACGGAGACGAGTGGACGATCAACGGCGAGAAGTGGTTCGTGACGAGCGAAGGGGATCCGGGCTTCTACATCGTGCTGGCCGTCGCCGAGGGCGAGCAGACGCTGTTCATCGTCGAGCCCGACGCTCCGGGCCTCGAGATCGTCCGGACGCCTCGCTTCCTCCACGACCCGTACATCGATGTCCACCCGGAGATCGCCTTCCGCGACTGTCGCGTGCCCGAGGTGAACCGGATCCCTTCGGGCGGTGGCGAGGGCACGCGAGAGTGGTTCACCGTCGAGCGGCTCTTCATCGCCGCTCGTTGCTGCGGCGCGGCCGAGCGACTTCTCGACGAGGCGAGCGCCTGGGCGCAGGAGCGCACGGCGTTCGGGGCGGCGCTCTCCGAGCACGAGGGCATCGCGTTCCCGCTTGCAGACTCGCTGACCGAGCTCCTCGCCGCCCGGCTGCTCACCTACCACGCGGCGCACGCCTTCGACACCCTAGAGGACCGGAAGATCGTCCACGGCAAGGTCGCGATGGCGAAGCTCTTCGCCTCCGAGATGGCGAATCGTGCGGCCGACCGCGCGCTTCAGGTCTTCGGTGGCCGCGGGTACATGGTCGAGAACCCCGTCGCCCGCTTCTACCGCGAGCTTCGCGTCGACCGGATCTGGGAGGGCACGAGCGAGATCCAGCGGCTCGTGATCGCACGCGGGCTCTTCAAGCGCGGCGCGGCCGCGTACCTGGGCTGACAGCTAGCGCAAGGGCATTCGCTCACGCGGATTCTGACCGCGCGAACAATCCCCGAAGGCGGCCGCGTTGCGGCCGCGGGGTCCCCGCTGTCACATCAACCCACTGTCGCTCGCAGCAGATCAGGACGGTCGCTGAAGATCCCGTCGACGCCGAGCGCGACGAGCTCTCGCATGCGCACGGGATCGTTCGCGGTGTAGACGGTGGTGACGAGGCCGAGAGCGCGCGCCTTCGCCAGTCCCCGCGTAGTGACGCGCGCATCGTGGAAGCCGACGCCCCACGCGTAGCGAGCCGCGGCGCGGATCGAGGCACCGAAGCCGACGTGCTGAAGCACTCGCCTGCCTCTCACCGCCTTCAGCGCGCGCGGATCGAAGGACAGGACGATCGCGTCGTCAGGGAGGATCCGCACGGTCCGTCCGACGACATCGTGCCGCCGGTAGCGCCACGGAGTCTTCAGCTCGCACATGATCCCGACCCTGCCCGAGAGGAGCTCGATCGCGGCCTCGAGAAGCGGTTCGCCGCCGAGCGGAGGATCGTGGGAGACGACGAGCGCTCCGTCGCGCGCCGCATGCACGTCGAACTCGACGTAATCGACGCCGACCTCTATCGCACGCTCGAACGCAGGCAACGTGTTCTCGGGCAGATCCCACGACGCTCCGCGATGCGCGATGACGAGCGTCACGAGCCTCCCGTTCAGTCGAGCGTTAGAACGACCGTCTTCGGCTCGGTAAACGCCTCGAGTACCTGGCTACCGCCCACCCGTCCGACGCCCGAGCTCGAACCCGCCCGGCCGCCGAAGGGGAGATGGCTTTCCCAGTAGTTGGTCGACTCGTTGACGTTGACCCAGCCCGCATCGACGCTCTCGGCGAAGCGGAGGCCGCGTGCGAGATCCCGCGTCCAGACCGCGGTCAAGAGGCCGTAGGGTGAGGCGTTCGCGATCTGCAGCGCCTCGTCGTCGCTTCGGATCTTCGTAATGGGCACGACCGGTCCGAACGTCTCCTCACGGGCGACCTGCATCTCGTCCGTCACGCCGGCCAGCACGGTCGCCTGCCAATAGAGGTTCGTCGGGAAGCCGGTGGCGCGCGCCCCGCCAACGACCAGCTCGGCGCCGCGGTCGATCGCGTCGGCGACGTGCCGGTCCATCTTCTCGGCTGTAGGGACGTTGTTGAGCGGCCCCATGGTGGTTTCCTCGGCGAACGGGTCACCCAGTCGCACCGCACCTTCGACCTCCACGCGAACGAGCTCGACGAACTCGTCGTGCACCGACTCGTGCACGAGGAAGAGCTCACCCGCGGTGCAGCTCTGTCCCGCGCACAGGAAAGAGGCCGCGATGCTTGCTTCGGCGGCAGCTTTGAGATCAGCGTCCTCGAGCACGACCATTGGCCCGTTCCCGCCGAGCTCGAGGAGGATCGCCTTCCCCGCCGCTCTCGCTGCGACATGAAGCCCAGTTGCGATCGAGCCGATGAAGCCCACCGCGTGCGTGCCGGGGCTTCCCGCCACCTCGTCGCCCACGACCGCCCCGGGGCCGGTGATCATCGAGAAGACGCCAACCGGAAGCTCCGCGTCCACGATGCACTCCGCGAGCTTCACCGCGCAAATAGAAGTAGAGGGCGCGGGCACCCAGACGACTGCATTGCCGGCCGCGAGCGCGGGCGCAATCAGTTCTGCGGGCATGGTGTACGGCCAGTTCCACGGTGTGATCACGCCGACGACTCCGCGCGGCACCCGGTAGGCCAGTATCCGCTTCGAGGCGTCCACCGATGGCGGCATCGAGCCGTGCAGCCGCGTCGCATCGGCCGCGGCCATCCGCCAGTAGACGACGAGCTCCTCGACCTCGCCGTACGCCTCCGCGTGGAGCGGCTTGCCCTGGTCGAGTGTGAGCGTGCGGGCGAGATCGTCCCGCCGCTCCTCGATGAGGTCTGCAACACGGTCCATCGCCGCAGCACGCTCGAAGGCGGAGCGCGCCGCCCAGTCGCGTCTGGCGGCGTTGGCCGCCGCGATCGCGCGCCCGGCGTCCTCTCGCGTCCCCTCGGGCACGGTTCCGAGCGACTCTCCCGTCGCCGGGCTGGTCGCATCGAGACGCGCTCCCGACTCCGACTCCGCCCACGCTCCGCCGATGACCATGCGGTAGTCCTCTGTCGAGACGCTCATCGCTTTCCTCTCGAAAACGCGTTCGCGTAGACGTCCTCATAGCCAGACACGTCGATCTCGCGAGGGTTGCCGATCGTCTGGGGATCCTCGAAGGCGATTCTCGCCAGCATCGGGATCTCGTCCTCGGAGAAGCCCAGCTCCTCCATCGTCGGGATGTCGACATCGTCCGTGAGCCGGTAGAGCTCCTCGACGCCGGCGAGCCCGGCCTCGAGCGAGGTCATCCCGCCCGTGTCGACCCCCAAACCCATGGCGATCCGCGCATACCGGTCGGGCAAGGCGGGGACGTTGTACTCGCAGACAGGACCGAGCACGCGCGCAGTCAGGGCACCGTGTGGACAGTCGTGCACGCCTCCCGCGCTCTGGCTCATGGCGTGGGCCGCGCCGGCGCTCTCCGTGCCGTATGCCATCCCCCCGAGGGTCGCCGCGTGCGCCATGTGGGTCCGCGCTTCGAGGTTGGAACCCTCCGAGACGGCCGTCCGCAGCCACTGGCTGGCAAGCTCGATCGCGAGTAGGGCGACGGCGTCGTTGAACGGTTGGTGGTAGTCGCACGTAAAGCACTCGATCGCGTGCGAGAGCGCGTCCATTCCGGTCGCCGCGGTGACGGACGGGGGAAGGCCGAGCATCAGCTCCGGGTCGATCAGCGCGACGTGCGGCCCGATCAGCGGGGTTCCGCCGACGTTGAACTTGATCTTCCGCTCACGGTCCGTGATCACGGCCCAGAGCGTCACCTCGCTCCCCGTCCCCGCGGTGGTGGGAATCGCCACGAGAGGCGGCACGCGCTTCTCGATCGGGTCGTGACCCCACTCGTAGTCGAGGATCGAGCCCCCGTGCTGGACGACGACGCCGATCGACTTCGCCGTGTCGATGGAGGAGCCGCCGCCGAGCGCGACGAGCCCGTCGCAGCCCGACTCGCGATAGATCTCCGCTCCCCCGTCCACGAGTGCGATATCCGGGTTTGGGCGCACCTGGTCGAACAGGACCGGGCCGTCGAGGTGCTCCAGCACCCGGTCGACAAGACCGGCGGCTTGTACGCCTGGGTCGGTGACCAGGAGCGGGCGAATGACGCCGAGGGCGCCGAGCGCCTCGACCACGTGCGCAACGGCGCCGGGCCCGTGCACGAGCCGAGTCGGCACCTCCACGGCACGAACGGTGTCGACCTCTACCGGCATTGCGACTCCCTCCTCAGGCGCGCGAGCGCTCGCCGCCGCCAGCGCTCGGTGCTCTCCAGGTCGTTGAACGTGAAGATATGGAAGCCGGCGACGTTTCGCTGAGGCGGGGGGAGACTTTCAGCGAGGCCCGCGACGAGCGGATCGGGGTCGAAGGTCGTGCGCGGCGCGTGCCCGAACCCGTCTTGGTGATTGCGCAGGACGCGGATTGAGGGGCCGACGCCGATCTGCTCCGAAACGCGCAGGAGCTTCGAGCGGGGCACGGGTCCGGGAAGCCCGAGGTGGATCGGAAGATGCGTTCCTCGCTCCCAGACTGCCGCTACCCACGCCGCCGTCGCCTGCGGATCGAAGCAGATCTGGCTGACGATGTACGTCGCGAACTCCTCCTTCTCGAACATCGCCCGGATCGTCGCCGTGTCGCTGATGAAGGCATGGCTCTCGGGGTATCCCGTGATTCCCACCTCCGGAAACGGGCTCCCCAACTCTGCCAGCGCCCGCAGGAGCGGCAGCGATCCGTCGAACTCCCCGGCTGGTACCTCGGCGTCGCCGGCGAGCACCAACACGTCGGTCGCCCCGAAGGCGAGCAGGCGCTCCACGAGCGCGGCGAGGTGGCTGCGGTCTCGGACGTGCCGGGCAGAGAGGTGCGGCACGACCTCGTAACCGTCTCCAGCCAGCTGCTCGGCCAGCTCGAGCGTGGGCTCGAGCCCTTTCCTCGGCGAGGTCGTGACCGTCACTTTCACGTCCGTCGGCACGTGCTCGAGCACGACCTCTTCGACGCCGCCGAGCGGGATCACCTCATAACGGGGCCGGGCGATGAGCTCGGCGAGCGACTGATCAGTCGACGTTCGACGCCTCCGCGGCCGCTCCCACCGCCACCTCCTGCTTCGGGGTTTCCTTCGTCGGATCGATGAACGGCTTCCGGACGACTACAGCCGACTGCCGTCCGGCGGGCGTCTCGACCTCGAGCTCGGTCTCGAACTCCGTGAGCTCGATCGGCAGCATTGCGTAACCGATGTTCTTCTCGAGCCGCGGCGAGTGGCAGGCCGAGGTCACCTCTCCGACTGCCTTCCCGTCTTTCGACACCGAGAAGTAGTCGATCATCGCGCCGTCGTTGTAGCTTCCGAGCTCTGGTCCGCCGATCTCGACGCCGACGAGCTTGCGCGAGACGCCTTCGGCCTTGATGCGCTTCAACGCTTCCTTCCCGATGAAGTCGGCGTCCTGCTCGAGGTCGACCATCCACTCGTACCCCATCTCCACCTCGTACGGGTTCGTGTCGAACCACATGTCGCATCCGAGCGCGAGGATTCCCGCCTCGATGCGTTTGATGTGGCATGGCCCGATGACCGCCAGCTCGTGCGGCACACCGGCCTCGAGTACCGCGTCCCAGAGCTTGACGCCGTCCCGGCTCGCGTTCTGGAGATAGATCTCGTAGCCGAGCTCGCCCGTGTAGCCGGTCCGCGAGACGATCACGTCCATGCCGTCGAGCTCGTACGCGCGCATGAAGTAGTAGGGGATGTCGACGATGCTGTCGCCGAAGAGGTCGACCATGACGTCTTTCGACTTCGGCCCCTGCACCTGCAACGGGCCGACGTCCGGCTCGCCGATCTGCACGTCGAGACCTGAGTTCAGCGCCACGCCCTGCGCCCAGAGCAGGATGTCGCTGTCGGCGAGCGAGAGCCAGAAGCGGTTCTCCTCCAGCCGCAAGAGCACGGGGTCGTTGAGGATCCCACCCTCGGCCGAAGTGACGAAGACGTACTTGCACTGGCCGACCTCGCACTTCGTCAGGTCGCGCGGGACGAGCATGTTGGTGAACGTGAACGCGTCCGGGCCAGTGATCTCGACCTGACGCTCTACGCCGACGTCCCACAGGGTCACGCCATTCAGGAGCTGCCAGTATTCCTCGACCGGATCGCTGTAGTGCCGGGGGTGGTACATGTGGTTGTAGAAGCTGTACTTCTGCACGCCATGACGTCGCGAGGCGTAGAAGTACGGCGACCGGCGGATCCGTGAGTAGAAGAGGACTTCTGGGTGCTCGTTGATCGTGCTCAATGTGGACCTCCTTGGGCTTTGCGTTTAGATGCTTAGATGGCTGGCGTCATCGTTCGAGACTGACCGCGGATGCGAGCGTTCTCGGGATCGAAGAGTGGTGTCGCGCCGACGGACGAGACGGTGACCGGGTAGCGCTCGCCGAGGTACTCGACGGCGAGCTCGGCGCCGACCTGAGCGTGCTCGGGCGGAAGGTAGGACATGAGGATGTGCTTGTCGACCGAGGGCCCCGAGCCCGCGCTCGTGACATAGGAACGGCGTCGGTCGCGGTCGACGAGCAGGTCGCCGTCGCGGGTCAGGACCGGCTCGCGGCCTTGCATGTAGCGCTGTACGCCGGTCGCCGAGACATGGTCGTCCACGGTCAGCGTGCAGAGAATTGCTGCGGGCTCTTCCTCGCGCTGCCGGAGGTGCGCCTCTCTGCCGACGAAGTCCTCGTCCTTCACGCGCGACCCTGCCATGCCCGCCTCGACCGCGGTGTACTCGCTCTCGAGCTCGGCGCCATAGGCGCGGTAGCATTTCTCGAGACGCCCGGTCGTCCCGTACACGCCGATCCCGGCGGGGACGAGACCGTGTGGCTCGCCGGCCTGCCATACGAGATCCCAGAGCCGCGCGCCCTGCTCCATCGGAACGTAGAGCTCCCAGCCGAGGTCGCCGACGTACGAGATCCGCGAGGCCAGGACGCGCAGCGGGCCGAGCTCGAGCACCCGGCAGGTGGCAAACGGGAAGCCCTCGTGTGACACGTCCGCCGCGGTCAGCCCAGCGAGGATGTCCCGCGCCTTCGGCCCCCAGAGCCCGAGTGTCGTCCAGCCGCTCGTCAGGTCGGCGAGCTGAGCGGAGCCGTCGGCAGGGAGGTTGTCGCAGAGCCACTTCCGGTCTGCCATCCCGTGCGCGCCGCCCGTGACGACACGAAAGTGCTCCTCGCCGAGTCGCATCACGGTCAGGTCGGACTTGAAGCCTCCGCCGGGCGAGAGCCAGGGGGTGTAGACGACCTTGCCTGCGGTCACATCCATCTGTCGCATCGAGATCCGCTGGAGCGCCGGCAGAGCCCCAGGCCCGCAGAGGTCGAAGATGCAGAACGCCGAGAGGTCGAATATGGCCGCCCGCTCCCGCATCGCCAGATGCTCGGCGTTGATGACCGGCGACCACCAGCGGCTGTCCCACTCGGCCTCGCGGTGGGCGACGAGATCGCCGAACTCGTCGAGCAGCGCGGAGTTCGACTCGTACCACTGCGGCCGCTCCCAACCCGCGACCTCGAAGAAGACCGCCCCCAGCGCTTGCTCTCGCTCATGGAACGGGGACAACCGGACGTCCCGATTCGACCCCCACTGCTCGAGCGGATGGACGATCCCGTACGTCTTGTTGAACGCCTCCGACACGCGGGCGCGCACGTGAGGGCCGGTCTTGTGGTGCTCGTGGAAACGAGCGATGTCGGAGGCGTGCAGGTCGATCTTCGACCCGCCGTGCGTCATCCACTCCGCGAGCGCCTTGCCTACACCAGGGCCTTCCTTGATCCAGACCGCAGCGGCCGACCAGAGTCCCCTCACCTCGGGCGTCTCGCCGATGATCGGCGCGCCGTCGGGGGTGAAGGAGAGGATCCCGTTGACCGCGGACTTCCTCGGAACGCTGGGATCTCCGACGATCGACGGCATCAGCTCGCGCGCGTGCTCGAGCTGGAGCGTGAAGTCCTCCTCCGTAAAGGGAAACTCGGTCGGGGTCCGCTCTGCCTCCTCGACCGACGGGAGCTCCTCGGGGTCGTGGAGGATCGGACGATGCGCGTAGGAGCCGATCTCGAGGCCCGTGCCGCGCTGACGCTCGTACATGCCTGCGTCCATATCTCGGATGATCGGGAACTCGATCTCGGCCGTCGTGTCCGCGAACCACCGTGTCGGCCCGATGTCGATCATCTGGTGCACCGCCGGGGTCAGGGGGATCGTTGAACCGGCCATGCGCGCGAGCTTCGGGCTCCAGACTCCGCAGGCGATAACGGCAACCTCGGTCTCGACATCGCCCGCTGTCGTGCGTACACGCCGAACACACCCGTGCTCCACATCGATGCCTATCACCTCGATCTCGGCGAACACGGCGAGCCTCCCGCTCGCGACAGCGCGCTCGCGCATGAGCGTGCCTGCCTGGATCGGGTCGACGATGCCGACCGACGGCGTGTAGAAGCCGCCGAGAAGGATGGTCTCGTCGACGTACGGGACGAGCTCGCGAATTTCCGCGGGAGTGACGAGCGACACAGGATCGACTCCCCATGACTTCCCCGAGCTCACCCTGCGCGCCAGCTCCTGCATGCGCTCGACGGTCCGCGCGACCTCGATCCCGCCGGACTCGACGAACGTGTCGAGCTCCTTGTACTGGCGCATGCTGTCGAGCGTAAGCGCAGTCATCTCCTTCGAGTGGTCGACCGGGAAGATGAAGTTGGAGGCGTGGCCGGTCGAGCCACCGGGGTTCGGGAGGGGGCCCTTGTCGAGGAGGACGACGTCCCCCCAGCCGTGCTCGGTGAGGTGATACGCGACACTCGAGCCGACGATGCCGGAGCCGATGACGACGGCTCGGGCTTTGCTAGGAAACGTGCTCATCCGGTTCCGTTCTCCACTGATATATGAGTTGGCGACGTGGGAATATACAACCCTAGAGGACCTTGCGAATCGCCTGCTCGAAGCTTGTGACATGTCGGCGCATGGCGTCCTCCGCCCGCGCTGGATCGCCGCCAGAGATGGCCTCGAGCAGCTCTCGGTGCTCCTGTACCGCGTCCTCCAGTCTGGCGACGCGGTCGAGGGCGAGGAACCAGATGCGGAGCGTGAGCACGTAGTACTCGTTCAGCGTCGCCTCGAGGAACGGGTTGTAGGTGCAGTGGTAGATGTGCCGGTGGATCCGCTGATCGAGATCGATCAGCATGCGTTCTCCATTCGCGCCGCCGGCCTCGTTCAGCTCCGTGAGAAGCGCGGCGATGACCTCCCGGTCCTCGTCCGTCGCCCGCACCGCCGCGAGACCCGCGGCGTCGCTCTCGAGCACCGTTCGCACCTCGGAGAGCCCGGCGAGGTCACCAACGTCAATCCCCGAGACGAACATCCCGCGACGCGGATAGACCTCGACCAGCCGCTCGCGGGCGAGCGTCCGCAGGGCTTCCCGCACCGGAGTGCGACCGAGCTCGAAACGCTCCATCAGCTCTCGCTCGTTGATGAGCGAGCCCGGTGCGAGCTCGAGCGAGACGATCAGCTCGCGGAGGTGGTAGTAGGCCTGGTCGGCGAGCGATCTCGCGTCGGCGGCTTCGGGCTGGAGGATAGGGAGGACGGGAGTTGCCATGGTCGGAGACCGGGGGTCAGGTCTTGATCTGTGCGTCATCCGCCGCACAGATCAAGACCTGACCCCGTTCAGCTCACTTCAGCCAGGCGTTGACCTTGGCCGAGTTCGCCTTCACCCAGGCCTCCGCCGCCTTCTCCGGGTTCAGCTTCTTCCCGGCGATCTGCGTGGCGACGAAGTTCTGGTCGGCATTAGTCCACTTCCAGTTCCTGATGAACTTGACAGCTGGCGAGCCGCTCGTTGCGAACTTCTTGCTCACGAGCTTGTTGATGATGGTGATGCCGTACGCGCACTTGTACTGCTTGATGTTCCCGCCGGATGATGCGTCGTCCTTGCAGCCCTTGGACCGCGCGGGCAGCTTCACCTCGGTGAGACCGAGCTCCACGTTCAGGTACTGCGGCGTGTACCAGTAGAAGATGACGGGCTTCTTCTGCTTGATCAGCTGCGAGAAGCGGGCCACCTGAGCCGGTTCAGCGCCGACCGTGATGTGCTTGAAGTTCAGCCCCAGGAGCTTGATGAGTTCCTTGTCCTTCTGCACGTAGGACGGATCGCCGCCGAGGAACATCCCCTGTGAGCCCGACTCTGGCGACTTGAAGACGTCCTCCTTGCCCTTCAGCCCCTTCCACGTCGCGAACTGCGGGTACTGCTTGAGCAGATACTTCGGGATGTACCAGCCAATGTGACCGATCACGCCGTTCGACCCGACGATGAGAACGGACTTCTGCTTGGAAACGAACTGCTTGTACTGGTCGACGTGCTGCCAGTCCTCGAGCACGACGTCGACTTTGCCGTCCGCCATCGCCTGGAAGACCGGGATCTCCGTGATATTCGTGATCTTGACCTTGCATCCGAGCTTCTTCTCGAGCACGTACTTGGCGACGTACGTGTTCGCCGTCGAGCCTGCCCACGCTTGCTCGTTCAGTGCCACTGTGCCGCACGACTGAGTCGCTTCGCCCAGCGCGCTTCCCGATGAGACGAGTCCGACGACGGCCGCCAGCGACGCGCTGAGCAGCAGGCCGAGCCGGACTCCGACTCGCTTCGACATACGACCCTCCTTGGTGGTAGTTCCTCTCTCCTTCATTCGATTCCCTCCTGTCGTTCACGATGTGTTGCCTGCGTGACGCGGTCGAGCGCGATGCCGAGCGCGAGGATTGCGAGCGACGCCACGACTCCCAGCCCGAACTCTCCACGAACGAGCCCCTGGGCGACGAGGTACCCGAGGCCGCCCGAGCCGACCAGCCCGCCGATCACGACGACGGCGAGCACCATGATGATCCCCTGGTTGACGCCGAGCATGATCGCGTCGCCCGCGAGCGGAATCTTGACTTTGGTGAGAACCTGTCGGCGCGTGGCGCCGAATGCGCCCGCTGCCTCGACCGAGGTCGGGGCAACGTCTCTGACGCCTCGTTCGACCAGCCGCACCACCACGGGAGAGGCGTACAGCACGCCGGCGACGATGCCGGGAACGATCGAGACGGGCATGAGGTAGATGAACGGGATGATGTAGACGAGCTGGGGAAGCGTCTGAAGCACGTCGTTCACCGGCCGGAGTGCGCGCGAGACGGTCGTGCTCTCCGCCGCCCAGACTCCGAGCGCCACACCGATTAGAACCGCGAGGACCGTCGCAACCAAGACTTGGGAGAACGTGTCCATCGCCGGCTCCCACATGCCCATTACTCCGATCGATGTGAGCATCGCGAGCGTCGTGACTGCCGGGCGAATCCCGCTCACCACGAGAGCCATCGCGCTGAGGCCTGCGACCGTGACGAACCATGGTGTACCGATTAGGAGCTCTTGCAGTGGCTGGACACCGTGGACGAGGATGAAGTTCCCGATCGGCTCAGTGAACTTGAAGACGAAGTGCGCCGGATCCTGGACGTAGTCGAGCACCGACTGAATGCGTCTGAGGAGCCGTTCTTGGGCGGTTGCCGTGTCGGGATAGATAGCCGGGGCATCAAAGATCTTCGCGAGGCCGACGGCGAGACCGACGCCGGCGGCGTAGACGAGCGTCGCAAGTCGCAGGCGCTTGCGCAGCGCGTCGGTGAGATGGCGGCGGGAGGGATCCGTGCGATTGGCGATCGCCTCGGTCGATCGATCGAGTGCCATCGCCATGACGACAATGGCGACACCGCCGAGGATCGCGAGCGAGGGATTCGAGTACAGCCCGCTGGTGACGACGTCGCCGAGTCCGCCACCTCCGATGAGGCCCGCGATGACCACCATCGAGAGCGCGAACAGAATTGTCTGGTTCACGCTGAGCAAGATCATTCGCCGTGACAGAGGCAGCTGTACCTTGGACAAGAGCTGAGCGCGCGTCGATCCCAGTGACTCTGCTGCTTCGACGGTGTTCGTGGGCACGCGCCGGATGCCCAGCGCCGTGATGCGCACAGCCGGCGGGATCGCGTAGATCATCGTGGACACGACAGCGGCTCCTGGACCGACCGAGAACAGGATGACGACCGGCATCAGGTAGGCGAACGCGGGCACGATCTGCATCGCATCGAGGATGGGAGTGATCGCCTGCTGGACGCGATTCGAGAGTCCGGCGACGATCCCGAGCGGGATGCCGACGAGAAGCGAGAGCCCGACCGCCGCAAGCATCAGCGCAAGCGTCTGCATGCTCTCCTCCCACACTCCCATCAGGGCGAACGACGCGAACGCTGCTCCGACCCAGGTGGCGGCGCGCCAGCCGCCGAACCGCAGCACGATCCCTGAGCCGATCGCGATGGTTCCCACCCACGACAGCCAAAGCAAGAACTGGTTGAACCAGCCGACGAGATTGCCGACGAAGGTCGCAAAGCCGTCGAAAACCGCGAAAACGAAGCTCGGGTTTGCGGCATTTCGCTGATCGAGCAGCCAGGTCTGGAAGTCGTCGAGGCGGAAGGGGAGGGAGTTCCAGGTGAGCCGGTCGGGCCATGGGTATTCGAGCGCCCTAGCCCGATACGCGAAATACATGACCGCCACGATGCCCGCCACTTGGACGAGCTTCCCGCGCCACCAGGGCCGGTGTGCGACGACCGGCGTGCGGACAACGGTCTCGGCGGTGACGGACGTCATCTCAGTCGTCCCGCTCTTCGGCGATCGCCGTCAGGACAGCGTCTCGGTCGACGATGCCGACGATGTTCCCCTTCTCGACGCAGCAGACCGCCTTTTCGCTTGCGGCGAGCACGGCGACGGCTCGGCGCACCGTTGTCGTGACGTCCAGCCTGGGGCCGTCGGTCGGCTCGCCAGGCTCCGGCTCGCGCATGATCCAGCGGAGCGTCAGCACGTGGCTCCGCGGAATGTCGCGCGTGAAGTTCTCGACGTACTCGTCCGCGGGTGAACCGACGAGCTCCTCCGGCGTCCCGAGCTGGACGATCGCACCGTCCCGCATGATCGCTATCCGGTCGCCGAGACGAAGCGCTTCGGCCAGGTCGTGCGTAATGAAGATCATCGTCTTCCCGGTCTCGATCTGGAGCCGGCAGATCTCGTCCTGCATGTCACGGCGGATCAGAGGATCGAGAGCGCTGAACGGCTCGTCGTAGAGCATCACCTCCGGGTTCACAGCGAAGGCACGGGCGACTCCGACACGCTGCTGCATCCCTCCGGAAAGCTGGTCGGGGAACTGGTTCGCGACGTCTTCCAGACCGACGAGCTCGAGGACATCGTGCGCACGCGCAAGCCGTTCCGCCTTGGCTACGCCCTGCACTTCGAGGCCGAACGCGACGTTGTCGATCACGCGCCGGTGGGCCAGAAGACCGAAGTGCTGAAACACCATCGAGACGGTATGGCGCCGCAGCGCCCGTAGCTCGGCCTTGCTCGCGGCCATGACGTCCGTGCCGACGATCTCGATCCGGCCGGCGGTCGGCTCGATCAACCGGATAAGCGTGCGCACCAGCGTCGACTTACCCGAGCCGCACAGGCCCATGACAACGAAGACCTCGCCGGGCCAGACTTCGATGGACACGTCCCGGACGGCGACGACGCAGCCCGTCTACGCGCGGAGCTCGCCCCGCGGGAGGAGCGCGTCGGGCGACCCGACGAGGCGCTCCCCGCGCGGCCCGAACACCTTCCAGACGCCTTCCGCGCGGATGACAGGGGAGGCGGCGCGATCGATCCGGTGCTCGGCCCGCGGTGGGGCGAGCTCGCCCGTTTCGGTCATGCGGCGTCCACGGTCACACGCGCGCTGATATATCACTCGCCCTCGGGTTTGTCCATGGTGCCGCCGTTCGACGGACCGGACTACAGCGTCTTGAACTGTTCGAACGGCTGGCGGCAGGCGTCGCAGTAGCGAATCGAGCGACATGGTGTGGGGCCGAAGAGGTTCTCGAGGCGGGTCTCGGTCGAGCCGCAGTAGGGACAGCGAAACCCGCCGCGCCGGAGCTCGACCAGCGTCAGCTTTCCCGCTTCGCGGGGCGTAGGCGGCGCGAGGCCGGCGACGCGTAGCTTCTCTCGACCCTCAGCGGTGATCTTGTCGGTCGACCAGGAGTCGTCGAGGACGACACGCACTTCCGCCTTCGCCCCGAGCTCGCCGACCTTCGCCTCCATCGCCCGCTGCATCGGCTCGAGCGCCGGGCAGCCCAGAAACGTCGGCGTGAACTCGATTCGCACGCATCCGTCGTCGATCTCGACGTCCTTGATGACTCCAAGGTCGACCAGTGAGATCACCGGGATCTCGGGATCGGGGATCTCCGCGAGCGCGGCCCACACCTCGTTTACGGTGACCATCAGTCGAACTCCGTCGGCAGGCCCGGATCATCGAGATGGGCAAAGCAGCGATCCAGCTGCCACGCAGACGCCCGCGAATAGCGCAGTCCCGGCAGCTCGTCTCTCGAGAAGAACCTCGTGTCGAGGATCTCGGCGTCCGGGGTTTGCTGAGTCGCATCGACGAGCTCGCAGAGGAAGACGGCTTTCCAGATGTGCCATTGGTGGGGTGGGAACGCATGGCGATCCCGCTCGTACAGGCCGAGCACTTTGACGGCCCGGGTTCGGTAGCCCGACTCCTCGAGCACTTCGCGTACGGCGGCTTCGCTTGGGCTTTCCCCGATGTCGGCCCACCCGCCTGGCAGAGACCAGCCGCGGTCCCCCGCCTCCTGGACGAGGAGGATCCCGCCGTCTCGAAAGACTGCGCCACGCACGTCGAGCTTCGGGGTCGCGTGGCCCCATTCCGTCGCGAGGCGAAGCTCGACGTCCGAGGCGTCGAGCCCGTTGGGATGTGCCAGCATCGCGGCTGCGACCCGGCGCACCTGGACGTAGCGCTCGCCGTCGTAGGCACTCGGCTCGTACGCGAGGCCGGACTGGGCGATCGCCTGCAGGCTGCGGGCCCAGGCGAGGAGCTTCGGAGCCTCCGTCACCACTGGGTACCGGCCGGCGCCGAGCGGCGGACCATCGTCATCTCCTCCAAGAGCTGGGCGAGCTCGACCTCGTGGACGCCGCGGGATACCGGCTCCACATCTGCCAGCTCACGCCCCAGCCGCTCCTGGGCACGGCGACGAAGCTCCGGGCGCAACTCGTCGTCGAGGACTCCGAGCGCGTAGGGCCAGAGCTCATCGACCGCCTCGTTCAGACGAGAGCGCCCCTCGTCGGAGCAGAGCAGGCGATCGACCCACATCTCTGCGTGCATGCGGTGGTACGCCTCCTCGCGATCCATCTTCGCGGCGATGCCTGCGATCTCGGGATCGTCTGACGCCTTGAGCGCGGCAAGCCGGAGCTCGTCGGCGGTCTCGTACAGCCAGTGGCGCGCGATCGTCCGTGCCCACTCGAGCCGGCGCAGCTGGACGAGCGGCGCGCAGCGGTATTCCTCGGGAGTCCGGTCGAACGCGAGCTCGTCTGCGGTCGTCCCGAGCTCGACCGCAGCTAGCTCATAGAGCGCCCGCGCATGGCCGATCTCGTTCTGCGCAATCGAGGAAAACGCGACATCCTCCTCGAGGAACGGAGCGATCCCCGTCCACTCGGAGTTCCGCCAGCCGAGGAACAGCTCGTCATCGGCGATCGAGATCAGGAGATCGGCGCGCGCGCTCATTCGGTCTGCTCCGCCTCTGGCGCAGCCTCGAGCGTCCCCGCCCGCTCGCGCGCCTCGCGCAGCCGCGCTTTGATCGAGTAGCCGTCCACGCGGCGGTACTTCATCTCGAACTCGTCGGGGAACTCCTCGATCTCGCTCACCGCCTCGCGCGGCACGAGCCAGAGCGAGACAGACTCCTGCCGCCGGCCGTACTGCTCACGCGCGTAGATCTCGGCGAAGCGCTCGTCCGGCGCGTTTACCGTCCCCGCGTGCTGCAGCGGCTGCCCTTTCCGCTCTTGCCGAAACACTTCGTAGATCACGCGGCCTCCGCGAGCACCACCCGCTCGACCCAGGCCACGTCCTCGCGCGAAAGTCGCCGGAACGAGAGCCGCTCCTCCGAGGCAGGCCCGTGCCCGGTGACGACGTCGCGCAGCTTCTCCCAGTCCGGCTCGGTGTAGCTCCAGATGCCCGTCTCCTCGTCCTTTGCGAGAGCCGGATCGGGAATCGTCAGCCCGAGCTCGCGAATCTGCGGCACGTACCCGTCGAGGAACTCCTGGCGCGCGTCCTCGTTCGCTTGGCTCTTGATCCGCCAGATGTACATCGGGTCTTCCTCGGCGGGGATCGGGTTGCCGTGGAAGTGCATCAGCGGCTCCCACCAGCGGTTGACCGCCTCCTGGACGAGCTCGAACTGCTCCGGTGTCCCCGTGACCAGGGCCAGGATCACGTCGCGGCCGTGGAGGATGTGGAATGACTCCTCCCAACAGATCTTCTTCATAATCCGCGCATACGGGGCGTAGGAGCACTTGAGGAGCGCCTTCTGCGAGACGATTGCGGCCGCGTCCACGAGCCAGGCGATCACGCCCACGTCGCCCCAGGTCTTGGTCGGATAGTGGAAGACGTTGTGGAACTTCGACTTGCCGGAGACGAGGTCGTCGAGGCTGGCGCTGCGCGGCTTTCCGAGATCCTCGACGACGCGATAGATGAGCTGCGCGTGCCCGACCTCGTCCTGGATCTTCGCGGTGAGCGCGAGCTTCCGCTGCAGGGTCGGCGCGCGGAGGATCCAGTCCCGCTCGGGGAGAACTCCCATCAGCTCTGAGTTTCCGTGCATCTCGATGAACTTGACGAGCTTGGAGCGGTACTCGTCGGGCATCCAGTCGCCCGTTTCCACCTGCCCACCCGCCTGGAGGTAGTCGAGAAACTCCTGCGTGCGCCGATCCACGCTCTGCTGATTGACGCTCTGCTGGTTCACTCTTGTGCCTCCTACCGAACGGTCGTTAGCATGGAGTATATGCCCACTCGCAGGGATCAGCTAACGCGCGAGGCTGCACGGCTCTTCGCCGAACGCGGCTTTCACGGCACGTCCATGGGGGACCTGGCCGAAGCCCTCGGAGTCCAGAAGGGCTCTCTCTACTCGCTGACAGGCTCGAAGCAGCAGCTCCTCCTCGACACGATGCGCGAGGGAGCGCGCGCATTCCATGCAGCGCTGGACGAGGTTCCCGAGCGCGCGCCGGCGATCGAGAGGGTGCGACACGCCCTGCGGGGCCATCTCCGCGTCGTCGCGGAGCAGCTCGACGTCGCCACCGTGTTCACCCGCGAGTGGAGGTACCTCGAGGACGCCGGCCGGGCGGAGATCCTGGCCGAACGGCGCCGCTACGAGGAGCGCTGGCGCGCGCTGTTCCAGGAGGGCGTCGAGTCTGGCGGGCTGCGCACCGACATCGATGCGAGCGCGGCTGCACTCCTCGTCCTCTCGGCTGCGAACTGGGCCTACACATGGCTGGCGCCCGGGCGCGACACCGACGAGCTCGCCGACCGCTTCACCGCGATCGTCGTCGACGGGATCCGCGGCTACGCCACGCCTAGAGGCTTGATGTGAAACTGGCGCGCAGCCGGGGGCGGTCACGACCAAGCCGGGCGGCGCACTCACTCGTCGTGCAGGCTGGTAAGCGTGGACGACGAGTGAGGGTGGCGATCCGGCGCCGTGTCGTGGCCGTCATCCGGCCCGCCGTGAGTTTCACATCAAGCCTCTAGATGAGCCGGGGGACTGTGGACACATTGGCGCTCTCTTGACGCCTCTACAGGCACAGGCACTGTAAGCAGCGATGCTCAGGCTGCTGATCGCGAATCCCTGGGCGAGTGGCGTCGACGAGGAACGGTTGGCCAGGGTGCGTGCCGCGCTCCCTGCGGGCACCGAGCTTCGGCTGACGTCGGCGCCGGGCGACGCCACGGAGCTGGCTCGCGAAGCGTCAGGAGCAGTGGACGCGCTGCACGTGTTCGGCGGGGACGGGACCTACAACGAGGTGCTGAACGGGATCGACGGCACGACGCCGGTCGGCTTCATCCCCGGCGGGGGCACGAGCGTGCTTCCGCGCGCCCTCGGCCTTCCACGCGATCCGGTCGAGGCGGCTCGTCTTCTGGCTGGCGCCGCGCAGCCTCGCCGCATCGGCGTCGGCCGTGTGAACGGGCGTCGCTTCGGCTTCTGCGCCGGTATCGGCCTCGACGCCGAGATCGTCCGTGCCGTCGACGATCTCGGGCGCCGCTCGGACGGCCGCCGTCCCGGCGATCTCGCCTTTGCGTGGTCGGGTTTTCGCACGGCCGCTCGACATCGCTACCCGCTGGATGCCGTGCTCGAGGTGACGGGGCACGGGCGTGCCGCCTTCGCGCTCATCGCCAATGGGCCAACGTACAGCTACGCGGGGCCGCTTCCGCTTCGCTTCGCGCCACAGGCGAGCTTCTACGGCGGGCTGGATCTCGTCGCCCCGAGACACGTTCGCATACGCGACATCCCGCGCATCGTCCACTACGCATTCGGCTGGGGCGACCGGGCGAACGCCCGCGACCTCGTCTACGCGCACGACGCCGACCACCTCGAGGTGGTTTGCGATCGGCCGTTGCCGATGCAGGTGGACGGCGAGGACATCGGCGACGTCGAACGAGCCATCTTCGAGGCCGAACGTGACGCGGTGACCGTGCTCGTTCCTTGGAGAACTCATTACTTATAGTCCTTACTGGACTAGTACACTCCGGACATGGTCAGAACGTCGAGCGCGACGCGCACGCTGACCACGACCGAGGCGGCGGTCCTCGCGTTGCTGGCGCTCGAAGGCGAGCAGTCGGGCTACGACCTGCTCAAGCTGATGTCCAAGGCGATCGGCGTTTGGGCGCCTGCTAAGAGCCAGCTCTATGCCGTGCTCCCGCGCTTGGCGCGGGACGGCCTGGCCGAAGCTCGCACGATCGTCCAGTCGGCGCGGCCCGACAAGCAGCTCTACCGGATCACCCCCGGCGGGCGCGCGACGCTCGATGCGTGGCTCGAGGCCGTCGAGCCCGGCTCGATCGACCGCTTCTATCTGAAGCTCTTCGTCGGCGGGCTTACGTCGCCTGATGTCCTGATCGGGCATGCCAAGCAGTTCAGACTGGATACGGAGGCGCGTCTGGAAGAGCTCCGCGGGATCGAGCCGACGAACTCACGCGCGGGCAACGACTTCTTCCACTACTTCCTGCTCCGCCACGGCATCGAGCGCGCCGAGCAGTCGCTCGTGTGGGCCGACTGGGTCCTCGCCGAGCTCAGGGGGGCAGCGGAGTGAGGCGCGTTCTCGCCGCAGCCGCAGCTGTCCTCATCGTCGGCGTCGCGTGC
>Ga0136621_1000150_pt1 | contig 25190 bp, 27 predicted proteins | sample AntDryUQ445A2306_FD_104673 | JGI IMG/M metagenome (GOLD analysis project Ga0136621, IMG submission 104673) | Polar desert sand microbial communities from Dry Valleys, Antarctica - metaG UQ445A (23.06) | ecosystem: Environmental > Terrestrial > Soil > Desert | place: Antarctica: Dry Valley...
CCCGCAGGTCGTCAGCGAGCCCGGCCGCGGCAACGGTGGCTGCGGCGTTCAAAAGGATCGCGTTTCGCCGGGCGCCGATCTCTCCATCGAGAACGCGCCTGATCGACTCGGCATTCTCCGAGGGATCGCCTCCACGAAGGTCTTCGGGCTGGCAGCGGTCGATCCCTAGCCCCGTCGGATCGACGGTTCGCTCGTGCACCTCCTCACCGACAACTTCGTAGACGAGGTTCGGTCCCGCGGGTGAGAGCTCGTCCACCCCGCCGGCTCCGTGCACGACGAAGGCCCTGGTCGCGCCGAGCAGCGCGAGCACCTCGGCCACTGTGCGAGCGACCTCGGCTGAGTACACACCCATGACCTGCGCGCGTGCGCCGGCAGGGTTGGTCAGCGGGCCGATGAGGTTGAAGACAGTGCGCATGCCGAGCTCGCGCCGAACATGTGCCGCATGTCGCATGGCCGGATGATGCACGGGCGCGAACATGAACCCGAAGCCGTACAGGTCGATCGAGCGGGCTATGCGCTCGGGCGAAAGCTCCAGCCGGAAGCCGAGCGCCTCGATCACGTCCGCCGAGCCGGATGCAGAAGAGACCGCCCGGTTGCCGTGCTTCGCCACAGCTGCGCCCGCAGCCGCGGCCACGATCGCTGCCGCGGTCGAGATGTTGAGCGTCTGCGCGCCGTCTCCGCCCGTGCCGGCGGTGTCGACGAGGTCGGTCCGCTCCGGGCGCACCGGCAGAACGTGGTCGCGCATCGCCTCCGCGCAACCCGCGATCTCGGCCACCGTCTCGCCTTTCGCCCGCAGCGCGACGAGGAACCCGCCGATCTGCGCCGGCGTCGCCTCGCCGCGCATGATCTCGTCCATCACGGAACGAGCCTCTTCGCGAGCGAGGTCCCGCCGGTCGAGCAGCTGTGCGATCGCCTGTTGGATCATCGAGTGAGTGTGGCGGAACAGAGCCGGCTCAACCGACTGCGAGAATCACAAAGTAGGCGGCCGGACTTGCCCAGAGCAGCGCGTCGAGTCGATCGAGCATCCCGCCATGGCCTCCCAGCAGTCGGCCCGAGTCCTTCATCTGCAGGTCGCGCTTCACCGCCGACTCGAAGAGATCTCCGAACACGGCCGCGAGCGCGACCGCGCCGCCGAGTAGCAGCGTCTCCGGGATGGTCAGGAACTCGTCGCGATCCTTGTAGAGGATCAGGAACGCCGCAGCCATCGCGGCCAGCACGCCTGCTACCAACCCCTCCCAGGTCTTCGCCGGGGAGATCGCGGGCGCCATGCTGTGCCTGCCCAGCGTGCGGCCGACGAAGAACGCCACCGTGTCCGCCGCGAAGACGGTGAACATCACCGCGATCACCGCCCAGAAGCCGTGATCCGGGATGTCGCGCACGAGAAGCAGGAGCCCGAGGCCCGCTCCGACCCACACGACCCCGAGCAGCGTGATGCCGAACGACGTCGTTGCGGATACGCGGATGTCCGAGAGCCCGTAGAAGACGAAGGAGAGAAAGAGCGTCGCGAGGATTCCGCCGAGCATCCAGGGGAGATCGCCGAGTTGGAGGCCGAAAAGCGTGAGGATGAAGCCGAGATACCCGGCAATGACGAGCGGGCGACGTTCCCTGGCCATCCTGAAAAGCTCGTGCAGAGCAAGGAGCCCGGCCACGAGAGCGAGTCCGAAGAGCCACCAGCCGCCGAGGTACACCGCGCCGATGACGAGCGGAAGCAGAACGACGGCGACGAGGAGGCGCGATACGAGAGGGGTCATCGGCGCGGCAATCTAACCCCGGGGTCTGGCTGAAGCCAGACCCCGGACCCGTTGCACATGGGTCTGGCTTCAGCTAGACGCCCGTTCGCACCACCGCTCATCGCGCGCCGAACCTGCGCCCGCGGCGTGTGTACTCGTCGAGCGCCGCGCGGAGCTCGTCTTCTCCGAAGTCCGGCCAATAGGTCTCCGTGAACACAAACTCCGCGTACGCCGACTGCCAAAGCAGGAAGTTCGAAAGCCGCTGCTCGCCCGAGGTGCGGATAACGAGATCGGGATCGGGCAGCTCAGGCGCGGAGAGGCGGGCGGTCAGGGCTTCTTCGGACACGTCCTCGGCCGACACTTCATCTTCGACCAGCGAGCGTGCAGCGTCGACGAGCTCGGCGCGACCTCCGTAGTCAAAGGCGATCCAGAGATGAAGACGGTCGTTCGCAGCCGTCTCCGCCTCCAGTGCCGTCATCTTCTCCTGCAGCTGCTCGGGAACCCGGTCGCGTCGCCCGAAGAAGCGCGTGCGCACCCCTTGTCGCGCGAGGTCGGGGAGCTCGCGCTCGATCGTCTCCTCCAACAGCTCCAAAATCGACTCGACCTCGTCGGGCGGACGCGCCCAGTTCTCGGTGGAGAACGCGTACACCGCCAGCGAGCGCACGTCGAGGTCGATCGCCGCTTCTACCGTTCGCCGGAGCGCGCGAGCTCCCTCCCGATGTCCTTCGGCAACGGACTGGCCGCGGGATGCCGCCCAGCGCCCGTTTCCGTCCATGATGATGGCGACGCTACGCGCTGCCGTAGAGCCGTCGCTCGAACCGCTCTCGGACAGTTCAGTGCTCCCTGCCGGAGATACGGCCATGCCTCGCGCGGCTGCGAACACATCGCATGCCGTCGTCCTCAATCGGGCCAATATTCTTGAATATTGGCCCTCCCTGCGTCCTAGGCCTGCTCGAATCTCGCCGGCGACGCACGACCGTATCTCCGGCAGGAAGCACTCAAACCTCCATGATCTCCGTCTCCTTGACCTTCAGGAGATCGTCGATCGCCTTCGTGTGCTCGTCGGTGACCCTCTGCACCTGCTGCTCGGCACGCCGCTCCTCGTCGTCGCCCACGTCCCCTTTCGTGACGAGCTCGCGCAGGTGCTGCATGACGTCGCGGCGGACGTTCCGGATCGCAACCTTTCCGTCCTCGCCAACTCGGCGTACGACTTTGACCAGCTCCTTCCGCCGCTCCTCGGTGAGCGTCGGGATCGGTAGGCGGATGATCTTGCCGTCGTTCGAGGGTGTCAGCCCGAGGTCGGACTCCTGGATCGCGCGCTCGATCGACTTCATGGAGCCCGGGTCGAACGGCTGCACCGTCAGGAGTCGCGCCTCCGGCGCCCCGATCGACGCCAGGCTCTTCAAGGGAGTCGGCGTGCCGTAGTAGTCGATCGTCACGCGGTCGAGAAGGGCGGGCGAGGCGCGCCCGGTGCGAATCGAGTTGAACTCGTGATGCGTCGCCTCGATCGACTTGTCCATCCGACGTTTCGCGTCTGCGAGGAAGTCCTCGATCGCAGCCATGTGCCCTCCTTCTCTAAGAGCCTGGTGTCGAGATGATGGTTCCGATGCGCTCGCCGGCTGCCGCGCGGCGGATGTTGCCCGCGACGAGCTCGAAGACGTAGATCGGCAGCCGGTTGTCCATGCAGAGCGAGAGCGCCGTGGTGTCCATGACTTTGAGCCCGCGCTCGATCGCCTCGAGATGCGTCAGCTCCGGGAGGAACCGCGCGTCCGGATTCTCGTGCGGATCACCGTCGTAGACGCCCTCGACGTTGTTCTTCGCCATCAGGATCGCCTCTGCGCCGATCTCGAGTGCCCGGAGAGCAGCCGCGGTATCTGTCGTGAAGAACGGGTTCCCGGTTCCGGCGGCGAAGATGACGATCCGGCCCTTCTCGAGATGCCGTATCGCACGCCGGCGGATGTACGGCTCAGCGACCTCGGAGACAGCGATCGCCGACTGTACGCGCGTTTGGACGCCGAGTCGCTCGAGCGCGTCTTGGAGCGTCAGCGCGTTCAGCAACGTTGCCAGCATTCCCGCGTAGTCCGCCGTCGCGCGATCCATGCCCTCTGCGGCCGCCGCCATTCCACGGTAGATGTTCCCCGCGCCGACGACGATCGCGAGCTCGGTGCCGGCCTCGTGCACGGCAAGCACCTCCTCCCCGATCGCCACGACCGTCTTGGGGTCGATCCCATACTGTCGGTCGCCGAGGAGCGCCTCGCCGGAGACCTTGAGGAGCGCGCGGTGGAACGGCGTCGGCGTCTCGGTCGAGACCCGCTCGGTCGCCTCTTCGGCCCGCACGCTCACCACTATGACCCGGCGACCGACACCCGTGCGAAGCGGACGACGGAGGCGTTCGCCTCCTCGACCGCCTGGGCGACGCTCTTCGAGGCATCGTGGATCCAGGCCTGGTCGGCGAGAACGCCTCCCGGAGTCGCTGCGAAGAATCGCTTTCCGAGCATGCCGTCCACGATCTTCTCACGCGCGGCCTCGGGCTTCGACTGCACCTCGTCCGAGTTCAGGAAGATCGAGCGCTCGCCGTCGATTGTCTCGCTCGGGACCTCGTCTCGCGTCCCCCACTCCGGCGCTGCGAAGGAGATGTGCATCGCCACCTGCCGGGCGAGCTCCGGGGACCCGCCTCGGAGCTCGACGAGCACGCCAATCTTGTTCGCGGGCGGATGAGCGTACGCCGCTACAACGTTGCCGGCGGGCGCATCGAAGCGCTCAGCGCCTACGACGACGATGTTCTCACCGAGCTTCCCGGCGAGCTCCATCCGCTCCTCGTCGAAGCGCTCGGCAGCAGCCGGTCCCTCGGCATGCACCGCGCGCAGCACACGCTCGGCGAACGCCTGGAACTCGTCGCTCTTCGACACGGGCTCGGTCTCGCAGCCGATGCCTGCGATCGACCCGATCAGTCCCTCGACAATGTAGCCCACGAGACCTTCGCCGGTCGCTCGCCCGGCGCGCTTCCCGGCTGACGCTATGCCGCGCTCGCGGAGGAGCGTCCGGGCGGCCTCGAAATCGCCGGCGGTCTCCTCGAGCGCGCGCTTGCAGTCCATCATTCCCGCGCCGGTCCGGTCGCGAAGCTCCTTCACCTGGCCTGCGCTGATCGTGGTGCTCACGCGTCCTCCGCGGCTATCGCCGCCGGCGCTCGTTCTGCGGCTGCCGCCGCGGGCGCTCCTTCTACTGCGGCTATGGCCGCTGGCGCTCCGTCTGCGGCTGTCGCCGCTGGCTCCGGCTCGGCCGCCGGAGCCGTCTCAGAGGGAGCCTCGGGGCTTGATTCCGGCTGGATCTCGTTTGCCACCTCGTCCGCCATCGGCGCCGCGAACTCGGCCGGAGAAACCTGCACCTTTCCGGCGGCGATGCCGTCCGCTACGACCTTCGCGATCAGGTTGGAGGCGCGGATGGCATCGTCGTTTCCAGGGATGACGAAATCGGCCTCGTCCGGATCGGCGTTCGTGTCGACCAGGCCGATGATCGGGACGCCCAGGCGGCGCGCCTCGCGCACTGCCAGCTGCTCCTTCTTCAAGTCGATGACGAAGACCGCGTCGGGCTGGCGCTTCATATCGGCGACTCCGCCGAGATTGGATTCCAGCTTTACGAGCTCGGCGGTGAGCGCGATCCGCTCCTTCGACGGCAGGAGGTCGAGCTGACCTTCCGTCTGCAGTCGGCGAAGGTCGTGGAGATACGCGATCCGCTCCGAGATCGTGCGCCAGTTGGTCAGGAGACCGCCGAGCCAGCGGTTGGACACGTACGGCATGCCGACGCGGGTCGCGTGCTCCTGCACCGCTTCCTGGGCCTGCTTCTTGGTGCCGACGAAAAGGATGGTGCCGCGACGCTCCGCGACATTGCGCGCGAAGTCGTGAGCCTCCTCGAGCAGCTCGAGGGTCTTCTGGAGGTCGATGATGTAGATGCCCCCGCGCTCCGAGAAGATGAAGCGGCGCATCTTCGGGTTCCAGCGTCGCGTCTGGTGGCCGAAGTGGACGCCCGCCTCCAAAAGCTCCCGCATGGTTACGACTGACACAGGATCAGCCCCTTTCTAGTTCGGTGACGGTACTGCGCCGGCGGGCCGGGCGGAACCGCGCTCAGAGCGCAGCACCCCCGCCTCGGCTGGATCGCCGGGTGGAAGGTCTAGGACGCGGGAGAGTGTACCCGTAGGGGCGGGGCTTGCCTCGCCCTCGATCGCACCCGGCAAGCGAGGGCGACCCAAGGGTCGCCCTACGCCGACCGGGCCCGCTTCAACGCGGTTTCCAGATCGTGCGGGAGCGGCGACGCGATATCGATCTCGACGCCGGTCATGGGATGTCGGAAGCGCAGCCGGTGTGCGTGCAAGAACTGCCGCTCGAGCCCGAGATCTCCTCTGGCCCCGTACTGCGAGTCACCGGACACGGGAAGGTCGATCGCGGCGAGATGCACGCGGATCTGATGCGTACGCCCCGTTTCCAGGCGAACGTCGAGGAGCGCGTGGTCGGTCAGGGGCTCGAGGATCTCGAAGTGCGTCACGGCGTCCCGAGGCTCGTCGGTGTCCAGGGAGCGCTTTGTCGGATCGCGGCGGTCGCGGCCCAGCGGAGCGTCGATCCGGCCGGTTCGAGAGCGCGGCACACCGCGAACGAGCGCGAGGTAACGCCGTTCGACCTCGCGCTGCCGGATCGCCTGCTGCAATGCGGCGTGCGCTTCCTCGGAACGGGCGACTACGAGCAAACCGGACGTGTCGCGATCGAGGCGATGGACGATTCCGGGGCGTTCCGGGTCTGGGCCGCCGATCGCTCCGAGAGAGAGGAGCTGACCCGCAAGCGTCCCTCTTCTGGCACCCGCGCCGGGATGCACCACGAGACCCGCCGGCTTGTCGAGCACGAGCAGGTGGTCGTCCTCGTAGAGCACCGGAACGGTGACCGGCTCGGCCGCCAGGCCGAGAGCCGCTTCAGGCAGCTCCGCTTCGACGACGGAGCCGGACTCGAGCCGAGAGCTCTTCGGCCGAATTTTGCCGTCGACCCGTACTAGACCGTCTCGAAGCAGTCGCTCCGCCAGCGAGCGCGTCCCGATCTCCTCGCGAGCTGCAAGCGCCTTGTCGAGGCGAGTGCCCGCGTCTTCGTCAGCGACGCTGAAGCGCAGAGTCCCCATCGCGCGCCCCATGCATGCGATCCGACCGATCCGCCAGGACGAGCGTGCTGAAGAGCACCGCGACGCCGACGACGATGAACATGTCGGCGAGATTGAACGCCGGCCAGGCGTCGAGGTCGAGAAAGTCCGTCACTCGGCCCAGGCGCAGGCGGTCGACCAAGTTGGCCATGCTGCCGCCGAGAACGAGTCCTAGTCCCACTGGCAAGATGGGGTGACGCCGACCCGAGCGCGCGAAGAACCAGACCATCAGGCAGACCGCGAAGGCCGTGATCGCGATGACGGAGCTCGTCCGACTTGCGAAAAGGCCGAACGCGATGCCCGAGTTCTCGACGTGATGGATCGAGAACGGGCCGAACAGCTCGACGCGCTCGCCGACCTCGAGCGTGCGGCCTATCGCCTGTTTCGTCAGCTGATCGGCGAAGATCGCGGCGGCTGCGACCGCGAGCAGCGCAAGCCACTGCGTTGGACCGGCCGCAAGCGAACGCTCTGCCGACGAGATGGGTCGCAAGGCGTTCGCGGTTGACCCGACGCGAACGTCGACTTGCGGCGGCGCCTCCCTCGCTGGCTCGCTCACGCGCGTCGCCCCCCGGCTCCGGCCCCCGCCCGGCGAAGGTGGCCTCCGCCGACGCCTGACGCCGCTCGCGGGACCGTGCTCTCCGGAGCCGCACTCCTCGCACTGTGCTCTCCGGCCGCGCACCGCGAGCGCTCCCCGAGGTGCGCGCGTATCACCCGCGCTCCTGCGCGCGCTTGTCGTCGATGCAGAGCGTCGCCCAGGGAACCGCCTCGAGCCGCTCTACGCCGATCGACTTGCCGCAGACGACGCAGGTGCCATACGTTCCGTCTTCGATTCGTTGCAGCGCCGACTCGACCTCGGAGATGAGGTGGTCGGCGTTCTCCTCGAGCCCCTCGTCGAGCTCGCGCATGTACGTCTCGGTCGCCGAGTCCGCAAGCTCGCCCGCGCCGGTCGAGAGGTCGCCCGTCTCGTCGGTCATCGAGGCTTCGTGGTTCACGCTTTGGCGCGCAGTGCGAAGCCGCTCGAGCTCGCTCTCGAGCTCCTTGCGGAAGCGGATTGGATCGAGTTTCATCTCGCGCTCGCGGACGCGAAAGCGGTCGCCTTTAGAACTCGTTTCGCACCACCCATCACCCGCCGTCGACGAGGCGTCACTGTGTTCGAGGCTCTTACGCGCAGCCGCAGGCGAGTGCTCGGGCGTTCCACGGCCCGAAGGATATCCGTGCGACCCGGATCGCTAGACGCTTGATCGGAAATTGAGGCGCGAGGAGGGGGCGGTCACGACCAAGCGGGGCGACGCACTCACTCGCCGTCCAGGCTAATAAGCCTGGACGGCGAGTGAGGGTGGCGATCCGGCGCCGTGTCGTGGCCGTCCTCCGGCCCGCCGTGAATTCCCGATCAAGCGTCTTACCCGGCGACCCGACGAATGCCGGGGTCCGTGATCTCCTCGACGGGCGTCGGCTTGACCGATTGGCTGTCGGCCCGCGTGTCTGCGCGTTGCTCTCCGTCCACGGACTCGAGCGCGGTTCGCAGCAAGGCGCGGATCTTGCGCGTGTCCTCCTCTAGCCGCTGTTTCTCGGCCGCAGCCTCGCGAGTCACTCTCCGTCCCTCGGCGTGGGCTTCCTGCACGACCAGGTCCGATTCGCGCCTGGCTTGCTCTTTCATGTCCTGAGCAGCACGCTCTGCCGACACGAGGGTCGACCGCAGCAGCGCTTCCAGCTCACGGTGCTTCGACGCCTCGGTCTCGAGCTCATGGAGGTGATCGGAGAGGTCGGCGCGCTCGCGCCACACCTCCTCGAAGCTGTCTGCGATCTCGGTGAGAAGCCCGTCGACCGCCTTTCGGCGGTACCCGCGGAGCAACGTGCGGCGAAGCTGGAGATGTCTGATCTCGACTGGAGTAAGCGGCATAGTGCCTCCTTTAGAGGAGTGCCCCGATCAGGCGATTGACAAGCCCGGCCGCAACGAGCAGGACGATGATGGCGACGATCGGGGACAGATCGAAAGGCCCGAGCGTCGGCAGTCGGCGAAACAGGCGCACATAGGGAACGACGACTTCGTCCAGGAACCTTTGCACAGTTGCGATCGCGCTGGAGTACGGAAGCCGGACCCAGGACAGGATGACCCAGGCGAGGATGAGGAGGATGTAGATTCGCACGAAGACGTCCACGAAGCTTTGCAGCGACGAGGCGGTGTCGAGAAGCACGCCGATCGAGGCGGGGACGCCCATCGAACGTGCTTTCGCCGCCGAAGGCGCACTTTCCTTGATGCGACACCTGACTTCGCGGCCACGAAGCGGACGTCTCTAGAAATTTTCGCGCGCTCGGAATTCGCGCTAGCGGATTCCGAGCGCGCGCACAGTTACGCCTGGTTGTAGAACCCGCCGCGCTCGAGTGCGCGCGCGCGCTCCTCGGCAGAGAGCTCGACGTCTCGCGGTGTGAGCAGGAAGACCTTGTCTGCGACACGCTGCATGCTGCCGTCGAGCGCGTAGGTGAGGCCGCTCGCGAAGTCGATGAGGCGCTTCGAGAGATCGTTGTCGGCGCTCTGTAGGTTCAAGATCACCGGGACCGACGCCTTGAAGCGGTCAGCGATCTGCTGGGCGTCGTTGAAGCTCCTCGGCACGATCAGATGCACCTTCGCCGGCGGGCCCGGGTCTACGCTCCGCAACCTCGGCGCCGACTCCTGGCGGCGGCGGGAGCGTGAGGGCGCTGCCTCGTCCGACGTCCAGTCGTCTCTCTCCGGCGCGTTCGGCAGGCGGCGCACGTTCTGCCGGTCGCGTCGGCGATAGCTCTCCTCGACCTGCTCGTTCGTGACGTAACCCGGCTCGTCCCACTCCTCTTCCTCGGCGATGCCGAAGTAGACGAGAGTGCGGTTCCAGAGATCGGAGAAGCCCATAACCGGGCGATTCTAATGCCTGCGGAAAAGGGCTTCGCCGATGCGTACGAGCGTCGCTCCCTCCTCGACGGCGACACCGTAGTCCTGTGAGGTTCCCATGCTCAGCTCGGAGAGGCTGTGCTCGGTCGCAAGCTCGGCGAGGCGATGGAAGTACGGGCGTGACGCCTCCGGTTCGTCCGCGAGCGGAGGCATGGTCATCAGTCCTCGGATCGAGGGGAATCGCAGCAAGAAGCTCGCGATCTCGGCGGGCGCGACCCCGGACTTCGTGCCCTCCCCGGAAAGGTTGACCTCCAGCAGGGCAGGTATGGTCAGCCGTGCAGCCGCCGACTCGGACGAGAGCGAATGCACGAGCTCGCACAGGTGGTTCACGACCTTCGTCTTATTCGACTGCAGGTGGCCGATGAAGTGCCAGCGAAAAGCGTCACCGTAGGCCGCGTGCTTTCGCTCGAGATCCTGCGCGCGGTTCTCCCCCACCACCTCGACCCCGGCCTCTGCGAGCACGGCCATCTCCTCGACAGAGACGTACTTCGACGCGACGACCACCGTCACGTGCTCGCCAACCTCGTCTCGGAGGCGGCGGTGGCGCTCTGCGATCTGCTCGCTCGACGCGATCGTCATTCTTCGGGTGCCGCGGCGATGAGCTCGCGAGCAGCCTCGAGCTCCGAGTCGCGCCCGTCGATCTCGCCGTTGAGCTTCCGGCGACGCAGCTCGGCGAGCACCTCGCCGACACGTGGTGACTCGGAGAGACCGAGCGTGGCGAGCTCGGACCCGCCGATCTCGATCCGAACATCGCGAAGCCGCGTGAAGTACTCGCGGAGCGCCGGGACATCTTCCCGGGCGAGGGCCAGGAGAGGCGCGTCCGGGCCGAACGGATCGGCGAGGGCGACAATCTCGGCCGGGTCGAGCTTCTCGGTGCGAATGCGCTCGGCGATCCGCGGCGCCACCGTGATGGCGCCTGCAACCCGGTCGACGTCTCGTCGCCTCAGCTTGAGTCGCTTCAGCCAGCCATACGCCTCCTCCGAGGTCATGTCTCGCCCGAGCACGGCGAGGCCGATACGCCAGGCGGGAACGCCCACTCGCAGCTCGTCGCGCAGCTTCAGCGCGCGTTCGAAGAGCTCGGCGGCCTCCTTGTCTGCACGCAGGCGAGGATGGATTGCGTGGTCCGCCGCCAGCTCGCCGAGGCGGATGACTCCGCCCACTGCGCCCGGATCCTCGAGGAGCGTCTGCAGCTCGTCCCGCAGCCGGGCCGACGAGAGGTCTCCGACGAGACCCATCTCGATGCAGGCGCGCGCAAGGCGCGCTGAGTGCTCCTCGAGCCGGAGCCCGTACCGCGCCTCGTAGCGGATCGCGCGGAAGATCCGGGTCGGATCGTCGATGAACGAGAGGTCGTGTAGAACCCGAAGCAGCCGCGCGTCCAAGTCGGCACGACCCCCGAACGGGTCGACAAGCCGCCCGAAGTCAGCAGGTTGGAGCGACACGGCCATCGCGTTGATCGTGAAGTCTCGTCTGAAGAGGTCTACACGGAGACCCGCTCGCTCGACGGTTGGGAGCGCGCCCGGCGCGTCGTAGAACTCGGTTCGGGTGGTGACGACGTCGACGCGCTCGTCTACGCCGTAGAGCACGACGGCCGTCCCGAACTTCTGGTGGGTGGTCATGCGGCCCTCGAGCGTGGCTGCCAGTGCGCGCGCGAACTCGATCGCGTCTCCGTCGACTGCGATGTCGACGTCGAAGCTCTCTTCGCCGAGGAGGATGTCGCGAACCGTTCCGCCGACGAGATAGACGTGACCAGCACGATCGCCGAGCGACGCGATAGCGTCCAAGAGCGTGCGGAGCCTTTCGAGCGCAGTCAGCTCCCTCGCGAGTCGCCGGGTCGTCATGGCCGCACTTTCTCCACCGACGGGTCGAGCGCGACGCGCTCGCGCCCGCCCACGCGTGAGGCGTTCGTGATCTCGATCACAATCAGGCGGCGGATCACGTCCTGCTCGAGACGAGAGCTCTCGACCACGGCCCCCGAGCTCTTCGGCATGCAGGCGATAGACGTCGCCGGTGTTGTGGTTGAGCCGCTGACGGCGACGACGGAGCCCGCATACAAACGACGCGCAGGAAGCGTCGCTGCAAACGCGTCGAAGTCGTTCCCGTGGGTGGCGATGACCTCGGTTCGCATGCGCTCATTCTGCCCCGCGCGTGTGCGGACTCGGTGGCGAACGTGACTGGATGATCAGCAGGCCGATAAGCCTGCGGATCCAGCGTGCTCGGGGAGCCACACCCTCAGACATGCGCGATTGCCTCGATCTCGACGCGGGCGCCGCTCGGGAGCTGAGAGATGCCGATCGTCGAGCGAGCGGGCGGGCGGTCACCGACGTGGCGCGCGTAAACCTCGTTCATCCCGGCGAAGTCGGCCAGATCGAGCAAGAACACGGTCGTCTTGACGAGCCTGTCGAGCCCGCTTCCCGCGGCCCCGAGGATGGCGGACATGTTCTGCATCACCTGCTCGGTCTGCTCCTCGACAGCTGGTCCTGCTAGCTCGCCCGACTCGAGCACGATTCCGAGCTGGCCTGCGACGAAGACGAGATCACCGACCCGGATCGCCTGGTTGTAGGGGGCGCCCTGGAACGGCCCAGGGGCGCGATCGGTGGTGATCACGTCTTTCTCTGGCACGGAGACCTCCTCGAGAGTTTGGGAGCGAGCACGCGGGTGCTGTCACCCTGCAGGGTGACAGGCGCCTAGCGTTACGACGACTGAGTGACTGCGCGCGCGTCGGCGAGCGCGGCGCCGAGCGCCTTGAAAATCGCCTCCAGGACGTGCTGCGAGTCCTCGCCCTCGAAGAGCCGCACGTGGATCGTCAGTCCGGCTTCTTCGGCGAGTTCGCGCAGGAACGCGGCGGCGAGATCGGTGCGGAGGCCTCCTGCTTTCGTCGACGTGAGGTCCGCGTTCGATGCGACCAGTGGTTTCCCCGACACCTCGAGGACGACCATCGCGAGCGCCTCGTCCGCTGCGGCGATCCCGACTCCCCGCTGACCGAGGAGAGGGCGAACCGCTGCCCCGAGGGTCGCGCCGGCAGCGTCCACCTCCGCCTCGGGCTCGCCGGGAGCTATTTCCAACCGGAGACCGAAGCGCCCCGCCTCGGCAAGCGCGAGCAGCAGGTGATCGAGAACGGCGACTCCTGTCGCGATGCTGTTCTCACCTGCGCGGCCGAGCGTGATCTGCGCCGCCTCTGTCACAGGTCGACTCGCTCGATCGCCGCCCCGAGCCCGCGGAGCCGCTCGTCCATCCGCTCGTAGCCACGGTCGATCTGGCCGATGTTCCCGATCGTCGACGTGCCCTCCGCACACAGCGCGGCGATGACCATCGCCATTCCCGCGCGAATGTCGGGACTCTCGAGGCGCTGGCCGTAGAGCGGCGCGGGCCCGGTCACCACCGCGCGGTGAGGGTCGCAGAGGATGATCCGCGCGCCCATCGAGACGAGCTTGTCGACGAAGAACAAGCGGCTTTCGAACATCTTCTCGAAGATCAGAACCGTCCCATGAGACTGCGTCGCGCAGGTGAGCGCGATCGAGGTCAGGTCGGCGGGAAACGCAGGCCACACGCCGCTTTCGATCTTCGGTATCTGACCGCCGAGATCGTCGACGACTTGCAGGTCCTGACCGGGCGCGACATGCACCTTGGCCCCTTCGATATCCATCCGGATCCCGAGCTTGCGGAATGCCGGGACGATGGCGATCAGGTCGTCGGGCTCGACGTCCTCGATCGTGACGTCGCCACCCGTGAGGGCGGCTGCTGCCGCGAAGCTTGCGACTTCGACGTGCTCGGGGCCGATTCGGTGCTCGCCGCCGCTGAGCCTGTCCACGCCGCCGATGTGCAGGACATTCGAGCCGATTCCCTCGATCTGCGCGCCGAGAGACACGAGGAACCGACAGAGATCTTGGATGTGCGGCTCACATGCGGCGTGGCCAACGACCGTCTCGCCCTCGGCGAGGACTGCGGCCATAACCGCGTTCTCAGTGCCCATGACCGAGGCCTCGTCCAGGTACATGCGCTTGCCGCGAAGGCCATCGGTTCGCATCTCATACGCGCCGTTCAGCTCGACGGTGACCCCCAGCTCCTGGAACGCGTGAATGTGGGTGTCGAGGCGGCGGCGTCCGATCACGTCGCCGCCTGGCGGCGGCACGGTCACCCGCCCGAAGCGCGACAAGAGCGGGCCGGCGAGCAGGAACGACGCGCGGATCTCTCGGCAGAGCTCGGGATCGAGGTCGGTCTTGTCGACGCCACTCGGGTCGATCCGAATCTCGTTCGGTCCGGTCCACTCGACGTCTGCGCCGAGATCGGCCAGGAGCGCGACCATCGTCTCGACATCGCGGATCCGTGGGACGTTCGAGAGGCGCACCTCGTCCGAGGCGAGCAGGCTCGCCGCGAGGATAGGAAGCGCCGCATTCTTGTTGCCCGCCGCGCGGACGGTGCCGCTGAGCGCGCGTCCGCCTTCGATCACGAAGGTCTGCATGGCGCGGGAATCGTACTCGGCGGTCCCCGCGCGTCTGTGGATCTCAGGAAGTGAGATGTTCGATGGCAAGTCGAGGGATGTGGTCGCCCGGCTCGAAGCCGAGGATTTGCGCGTAGAAGGAGAGCTCCGCTTCCAGCGAGGCGATGATCGTGTCCGCCTTCCGGAACCCGTGGCCCTCCCCTTCGAAGAGCAGGTAGGCGTGCGGGATACGGCGTTCGCGGAGCGCGGCGACGATCAACTCGGCTTGCGTCGGCGGAACGACCTCGTCGTCGGCGCCCTGCAGGACGAGCATCGGCGTCGTGATCTGCTCGACGAAGTGGATCGGGCTCCGCGCCCGGTAGAGCTCCGCCGCCTCCGGATACGGGCCGACCAGCGTGTGCTCGTACTCGAGCTCGAACTTGTGCGTGTCGCCGCCGCCGAACTGCTCCAGGTCGGCGATGCCGAAGTACGACGCCCCGGCCGCGAACTCATCCGTGAACGTGAGCGCGCAGATGGTGGTGTAGCCGCCGGCGCTTCCACCGGTGATCAGAAGACGCTGCGCGTCGGCTTCGCCCTCTGCCACGAGGTAGCGGGCGGCGTTCACGCAGTCCTGGAGGTCGACGACCCCCCACTGGCCGTTCAGCCGCTCGCGGTACGCGCGCCCGTAGCCGGTCGAGCCCCCGTAGTTCACGTCTACGACCGCGAAGCCTCGACTCGTCCAGAACTGGAGATCCAGGCTGAAGAGAGGAGACGTGCTCGAGGTCGGCCCGCCGTGACTCATGACGATCAGCGGAGGTCGTTCCCCCTCGGGGCCGACGAACTCGGCGCTCGCAGGCGGATAGAAGAGCGCGTGGGCCGTCAGGTCTCCCTCGGTTGGAAACTCAATCGCGCGGGGGACCGAGAAGTGCGAGGGATCCACCGAGACCCGCGAGCTCCAGCGAAGCGTCTCCGCCGCATTGTTCGAGACATCGAGGCGCACGATCTGGTTCGGAGTCGTCGCGGATCCTGCGATGAAGACGACAGTCGATCCTTCAGCCGCCACGAAGGGGCTCGACAGCGCGTCGTAGGGCAGGGCGAGATCGTCGAGCGTTCCGCTCTGGGGATCGAGCAGCGCGAAGTTGGTGCGGCCGCCCTGGTCGTACGAGGTGAAGATTCGGCCGTCGCCCAGAAACGCGAACGACCGCCATCCGAACACCCACGCGGGGTAGCCGAACTCCGCTTCCGCTTCGTGCAGCACGTCTCGCTCGCCGTCGCGGACGCGCTCGAGGTTCCACCAGCCGCTGCGGTCGCTGGCGAACACCAGGCCGCCGTCCGGGCTCCATTCCGGCTGGCAGATCGACTCCTCTCCATCGCGTCCCGCGACGTGGGTGATGTCCCCGAGCGCCCCTTCCGGCGTGAGCTCGGCCGCGAAGAGCTCGCAGCCGTCCCATGGCATCCAGGGGAGGTCCCAGGCGAGGAAGCTGAGCTGCGTTCCGTCCGGTGAGATGCGGGGATTCGAGTAGAAGTCGCGCCCGCCGGCGATGATCCTGGGCTCCGCGGAGCCATCGGTCGAAATCGCCACGAGCTCGTTGACGACGTCGCGAGAGCGCTCGCCCTGATCGTGCCGCTCGCGAACGCCGATCCACAGGCTGCCGTCGGAAGTGACGCGCCCGTCGGTGTAGCGGTGCTTCGTTCCCTCGACCGCTGCGGTGATCGGCACAGGCTCGACTCCCGGATCGACGCGGTAGAGCCGCTGGTCGTCGAAGTTCGAGCAGAACACCGCGTCCTCGTGGACGCAGTAGGCCCCGCCTCCGTATTCGTGCACCATCGTTCGCACGTTGAAGCCGGCGGGAACCGCGTCCACCGGCTCGTCGCGGCCCTCGGCCTTCATCAGCACCACGCGCCCGTTCTCGGCCGGACGCCCCTCGAGCCACCACGTCGTATCGCGCTCGAGCCAGACGGCGGAGAGGCGCGTGCCTGCACGCGCGATCATCTCCGCGGTGATGGGCGACGACCAGGTGCCGAACGGCGCGGCGGTCTGCTGGAGGTTCGAGAGAGCCAACGGGCAGCGGCTATCGTAGTCCGCCGTGCGGCCGACCCGCGATCAGGCCTGGGACACGCTCACTCGCTATACGAAGAGCGAAGCGCTCCTCCGGCACGCGCTCGCAGTCGAGGCCTCCGTGCGGCACTACGCACGACGAAACGGCGAGGACGAGGAACTCTGGGGCTGCGTTGCGCTCCTCCACGACTTCGACTACGAGATTCACCCCACGCTCGACAAGCATCCCCAGGACGGCGCGCCGATCCTGCGCGAGGAGGGCTATCCAGAGGAGCTGATCGAGGGCGTGCTCTCCCACGCGGAGCACCTCGCGATGCCGCGCGACACGCCCTTGAAGAAGACCTTGTTCGCCTGCGACGAGCTCTCAGGGTTCGTCCATGCCTGTGGTCTCGTCCGGCCGACCGGGCTCGACGGCCTCGAGCCGAAGTCGGTGAAGAAGAAGCTGAAGCAGCCGTCCTTCGCCGCGGGGGTGCACCGCGACGAGGTCTACGAGGGCGCCGAGCTCCTCGGACTCGAGCTCGACGAGCACATCGCGAACGTTGTCGCGGCGATGCAGCCGATCGCGAAGGAGCTCGGTCTCCGCACCGCCGCCGACGGTGCGTGAGATGTCGGACGATCCGAGCTGGCCCAGGTTCGGTCCGATCGGGGTCTGGCTTCAGGCAGACCCCGTAAGGGAGTCCTACGGACGCTCAGTGGTGACCGTTTCGAAGATCGCGCGGAGATCGTCGATCGCGACTCCCACATCGGCGCGGGATGCCTCGCCGAGCTCGGCCCGCTCGGTCGTCTCGCGCGCCGCGCGGTAGGTGACCACGATCTCGGGGTCGTCGCCGCCGCGGGCGACCGCGTCGTCCAGGTGGTAACCACGCGTCACCAGCATTCGCTCCACGATGTCGGCGAACTGCGACACCGCCGCCGCGGGATTGTCGTCCATGTTCTCCTCCACGGAGGCCCACATGCTCTCCCACTCGTGGAGATCGAGTCCTGGCTCGCTCACGTCGTCGTCGTTCCCCCTTCAGAGCGTTCCAAACCCGAGACGAGACGCTCGAGGTCGTGGTCGCTCGTCCACCAGCCGACGGAAGCTCGCACAAGTCCGGTCTTCGGAATGTCGCGAACGACGACACCCGTCGCTGCCAGCCGCGCCACCACGTCCGCAGAGGCCTCGCCCCGAGGACGCCAGGAGACGATGGTCGCGCGCTCCTCCGGAGAGACCACGTCCTCACCCGCGTCCAGCAGCAGCTCCCGGCAGCGCTCTGCCATCTCGACGCCACGCTCGAATCGCCCTTCCGGGCGGAGGCGCACCGCGGCGAGCAGTCCGGACATGAGCGCGGTCGGAACCCAGTTCGGGTCGAAGCGGCGTGCGCCGGGCCGCGGCTCGAACGATCCGTCCGGCTCGTATGCCTGCTGCGAGAAGTAGCTCGGCCGCGCGACCCGCAAACGCTCGGGATCGACGACGACCAGCGCACCCGTCGACTCAGGCCCGCAGAGCCACTTCTGTCCCGAGATCGTCAGGAAGTCGAGTCCGGCGGCTTCCACGGGAATGGCGCCCACGGACTGCGCGCCGTCGACGAGGATCGGGATCCCTGTCCGCTCGCGGAGCTCGCGAACCGGAAGCACCTGGCCGGTCGTCCAGAGAACGTGCGAGACGGCGAGGAGACGCGTTCGAGATGTCACCGCAGCGACGATCGCGTCCGCATCCGGCGCGACCACTACTACACGCGCGCCTGACGCATGCAGCGGGCCGATGAGCCCGAAGTGCTCGTCCGTCGTCGTGATCACCTCGTCGCTCGAACCGAGGTCGAGGCCGGCGAGGACGAGATTGCACCCGTCCGTAGTCGACGCGGTGAGCGCGACCTGCTCCTCCTCGGCGCCGACGAGACCGGCGAGCTCGGCCCGCAGCTCGGCGCGCAGCTCCAACACACGCTCGATGTACTCGAGTCCGACTCTGCCCTCCCGCAGGTTTCGCTCCCCCTCGGCAGCCATGGCCTCGGTCGTCTGTCGAGCGAGCGGTCCAGCGCTGCCCGCCTGCAGGTACGCAACTCGCTCGAGCACCGGGAACTGCGCACGTGCCTCCTCGAACGTCACGGGCGAGATTCTGCCGACGATGGCTCTATGTTTCGACCCATGCGCGTCCTGCTCGCGGATCCGCCGGCGTACACGCCCCCGTATGACCGGTCGCTGGCCGCCGCCCTCGCCCATGCGGGAGTTGAGGTGGAGCTCGTGACCTCGCGCTTTCGTTTCGGCGCCGTGGCTCGTCCGCAGCGATACGTCGCGCGCGAGTGGTTCTATCCGATCTCGTCGAGAATGGGCTCGTCCAGGGCGCGCCTGGTCGTGAAAGCGTTGGAGCACCCGTTGGGGATGGCCCAGCTCGCGACGCACAAGCCCGATGTGCTGCACATGCAGTGGTTCGGCGCAGCCGAAGCCGACCGCTGGCTCTTTCGGCCTCGCTCGCCGGTCGTCTTCACCGCCCACGACATCATTCCGCGGCGTACCGCAGCCCGAACAGGGCTCTGGCGCGCGCTCTTCGATCGCTGCGAACGCATCGTCGTGCACTCGCAACGGGGACACGACTCGCTAGCCTCGTTCGGCATCGCTGAGGAGCGCCTTCGCGTTATCCCCCATCCAACGTTCCGCTCGGACGTGGACCGGCGTGACGACGGCCGCACCGCGCTCGCGCTCGGTCTGATCCGCCCGTACAAGGGCACCGAGGACTCCGTCGAGGCAGTTCTGCGGGTCGACGGCGCGCGCCTCCTCGTGGCGGGCGACCCGCGTGTGCCACTGGATGGATTGCGCGCTACGGCCGGCGGCCGGGCCGAGTGGCGGCTCGGCTTCCTCCCCGACCGCGAGATCCGCCGTGCGCTCTCCGAGGCGACCGTCGCTCTGTTTCCGTACAGGTCCGAGATCGACGTCTCCGGAGCGCTCCTCCAGGTGCTCGGGGCGGGAGTGCCTGCGATCGTCTACGACATCGGCGGGCTGGGCGAGGTCGTCACTCGATTCGGCGCAGGAGCAGTCGTGGAGCCGGGCGACGTCGGCGGTATGGCGCTCGCTCTGGAGCTGCTTCTCGCGGATCCGGAGGCCCTGCACGCCGCACGCCGGGGCGCCGAGGCGGCACGTGCCGAGCTCACCTGGGAGGCATCGGCCGCTGCTCACCTCGACCTGTACAGGGAGCTTCTCTGATGCTGGGGCGAGGACGTTTCCGCGAGGTGGTCGAGCGCCAGCTCGACATCTTCAGTGCCGACGAAGCCGCCCTCCTGGCCGAGGGAAAAGCAGCGGACACGGCTTGGACGAACGCGGGGCGTGAGGAATCCGAGGAGCTCTTCAGCGACTATCGGCTGGTGGTGGACGCGGTCGGCGAACGGCTCTACGACATCCGAGAGTCCTACGCGGGCACGCTCGACGAAGAGACCGCCGATGACTATCGCGAAGCGTTCAATCGGTCGGCGCTGAAGCGCTTCAAACGCTACGCGTCGTTTCTCGAGGAAGGCGAATAGTGGCCCTGATCGAGGACTACGGGCTGATCGGCGACCTCCAGACCGCAGCGCTCGTAAGCCGCCACGGTTGCATCGACTGGCTCTGCCTGCCCCGCTTCGACTCGGGCGCGATCTTCGCGGCCCTGCTCGGCGACTCCGACAACGGACACTGGACGATCCAGCCCGAGGGTGAGTTCCACTCGCCTGGTCGGAGCTACCGCGGAGACACGCTCGTGCTGGAGACCGAGCTCGAGACCTCGACAGGCGCTGTTCGGCTCATCGACTTCATGCCTCCGCGCGGAGAGGCGCCCGACGTAGTCCGCATAGTCGAAGGCGTCCGTGGGCGCGTCGACATGCTCATGGAGCTCGTCCTGCGTTTCGACTACGGCTCCATCGTCCCGTGGGTTCGAACGATCGACGAGACGCTGGTCGGTATCGCGGGTCCCGACGCCATCTCCCTGCGAACACCGGTCGCCCTGGAAGGGCGAAATCTCCGCACGTACGCCGAGTTCACGGTCGAGGAAGGCGACCGCGTGCCGTTCGTACTGACATGGACCCCGTCGAACGAGCCGCTTCCCGAAGCCATCGACGCGGAGCAGGCGCTGGCCGACACGATCGACTACTGGGAGGAATGGATCGGCCGCTGCACTGCCGCCGGACGCTGGGAGAAGGAGGTGAGACGTTCGCTCCTCACGCTCAAGGCGCTCACCTACGCTCCGACGGGCGGGATCGTCGCTGCTCCGACGACGTCTCTGCCGGAGGCGATCGGCGGTGTGCGGAACTGGGACTACCGCTTCTGCTGGCTCCGTGACGCGACGCTCACGCTGCTGGCGTTCCTCCGCGCGGGATACATCGACGAGGCCCGCGCGTGGCGTGACTGGCTCCTCCGCGCGATCGCCGGATCCCCCGAGGACATTCAGGTGATGTACGGGGTCGCCGGGGAGCGACGGCTCATCGAGCTGGAGCTGCCGTGGCTCGCGGGCTACGAGGACTCGAAGCCGGTGCGGATCGGAAACGACGCGGCAGACCAGCTGCAGCTCGACGTCTACGGCGAGATCGTGGACGCGCTCCACACGGCACGCAAGCGGGGTCTCGAGGCGTCCGACCCGGCGTGGGCCCTGACCAGCAAGGTGTTCGATTGGCTCGAGTCGGGGTGGCGGGAGCCGGATCAGGGGATCTGGGAAGTGCGAGGTCCGCGCCGGCATTTCACGCACTCCAAAGTCATGGCTTGGGTGGCGTTCGACCGCGCGGTCAAGTCCATCGAGAGCCTCGGTCGAGACGGACCGCTCGACCGATGGCGCGCGACGAGGGACGCGATCCGGGATGACATTCTCGAGCACGGATACAACGACGAGCGGGGCTCATTCGTGCAGTACTACGGCTCGGACCGGCTCGATGCAAGCCTCCTGCTTATCCCGCTCGTCGGTTTCTTGCCGGCGAGCGACGGAAGGGTGGTCCGTACCGTGGAGGCGGTTCAGCGAGAGCTCATGCGCGACGGCTTCGTCGAGCGCTACCGCGCCGACACCGAGAACGTCGACGTAGATGGACTTCCCCCGGGCGAAGGCGTTTTCCTACCATGCTCTTTCTGGCTGGTCGCGGTGCTCGCCCAGCAGGGCCGGACGGACGAGGCGGTGGAGCTCTACGAGCGATTGCTCTCGCTCGGAAACGACCTAGGGCTGCTCGCAGAGGAGTACGACACCGAGCGAAAGCGGCTCGTCGGCAACTTCCCGCAGGCCTTCACGCACCTTTCCCTCGTCGAAACCGCCTTCACGCTCGAACGAAAGCTCGCCGCCCAGGGCAAGTCGAGCCCCGCCCCTACTTGACCGAGCCGGCCAGGAGTCCCTCGACGAAGTAGCGCTGGAACGCGAAGAAGACCACGAGCGGGATCGCCAGCGAGACGAACGCGGCGGGCGCGATGATCTCGAGGTTCGCGCTGAACTGACGCAACTGCGAGAAGATGGCCACCGTGATCGGTTGGGTGTCACGGGCGAAGGTGAGCGCCACGAGGAGATCGTTCCACACCCAGAGGAACTGGAAGATCGCGAGCGACGCGATCGCAGGCAGCCCGAGCGGCAGGATGAGCCGGAAGAAGATCCGCAGCTCCGACGCGCCGTCGATCCGCGCGGCTTCGAGCAGGTCCCGAGGAATCCCGATGAAGAAGTTCCGGAGCAGGAAGATCGCGAAGGGCAGCCCGAACGCGGTGTGGAAGAGGATGAGGCCGATGATGGTGTCGAAGAGCCCCAGGTCGTTGTAGAGGGAGAAGATCGGGATCAGCGCCATCTGGATCGGGACGACGAGCAGCGCGACGACGATGAGGAACAGCCAGTCGCGCCCGGGAAACTCGAGCCACGCGAAGGCGTACGCGGCGAGCGCCGCCAGGAAGATGGGCAGGATCGTCGACCCGATCGAGACCCAGAGGGTCGTCACGAGCGCGGAGGTGATCGCGTCGTTGTCGAGGATGTCGCCGTAGTTCTCGAGCGTTCCGAGACTCGGCTTGGAGAAGATCTCCCACCACCCTGTGCTCCCGACGACCGACGGCTTGAGCAGAGACGTGAAGAAAAGGCCGATCGTCGGCACGAGCCAGAGCAGTCCGAGGAACACGAGCAAGAGGTAGACGGGCGTCTTCCCCAGGTAGCGGACGATCCTCGCGGCGGTCGGCTCACGACCTTCGACGCGCCCGGCTTCGATCTCTGCAGTTGTCATGGGTGGTTTCTCCGGGACGTGCGGTGCCGCTTGGCCGAGCGAAAACCGAGCAGCGCTAGGACGCAGGGAGGGCCGATGTTAGTGAACATCGGCCCGACTGAGGACGACGCGATGCGAAGTGTTTGCAGCCGGCAAAGCGGTGCCGCACGTCCCGGAGAGACCACTCCTCAGACCTCTCTTCGGAAGCGGCGGACGTTGATGGCCAGGATCGGGATGACGAGCAAAAAGAGAAACACCGCAATTGCCGCTCCCAGCCCGAAGTCGTTGACACCGCCGAACGACGTGCGCCACATGGCGAGAGCGATCACGTTCGCGTCGTCCTGCACCGAGCCAGGCGCGACGGCGATCACGATGTCGAACACCTTCAGGACGTAGATCAGCATCGTGATGAAAACCACGGTCAGGACCGGGGCGAGCAGCGGGATCGTCACGCGCCGGAACACCTGCATCTCGGTTGCCCCGTCTGTCCGCGCGGCCTCGAGCAGATCACGCGGGATGGCCGCGAGGCCGGCTGCGATCACGACCATGGCGAACCCCGCCCATACCCAGATGTACGAGAGCATGATCGCCGGCGTGATCAAGCTGGCGCCGAGCCAGGAGACTCCCGCATAGGGCTCGGAGAACGTTTCCGGCCCGATCGCAGCACGATAGGCGCCGGTCTCGACTTCTTCGAAAGCGAACGTGCCGTCGGCTTCGGTCGTCGTTTCGGCGACGCTGCGGCCAGCTTCGTCCCGTAGCTCGACAGTGAGGCCCGGCAACCCGAGCTCCTCTGCCTCGACCTCACCCGCTGTGCCGCCTCCCGGCTTGAAATCTCTCCACACGACGCCGGTGATGCCCCCGGCGAGCGCTTCCGGCACGATCGCCTGCTCGGCGTCCGCGGGGACGTCCGACGAGCGAATCCCCGTCAGACCGAGCTGCGCGACTCCTCCGGACTCGAGCTGCCTTTCCAGCACGAGACCGCCCTTGGGTCCGCCCTGCAACGCGTCGGTGGAGGGTTGGGCGGCTGAGAGGACACCGGACGGAGAAACCGCGTCCTTCACGACCGCGACCGCGGCGTTGACCGTGCCCTGGTCGGGGTCCTTCTCGTACATCAGTCGCCAGATCACTCCTGCGGCGAAGAGCGAGATCGCCATGGGCATGAACACCGCGACCTTGAACGCTGTCGCGAAGCGCACACGCTCGAGGAGGACGGCGAACACGAGCCCGATCGCAGTGACGAGAGCAGGGACGATCAAGAGCCAGAGGACGTTGTTCCTGATCGCCATGAGCAGCGTGTCGTCCGAAAAGAGGGTCTGGTAATTGTCCACCCCGACGAACTCGTCTCCGCTCCGGTCGAAGAAGCTCCGGATGATCGTGCGGATCGTCGGGTACACGACCCAGACTCCGAGCAGGATGAGCGCTGGCCCGAGAAACATGGCGACAACCCCGTACCGCTGCCAGATTCCGGGCTCTCCGTCCTCAGGCGGAAGCCCCCTTGCGGGGACTTCCGCCGTAGTGACCGACTCGCTCACTTCGACCTAGCCGTCGGGACCTAGCCGAACGCCTTCGCCGCGTCGGCCTCCATCTTCTCCGTGATCCCGTCGATGTCGTCCGGGTTCGCCACGAAGTCCGTGAAGTGCTTGAAGAGGCCCGCTCCCGGCGTGCCTCCGAACGCCGACGGCTGCAGGTCGGACATGTCGAAGCCGAAGGCTTCCGCTTCCGAGAGAGCGCCCGCCAGCGTCCGCGTGAGCTCGTCGGGGTACACGCCGAGGTCGATGTTCTGGTTCGGCGACGAGAACCCACCGCGGGCGGCCCAGATCTCGGCCGCCTCAGGCGTTGTCAGGTACTCGAGGAATGCGTCCGCAGCGGGACTGTCCTTGAACTGCACGAACAGGTCGCCGCTGCCGACGACCGAGGGGCCGGACCCCTCGATCGAGGGGAACGTGAAGACGTTGTAGCCCGTCTCGGGCTCGAGCGTCGTCTCCGTCACTCCGGGCGCGAAGTCGCCGATGATCACCATCGCCGCCTCCGGCGAATCGCTGAACACCTTGGCGACGGAGTCCGGCATCTGCGTCTCCAGCGCGCCTTCTGTTCCACCGGCCAGGTTCTCGGAATCGCCGACGACCTCGGCCATGATCGCCAGGGCGTCCTTGACCGACTGATCGGTCCACGGGATCTCGTGCCTCGCGAGCTGGTTGTACATATCGACGCCCGCGCTGCGGATGTAGATGTTCTCGAACAGATCGGTCATCGGCCAGCCGACGTCGACGCCGACCGAGTACGGCGTTATGCCGGCGGCCTTGATGGTCTCCGCGGCCGCGCTGAGTCCCTCCCAATCCTCGGGTGGCTCGACTCCGGCCTCCTCGAAGGATGCGACGTTGTACCAGATGGTCGATTTGTTGGAACCTTTGAACAGGATTCCGTACTGGGTCCCGTCGACGCTGCCGACGTCCGCCGCCGATTCGCCGAAGTTGTCGACGATGGCGTCGCGAAGGTCGTCAAGCGGCTGAATCGCACTCTGCTCGGCGAAGTCCACCATCAACCCCGGCTGGCCGATGGCCGCGAGATCGGGCGGGTTCCCACCCTCGACGGCGGTCGAGAGCAGTGGCGCAAGGTTGTCGCCGCCGGATGTGTACTTGACCTCGACGTTCGGATACAGCTCCATAAAGCCGTCGGCCACTGCTTGGAACGACGCCTGCTCCTCCCCGGCCCAGATCGCCATGACCGAGATCTCGCC
>Ga0136621_1000152_pt1 | contig 25105 bp, 28 predicted proteins | sample AntDryUQ445A2306_FD_104673 | JGI IMG/M metagenome (GOLD analysis project Ga0136621, IMG submission 104673) | Polar desert sand microbial communities from Dry Valleys, Antarctica - metaG UQ445A (23.06) | ecosystem: Environmental > Terrestrial > Soil > Desert | place: Antarctica: Dry Valley...
CGCGGCGCGCCGCGCGTCCACCAGGTCACCGCGCCACAGCGCGAACGAGGCGGAGGCTCGGTAGACAGGCACGGCGTGCTGCGAGTCGCGGACGGTCTCGAGCTCGAGGAGCAGCTGCCCCAGCAGCCTGCCCGCCAGCTCGCCGGCGCGCGTCTCGACCTCCACGATCGCGAGGTTGACGATCGAGTTGACGAACGCGACTCCGGCCGAGCTCCACTCGAGGGCAATCGCGGACAGCGCCCGCGACTCCGTCCAGCGACCGAGGAGAAAGAGCGATTCCGCGGCGTTGCCGCGGAGGAAGTTGCCGTAGACCGCCTCGAGATCGGCCCGCCGGGCGGCCTCGATCCCGGCCCCAGCCACGGTGACCGCCTCGGCCCGACGGCCGAGTAGATCGAGCACCGTCGTGAGGTTGGCGTATACCCGGAACAGCTCGTCAACGTCGCCCAGCGCCTCGGCCATGGGCAACGCGGCGCGAAGCAGGGCCAGGCCGCTCTCGGGATCGTCGCCCCAACCCAGGCTCACGCCAAGCGTGGTCGTCGCGTGCAGCGCGGGCGTCCGCCCTTCATCGCCCAGGTCGCCCGCGATGCGGATCGCATCGCGGGCATGCCGCTGGGCCTCCGAGAACGTGCCCTCGAGCATCAGGACCTGCGCCAGCGAGGCCAGCACCGTGGCGCGCTCGAGCGATCCTTCGCGGGGCACGAGCTCGACCGCCCGCCGGTGCGCGTCCACGGCCGCATCGGGGTCGCCGGCGGCACGCCGGTAGCGGCCCAGCCGATCGTGGAGCAGCGCGAGCCGCACCCGATCGCGTCGTCCGTCCAGCCGAGCGATCGCAGACTCCGCGAATGCGGCCGCCCGGGCGGGCCGCCCGGCAGCGAAGGCGGCCTCCGCCGCACGGGCGAGCAGCGTCGAGGTCTCGCTTCGCGTCTCGGTCTCCGCAGCGCGTGCCTCGGCGGCCCTGGACGTGGTGGCTCGCCCGCGGCTCCCCCGAACGCCCGAGAGCGACAGGGCCAGCTCGAGGTGGCGCAGCTCTTCCTGGGGCGCATCGACCGCGGCGGCGCGGTCGGCACTCTCGATCGCTGCCTGCCGCGCCCGAACCGGCTCGTGCGCGGCCAGCCAATGGTGGGCCGCGGCGACGGGCGATTCGGTGCTGAAGGCAGCGGCCAGCGCCGCATGGTGACGCGGCCGCTGGAGGGGCAGCAGATCCGCGTCGACCGCCCTGCCCAGCAGCTCGTGGCGGAACTCGATCCGCTCATGACGCTCCACGACGAAGCCATGCTCGATCGCCTCGTCCAGGCCCGCGGTCAGGTCTGCGTCGAGCGATTCACCACCGCGACGCGGCCCGGTGCTCGAGCGCGGCGGCTTTCGGCCGCCGGCGTCCTCGAGCGCCTCGAATGCGCTCGCCACGGCGGCGATGCGCTCCCGCGACAGCGGCCGGCCCGCGGGCGCGAGCAGGTGCAGCAGGCGGCGGCATTCCGGGGACCGGCGCGCGAGACGGGCGATGACCAGGTCCTCGAGCGTCCCGGTGAGCGAGGCGCTGGACAGCTCGCGACGCGCGGCAACCAGCTCCTCGGCGATGAGCGGGCTGCCGCCCGAGCGTTCGGCGACCACCACGAGTGCGCCGGCTGACGGACGCTCACCCTCGATTCCCTCGACCAGCGCGGCGAGCTCGTCGCGGTCGAGCGGTTCGATCACGATCCTGTCGGGGCGGCGCGGCCCCTCCGCGATCCGGGCCAGGTTGGCCCCGAGCTCGTGGCTCCTGGTCAGTTGGTCCGGCTGCCACGTTCCCAGGAGGCACAGCCTCCGCTCCTTGGCGGTGCGTGCGAGGAACGTGACGAACTCGCGCGTGGCGGCGTCGGTGTGATGGAGGTCCTCGACGATCAGCGCCACGGGTTGCCGCTCGCCCAGGCGTCCCAGCGCCCCGAGCAGCCCTTCGAGCACGCGATCCTGGCGCCGCTCGGGCGCGGCCGTGGTGGGCTGCGCGGGCAGGACCCCAAGTCCCGCGACGCGGTCGCGGAGGCCGGGCATGACCCGGACCACGTCCTCGGACCCCGTCGCGAGGACGGCGCCGAGGGCGTCGTCGTCGAGCTCCAGCAGCGCCGGCTCGATCGCCCGGATGAGCGGCGCGTACGGTGGGTCGGTGCCGGCCGGTCGGGCCCGCCCGCGGAGCACGGCGAACGGCTCGGCAAGGCCGGCGATCCGCCCGGTGGCCTCGTCGAGGAAACGCGAGGCGCCGAGGCCGCCGCTCCCCTCCACGAGGATCGTGCGCGCCCGGCCCTCGGTCACGGCGTCCAGCGCGGCGGCCAATCGAGCGAACGCCCCCTCGCGCCCGACGAACCGTGCACTCGTGAACCTCACGGGCATGGGCCATTCTAGGCCGGCGTGCTGCATCAATGGCTGCGGCCCGCCGGCGCTTCACCCGGCCGGACGGCGCCTCGTCTCTTCCCGAGGGCTGCATGGCGGTGTATACCTGCCGCAAGCACCGTGCACGGAGGAGCCAGATCGGCCGAGCCACGTGCCCCACGGCGCCTGGCACGAGCTGATCATGGCCGCAGGTGCCGCCGTCCTCGTGGGCGGCGGCGGCCTGTTGGTGGTGCTGTCGTTGCTGGCGCGGCGCGAGCCGCGACCGGCGGCGGCGCGGAGCGCGGTAATCGGCGCAGGACAGCTCGCGCCGGTGCTCACGATGCTCGCGGGATCGCTCGCCCTCGCCGCCGGGCTCATCCATCTCGCAGCAGCGCCGGCCCATGTGGAAGAGCTCGGACCGCTCGGGTGGGGGTTCGTGGGCGCGGCGATCTTCCAGGGCGCATGGGCGCTCTCCTATGCCATCCAGCCATCGCGCGGTATCGCGCTGGTCGGGATGGCCGGCACCGTGGCCATCCTCGGGGCATGGGCCTGGACGCGGATCGTCGGGCTGCCTGTGGGTCCATTCGCCGGAGCACCAGAGCCCATCGGCGTCCCGGACGGGGCGGCGACGGCCTTCGAGCTGCTTCTCGTCGTCCTGCTGGCGGCCCGGCTCACCGGGGCCGAGGCACGACTGCGGGCCGCCCTGTGGCGCGCGCCCTCGCTGCCGGCCATCGCCGCCGTGCCGGCGATCGGCATGGTGTTTCTCGCCACGACGCTCGCGGTTAGCCTCGCGCTCGGCCACGGGCACGCACCGGACGAGGGCCACGAGACGCCCGCGGGCTCGACGGCGGATCACCGTCGCTGAGGCGGACGCGCCGCGGCGTGGTCCGCCCGGCGCTCGTGCGCCCCGGCCCGTCCGCTAGGCTGGCCTCCGATGGCCCTCGATCGCCGCCCGCCCCACCCCGCCAACGTCCTCAACGAGCTTTCCGGCGAGGAGTGGCTCTACTTCACGAAATCGGTCTGGTCGACGGCGTATCCATCGGAGCTGGGCCACGCGCTGCGCAAGCGCCATGGGGCGAACAAGCCGCCCCGGCTGATGGCCCGGCTGATCGAGTTCTTCACCCGCAGCGGTGAGCTGGTCCTCGACCCCTTCGCGGGCGTCGGCGGCACGCTCCTGGGCGCGGGCATCGCCCGCGGGCCGCGTCGAGCGCTGGGGATCGAGCTGTCGCCCGATTGGGTCGCGGTCTACGAGGAGGTCCTGCTCGAGGCGCTGGCGGCCCGCGACGGCCTCGGTCCGGTGTTGACCGACCTGGGATCGAGCGATCCGGGCGGGCCCAGGACGTTCGATCCCTCGGGCCTGGAGCTGCGCGTCGGGGATGCGCTCGCCGTCCTGCCCACTCTGGCAGCCGAATCAGTCGATTTCATCGCCACCGATCCGCCGTACAACATGCAGCTCCCGATCACGATGGCCGGCGGTCCGCTCGCCGTGCGGCATGCCAACCGTCGAACAAGCTACGCCATGGTCAGCAGCGACCCGGCCGACGTCGCGAACGCGCCGTCGTACGAGGCGTTCCTCGAGCACATGGGCCGGGCGCTGGTCGAGCTCTACCGTGTGCTGCGCCCGGGGAGGTACGCGACGCTGGTCATCCGGGACGCCTACCAGGGCGGTCGCTACCTGTTCACGGCCGCCGACGTGGCCGGTCGAGCCGGCGCCGCAGGCTTCGTCGTCAAGGGCGACCTGATCTGGTACCAGGCCGGAACCCGACTTCGGCCGTACGGCTACCCGAAGGTCTTCGTCCCGAACATCGCCCACCAGCACATCATCGTGCTGCGGAAGGAGACTGGGCGCTAAGCGGTTCTTCGCGCAGGTGGGCCCGACCAGGTCGTGGCACGGGCGCGCGAGGCGCGCTGAATCAACCTGGGTGATCGGGTGGTAGGGGAGCCTGGACTCGAACCAGGGACCAATCGGATATAAGCCGATCGCTCTAACCGCTGAGCTACTCCCCCGCCGGGTCATCCTACACCGCCGCGGGAACGCCAGGCCGGGCGTCCGGTGCCTAGCAACTTTGGCCGTTTGGGGGCACAATACCTCGATATGGCATCCAATGACACGGCGATCCGGATCGGGCGCGCGGCCGAGATGCTGGGCGTCTCGGTCGACACTCTCCGTCGCTGGGAGCGGGCGGGCCGGATCCAGATGCTGCGGTCGGCGGGCGGCCAGCGCGTGGTGCCCCTGGACGCCGTCGCACGCCTCGTCGCGGAGCAACGGCTGGAGGGAGCGGACCGGCAGATCGCGGCCCAGTCGGCGCGCAACCGGTTCGCCGGCATCGTGACGCGAGTGGAGCAGGATCGCGTTGCCGCCGTCGTCGAGGTCCTCGCCGGCCCCCACCGCCTGGTCAGCCTCATGACCGCCGAAGCTGTGGATGAGCTGAACCTGCGGGTCGGCGACGAGGTCGTGTGCGTCGTCAAGGCGACGAACGTCATCGTCGAGGTGGCTGCGGGCCGCGACCGCGCATGACCCGGCGGTTGGCGACGATCGGGCTGTCGCTCGCCATCCTGGCCGGGTGCGCCGGGCCCGCGGGGGGATCGGCGGGCTCAGGAGGCGCGATGCTCGCGCTGACCGTGCTCGCAGCGGCGTCCCTGGCCACGCCGCTCGACCAGCTGCGATCCGCCTGGGAGGCGTCGCGGCCGGGCGTCTCGATCACGGTCGCGACAGACTCGTCCACGGCGCTCCGGGTCCAGATCGAGCAGGGCGCCCCAGCCGATCTGTTGCTCTCGGCGGACAGCGCGAACCCGGCCGCGCTCGCGGCAGCGGGTCTGACTGACGGAGCGCCCGTGCCGTTCGCCGGCAACCGGCTCACGATCATCGTCCCCGACGCGAACCCGGCCTCGATCGATGAGCCGAGTGACCTCGCCCGTGCGGGCGTCCGGATCGTCGCTGCAGGCCGCGAGGTTCCGCTCACCGGCTACGCGACGCGGGTGCTCAACCGCCTGGCGACGCTCCCGGGCTACCGGGACGGGTTCGCCGCGGCCTGCGAGGCCAACGTGGTCTCCCGCGAGGACAACGCCAGGGCGGTCGTCGCGCGCGTCGAGCTTGGGGAGGCCGATGCCGGGATCGTCTACCTGAGCGACGCCGTCGCGGCCGACCGGGTGACGACCATCCCGATCCCGGACGAGGCGAACGTCACCGCTGTCTACGCCGGCGTGGTCGTCCGAGGCGCGCGCCACCCGCAGGCCGCACGTGACTTCCTGGCATGGATTGCCGGACCGGATGGCCACGCGATCCTCGCCGAGGTCGGGTTCACGGCCCCCCCGGCGTGAGCGGCCTGGCGAGCCGGCGGCAGGGCATAGGGCTCCCCGGGCAGCAGCCGAGCCGGCGGCTGAGCGCGCTCGTCGCGCTGCCCATCCTCTTCCTCGGGCTCCCGGTCGTGGTGCTCGTGACCCGTGCGGTCATCGACGGAGCGCTGGTGGAGGCGGTCACGGCGCGACCCGTCCTCGACGCGCTCGCCCTCAGCCTCATCACCACCGCCGTGAGCCTCGTGCTGACCGTCACGCTGGGGTTGCCGCTGGCCTGGTTGCTGGCGCGGCGCCGGTTCCGCGGGTCGGCGCTCCTCGAGACGGTCGTGGACCTGCCGATCGTGCTCCCGCCCTCGGTCGCCGGTTTGGCGCTCCTGCTGGTCTTCGGTCGGCGAGGCGTCCTCGGCGACACGTTCGACGTGCTGGGTGTGAGCCTCTCGTTCAGCACGGCCGCGGTCGTGCTCGCCCAGACCTTCGTGGCGGCCCCGTTCTTCGTTCGCGCCGCGCGAGCCGGGTTCGCCGCGATCGACCGGGACCTCGAGGATGCCGGCCGGGCCGACGGTGCGTCGGAGCTCCAGGTCGTGCGCTGGCTGACGATCCCGCTCGCCGCGCCCGCGCTCGCGGCCGGCCTCGTCATGAGCTGGGCGCGCGCACTCGGCGAGTTCGGCGCGACCATCATGTTCGCGGGCAGCATCGAAGGGCGGACACAGACGCTGCCGCTCGTGGTCTACGCCGAATTTCAGGCCGGGGGGCTGGATCGGTCCATCGCCGCCGCGGCGATCCTGGTCCTCGCCGCGTTCGGGGTGCTGGTCGCGGTCAGGCTTCTCGGATGGGGCCGTGCCCTCGACGCCCAGGGCCTCGGCTAGCGCGAACCCGCGGGTCGAGCGGCGGGTCAGCTGCCCCCGAGCAGCCGGTCGGCCAGGGCGCGCAGGCCGCGCGGGCGTGTCTCTGGGCGCTCGAGGACGCGCCGCGTCTCGTTCGCCGGGAGCTCCGGGCTGCCACCCGGCGCGAACACTTCAGGCGGCAGCGCCTCGACGAAGTCGTGCTCCTCGTCCGTCCGATATGCGGCGATCGGCAGCTCATCCGGGTCGAACGGCTTCGGCGCCTCGTCCACCTGGCGCGGCGGCCGAGCGTACGCCGGGGCGCCGTACAGCTTGGGGAGCGCGATATGTCGCTCGTCCATCAAGGCGGGGCCTTGCGAAGTGCCTGCGGCAGAACGCCTGAGCGCCGATCTTAGACACGGCACAGTACTTCCGGAATGGTACGTCTGGACTACTTTTGGCCCACCCCAGGTCAAAGAAGTGGTGCTCGCGCGCCTGACCCGTTGCAGTGCGCTTACGCGTCGACGAGCAGCGGCCGGAGCACCTGGACGATGACGACCATGACCAGCCAGGCGATCGGCACGGCAGCGAAAAGCCCCAGCGCCGCGCTCCAGGGGCTGCGGACGACCGTCGTGCCCGAGCCCGCGGGCTGGGGTACGACGAGCCAGGTGACGATGCTGCCAGACGCGAGCACGACCACCCCGTAGAGCGCGACGAATAGCGTCCGCAGGTCGCCACCGGGCAGCCGCGCGCCCCGGCTCAGCGCCACGTCATAGGCGAGGTAGGCGAAACCGAGGATCACGGCGACAACGAGGCCGGACATGACCGCCCGGACGATGGGGCGCGGCGCCCTGCGGAACTGCCGCCAGCGGATCTCGACCTGGCCGCGCTTCCGTGCGTCCCGCGCGCTCACTGGCCGTGGCCGAGGATGGTCAGCTGCCTGCGGGGGGGCAGCCGATCGGGCCCGTGGCGGGCGAGCATCGTCACGCATTCGGCCAGCCCGTCCAGCTCGTCCGTGGTGGTCCAGAAGCCGATGCCCACGCGGATGGCGTCGGATGGGAGGGCCGAGGCGAGCAGGTAGATCCGGCTGCCGAGCTCGTCGAGCGCCCGGGTGGCAGACCAGCCGGCGATCTTGAACACCAGCGTCGTCGCCCGGTGGGACGGGGTGAGGACGCTGACACCCGGGATGGCCGCGAGGCGGTCCGCCGCGTGGGCCGTGAGCGCCGCCGATCGTTCGTGGATCCACGGCAGGCCAACGTACATCGACAGCCACCCGCAGCCCCGCGCGAAGCCCACGACCGAGGGCAGGTGGAGGCGCGCGGGCTCCATCACGCCCGATGTGGCGCCTGCGATGATCGCCAGACCCTCGGGCCCCAGGAGCCACGCCTCGGAGCGCGCGACCAGGAGGTCCGCGCCGAGGGCGAGGCGATCGACCGGCACGGCACCGATCCCGAGGGATGCGTCGACCAGCACCCAGATGCCGCGCTCATGCGCGGCGAGCGCAACGGACTCGACAGGGAGTCGGGCGCCCGTGGCCGCCGAAACGAGCGGAAGCGCCACGAGGCGTGTATCGGGGAGCGCGTCGCCCAGTGCCCCGAGGCCGTCCGCATCGGGCGACAGGAGCTGGACGGCGACCCCCGGTGGCGCCAGGTCCGTGAGCCGGCGCAGGTCGGGGTCGTCGACCACCGCGATCCGGCCGCCGGGGTGCCAGTCGATCGACCGAACGGCCTGCGCCAGCGCGGCGTCGATGCCGGGCGCCAGCGCCACGTCGTCGAGGTCGGCCGTGAGCATGGCCGCGACGGCGGCGCGCGCCTCGTCGATCCGGGCGGCGACGTCCTCGTGGCGGTCCCGATGCACCCGCCCCGTGGCCAGCTCCCATCCGGCGATCTCGGCCATCGCGGCCGCGCTCTCCGCGGGCATGGGACCGGCGACCGGCGTGTCGAGGTAGATCCCGGCGCCGACGGCCGGGAGCGCCTCCCGGACCGCCGCCACCTTCTCGGCATCCGGCGTGGAGGGCCCGACCACGCCGGTATGATAACCGGCGATGCCCGTCATCCCCGGACCCGGCAGCCGACGCCCATGAACCGGCAGCCGAGCCATCAGGCCGGGTCGGGCTATGCCCGGCCCGAGATCCTCGCCTCGACGGAGTGGCTGTCCGAGCATCTCGGCAGGCCGGAGCTGCGGGTGCTCGACGTGCGTGCACGCCCCGACGGAAGCGGCCGCCACGTCTACGGCCTGGGGCACGTGCCCGGCGCCGCGTACCTGGACTGGGCGCAGGATCTTATCGCCCGCGACGATCCCGGCCAGGCGTTCCTGCTGGCCGGGCCGGATCAGGTGTCGGCGGCCCTGGGTCGGGCGGGGATCGGCGACGGAACGACGCTGGTCATCTACGACGACACGTTGGGCCTGTACGCCGCGCGCGTCTGGTGGAGCCTGCGGGCATACGGGTTCGAGTCCGCTCGGATCCTCGACGGCGGCTATCCCGCGTGGGTCGCCGACGGCCGGCCCGTGTCGAACGCCGCCACCGCGCCGCCGCCGGCCCTCTTCAGTCCGCGGGCCCAGCTCCGGATGCGCCTCACGACACCCGACGTGCGCGCCCTCCTCGGATCGCCCGAGGTCATGCTGCTGGACGCTCGGGCACCGGCCGAGTACCGCGGGCTGGAGGGCAACAGCCGTCGCCTGGGCCACGTGCCGGGTGCCGTCAACGTTCCGGCGGCGGTGCTCTCACGACCCGGGGGCCAGCAGCTCCGTTCGGGCGAGGAGCTGCGCGCCCTGCTCCACCGGTCGAACGTGAGCCGGGGCCGCCGGATGGTCTGCTACGACGGCGGCGGGGTGGCGGCGGCCAAGCTGGCGTTCGTGCTGACGTTGATGGGCCACGAGGACGTCGCAGTCTACGACGGCGGCTGGACCGAGTGGGGCGACCGCCTCGACCTTCCGGTCGACCGCTAGCCCGAGGGCTCCTCGTCGCGCCGCGGTCGGCCGGCAGCCCACGGATTGCCACCTGGGCCGCCCCACGGATTGCCGGGGCTCGGTGCATCGCCTGTTGCCCCCGGAGCGCCGCCCGGCGCGTCGCGCCACGGGTCGGAAGCAGCCGCGGTGCCCGCGGCGGCGCTCGTGCCGCCCGCCCCTGCGCCCCATGGGTCCTGCGTTCCGGTCGGCGTCGAAGTCGAGGGGATGCCGGCGGGGACGTCGCCGATCGCGTCCGGCGCGCGATCCAACGCGGCGTGGCCCGCCGATGAGCCGAGGCCCTCCCACGGGTCGACCTCGCGGTGCGGCGCGAGGATCTGGGCGCGGGCATGGTTGAAGGCCACCATCGGCGATGTCCGCCGCGCCTCCCCCACCGCCTCGGACCAGTAGGTCGCGTCGGTCATCGGGACGAACCGCCCCGTGACCTTGACGAGCGCGTCGCGCATGTCGCGATCGGGCGGCAGCTGGATCCCACCGATGATCCGGAAGGGCGGGATCGAGATCATCGTCTGCTCGGCGGCGGTGGCGGTTGGTGACTCCCGCTCAGCGTCGACGGGCGATTCCACGACGGCGAACAGGGCCGCCGAAAGGTTGACCTGCGCGTGACGCGTGCGAACCGGCATCGAGCGGCTTCCGTACTCGTCCAGCACGACGTCGGACAGGACTATGAAGTCCTCCTCGGCGGCATTGAGGATGTCGGTGATCTCGCGCTTACCGGACTGGATCGTTCCGCGGATCACGTACGCGTCGGTGAACAACGTCACCGTCGTCGCCAGCTCGTCCGAGCCCGCAGCCTCATCTGCCTGCACCATGACGGCAGTCTAGCCGAGGGGAGTCGCGGGTCGAGCCGCGCGCCGGGAAAGCGGGCTACTTCCTGGCGCCCGCGGTCACCAGCAGCTCGGCGCCCGACTGGAGGCCCTCGTACAGCGCGCGGACCGACGCGAGGGTGTCGATCGCGTCGGGCGACTTGTCCGGCCGCAGGCGGGCGATCCGCGGGAAGCGCAGCGAGAACCCGGACTGGTGGCGCGTCGAGCGGACGATGACGTCGAACGCCACCTCGACGACCACGGTCGGCTCCACCTGACGGTAGCGCCCGAACCGCTGGATCGTGTGCTCCTCGAACCAGCGGGTCATCTCCGCGATCTCGGCGTCGGTCAGCCCGCTGTACGCCTTGCCGATCGTCACGAGCCTGTCGCGCTCCTCGTCGCGCACGGCGAAGGTGTAGTCGGACAGCACGCCGTGGCGCTTCCCGTGCCCCACCTCGACACCGACCACGAGGCAGTCGATCGTGGCCAGCGCCTTCTTCATCTTCAGCCAGCCGAGGCCGCGGCGGCCCGGTGAGTAGCCGCTGCGCGGGTCCTTGACCATGAGGCCCTCGTTGCGCCGCTCGCGGGCCGCACCGAAAGCGTCCTCGAGCCCCTCCGCGGTGTCCACGCTGACCAGGTGCGACAGCGCGAACGAGCCGCCCTCGTCGGCGAGGGGCAGGCGCAGGGTCTCCAGCCGGCGCCGCCGGTCGTCGAGCGTGGTGCGCAGCAGCGGCTCCACGGGTGCCCCGCCGCCGGCGCCGAGCCCGAGGACGTCGAACGCCACGTAGATCACCGGGACCTCGGCGCGGATCGCCTCCGACGGGCTCTTCCGGCCGAGACGCGCCTGGAGCGACTGGAACGGCATCACGGTCCCGTCGCGGTAGGCCAGGATCTCCCCGTCGAGGATGCCGTCCCAGGGCAGGTTCCGGGCGGCCTCGACGACCTCCGGGAACTGTCCGCTGACGTCGTGCAGGTCGCGTGAGTAGAGCCGCGCGTCGTCTCCCTGCCGGTGGAGCTGGGCCCGGATGCCGTCGTACTTGTCCTCCACCCAGACCGGCACCCCGAGACGGCCCACGATCTCGGCGGCGTCCTCGGCGGGCGAGGCGAGCATGAACTTGATGGGGTGGAAGAGCGCCAGCTCGGCGTCACCGAGGCGATCGTCGCGGGCGAGCCCGGCCAGCCGCCCGATGTCGCCGGTCAGCATCCCGGCCCACTTGACGGTCTCGAGCGGCCGCTCGAACGCCCGGGCGATCGCCGCCTCGACCAGCCCCTCACGCAGGCCGATCCGGAGCTCGCCGCCGAGCACCTTGACCACGTACTTCGCGCCGAGCGGATCGGTCCGCGCCAGCAGCGCGCCGAGCAGGGCCGCCTTGCGCGCGGGCCCCGACGCCGCCTCGATCGCCTCGTAGGTCGCGGCCACGTCGGCGAGGTCCGGCGCTCCCGCGGGATCCGGCGCGTGACCCGCACGGACGAGCACGTCCTCGACGGCCCGCCCGAGGTCGGAGGTGCGATCGTAGGCCTCGCCGAGCTCGCTGCGTGACACGCCCGCGAGCGCTGCGACAGCCGTCGAGATGGCCGACCAGCCCAGCCCGACCGAGCGCTGATCGGCCTCGGGGAACGGCCGTCCGGTGAGGAACACGACGGCATGCGCGAGCTCGGCGGCGGGCAGGGTGCACAGGTACTCGGCGAGGAGCGCCGTCTTCTCGGATGTCCGGGTCGTCCCGGCGACGCGCTCCGCCAGCTCGCTCCAGCGGCGCATGGAGGCGATGGTATACCGTCACCGTTCCATGGCCCCATCGAGCTGGTTCCCCCAACGCCTCGAGGGGTCGCTGGTCGTCCTGCGCCGCCACGAGCCGGGCAACCTGCGGGCGTTCCAGCGCTGGTACTCCGATCCGGAGGTGGCCCGGCTGACCCGCTACCAGGACGGGCCCATGCGTCGCGAGGAGATCGAGCGCTTCTTCGCGGCGCGCGTGGTGGGGTCCGATTCACTGTCGCTCGCGGTCCACGAACGAGGGTCGGACCGGCTGGTCGGCACGAGCGCGTTCAGCCAGCTCGACGGCGAGAACGGGTCGGCGATGTATCACATCACGATCGGCGAGAAGGACTGCTGGGGGCGGGGCTTCGGGACCGAGGCCACCCGGCTGATGCTCGACCACGCGTTCGAGACGCTCCGGCTCCACCGGGTGGCGCTCGCCGTGTTCGAGTTCAACGAGCGGGCGATCCGCGCGTATCGCTCGTGCGGGTTCATCGTCGAGGGCCGGGCGCGCGAGGCGATCTGGCGGGAGGGCCGCTGGTGGGACGAGATCACGATGAGCATGCTGGAGCCCGAGTGGCAGGCCCGCCGCCGCGCGCGGGCCGCCGGATCCATAGAACGCGAGGAGGCCAGGACGTGACCGATGGCGACGGTGGCGATCAGGCCCGGTCCGACTTCCGCGACCTGATCGCGGCCAAGGGCCACGCGGTCGAGAACGCTCGCGCGGCGGTCGCCCGCCTCGATGCTGCCTTTGCCGCCGGCGATCTGCGCCGGACCGAGGAGCTCGACCGGATGCTGGGTGACCTCATGGTCGCGCTCGAGCAGGACGAGGGACAGAAGCTGGGTGGCAAGAGCGCCGAGGCGGCGAGGTTCATCCTGCGGGCGATCTCGCGCGAGCTCGACAACGCCTGAGCGACGCGAGCCTGGCCACGTATTCGCCTGGGGACTGCAAGGCCGGATCCGAGCCGGATTCGGACAGGCCGGAGGCGTCGTCACGGGCATCCGCGAGGTGATGCGCTAGGGTTCCACCCATGCCAGCCGCGGCGACGGTCGAGTTCGAGCACGTCACCAAGATCTACGGCCCCGGCGCCGGGTCGCGCGGCACCCCTGGCGCCGTAAACGACCTGTCGCTGAGCGTGCCGGCCGGCAAGATCTGCGTGCTCGTGGGCCCGTCCGGCTGCGGCAAGACCACCAGCCTCAAGATGGTCAACCGGCTCATCGAGCCGACCAGCGGCCGGATCCTGATCGACGGCGTCGACGCGGCGACCAGAGAGGTCACCGAGCTCCGCCGCGGCATCGGCTACGTCATCCAGCAGGTCGGCCTCTTCCCGCACCAGACGATCGGCGAGAACGTCGCCACCGTCCCGCGGCTGCTCGGCTGGCCGAAGGCGAAGCAACGCCAACGCGCCGAGGAGCTGCTGAGCATCGTGGGGCTGGAGCCCGCCCGCCACCGCGATCGCTACCCGGCCCAGCTCTCCGGTGGTGAACGCCAGCGGGTGGGCGTGGCCCGGGCGCTCGCGGCTGATCCGCCGATCATGCTCATGGATGAGCCGTTCGGCGCGGTCGACCCGATCGTTCGTGAGCGCCTCCAGAACGAGTTCCTCCGCCTCCAGGAGGAGCTCGCCAAGACGATCATCTTCGTCACCCACGACATCGACGAGGCGATCAAGATGGGCGACCTCGTGGCCGTGCTCGAGGTGGGCGGGAAGCTCGCCCAGTTCGGTGCGCCGGAGGAGATCCTCGCGAACCCGGGCTCGGACTTCGTCGCCCGCTTCGTCGGCGTCGATCGAGGTCTGAAGCGGCTGTCGCTCAGTCGAGTCGCGGATCTCGAGCTCCGGCCGGTGCCCACCGCCCGACCCGGAGACGACGCCGCGCAGATCCGCGCCGGAGCCGCAACCGATCCGCTCCCCTACCTCCTCCTCGTGGACGACGGCGGCCGACCGATTGGCTGGGTGCCCGAGCGCGACATCCCGACGAGCGGCCGCCTCACCGAGTCGCTGGCGGTGCCGATGTCTCCGCTGCTCAGCCGGCGCACGACCCTCAAGGACGCCCTTTCGCTCATGCTGGACGCCGACGTCCAGGCCGGGATCGTGGTCGACCGATCCCGCGCGGCGATCGGGCTCGTGACCGTGGACATGATCGCCGAGCGGATGCGCGAAACGGCGGGCGAGGGCGGTCGGAGAGGGGCTCTCGAGGCGCCCCAGCTCGAGAGCGCGGAGTGATCGACTGGGCGTGGATTGGCGACCATCTCGATGACATCGCGTCGCGTTCGATCCAGCATCTTCAGCTCGCCGCGATCGCCGTCGTGGTTGGGTTCGCGATCTCGTTCGTGCTCGCGATCTGGTCCGTCCGGCGCCGGTCGGTCTATGCGCCCATCGCCGCGATCGCGGGGATCCTGTACACCATCCCGAGCCTGGCTCTGTTCGGGGCGCTTGTCGCGATCACCGGGCTCTCGATCCTGACGGCCGAGGTGCCCCTCGTCCTCTATACCCTGCTGATCTTCATCCGCAACATCGTGGCCGGCTTCGACTCCGTGCCCCCAGAGGTGCTCGAGGCGGCCGATGGGATGGGCTACGGCGGGGCGCGCCGCCTGTGGCAGGTCGAGCTGCCGCTCGCGCTGCCGCTCGTCGTCGCCGGCGTGCGGCTGGCCAGCGTGTCCACGATCGGGCTGGTGACGATCACCGGCATCCTCGGCGACCGGTTCGGCGGCCTCGGGTTCTTCATCTTCGAGGGGCTGCGACGTGGCTTCCCGACGGAGATCTTCACGGGCGCCCTGCCGTCCGTCCTCCTGGCCGTGGGCGTCGACCTCCTGCTCGTCTCGGTCCAGCGCCGTCTGACGCCGTGGACCTCGCCGGCGCGAACCGCCGGCGACGCCGTGCCGGCCTGATGGAGCTCGTCGCGGAGACGATCGGCTGGCTGGCCGATCCCGCCCACTGGCAGGGGCGCGCCGCCATTCCCACCCGCCTGCTCGAGCATCTGGGGCTTTCGGCGCTGTCGCTTGCGATCGCGCTGGCGATCGCCCTGCCGGTTGGGCTGCGCGTGGGGCACACCGGCCGGGGCGCGCGGCTGGCCGTCAACGTGGCGACGCTGGGACGAGCCATCCCATCGCTGGCGGTGATGGGCCTGGTCCTGCCCGTCACCGCGGCGATGGATCCACAAAACGGGTTCAAGATCTACCCGACGGTCATCGCCATGGTCGTCCTCGCGGTGCCGCCGATCCTCGTGAACGCCTACTCGGGAGTAGCGGGGGTTGACCGGGACCTGGTCGAGGCCTCGCGCGCCATGGGAATGCGCGAGTCCGAGATCCTGGCCCGCGTCGAGATCCCGGTGGCGCTGCCGGTCATCGCCGGCGGGATACGCTCGGGCGCGGTCCAGATCGTCGCCACGGCCACGCTGGGAGCGATCTTCGGCGGCCCGGGCCTCGGCCGCTACATCGTCGAGGCGATCGCCCAGAACGATGATGGAATGCTGTTCGGCGGCGTCGTCCTCGTCGCAGGGCTGTCGCTCGCGACCGAGCTCGGCTTTGCGCTGATCCAGCGTAGCCTGACGTCGCCGGGGCTGCGGCCACCAGCCCGCGGCTGGGGTTCCCGCGTGGTCCCCGCGCCGTCTCGTGGTGGACCCATCTGAGCGGCCACCAGTACGGCGGCGGCGGCCCACGCACTGGCCTCGCCCAACCATTCCGGACAGCATCCGGCGCGACCGCTGCTATGGTTGCGATCGGGCCCGGCGCGCCGCGTGGGGCGAAATGGAGGAAAGACCCAATGCGGTTGTTCCGCGCGCTCGCCCTCGGGGCGTCGCTGCTGGTGCTCGTCGGCGCCTGCACGGCGGGTGGGGGAAGCTCGTCTCCCTCGGGGGCGGCAAAGCCTCCCATAAAGATCGGATCAGTGGGCTTCAGCGAGGCCCGCGTCGTCGCCGAGATCTACGCTCAGGTGCTCGAGGCCAACGGCTACACCGTCAATCGCGACGGCATCGGGTTGGGCGACCGGAAGGTTCTGCTGCCGGCGCTCGAGAGCGGCCAGATCGACCTGCAGCCCGAGTACATCGGCAGCGGGCTCGCGTCCGGCTACGGCGGCACCTCGACCAACGACCCGGCCAAGAACCGGACGGAGCTCCAGAAGGTCCTCGACGGCAAGGGCGGCGGGATCACCGTCCTCGACTTCACCCCGGCCGTCGATACCAACGCGCTCGTGGTGCGCAAGGAGACGGCCGACCAGCACAAGCTCACCAAGTGGAGCGACCTGACGGCGGTGGCCGCCGACCTGAAATGGGCGCTCGCGACCGATTGCCCCACCAGCCCTGTCTGCGCGGGCGCGCTCAAGGACTCGTACGGGATCGACATCGAGACGCTCGACCTGACCCTGCTCGGGGCCTGCACGACGCCGATGGCCGACGCGCTCAAGAACAAGACCGTCGACGTGGCCGAGCTGTGCTCAACGAGCCCAGAGATCCTCGTCAACGGCTGGGTCCGCCTCGAGGACGACAAGCAGACGCAGCCGGCCGACAACATCTCGCCGCTCGTCCGCAACGATTTCCTCGCCAAGACCGACAAGGCCGCCTTCTCCAAGCTTCTGAACGACGTTTCGGCGAAGATCGACACGCCCACGCTGGCCGAGCTCTACAAGCAGGTAGAGGTCGACAAGAAGGACGCCAAGGATGTCGCCGCCGCCTGGCTCAAGGACCAGGGGATCGTCAAATAGCCGTTCGCTCTCGCCTGCCCTGATCGCCGGCCCGGCGGCGTCGTCGCCGGGCCGACATCGGCCCGTCATCGACGGTCGCCATCCTGCGCACCATGAGCCGAGTCGTCGCTGCGTGCCTCGTCATCGCCGTCGTCGCGGCCGCCTGCTCGGCGGGCGCCGGGACACCGTCCCCGAGCGCATCGCGCCATGCCGCCTCGCCGTCTGCCCCCTCCCCGGGCTCGCCGGCGGCGTCGCCACCACTTGCCTCACCTTCAGTCTCGGCCGCCCCGTCCACCAGCGGGTCGGCGTCGCCGTCGCAGGCGCCAGCGCGACCTGATGCCTGGGCCGCGATCGACGCGGGGGCGGGTCCGGCTGCCCGCGAGGACCACACGTGGACGGTCGGCAACGACGGTGACGCGTGGCTGTTCGGGGGTCGCGACGGCGCCACCGTGTTCGACGACCTGTGGCGATACGACCTTGCACGGGACACGTGGAAGCGGCTCGCTCCGTCCGGGCCGGCGCCCGACGGCCGGTTCGGCCATACCTCCAGCTGGATCGACGGGATCGGTCTCGTGATCTGGTCGGGCCAGGTGGGCTCGACGTTCTTCAACGACCTGTGGGCGTTCGACCCGGCTGCCGCCGCCTGGCGCGAGCTCCCGGCCGGCGGCCCGGTCCCGGCTGCGCGCTACGGATCGTGCGCCGCTGTCGACCCCGATGGGCGTCTCTGGATCAGCCACGGCTTCACGCAGGACGCCGGGCGCTTCGCCGACACCTGGGTCCACGACTTTGCCACGAGCCGCTGGACCAACGTCACCCGCCCGGGCCAGCTGCCGGTCGCGCGCTGCCTGCATGACTGCCTGTGGACACCCGACGGGCGCTTTCTCCTGTACGCCGGCCAGACCACCGGCATCCCGGCCATCGGCGACCTGTGGACACGCCCGGCCGATGGCGACTGGATGGCGGCCCCCGACGCCGAGCCGGCCGCCCGCCAGCTGTACGCGATCACGACGCGCGGCGATGACGCGTGGGTCTTCGGTGGCGGCGCCGAGGACCGCTCGAAGCTGGGCGACCTCTGGACGCTCGACCTCGCATCGCTCGCGTGGCGGCAGATCACCCTCGATGGCCCGGCGCCGTCGGCCCGGTCCGCGGCGACGCTCATCACGGACGCCGCCACGGACCGGCTGCTCCTGTTCGGCGGCCTCACGGGAACGGGCGCGAGCGAGGAGACCTGGGCGCTCGAGCTCGGGGGCTGACCGCCACCGCGTCACTCGGCGCCCTGCGCCTCGCCTTCGACGGCCGGCCGAGCGACGGCAACCCGGGCGAGCGCCACGAGGCCCCCGCCCGTGGTGATGACCAGGATCAACCCATGGGTCAGGATCGCGATCGCGAGCGACGCCTCGGCCGGCACCCCGACGGCCTGCCCGATACGCACCGCCGCCAGCTCGTAGGTGCCCAGCGAGGCTGGGCCGGCCGGGATGGCGGCCGCCAGCGCGACGCCCGCCGCCAGCAGCGACGCTTGGCCGATGGTCAGCTCGACACCGACCGCCTGACCCGCCGCCGCAAACGCGAGCAGCGTCGCGCCCCACGCAACGACGCTCAGACCGAGCGCTTCGGCCAGCGTCCGCGGCCGCCCGGCGACCGCCAGTCCGTCGCGGAGCTTGGTCGTGAGCTCGCCAGCTCGCGGCCAGCGCGAGGCCGTGCCGGCCAGCCGGTCGGCGCCCGGGATACGGTGGGCCGCGACCCCCACGGCCAGCCCCACGGCGAGCAGCGCGGCAATCGCCGCGCCGATGAGCACGGCACCCGCGACCACCCCGCGAACGCTCAGGACCAGGATCGCGATCGCCGCGATCGCCACGACCACGGCGATGTCGACGACGCGCTCCACGACCACGGTGCCCAGCGCCGTCGTCCGGCTGAGACCCTCGCGATCACCCAGATAGTGGCAGCGGACGAGCTCGCCCAACCGGGCGGGCAGGACGTTGTTCGCGAGATAGCCGATCAGCAGATAGCCCAGCATCCGCGGTAGCCGGACCACCGCGACGGGCGCGACCAGGCGCTGCCATCGCACGGCTCGGATCGCGATGTCGACGACGATGAGACCCGCGGCGGCCACGAGCCAGCCGGATGCCGCCGAGCGAAGCACCTCGGCCGTCGCCGCAAGGTCCACCGACCGCGCGACGACGGCCAGCGCGATCGCCGAGATGGCGATCCCCGCTACAGCGCGCAGGACCTGCGTCCGGCCGACCCCCATCACCCGGGAGATCAGCGATCCGGGCGGCGAGCGACGAGCTTGGGCGACCGCCGGACCCGAAGCCGGTGGAGCAGGTAGCGCGCGACGACCCGTAGCGTCGAGAGGCCGTACACGACGCTGCGCCTGAAGCCGACGGAGCTCGCCTCGTCAAAATAGCGCGTCGGCACCGCGATCTCGCCGATGCGATCGCGCCTCCCGGCAGCGACGACCTGCGCTATCAGCTCCTGGTCGAACACGAAGTCGTCGCTGTTGAGGCCGTACGGGATCGTCTCGAGCAGCTGCCGGCTGTAGGCGCGCAGCCCCGTGTGGTACTCGGACAGGCTCAGCTCGAACGCGAAGTTCTCGAGCGTCGTGAGGAACCGGTTGGCGGCGTACTTCCAGCGCGGCATGCCGCCCGCGAGCGGATCGCCGAGGAACCGGCTGCCGAGCATGAGATCGCGTTGGCCCGAGACAATCGGGGCGATCAGCGCGGGGATGCGCGTCGCGTCGTACTGGTAGTCCGGGTGGAGCATGACGACGACATCGGCGCCGGCCTGCAGGGCTGCGTCGTAGCAGGTCTTCTGGTTCCCGCCGTAGCCGCGGTTCTGGCGGTGGACGATGACGTCGAGACCAAGCTGGCGGGCCACATCGACGGTCTCGTCGCGGGACACGTCGTCCACGAGGATGATCCGGTCCACCAGGTGGTGCGGGATGTCGGCGTAGGTCCGCTCGAGCGTCCGGGCGGCGTTGTATGCCGGCATCACGACGACCAGCCGGCTGCCGCGGCCAGCGCGGGCCGCTGCCGTGTCCGATGGGTTGGTCAAATCCACGGGCGAGAGCGTAGCGCAGCGCGACCGGCAATCCACCTGTTCGGCTCCGTTCGTGGGACGATGCGGCCCACGCCCAGCACCCCGCGAGGTTGACCATGTTCGAAGACCTTCTCGGTCGCCGCGAGCGGGACGCCGCCGTTGCCGACCGGATCCCGCCCGGCCAGTACCGGACCGACAAGTTTCCGGTGCTCCACTACGGCTCCGTCCCGCGCACCGATCTCGCGACCTGGGACTTCCGCGTCTGGGGCGAGGTCGACAGCCCCTTCACGCTCACGTGGGACCAGTTCAAGGCGCTCCCCCGCAAGACCGTCGGTACGGACATCCACTGCGTCACCCGCTGGACCAAGCTCGACACCGAGTGGGAGGGCGCGGCCATCCAGGAGATCCTCGCGCTTGCTCAGGTACGTCCGGCCGCGCGCTTTGTCGTGGCCCATGCCGAGCAGGGCTACACCGCGAACGTGCCGCTCGAGGTGCTCGACGACGAGGACGTCCTCCTGGCCGACAAGTTCGGCGGCCAGCCGCTCGAGCTGGAGCACGGCTGGCCGCTGCGCCTGCTCGTCCCGAAAAAGTACTTCTGGAAGAGCGCCAAGTGGATCCGCGGGCTCGAGTTCCTGGCGCAGGACCGGCCCGGCTTCTGGGAGCGATACGGCTATCACAACGACGCCGATCCCTGGAAGGAAGAGCGCTTCAGCGAGGGCTGACTCACGCGCACGCGGGCGCACGCGGCGCGCACCGTTTGCGTCGGACGCACGTAACTGACCGGGCGGCCGGCCGCGGCGTCAAATCGTTGCGCCGCCGGCAACCTGGCGACCGAATCGGTCGAGAGCTTGCGCCGGCCTCATGGGAACGCCCGGCCCCCTGCCGCGCGGGTTGGATGCGTGCCTCACACGCAAGCGGCCCTTCGGCGGCCCACTACCTGGCGCCGCCAAGCCGGACGACAAGCCGACGTTCAGGATCGACGGCTACTTCTACGGCCTCTCCAAGCGGGCCTTCGAGGCTCGCTGAGCGGTCAGCCCTCGGGGTCGAGCGTGAGCGCCGCGGAGTTTATGCAATAGCGCAGGCCCGTCGGGTTCGGACCGTCGTCGAAGACGTGGCCCAGGTGTCCGCCGCACGTCGCGCACAGCGCCTCGGTGCGGGTCATGAACCACGAGCGATCCGTCTCGGTCGCGACCGCCGACGCACCGGCCGGTGCGAAGAAGCTGGGCCAGCCGGTGCCCGAGTCGAACTTCGTGTCGGCGCGGAAAAGCTCGGTGCCGCAGCCGGCACAGCGATAGGTGCCTGGCCGGTGCTCGTCCCAGAGCTCGCCGCTGAACGGCCGCTCGGTGCCCTTCTCACGCAGGACCCGGTACTGCTCCGGGGTGAGCCGCTCGCGCCAATCGGCGTCGGAGAGGCTGTCGGGTGACGTTCGCTCGCTCATGGACGGAGGATACGACCGGCCGATGACCGGGCGATGACCGGGCGATGACCCGACGATCCTGGTCCCAGACGTCAGGGCCTGAGCTGCCGGAGAACGAAGAGGACGTTGGCCGGCCGCTCGGCCAGGCGGCGCATGTACCACGGGTACCAGTGCTCGCCGTAGGCGATGAGGTCGCGCACCGGGAAGCCGGCCAGGGCCAGCCGGCGCTGCTGGTTCTCGCGGATGCCGTACAGCATCTGGATCTCGAGCTGCGCCCGTCCGACACCCAGCTGCGCCGCGTCCCGCGCGATCTGCTCGATCAGCTCGACGTCGTGGGTGCCGAGGGCGATCCGGACGTTCCGGCCCACCGCCCGAGCCTCGACCATGGCCATCGCGAGCCGCACGAAGCTCTCGTCGACCTCCTCCCGACGCTGCCACGCGATCGTGTCCGGCTCGGCATAAGCGCCCTTCACGAGGCGGATCGCGGGGTCGAGCGGGAGCAGCCGCTCGATGTCGGCCGCGGTTCGGTGCAGGTACGCCTGGAGGGCGATCCCCAGGTTCCCGTGAACAGTCTGGAGCCGCTCGTACACCTCGATGGTCGTATCCGTGTAGGCGCTGCCCTCCATGTCGATCCAGAGCGCTCTACCCAGCTCCCCCGCCCGCGTGGCGAGCCGCGCGGCGTGCGCGTGCGCCCGCTCCACGTCGAGATCGAGCCCCAGCTGCGTGAGCTTCACCGACACCTCGCCGTCGAGGCCACGCCGTTCGATCTCGTCGTACAGGCCCAGGTAGTGCGCGGCGACCTCGTCGGCCTCGTCGATGCGGGCCAGGTTCTCCCCGAGCCGGGTGAGCAGGACGGCGATCCGGTCGCGCTTGAACCGTTCGGCAGCCGTCAGCGCGGCGGCGGCGTCCTCGCCCGGCATGAACCGCCGGACGGCTCGCTTCGCGAACCACAGCCGAGGCACGCGTTCCCGGAGCCAGCGGTTGCCGGCCATCCAGAGCAGCACCCGTCGCATCTCATCTCCTCCGGCACGTAAGCGGCCGTGGCCCCGATTGTGGCGGTCCGGCCGGTGTCGTCGTCGTCAGTTGCGGCGGGCGGCAGCCTGGGCCTGGTCCGGCGTGAACAACCGCAGGCGCCGCTGGAGCAGCCACAGCTCGGCGTCAAGCAGGCGGTCGAGCTCGTCGAGGCGCTCCGCGGTGGTCCCGGTCTCGAGCAGCAGCTGGCGCTGGACGTCGGGTACCTGGACGATCCCGCTCAAGAGGTACGAGAGGGTCGTTGGATCGTCGGGGATCACCAGCCCGGGTGAGGTCTCCTCGAGGCCGGCGGCCCGCGCGGTGTCGCCCGCGGGCGTATCCACGTCGGACAGCGCCGATCGCGACGTGGCCTCGAGCTCGGTCTCGACCTCGATGCGCACATCGATCTCCTCTGCCGTCTCGCCGTCGAGGGGCTGGAGCATGTGCAGATACCCCACGAAGCGGCGCATGACCCGCGCCGCGAGGCTGACGGCTCGCTGCTGATCGCCGACGTCGTCGTCGAGGGGAGTGACCGACGCCACCAGGTACGGCTCGCTGTCCGGATCGACCGCATCGATGGCGAAGCGGCCGGCACCCACGACCAGGAGGTCGAAGCGGCCGTCGGGAAGGCGCATCGCATGGCGGATCTCGGCGAACGTCCCGACACCGGCGATGGCCACGCTGTCGCCGCCCACCTCCCGGCCCTCGCGGATGAGCACGATCCCGAACGGGCGCTCCTCCTCCACGCACCGCTCCGTCAGCAGTCGGTAGCGAGGCTCGAAGATGTGGAGCGGCAGGGCGATCCCCGGACACAGCACTGCGTGCAGAGGGAAGAGGGGGATCTCCATGAACGCCGCAGTCTAGGCGGATTGAGGCCCGGGCCCCGGAATCGAGAAGCCGCCGGTCGCCCGGCGGCCTCGTTCGGTGACCGCGAGGTCAGTGGGCGCAGGATCGGGCGGTGCCGGCGTCGTCCGCCGTCCGGAAGCTCGACCCGCATCCGCAGCCCGAGACCGCGTTGGGGTTGTTCACGGTGAAGCCGGCGCCCATCAGGGTGTCGACGTAGTCGATCTGCGAGCCTTCGAGCAGCGAGACGCTGTTCCCGTCGACATAGACCTTGACGCCGTTGACCGCCAGCACCTTGTCGTCCGGCGTGGGTGCATCCTCGAGCATCATCCCGTAGCGATATCCCGAGCAGCCGCCGCTGTACACGTAGACGCGCAGGCCGATGTCCGGACTGGTCTCTTCCTTCGTGAGCTCGTGCAGCTTGGAGGCCGCCGCTTCCGTCAGGCTGAGCACCGTCGGCTGGGCTTCGATCATCGAGTACGTCCTCCTTCGGAGGCATGCGTGCGAGGTACGGTGCCGGTGGCGCTCGAATGGCCACCGGGCACGCTCAATCGTACGCAACGCAATCGATTCCGACAAGTGATCTCCAGGCGTACGATCGCAGTGATGTACAGCGAGTCGCTGCTCCCGCTGCGAGAGGTGACCAGCCGCCTCCGCATCCTCGGCGAGCATTACCTGGGCATGCGCGAGATCCCCGTCGACCGGATCGTCGGCTCGGTTGACCGCTCGGTCGATTTCGACCAGTTCTTCCGCCCGCGTCGCCGCGGCCTGCGTCGCCGTCTCGACGACCTTCGGGAGGCCTTTGGCGACCGGCCTGTGCCGCCGATCTCCGTGTACGAGCCGGTGGCCTCTACTTCGTCATCGACGGCCATCACCGCGTCGCGCTGAGCCGCCAGATCGGCGCCGCGTTCATCGACGCCGAGGTGACGCAGATCGACACCTCTCACGGCCTCCACCCGGGCGTCGACGTGCTCGAGCTCGTCCACACCAACCAGCACCGGCGCTTCAGCGAACGGACCAGGCTCAAGGAGGTCGCGCCCGACGCCGTCATCGAGTTCTCGCGCCCGACAGGCTACGCGGAGCTGCTGCAGGTCATCGAGGCGCATGCCTACGCGTTGATCGAGTCGCGTGGCTCGCTCGTCCCGCTGCCCGAGGCGACGCGCGACTGGTATGCGTCCAGCTGGCTGCCCGGCCTCGAGACGATCGAATCGAGCGGGCTCCGGCGCGCCTACGACTTCAAGACCGACGGCGACCGCTACCTGTGGATCTACCGCAAGCTGCAGGAGCTGCGGGCCACGAACCGGCGGGCGACCTGGGACGACGCGGCGGGCGTGTTGGCGCGGTTGCCGGTACAGCGGAGTCACCGCAAGGAGACACTGGCGGCCCGCCGGAAGCCGCTCCCGACCAGCGGCTGAGGGACCGGCGACAGCGCTGGCGGTCAGCCCTCCGAGCCGGCCAGGCTCACACGTCCCGCCAGCGGACTCCTCGCGCCGGCCACCGCTGCCGCGTGCCGGCCGTCGCGCAGCCCCGCGCGGGCCGATCGGGCGCGCCGCGCCGGATCAAGCAACGTGACGTTCCGGCCGAGCGCTGCGGTGGCCTCGAGGCCCGGCGAGACCACGATGACCCGGCTCCCGGACGCGCGCAGCGTGGCAACCTCGCCGTCGAGCCGCCCGAGATCCAGAGGCGCAACGACGACGACCTCGTCATGACCGAGTGCGAGGTCGGCATGGGTCTGCGAGGCCATGCCCCCGTCCATGTACCGGCGCGCCCCGATCGTGACCGGGGGCATGAGCCCCGGGACGGCACAGCTGGCACCGATCGCATCGAAGAACGGGACGCCCGATCGTCCATCGATCGCGACCCCCTCGCCCGTCCGGACGTCGATGGCGGTCACCGTCAGCCCGGCCGGCCAGTCCGCCACCGGGTGGAGGGTCTGCGCGATGACCTCCAGGTAGATCCGCTCCGACGCCGTGCGGGCGGCCACGCCGAAGGAGCCGAGCCGGGAGAGCTCAACCGTAGGCGGGGTCATGGGTCGCGGCCCCGGCTCCGGCGGCGGTCCCGCGGGGCGCGCACGGCCCTTTCGCCCCGAGCGCTGGCGGACGAGCGTCTCGAGCGCGAACGCGCTCACCCACAAC
>Ga0136621_1000153_pt1 | contig 25077 bp, 19 predicted proteins | sample AntDryUQ445A2306_FD_104673 | JGI IMG/M metagenome (GOLD analysis project Ga0136621, IMG submission 104673) | Polar desert sand microbial communities from Dry Valleys, Antarctica - metaG UQ445A (23.06) | ecosystem: Environmental > Terrestrial > Soil > Desert | place: Antarctica: Dry Valley...
GACCGTCGGTCGCTACCTCAGCGGGGTCGTGATCTGGTTCGACTACGACAACGGCGATTGGGAGGAGGCGCTTCGTGCCGTGAACGCTTTCATCGCCGAGTGCGAAGCCGGGTCGCCGCACTACCTCGAGGGAGAGGCGCACGGCATCCGCGCGCGCATCCTCTTCGCCCGCGACGAGGTCGACGGAGCGCTCGCAGCCGTGGCCCGATCAGTGGAGCTCGGGCGCAAGGCGAAGGACCCCCAGGCGATGCGACCCGCGCTCGGCGTTCACATGCGTATCAACCTGCGGCTCGGCCGCATCGCCGAGGCTCGGGCGGCTGCGCGGGAATTGCTCTCGCTGGGTGGCGGGATGGTTGAGCTCGCCTTCGCCGCGGACCCTCTCAATCTCGGTGACGAGGTCGGCGCGGCGATCGCGGAACGGCCCGAGACGCGGTGGACGCAGGCGGCACGCATGATTCTCGAGGGGCAGCTCGAGGATGCGGCCGACCTGCTCGAGCACATGGGCGACCTTGCCTTTTCCGCCGACGTGCGGCTCCGAGCGGCGAAGGCGCTCGTCGCGCAAGGTCGCCGCGCTGAGGCGGACACGCAGCTCTCCAAGGCGGTCGGCTTCTACCGCTCGGCCGGCGCAAAGCGCTACCTGCGGGAGGCGGAGGCGCTCCTGGCCGCGACGGCGTAGCTACCTGCGCCGGAGCGCGCGCCAGAGCAGATCGACGTTCGGCAGCAGGAAGCCGAGACAGATCGCGGGCAGCGCCGGCAGGCCCGCAACATCCGTCGTCGCCGTCAGCGCGAGGGTGAGGCCGAGCAGCGCAACCATGGCCAGCCACGTCCACGCGACCCGCAAACCGAAGCGCGCGGCCGCGCCGAGGAAGAGCGCGAAGAAGAGGATGTCGGGTGGGCCGATGTTCGCGCTCTGATTCTCGCCCGGCACGCGAAACGCGATCGAGACGTCGTCAAAGACGCTGGGCTGCTCCGAGACGATGTAGTCCGTTGGACCGCGCCAGACGGAGAGCGCGTCGACGAATGGGATCACGACGGCGATCAGCACCGCCCACGAGACGGCCTCGAAGTAGCCGAGAAACCAGAGGCCGAGCACCGTGAGCGCGAAGAGCTTCGCGAGGTTGAAGAGGACGTCGAGCTCTGCCGCGCGGAGCACCAGCGCGAGCGCGACGAGGGCGAGGCCGACCAGCAGCAGCCCGCGGCGGAATGCGAGCGGCAGCAGCAGTGGGGGGACGAGCAGGAAGGCCGGGATCAGGACGACCGTGAGGAAGGCGACGTCCCAGCCGAGCCCGGCATCCCACAATCGTCCCGCCGTCGCGGTGTAGACGGCGAGCAGCGCTGCGAGCGCTACCAACGCTCCGGCGCGCGCCGTCGTCAATACGGCGGCAGTTCCTGCCACCAGGCGCCGACCGCCTTGAAGGCGTTCCAGAAGGCGGTCTTGGCGGGCGCCTCGTCGAGCGCGGTGTCGATGTCGGGTACGACGAGCGCCTCGATCGTGCCCGTGAGACGCTGGAGCCCCTTGCGAGCGGCGTCGATCGGATCGGCCAGCGGGAACGCGAGCGAGTTCAGGAACTCGACTGCGCGCTCGCCCATCACGACCAGGAGCTTCGGCTGGACGATGTGCAGCTCGCGCACGAGCCAGGGCCGCGCCTCGTCGGGGTCCTGGCCCACGAACTTCAGGCAGTTCGTCCCGTAGACGGCCATCGCGTCGACGCGCAGCCGCTGTAGCGACTTCAGGAGCGCCTGGCCGGCGCGCCCGTAGAAGGCGACGCCCTCGTGCACCTCTGAAGCCTGAGGTTCGTACTTGAGCAGGAAGATGTCTGCAAGCGGGTGGCCCGAGCCCAGTACGGGCACGCGGGGCTCGTCGCCGGCACGGCCGATCTCCTCCCCGAGCTCGTTGATCTCGGAGATGGCCTTCTGGAGGTAACGCTCGTAGATCTCGTCGGTGGGCGCGGCGGACACTGGACGTTTCTGGGTTCTCCTCTAGCGCACCTTTTCCTTGAGCTGTTCCCTTGCCTGCGCCACCCACTTGAGGCTCTGCAGGTAGGCGAGCGACTTCGGCCGGCGCAAGACCTCCGCGCTCCGGAGCGAGAGCATGAACTCCTCCGGGCCCTGGAATGCTCGCATCCGCAGCGCCCCGGTTCCGACCCCCTGCAGCACGTGCGCGTCCGAGCCTGCTCCGGCCACGAGGTTGTACTTGCGCGCGAAGCGAAGAGCCTCGTCGTTGTACGTCTCGAAGAGCAGGCGCGCGTTGTAGACCTCGAAGACGTCGATCTCTCCGAGGTGCCGGTGCAGCGTGCCCGGGTCCGGGATCGCGTGCATTCGGTCGAAGGGGTGAGGAAGGTAGACGAGGCCGCCCTGCTCCCGGATCGCTGAGATCGTCTCGGCGAAGCCGAGGCCGCGCGGGATCTCGTGCCGCAGGAAGAGCCCGATCACCTCACCCTGCTCGTCGGACTTCACCTCCTCTCCCGGAATCACGATCAAGTCGCGCCCGCGTGCCTGCTCGACGGCCTCGAGCGCGCCCCCGAACACATTGTGGTCGGTGATCGCGATCGCGCCGAGCCCTTCCGCCTCGGCGTAGTCGAGGAGCTCGCCGACCTCGATGGAGCAGTCGTTCGACCACGACGTGTGCATGTGCAGGTCGGCAACGATCCAAGGACGTTCCCCGAGCGGCTCGCTCTCGCGTCGAGGACTGCGCCGTCGGGTTCCCAGGCTTCGGTAGAGCGAGTCGAGCTCTCGCGCAATGTCGGCGAAGTCGCGTGCCTCGGCGCGTGCGGCCTCCGCCTTGCGCCGCCGCAGCGGCTCGTCGTCAGCGAGGCGCGCAATGGCGGCGGCGACGAGCTCCGGCTGCTCCGCGACGCCCGGTGGTGCCGCGATCGCGGCTTCGCAGGCGACCGCCTCGAGCAGCAGGCGCTCGGAGCCGGTTGGCGCCGGCGCGAAGATCTCAGCTTGACCGAGTAGCTCCGCGCGCACGGCGGGTAGGCGCCCTGAGCGCACGTGAACGCGGTCTCGCAACCCAAGTGGAATCGCCGGGCGGGCGGAAAGCGGTTTCGTCCGCAGCAACACGAGCTCCCAGTCGGCCAACTCACGGAGCGAGCGCAGGGCCGCGCGGGCCACGGGCAGCGACGCCGAGTGCAGCTCGACCACGATCAACTTCCGCTTCGTCGAGGGTCGAAAGAGGTCGAGGTCGACACCCGGCGGGAGCACGCGGTAGTCGCCCGGGAAACGCTGTGCGGCGGCCGTCGCCGCGTCTTCCGAGGTTGCGAGGAGAGCGTCGATCCGACCAAGGAGCTTCTCGCGCAGCGCTCGGCGCGGAGGATACGAAAGCCGGTCGGCTGAGAGGAAGGTCGCGACCGCGAGTGTTGGCGTGTCGCGCAGCGCGAGGTACGAGATGCTCGGGAGGCCCGGCTCGAACCCGTGGACGACGTCGTAGTCGCCCTGGCGCAAGGCGAGCGAGAGGTTGGCGCGCACGCCCACGGGCACGCCGAGGTTGGAGCGGCGCGACACGGGCACGCTGGGCCCGACCGCGATCACCTCGGCCGCATCGCCACGGTTCAGCGCGCGCCGGCCGGCGAGCAGGTCGGTAGCGCGGCTGGACGGCGCCAGCACGCTGACGACATGGCCGAGCGAGCGCAGCTCCTTCGCGATACCGGCGACGTGCTCGTTGACCTCGTGCGGCTGCGACCAGGCGAAGGGAGTCACCAGGCAGATCCGAAGCGACATCACCTCACTGTATCGCCGGTCTTCCGGAGCGGTCGCGTGCCTCGACTGATTAGTCAATCAACATCGCAATTCACTGATTGATTCGTCAGTCAAATCACTCTTCAAAACCTACCCGAAAAGTTCGGTTTGGAAAAAGCGGATTCGTTACATAAATCGTCTGTTGCTCGAATTCACTCTTACTCAGGAGGGGAAGGGGATGGGCCACGAGTCCAGGCGCCCGACTGCTCTCAGGAGGCGCCGCTTGGCGACGATCCTGACGGCGCTCGGGCTTGTTGTTGTTGGTCTCACGACCGGCGGCGCGTCGGCGACAGCGGTAGCCGGCGAGGACCTGCGCGCCGTGAAGGTGGACAGCGCGCTGCTCAGCCAGCTGAGCGCGAATCCGACCGGAGGCGTGACGGCGATCGTCACGACGTGGGGGAGAGACGGGCTCGACGACGTCGCCGCCCTCGGAGTGACGGGCACGAAGCTGCGCGTCCTGCCGATGATCATCACGACAGCGTTGACGCAGGCCAAGCTGGACCTCCTCCGCCGCTCGCCCGCCGTTCGGAGCGTGTACGCCGAGCGCAAGTACGACCTCTACATGGAGGACTCGACCTGGATCACCAAGGCTCGCTACGTCTGGAGCACGGCCGCCGGCCCGGCGACGCACCAGGGCTTCGGCCTCACGGGCAAGGGCGTCGAGTTGGCCATGATCGACACCGGTTTCGACGGTCTCCACGAGGACGGCGACAACCTGATCGAGTTCTGCGAGACCACAGGTCCTGCTGCTGCGACCGGAAGCCGAGCAGGCGTGCTCTGCACACCGTGGGTCGCAACGTTCAATCCTGCCGCTGCCGGCGCCTGCGGCACCGCCTTCCCGGGTGCTTCGAACACCGGGCCAGGACCGACGACTGCAGCGCCGGGCTGCCGCAACAAGGCGCGCGGCGACTCGCAGGATCCCGACGTCAGCCACGGCACCCATGTCGGCGGCACGATGGTGGGGACGGGGCATGCCAGCGGTGGCAAGGGCTTTGCGCACAGCACGATCGGCATGTCTCCTGATGCCAAGTTCCGCGCCTACTCGGCCAACGTGGGCCCGAGCCTGCTGAACACGCAGACGCTCGCGGCCTACGACGACATGACCTACAAGAAGGAACAGGGCTACTCCAAGGTCATCGCCGTCAACAACAGCTGGGGCGGCGGCGGCGGCGCCAACTACGACGGATCCGACCCGACGGCGATCGCCGTCAAGCGGGCCTACGACGCGGGCATCGTCAGCGTCTTCGCGGCCGGCAACTCGGGCCCCGAGCACGACACCCTGTCGGCGCAGTGCGTGAACCCGTACGTGGTCTGCGTCGCTGCCACGACGAAGCCCGACTCGATCGTCGGCTTCTCCTCCAAGGGCCGGCCCAGCCAGCCCTCCGACACGAACCGTGACGGCGTCATCGACGACGGTGACGTCCAGCCGGACAACCACGACCGCCTGCTGGGACAGAAGCTCGAGCTGGGGCTCTACCGGCCGACGCTCAGTGCGCCCGGCGTGAACATCAACTCGATGAAGGCGATCGGCGCGAACATCGGCGATCCCGGCGCGATCGCGTGCCGCGAGGACGATGTCATGGCGACCGAGAACCTCAAGATGAGCTGCTACGTGCAGGCGAACGGCACCTCGATGGCGACGCCGCACGTGGCGGGTGCAATCGGCCTGATCGGCCAGGTGTTGCAGGAGCAGGGCCGGAACATCCGCACGGGCCGCTTCTCGGCGGACATCATCGACATCCTCGAGCGCTCGGCGAACACGAGCAAGCTGCCGGCGTGGGAGTCCGAGGAGCAGGGGGCGGGGCGGCTGGACGTGCACCAGGCGGTGCGCTACGCCAAGGGCCTCGTCAATCTGAGCCGGCCCAACTTCGGCTACCCGACCCCACCGTACGAGACGGGCCAGTACCCGGGCTCTGCGGTCAACAACGACAACTTCTACAACGAGGCCGGGTGCACCGGCACCCTCAGCTGGACGGCGCGCGACATCGTCACGCCCGTAAGCCCGGGTGGCGGCATCGGCCAGCCTCCGGGCGCGCCGCCCCAGCGGTACGGACAGCACTTCATCGACGTGCCGCCGAACACCGACCGGCTCCGGATCACGGCGCGGTTCAACACCGGCGAAAACCTCTATCTCCGCCTCTGGCGGCCGGGCGTCAACCCGGACGCGGAGAGCGCGACGCCCGACGCCGGCCCGCAGCCGGGCTTCCCGGGACGGCCCTCCAGGTATCACCAGTCCCGGGTCTTCCCGGACCAGGAGGCCGTCGGCCTCGTCTTCACCGGCAACTCGCGCTTCGTCGAGGTGCGCGCGCCGGAGGAGTCGAATCCTGGACTTCGCACGCGACGCCCGATCCCCGGTGAGGGCTCTGCCAAGCCGGGGCCGACGGATCCCGTGGTGATCCCGGCCGGCGTCTGGATCCTGCGCGTCTACCACCGCTCCGGAGGCGCCCCGGGTGCGTGCAACCCGTCCAGCCAGGAGCGGCCGAAGCAGGGGCAGGGCCACAACTACACGCTTCGCGTCGAGAAGCCTCGCGTGACCTACCGGCCGTCGGTGAGCATCGACACGCCGGCGAACGACTCCAGGCACACGACCCGCTTCGTCGACGTGGCTGGTCGTGCCGGCTACCCGCCGCACACGCAGAAGCAGCCAGGCACCCGCGAGGACACGGCACCGCCGCTCGGGCACGTCGGCTACTCGTGGGAGGGCATCACCAACTGGGAGGTGCCCGGCTCTTCGCGCGGCGCAGCTACGGACGAAGACGCCGAGCCTGATCCGAACAACCCGCGGCCGGTGCTCTACATGCACGGCAATGCTCCAGAGGGATGCGCCGGCAACGGCGAGGCCGACGTTGTCGGATGCAACGGGCCGTTCCTGCTCCAGAAACAGCCGGACGGCACACCTGCGACCTGGCGGACCGGCATCGACGACGAGGTCTTCGACGGCACGTCCGACCGCAGCATCCACGATCCCAACTGGAGCTGGTGTCTCGCTCTGGGGCCGGGATGCCCGACGGTGCCACAAGCCGGAGTGCCGGCCGGTCCGAAGACGGTCGGCGGCCGCATGACGGTCGAATGGTGGGCGCAGTGCAACCTGTGCGGCGGCATCTTCAGCGCGGACTGGATCATCCGCGTCTGGGGTGACGGCGCGCTGAAGTTCGAGCAGCGGGTGACCGCTACTCCTGCCACGCTTGCCCTTCCCGACCGGCTCGTGGCGACGGTGACGCTGCCGACGTTTACGGCCAACCAGAGGATCGTGGTGCACATCGACCCGGTCTTCATCGACAGCCAGACCGTCACGAACATCTACTACGACGGCGCTGGGCCGGGGAGCTGCACCGCGCTCGCTGGGCGCTGCGACTCGCTCGTCCGGATGCCCGTCGGCACGACGGGCGGCCAGGCCGGTGGGGCGGGCGCGAGCGTCGACAACGTCCGCGTCACCGACCTGCCGGCGAACCCGCCGCAGAGCCACCCCTATCCGCAGAACCAGCCGCTGTCGCCGGCGCTCCGGGTGGCGTGGGATCCGGTGAGCCCGGCTCCGGCTCGGTACGAGGTGTACCGGAGCACCGACCCGCTCTTCCCGAACGGAGGCACCCGGGTGTTCTCGGGGCCGGGGACGGCGTGCACCTCGCCGGAGGCGCCGACGCCGACCCAGCCGCCTGGCCACGACCGGGCGGGGCTCTGCTACACGGACACGGGCGTCTCGTTCCTGACGACGTACTACTACCGCGTGCTCGCGGTGACCAGGAACGCCCAGGGACGCGACGTGCGGAGCGCCAACTCCGAGATCGCCTACGGCGCACCGACCCGGTACGACCGCCAGGTGAAGGTGAAGGTCGACCGGCTCTACGGGCCGCAGTACTGGGAGTACGCGCTGCTGCCGCCGAGCCCGACGCCGTCCGACACCACGAACGCGGGCACGCAGTGGCGCTTCGCCTGGGACACGCTGGAGTTGACCAACTCGCTCTTCGCCGTCAACCTGACGACGACGGGGCAGCAGGTCGTCGAGCAGCCTGGGCTCGGGCACCTGATCTTCGCCCGCTCGTTCACGCAAGGGATCGGATCGACGAAGGACGGCAAAGCCGCGAAGCTCGACGACGACGGCGGAAACCCGCCGCCTCCACCGGGGCCGGGTTGCCCCGACGACGACGACGGGGACGGTGACGACGACGTCTTCGACGGCGACCTCGACGACGACGGTGACGACGGCGACGACGACTGCGAGGACGACGACGACGACGAGGAGGACGACGACGACTAGCTCGAAACGCGAAGCGTCCTCAGGCGAGGGCCGGCACCGCCGGCCCTCGCCCCCCTCTCCCCGCGTTCGGGCGGGAGCGAAATGAGCTTGCAGCCAAGTCTCGGTACTCAGGAGGTTCGATGATGAGAAAGGTCCTTGTCGCCGCGCTCGCGCTCGCGACATTCCTCGGCCTGACCGTGACGGCGGCCGCCCATGACCTCGACCATCCGGCGCCGGCCTTCGTCGCCGGCGCGCCGGTGGGGACCGGTCTCAACTCGGGCGGTCCGGGGGCCACGTGGAAGCTGATCAAGACACTTCCCACCGGCAACCCGCACACCGACCTCGACTTCTTCACGAAGAAGGGTGAGACCTATGCCGCGGTCGGCACCCTTGCCGTCGGCCCGAACGGGGGCGGCCAGACGATCATCAAGCTCACTCAGGGCGGCGAGGTCGTCGAGAACCCGTTGAGCCCGGCGAGCCCGCGGTTCGTCTCGAGTCATCCGTCGGCCTCGTGTCTCAGCGACCCGGCCGCTGCGCTCGGGCTCCAGCACGACGTCGAGGCGACCTCGAAGGGGCACACGCTCCTCAACACCTTGAACCCGGCCGCGGTGACGCGTGACGCACAGCTCCTGATCGACGCGACGGACAACGAGGGGCGCTGCCACGACGCGAGCGTGTTAGGCATCGACCCGAGCTCCCCGCAGGGCGGGCTGGAGATCATCGACATCACGGACGTCAACGCTCCGGTCGAGATCGGCCTGACGAGCCACATCGGCGAGGCGCACACGGTCAACATCGACCCGAAGCGGCCGCACATCGCCTATGCGGTTACCTCGGACTCGGTGACGGTTACGTGCAACGCGGACGACACGTCGTGTACGCGCGGGAACGAGAACCCCGCCAGCAGCCAGCGCTTCAACCTCGACGGCTTCGAGGTGACCGACCTCTCGTCGTGCATGAACTTCACGCCCTTGACGAGCGTGATCGTCAAGCGCATGACCTGCCGCCCGCAGGTGTACCGGTACCGGTACCCGAGCGCCCTCATGGCTCTGGGTCACACCGTGGATGCGCTGGCGGGCTGCCACGAGCTGGAGATCTATCCGAACGACCGTCTCACGTGCGCGAGCATCAACGCGACGATGCACTTCGACATGAGCGGCGCCTTCGACAAGAACGGGAAGCCGAGGGGCACGCCGTTGCCCTGCCGTACCCGCATGAGCGCCTCTCCGGCGCCCTACGCGAGGCCTCCGTCGCTCGGCGGCGTGGTCGTCACCGACTGCGTCTTCGACGGGACCGGGGGAGAGCTGACGATCCCGCGCTGGCTCGCGATCGGTGCACCGTCGCTCACGGGCGTCAACTTCCTCGGGAGCGCGTTCCACCAGGGGCGGGGCGGACCGCACCCGGCGACCGAGGACGTCGACGTCTCACACGAGGCCGAGCTCAGCGGGTCGCGGAGGTTGATCATCGCGACCGACGAGCGCGGCGGCGGCGTCGTGCCGCCCGGTGCGACGTGCGCCACTTCGCCGGGTACGCCTGGCGACAACACGGCGGGGAACGGCGGCCTCCACGCTTACCGTGTGGACAAGCTGCTGAGCGCCTCGCCGAGCGGAAACGATGCCGCCGCCGCCGCGACGGCATGGACGTCCTACGCGCCCTCCCCGACCGGCCCCAAGGCGATCTACCGGGCGAACATTCACACGGGCCCGCAGGCGTCCCTCTGCACGGCGCACGTGTTCCAGCAGATTCCGGGGCAGAACCGGATCTTCATGGGCTGGTACACGCAGGGAACCCAGGTCGTCGACTTCGTCGAGCGGCCCAACGGCACGGTCGAGTTCAAGGAGGCGGGCTGGTTCATCCCCGAGAACGCGAACACGTGGACGTCCGCCATCTTCAAGGTGAAGCGGAACTCGAACGGCACCTACACCTACTGGGGCGCGACCGGGGACTTCAACCTCGGAGCCGCGGGCCGCAGCGCCATCGATATCTACAAGGTGACGCTCCCGGCCCCGCCGAGGCCGCTCGGCGGCGGGGGTACCGTCGACGAGGTCACTCCGCCCGGCTGTGAGGACGATGACGACGACGACCACGTCGGCTTTGCGATGCGGGGGCCGGCGACGGCGACCCCCGGGAGCACGGTCGAGTACGAGCTGACGTACGCGAACCTCAGCCTCGACGATGACGCCGAGTGCCCCGAGATCGACGATGAGCTCGACGACGACCTCGAGTTCGTCTCCGCCTCGAACGGGGGGACGTACGACGCCGAGACACGGACGGTCACCTGGAAGCTGGCGAGACTGGCCCCCGGCTCCACCGGCACCGTCCGACTCACGGCGCGCGTCGCGCCGTTCGCCCCGGTCGCGTCGGTGCTGGTGAACCAGGCCACCCTGTCGGAGCCGGGCATGCTCCCGGTCACAGCGCAGGCGCAGACGCTCGTTTTGCCGTAGCGCGATCCACTGACGCGGTGGGGGCCGGCGCCGCCGGCCCCCACCGCGTCTACAGCGGGCTCACGGGCGCCGTCGGGTGCCCGTGACAGAATCGTGACGATGCCGTCACAGTGGCGCGAGGATTTCGCGTGCACGCTTTCGGAGCGTGTGGCGTGACGACGATCCGGCTGCCGAGCCTCGAGATCCCCGAGTCGCAGAAGCGTGGCTTCAGCGAGGCGGACGTCCACTCCAAGCTGTTCGACCTCGACATGACTCGTGCGTTCGGCTATCCGAGCCGGCTCACGACCGAGGCGGACGGGGAGCATTTCCGCGAGCAACGAACGCTCGCCGTCCGCAGGCTCAAGACCGGCGCGGCTACAGGCCGCTTCGACGGTCTTTACCTGATCGGCAATTCACCGGTCGTCCTCTGCGAGATCAAGCGCTACGACGCGATCGACTCACCGGCCGACTTCGAGCGCGCGAAGCGGCAACTGATCGACTACGCGCGGAGCGAGGACTTCGCGGAGCCGCCCCCGTTCCTCGTCCTCTACTCCGGCAAGCCCGATCGCACTCGCTTCTTCGTGCGCAAGACCGTGGCTGATCCGTCACCGCTCGGAGAGCTGGAGTACGAGGAGCTCCCGGAGATCTGGGAATGGCGACGCGTCAAGGAGTTCCAGCTTCGCGGCTCGTTCGCACAGGAGCTCGTCACGCGGGACCGCCTGCGAGAGATCCTGCTGTATCACCTCGACCGGATCGAGGACAGCATCCGCGCCCAGGTGGTCCAGGCCATCCAGCTCGTCTCCTCTGACGACCCGCCCCCCGTCCTCGGCCCCTTTGGGAAGTGGCTCTCGGAGCGTCCGCAGGCGCGGGAGCGCATGCGGCAGCTCTACGCGCGCAAGGTCGCCGAGACCGGCAAGACGAAGGTCGACCAGGTTGCGGCCGAGATGGTCACGCAGGCGGCCCTGAACTACCTGAACAAGGTCTTCTTCCTCAACCTCTGCGAGGACCGCCACCTGCCCGGCTTCTACCGGATCATGCGCGAGTTCCTCCCAACGAGCCGTACCGAGACGTCGCCCGCCACCGCGGCGGTCTTCCTCGGCTTGTTACGGCGGCGCATCCAGGATTCATCCGGCACCTGGGATCCCGATGACGAATCCGCCTACCGCCAGCTGCGGCAAGAGCTCGCCCCGGACATCCAGGAGCACGTGATCGAGCAGAACAGCTGGCGCGAGCTGATGCAGGTTGCCTTCGATCTCGCGGCCGAGGCGTTCCCGCTCGTCTTCCGCGAGGACGCGTACGACTACTTCCGGCCCGAGAAGGACGTCCTGGCCGAGTTGATCTACGACCTCTCGACGAAGAGCTTCCGGGCGCTCACGAACCAGCACGTCGGCGACATCTATCAGGGGCTGCTCTCGGCGAGACGGACGCAGCAGGCGAAGCTCGGCGCTTTCTACACGCCCGAAGGCGATGTTCGGTACATGGTCTCGAAGCTCGGGCTGGCTGCGGACTCGAAGGTGCTCGACCCGTGCATGGGCTCGGGCCACTTCCTCGAGGGGATCGTCGAGCGGCTGGTCGAGCTCTACCGCGAGCAGGGGATCGACGCGCAGCGCGCCTACCGGGAAATCGTGCAGCAACAGCTCTACGGCGGCGACATCGACTCGTTCGCGCTCTCGCTCGCGGCGATCAGGCTCTTCCTGCTCGGTGAGGGCGCACCGAGCGTCCGGCCCCGCCTCTACGTCCACGACATGCTCCTGCACTCGCCGGAGCGGGCCGGGAAGCTCTTCACGGAGGCCGAGCGGATCGTCGGCGTCGACCCGGAGGTAGACGAGGAAGGTGAGATCGACCTCGTCGCGTTCGACGCCGTCGTCGGCAACCCACCGTACGGAGCTCGCAAGCCGGACTACAAGAAGAGGCTGTACGAGCGGCTCTACCCTGAGAGCAACCGCGACACGTACGCCATGTTCTTCCAGAACGGGATCGAGCGCCTGCGCGAAGGCGGGCGGCTCTGCCTGATCACGAACGACAGCTTCCGAACGCTGACGACGCACTCCGAGCTGCGTCGGCACATTCTCGACCGCTGCAAGGTCGTCGAGATCCTGCTCACCGACACTAAGCACTTCGAAGGCGTCTCGTTCCAGTTCGCCGGCATGGCGATCACGACACTGGAGAAGTGCTCCGACGAGGCCGCGCGGCAGTCGAACACGATGCGTCTCGTCGACTACATCCGCGACCCGAAGGACTTCTGGGAGCCAGGCGAGAGGCTCTCGGAGCTGCGGCAAGAGGAGTACGAAGCGCTGCCGGAGACGCCCTTCTTCGTCGGCGTGCCGCGGGAGGTGTTCGAGTCCGCCCTCGCTTCCGGTCGCGTCAAAGATGTTGCTGACGGTCGGCAGGGTCTTGCGACAGCGGATGACAGGCGCTTCCTCGCCGCTATAGGAGAATCCTTGGCCGGTCTCACGAACGTCGTTTCGTTGAGCGACATTGCCACTAATGTCTCCCCTCAGCATCAGCGCACCGGTATTCCGGAGAACAAGCCGCACTGGGTGCCGTTCGCGAAAGGTGAGGGGTATGCCCCTTATTGGCTTCCGCCCCGGATCGCTCTCGATTGGTCGACGGCCTCCGTTGCTGAACTCGAACGTCGTGATCGGCTGCCGGCTGGCACAGCGAGAAAGCCGCGCGTCCAGAACCGCGATTACTACTTCACCGCCGGTCTCACGTACTCCGACGTTGCCAGTGGTCGCCTATCGGCTCGCCTTCTTCCCCAAGGCTGGGTCTTTGGTCACAAGGGCAGCGCCATCTTCACGAGAGAGGGCGAAGCGTCGGAGCTCTTCTTGCTTGGCTACCTGAACTCCGCCCTCGCCACCTACTTCATGAAGAAGCTCGTTAACTCGACCGCAACCGCATCGCTCGGGTACATCGAAAAGCTTCCTTACCGCAGGCCGTCGGCCGAGCTGGAACGTGCCGCCGTCGAGCGCGTCGATCGCATCGTGCACGTCCTTAAGGCCGCCCCCAGCGCGGAGATCCAGCCGCTGCGCGACGAGATCGACGACCTGATCTTCGACCTGTTCGAGATCCGCTCGTCGCGTGACGAGATCCGCCGCTTCTATCGGACCGTTGGTCTCGTCGAGGATCAGGCCGCGAGCGAGTAGACGTCGACGTGCCCGCGCCGCTCGAGTCGCAGCTCGGTGAGGAGGGCTCGCAGGTCGTCGGCGCATTCCTCGGCCGGCAGCAGCTCGAGCGGGCAGCGCTCGCCCTGCGGCATCCGCTCGTCCGCGAGCTCGAGGAGGCGGACGGCGAACGACTCCTGGACGAGGTCGTCGCGGAGGACCGGTAGACCGATCCAGGTGACGCCGCCGACTCCCCGTGCGCGCAGGCTTCCATCCTCGTGCCTCTGGACCGGAAAGCCGCAGCTCCGGTAGTACGCCTCGAGCGCCGCGGCGAGCTCCTCTCGCGTCTGTTCCATGCCGAGCAGCAGGATTGCAGCAGTTCCGGACGGCACGGATCTACGCCGCGGCGCCGAGCGCGTAGAGCGCGCCGAAAGCGAACAGGATCGCCCCGACGACGCCGTAGGCGAGCGGCGTCACGCCGTGACCCTGCGCCTTCGCCTGCGCACCGAGGCGGTCGCGGAGCGCGAAGAGGAGCGCGCCCAGTCCGAGGACGAGCGCGCCCACGATGACCTTTCCGGCCTCCATCGGATGCGGACTAGGCGGCCGCCGTCGCCTTGCTCTTCTTCAGCGCGTTCTGGGCGATGGATCGAACTGACCCCCCGAAGCTGCGCAGACCCGCATAGCTCCGTGACCACCACACCCGTAGAAGGGTGCCAAACCACGCCCTCGTGAGGCCCCGGTGATGCCTCGGGAGCGAGAGATCAGGTTTCGTCACGGTCACGACGGTAGTCGAAAGCGAGTCGGCCGACCATAGTCGACAGAAGGGAGGCACTTTGGCTGAGCCCGTCCGCGGGGCTTCTCGAGAGCCTCTGACGGACTCGAACCGTTGACGCCCTCCTTACCATGGAGGATCGGGCTGCGGCTATCGGATGCAGGAGAAGGCCTTGATGCAAGGCTTTCCCGCAATTCGCTCCTTTCTCTACTCATTGCTCAGTTCCCTTAAAGGACCCTGAGCCTCCCCGGAAATCCTCGAACCTGTCCCCAAGACCTGTCCCCAACGGAGCCGGTGCTCACTGGCCGCAGGCGAGTGAGCGAGTGTCGCGTGGGAACGGATTTCGACGTCCTCGTGTGGTCTGGCTGCTGCCGCAGCAAGGAGCGAGGCTAGCGTCGCTCCCGAATGGCGTCGACGAAGCGCGGCACCCCAGCCGTGGTAAGCGCGCGGAGCAGCTCGTTGAGTGGCCAGGGTGGGTTGAGGTCGGAGGCTTGCTGTTGGAGCGCGGCGCGCACAGCGTCGGGGTTGAGGTCGTGGAGATCGAGTAGGAAATCGTCGGGGTGGGTCGCTTCGACGCCGAGCGGCTCGCAGGCCTGCGGCGGGAAGTCGTCGAGGTCGAAGGTGACGATCAGCTGGGAGTCGGCGGCGACGGCGACGGCGAGGACGTGCCAGTCCTTGGGATCGTTGGTCATCGCCGGTTCGAGGCGCTCGATCTCTGCGGCGTCGACCTCGGCTTCTTCGAAGGCTCCTCGCATCGCCGCCTCGATCCGGCCGGCCTGCTCGGCGGTGATCCGGTGCTCGACAAGGTTCCGCGTCATCTCCTCGAGGATGCGGGCGCTCCAGAGCGGCGTGTAGAGCTCGAGCTCGGCGAGTCGCAGCAGCGTGTCGCGGAGTGAGAAGGGGTAGAGGACGTTGGCGTCGAGGACGGCGCTGAAGGCCACGGCGGCGCCAGGCTAGCGGCGCTCGCCCGCGGTTACCGGTACCCGCCCTCGACCTGCTCGGAGAGCTCGGTCAGCTCGCGCAGCTTCTCGCGCCGGCGCTTCGCACGCAGCTCGCGGTAGGCGAGCACGTCCTCGACGTTGAGGCGCCGGTGCGTGCCCACGCGGTGGTAGGGAATCTCATCGCGGTCGAGCAGCCTGACCAGGAACGGGCGCGACATGTTGAGGATGTCGGCCGCCTCCTTGGTGGTCAGCTCCTTGTCATGCGGGATGAGGGTGATCGTGAGCCCCTGCGCCATGTCGCGCACGACCGTGCGCAGTGCCGCAAACGCTGAGGCCGGGATCTCGACCTCGCTCCCGTCCGGGCCAACGAGCCTCGCCACCGGCCGCCCCCGCTGAGCCGAGATCCGCGCGAGCTGCTCGCGCAGCTCGACCAGGTCGTCCTGCTCGGACGGATCAGCGCTCAGTACATGCTCGGGAACCGCGGTGGTGGCCATTCGCTCCTCCTGGGTGCCCGCTCACGCTAGCTGATAAACGAAATAAGTACAACCTGTCGGGAGCCAGTGGGCTTCGTGCCGACCTCGGTGCCGTCGTGGTCGCGATGCTCCGTCGTCGCAGTCTGGCGGGAGGCTACAGCCGGCTTAGCCACGAGGTTGAAGCGCAAGGCCGCCGCTAGGAGGATGGCACCTGTTGCGCTTCAGGAGGAAGCCATACACACGCCTGGGGCACGGGGGGAGGCGAGAGCACGCTGACCACCGCTTACCGCGGGAAAGGCGGCCTGGGAGGAGGGTCTTTGTCGGCGCGAACTGTGGCGCGCTAAGTCCATTCTCTCCCCGTAGTGAAGCGGAATGCGGATCCGCTGGGCCTGAGGGCGTTGGCGGCGCGGCGTCACGTAGTGGCCGCACACGCCAGTGAGAGGCCGGCGTCGCCGTGAGAATAGACTCGCGCTGTAGGTTCGCCGAGCAATGGGAGGTTGTCTTGCCGACTCGCACACAACGCCGCTTGGCGCTGGCAGCAGACCTTGCCGTCCGCAAGAGCACCGACCCGAAGCGCCGGAAATGCTTCCTGTCCTACCACTCTGACGACGCGGACGAGGTTGAGGAGTTCATCGAAGAGTTCGGACACGTCTTCATACCTCGTGTCATCGGCGTGTCGGATGAGGACAACATCAGTAGCGAGGATCCCGACTATGTCTTTGATCTTGATTCGCGACAAGTACTTGGCCGATTCAACGGTCACGATCGTGCTCGTTGGGCATTGCACATGGGCGCGGCGCTACGTCGACTGGGAGGTCTACTCGTCGCTTCGCCGGGACAGGAACAACCGGTTGAACGGGTTACTCGCCATCACGCTGCCACTGACTGCGGAGTATTGGGGCAAGCGGTTGCCCGACCGGGTTAAACGACAACGTGCTCGGGGACGGTCAGGGTGATGGCTACGCGAGGTGGAAGAAGTACCCGACGTCCGACACGAGTCTTCGGAGTTGGATCGAGGATGCTTTCGAGGCGCGGACGTCACGTTCGAACCTGATTGATAACGCGCGCCGTCGTAAGCAGTACAACTCCTCGTGTCCGTAGAAGCCGGGAGGACGCTCGGGGATGGCGACCTTCCGGCTCTGTACCAGGCAGCTGACCGCGCATCGCTCCAAGGACAATCTCGATATCTTCGCGCGCTGCGCGGAATCCTCGGAGGCGCGGTCGTTGCCGCTGGCGCCGGGGCGGTGATCTCAAGCTCCGACGACTTGGAATGGGTCGCGTACATTGCCGGCTCGGCCTTTCTCAGCACCATCCTTGCAAGTTGTTACCTTGCCGCTGCTCGCCCCGAGAAGGCTTGGTATGACGGGCGAGCTACCGCTGAGTCGGCAAAGTCGTTGGCTTGGGAGTACGCGGTGGGCGGCGGACCCTTTTGTGTGGAGACCTGCCCGAACGCGGATGACCTCCTGCTGAGTCGACTGTCGGATCTTGTTACGAAGCTTCGCGACTTCGCGGTCGACTTCCAGGCTGATGCTTCCGAACAGATCTCAGCGGCGATGCAAAAGCTGCGCACGTCATCGTTGGAGGATCGACGCAATGCGTATTTGAGCGGGCGGATCGACGACCAGCGAACCTGGTACGTCGCTAAGGCGCGGTGGAATGAGCGGCGGAACCACACCTGGTTGATCGTTTCATTGGCATCGCAAGGGGCGGGCGTCGTCGGCGCGTTTCTCCTAGGCGCCGGAGTAATCAACGTAAACGCGCTGGGGGTTCTGGCGGCTGTCGCCGCGTCCGCAGCCGGCTGGGTGCAGGCGAAGGATCATGCGAGTCTTTCCCGGGCGTACAAGATCGCAGCGCAGGAGCTGGGTCTTGCCAGAGCCAGGCTGGTCTCTGAAACAGACGAAGTGACATGGGCAAATCTGGTTGACGATGCTGAGCAGGCGATTTCGCGTGAGCACACTCTATGGCTGGCCAGAAGGGGATCTGCAACCCAGCAGGCGCCCTGACAAGGCGTAATACAAAAGTTGGCAGTTTCTATCTGCTCAAGGAAGGCAATGCGTTCGCGTGCTGCCAGGAGACGGCTCGCTCCTTGTTCGTGTTTGCTTTCGCGGCCGACGCTAGAGAGCGCACGCTGGCAGGCGGAGCGCCTCCTCGCGCCGATCGTCGTCCGCATCTCCGAGAACGCGCGCGATGGCTACTCGCCCGGTCGCATCGTGGATAGCGTCGTCGCCGACGACTTCCCCTCACCGCCCGGCGGGCGCTGGAACCGCGCGACGGTCCGCAACATCCTCGAGAACCCGGCTTACAAGGCGAGCGGTACGGCAAGCGCACCGCTCACGGATTGTCGGTCCGAAGCTCTGGAACGCGGCGAATGAGCAGCTGAGGTCGCGGTCGCCCCAGCGCCCGTAGCCGACTACTGCCAGAGGAACGGAGGTTGCGTGCGTTGCTGCTTGTAATTGTAACTACGCAGTACTTCAAGTTGTAGCTCGCCATACCATTGATAAACGTAACTATTGGCTGGAAATCCGCGCTGAAGAGATTCGAGGTAGCGGAGCTTATCCTTCATGTCTTGATACAGGTCCATTTTCTTGCGGACGCCGTCCTTGAATTCTTCCTTGCCTTCTTTGCTCGGCCATCTCGGTAGGGGAATCGGGCCATGAGGAACCCGCGGATAGTCTGGGCGGCTGAAGCCCCCAAAACCTAAATTGTCTATTGGAGGGTGCTGACCGCCCCAAGACGACGCTGGAAAAACTGCCCTCATTCCGGTCGGCTGCGTCGGGAGGTCAAGCTGCGCGCGAATATCTCGAGCGGCGGCTGGATCGTGTGGAAAGCGGAAGGCCGGTATCGGCGGAGGCGGGCGCTCGGGCTTGAACCAAGGAGCGAGCGGTCGCGAATCGCGCCCAAGGTCAACAGCCAGCTGGTCCACGCTTTCGCGAAACGTTCGGTCAACGATCGTCGACAACGGTCGCTGATCTAGTGGAATCGGCGCCGGCGGAGCTAGAATCGTCTTGCGGCCCCAGGAGGCCACGGCCACTCTCCTAGGTTCGCTCGCTAACGGTTTCGCCCGGTTCTTCGCTCGATTCGGGCTCCGCCGCCTTCTCGATCATCTCGGCGGCCTGGTCGACCTCGTCGAGTTCGAACATCCGAAAGACTTCTGCGTACTGCCCGTTCGCGGTTGCGCCGAGTGCGAGCGCTAAGGGGCCGATGTCGTCCTCAAAGGTCGCGATCAACATCGCGTCATACCTGCCGGAGAGCGCGTAGATCGAGCCTGATCGTCCCTTATACGCATCGAGGATGCTTGTGAGGTCGCTCGCGCCTCGGCCTCCTGTTCTTGCCATGTTGAACGCGCCGGTCTGATCGTTCCGAAACAGGATCAGGAACTGGGGCATGGCGGCGACGATAACCGGAACGTGTTGGAGGTTCAACCGGCGCCTTTGGCTGCCAGCTTCTCCGCGCCGGCGAAGACTTGGTACCGGATGCGCTTCCAGGCTGACGGGGACGCGATCCGAGGGAAGGTTTGGAAGCAAGATGACGCTGAGCCGGCGTGGCAGCTGACGATTCAGAAGGCTGAGATCGCGGCGCTGGCACACAGAGGACCGGCATCCGCTTCCGAAGCGTCACCGGAACGTCGTCCCCGTGATCTCAATCGTCGGCCTTCGCGCTCGTCCTAGAGGTGGAGACGGCCGACGCCCCGGGCAATCGACATAGCCGAGGTGCCCTAGCCGGCCCCTGCCGGTTTCGGTTGCTGCGGTGTCTCGCCCGTACCACCCAGAGTCGGCTGTGGCGCTGGCGCGGGCTTGGCTGCGTCAAGGAGCTCTTTGATCATCTCCTTCATCGCATTGATGACGTCAATCAACTCTTTCGCCTTGAGCTTGTTGACCTTGAGAAAGACGAGCACTGCGCCCGCAGCCGCGAGTACCGCGAGTGCGGCGCTGACGACTCCAAAGATGAGACGGAGTGTGCCGTCGTCGATCAAGACCGCAAGTGCGCCGGCAGCTACGGCAAGAGCCACGACGATCCACAGCGGCCCCCACGAGATGACCTCGGCTGGCTTCTTAGCTCGTCCTCTCTTGCGTGGCGCTCGGCGTTTGCGCTCACGATCAGCCATTGGCCCGAAGTCAGTGTTGTCCCCCTCGGGGGCGGGAGCCGGCGACGGAGGCGTCGCTTCGCGGAGATTCGCAAGCGCGGCTTCAGCCCTCTCCAACACTTCAAGCGCTCGACGCTGGAGTTCCGGGTCCGCAGCCATGAGCCGCCTCCTTCGTGCTGTCGGTTGACCGGGAGCTTCACTCATACGAGGGGCGCGGTCAAGCCGTCGGAGATCGACTAGAAGAAGCTCGCTCGTCTCGAGTTGTGTGGGCTTGAGGCGAGCGCAGAAGGCGTCGGGATCACGGCCGGGCTGGCAGGAGCAGGCGCGATGGCTCCGCGAGCACGGACAGGAGCTGCACGACTACGACGTCGCCGCGACCGTCGCCGCACGCGTGCAGACCCGAGAGCAGCGCGCTTCATGCGCCGCCGCCGTCAGCATAAGCCGAGCATTACGGGGCGATTGGCGAGACACCACCCAACGATGAATAAGGTTGCACATCGCAGATGGTCGGCTCCACGCACTACCGGAACGAGGGGATCCTGATGTCCGCGATCCATGCGGCGCTCGTGGCGGACGACGTCCTCCCGTCGACGCCGTAGCCGTGTCCGACCCTGTCCTCATCGGGCCGCCGCTGAAGCCGGATCGCGAGGCGGTCCCCCTCTGCCTGCTGGTCGAGGTCCGCGAGGACGACGTCGAGGCAGCGGAGCTCGCGCTCAGGCAGGTCGTGGAGCTGACGCTCGGGAAGGACGCTCGCGGGACGGACTGGCGCGTGTCGCGGCTGTTCCCGGCGGTCGAGGACGACCGGGAGGGCCTCGATCGCTTCTTCGAGGTGACCGGCCACGTCGGGGCATACGGCCTCGAGCGGCAGGCGTGGGACCTGGCGTACGCTCTCCGGGACGCGCTCGCGAAGGGCGGACATTTCGAGGTCCAGCCGGACCTCCCCTCGAGCGTCTTCCACCCGGACGAGGAGGAGGATCCCGACACGACCGAGGCGTGGCCCTTCGGCAAGTCGAAGCCTCTCCCCGAGAGCGAGCCCCACGACTGGAGCCTGAAGAGGATGCAGTGTCCGGAGGCGTGGGCGCTTTCGCCCGTTCCCGGGGGAGCTGTGCAGGGAGAGGGCATCCGCATCGGCCACCCCGACACCGGCTACGTCATCCATCCGGAGCTGGGCGCGGATGCGCTCGACCTCACGCGGGACGCGGACGTGCTCGCCGGGGACGACGACGCGCGCGACCCGCTCCAGGGCGGATGGGGACGTCAGCCGGGTCACGGCACGAGGACAGGCAGTGTCATCGTCAGCCGTGCCGGCGGCGGCATCTCCGGCGCGGCCCCGCTCGCGACGCTCGTCCCGATCCGGACGATCAAGAGGGTCATCCAGGTGTTCGACCGCGACGTTGCCAAAGCGGTCGAGCACGCGCGGCAGGTCGGCTGCCACGTGATCTCGATGAGCCTCGGCGGCAGCGACTTTTTCGGGTTGGAGGCCGCGATTGAGCGGGCGGTACGGGACGGCCTCATCGTCATGGCCGCCGCCGGCAACGTCGTCGAGTTCGTCGTCTGGCCGGCCTTCTATCCCAACTGCCTCGCGGTGGCGGCCGTGAACGCGAAGGACCTGCCGTGGCGCCACTCCGCGCACGGAAAGGCGGTCGATGTCTCGGCGCCGGGAGAGAGCGTCTGGGCCGCCGACCTCGCCCTCCGCGACCCGAGCGGGGTTGTGCGCAGCAGCGGCACCTCCTTCGCGGTGGCGAACCTGGCGGGGGTGGCGGCGCTGTGGCTCGCGTTCCACGGGCGCGACGCATTGATCGCGCGCTACGGCAAGGAGCTGATCCAGGCCGTCTTCCTGCAGGTCCTGACGACGGAGGGGTGTCGGCAGCCGGACAGGTGGGACGCCGACGAGTGGGGCGCCGGCATCGTCGACGCGAAGGCGCTGCTGGAGGCGCCGCTTCCGGATCCAACGTCCGTCGCGCAGGCGTTTGAGGAAGCGGCCGTCCGCCGTCGCCGGACGCCGCTGGAGAAGATCGAGTCGGTCCTCCCGTCACTCGAGCGCGACGAGGTGCTGAGGCGCTTGGCGGCGCTCTTCGGCGTCGGAGGCGAGGGGCTCGACGCCGCGCTCGTACGTTATGCGGACGAGCTCCGATATCGGCTCACCGAGGACGCTGCCTTCCGCGACGCGTTCGTTCGGGCGGACGTGACCAAGGAAACCGCAGGCCCGCCGCCTGTCGGAACGGCTGAGCTGCGGGTTGCGCTCGCGCAGGACGCGTCGAGCAGGCTCCTCGAGGCGATCGTCGAGAGCTGACGTCGGCCGCCGCCGCTACGGCGTGACGATGTTGTCCGCGCTCAAGCCGCAACGACGCGTGGTATCCGGATGCCTTCGTTCTTCGACGTCGGCGGCTTGCCAGCGACGACCTGCGGCGTGCCCCTGGCGTGATCCAACGCGATCAACCGCCCCTCCGCCTCGAAGACGGACGAGCCCGGCACCCCTGCTGCTGTCTGTGAGGTAGTGCAGGACGTGGTCGTCGAAGGACGGACGTGATCCCGGACGAACCCCAGCCGCTTTCGGTCGCCGCCGGGATGCTGAACGATGTACACGGAGCGTTGAGCGTTGGAGCGACCGCGTCCGAAAGCCTCAGATTGGGCCACGTCCTCGTGCAGAACATGCCAGTTCGTGAGCAGCAAGTCGGGAGCGATGCGGAAGCCGGACCCATGCATCCCGGCCTTGCACGTTGACTACGAGCCTGCAGACGGTGGGCGGGAGCTCGACGAGCCGCTCGAGGTTGCGATCAGGGCGGGCACGCGCCCGATCTGGATCGTCAGTTCGTCGTGGTAGAGGAACGCTTCGGGTTCGGAGACCAACTCGTCGCCGGTGCCGTGGAACGGTGCGCGCGGCCTCGACGAGCGTGATCAGAAGCTGCTCCTGCTCGGCGAGTAGCTGCCACCACTCGATTGTTAGCCAGCGTCTCGCGGTCGTACGGCCGCCCGCTCACGACGACAGTCACATCGAGCGAACGACGCCTCGTGGGCGCGGGCGCGACTGCTGACTTCCCCCAACTTGGGAACCGAATAGGCTCGATAGGTCGTGCCGTCTTACGGTGACGGCGGGCTCGACGAGCTGGCTGCCTCGAGCGCCTCGTCGACTGCCTGTTCGAGGCTGAGACGGCGTCCGTCGGCCCATGCCGTCTCCCAGGCGGGTGAAGCCAGTTGTGCGCGAGTTCTGGGGAGATAGTGCTCGTAGGTCAGCCGGTCGATGGCGTAGAGGATGTGCGAGCAGGACTCCAGCGCGGCCTCCGCCGCGCCCCAAAGACGCGCGGCGTGCTCGAGCTCTGCGTGCTCGCCCGCAACTGCTGCCAGCGCGAGCAGGCAATCGATCATGCCTCTTCTATCGCCGATTGCAAACTCGCGTGAGATCGCGCTCGCGAGCGCTGCCTGCGCCTCTTCGAGCTGACCCTGGCGGAGCAGGGCGAGGCCCAAGTGCCGGAAGTTGATTGCCTGCCGGCTGGGGTCGCCGAGCTCTTGGCTCAGGGGAACGAGCTCGCGCAGCGCGGAGACAGCAGCTTCGTGATCGCCCTCGAGCAGCATCGTCTCGGCGATCTGATAGCGCATGATTGTTTCGGCTTTAAGATCTCCGATCTGCTCAGACAGGGCTCGTGCTTGCTCGAAGAGCGCGCGTGCGCCCCGGTAGTCACCCGAGCCCTCCAGGAGCAAACCGCCCTGCAGGTCTAGCATCGCGATCGCGGCCCGCGGCCAGCGGGCGAGCGCGGTCGCCTCTTCGGCGAGCACGCTCGCCTGCTCGTAGCGCCCGCGGCCCGCGAGTGCGCTCGCGAGCTGATACAGGCAGCGGCACTGGCCGTCTTCGTCTCCAAGCTCGCGAAAGAGGGAGAGGCTCTGCTCCAGGTAGGGCTCGGCGGCCGCCAAGTCGCTCAATTGCACCGCCGACGTGCCGGCGGCCAGCAGCGCCTTGGCGCGAACCTCGCTCGCGACCGCCTCGGAGTGCGAGAGCCCCGCGCTCAGCCAGTCCAGCGCCTCCTTGTGGCCGCCTCTTCGATTCCAGTACGGCGAGAGCGCGCCGGCGAGCCGCAGCTCGAGCTCCGGCTGCTCGCCGGCGAGCGCCCACCCAAGCGCGCTGCGCACGTTGTCGAGCTCGCGGTCGAACTGCCGGTCTCGTGGCGCGTTCTCAGGGCTCCTCAGCTCAGACTCTGCTTCCTCGGCGAGCGCGACGAAGTACTCCGTGTGCGCTCGCCGGAGCTTCTCGCCGTCTCCCGATTGCTCCAGCTTCTCGGCGGCGTACTCGCGGATCGTCTGCAGCATCGTGAAGCGCGGCTCGCCCTCCTCGTCTTCTGCCTGGCGAACGAGGCTCTTCTCGGCCAACGAGCCGAGGCCGTCGAGCGGGTCGAGCTCGAGGCCCTCGGCGCAGATCGCCTCGGCTGCTTCCAGCGTCCAGCCGCCCACAAACAGCGACAGGCGGGCGAGCAAGCGCTGCTCTACGGGCTCGAGCAGCTCGTAGCTCCAGTCGATCGCCGCGCGCAGCGTCTGCTGGCGCTCGGGCGCGCCGCGGGCTCCTCCGCTCAGCAGCTTCAGCCGCTGCTCGAGGCGCGGCAAGAGCGCCTGCGGCGAGAGGATGCGCGTGCGCGAGGCGGCAAGCTCGATCGCCAGCGGCAGGTTGTCCAGCCGGCGGCAGATCTCGAGCACGAGCGGCTCGTTGCCGTTCAAGGCGAAGCTCGGCTTCACCGCCTGCGCCCGCTGCAGGAAGAGCGAGACCGCATCGCTCTCGGCAAGCGGCGGCACCGGGTACTCCTGCTCGCCGCCGACGTGCAAGGGCGCCCGGCTCGTGACGATCAGCGTCAGCCCAGACGCGGCGGCAAGCAGCTCCGACAGCTGGGGCGCCGCCTCCACCAGTTGCTCGAAGTTGTCCAGCAGGAGCAGCAGCCGCTTCTCGCTCAGATGCTCGGCCAGGCTCTCGTGCAAGCTCTGCCCCGATGCCTCGCGCACGCCGAGCGTCTGAGCGATCGTCGGCAGCAGGAGGGCGGGGTCGCCGATGGCGGCAAGGGCGACGAAGAAGACGCCCTCGGGGAAGCGCTCGACGAGGTCGGCGGCCAGCTGCAGGGCAAGGCGCGTCTTGCCCGTGCCGCCCGGCCCCGTCAGGGTCAGCAGGCGTACCTCCTCGCGCAGCAGCAACCCGCCTGCCTGCTCCAGCTCGCGCTCCCTGCCGACGAGCGGCGTCGGCTGCGTGGGCAGGTTGGTGGGGCGGTTCTCGAGCGTGCGCAGGGGCGGGAAGTCGTGCTCGAGCCCCTCGCCGCAGAGCTGGTAGAGGCGC